>Ga0182013_10001144_pt1 | contig 36594 bp, 33 predicted proteins | sample 612S2MmetaG_FD_120487 | JGI IMG/M metagenome (GOLD analysis project Ga0182013, IMG submission 120487) | Permafrost microbial communities from Stordalen Mire, Sweden - 612S2M metaG | ecosystem: Environmental > Terrestrial > Soil > Wetlands > Permafrost | place: Sweden: Stordalen | collected... | reverse complement strand
TGGCTTTGGCTTTGGCGATGGCATGCTTAGGTCGTGTCTTGCCGAGCCTGCTCAAGGAATAAGCATTCGTCAAAGTCGTCCGGCTGCAGGTCGATCGGCGTGCCGTGTGGGGTGCGCTCGCAGGCCCGCTGCCAGGCGTCGCGGGTGCGCGCGAGCAGGCCCGCGTCGGCGAGACCCTTGGCGGCGACGATGCGCTCGAGCGTGGCGAGCCAGTGGTGATAATAAGTCTCCCCGGTGTCGGGATCGCCGGCGGCTTGCGCCTTCTTGATCTCATCCCCGAGGGCGACTGCCCATTCCCTCCAGGAGAACACGCCGCGCTCATTCAGCGACACAGCGAGCGCGAAGGCCTCGGCTTCCCATGGCGCGCGGAACACCGGGCCGTCATCGTTATGCGGAACACTCAGCGCATCATTGCGGCCGAGCGAGCGAAGTGTGGCCGCCGCGGTGCTCATGCCGGCTCCAGATAGGGTTCGAACGCTTCGATCGAAACTTTGAGCGAAGGCTCCGCGCTGTCGCCCCATAATTCGCGGCCCTCGAACAGCACCGTATAGAGCCATTGCGGATTTTCGCCGTTGCCGATGGCGACCGTGTCGGGAAAAACGTGACATCCGCGCAGCGCCTCGATGACGCCTGTGCGGCCGCGCGCGTAGCGCGGCAGGCGGGTATGGGTCGCCGGATGAATGTTCTTGGTGCGCACGCGGTCGCCGGGTTTGAATAGCGCCGGCGATGGCGCCGGCCGGGCGAAGGAGCCGCGCGTCAGCGAGGCTGGCACGTCGGCGACGGTGAGCTTGCGCTTGAGCGCTTTGCCGGGGCGGCTGGCGTGACCCACCTTGAGCTCGTCGGCACCGGCAAGCCCGAGCGCGAGAACCAGATTTTCCAAGCGCAACGCCCATTTCTTGTAGTAGGAGCTCGATAGATAGACGTCCGGCGGCAGTTCTTCGATGCCGGCGCGGGTTTGGTCGATGGTCCAAACGCCGGTGTAACCCATGGCGCGGGTGATCGCGAGGGCGTGGCCTTCCCATTCGGCGTGAAACACCGGCTCGTCCGGCTCGGGCTCGACTTTGCCGAAGCCGTGCATGCCGCCCATATCGTGGATGCCGTCCATCACGCGACCTCGCTTGCTTCTTTCGGCAGGCCGGTGCCGATCATACAATCGCGGGTGACGAGCGTAGCGAGCTTCTCCTCGCTCCAGCCTGCGGTCCCCGCCGGCGGCATTGGCAAGACAATGAAGCGCGTCTCGGCAGTCGAATCCCAGACGCGGATGCCGGTCCCTGCCGGCAGTAGGACGCCGAAATCGTTGAGTACGCCGCGCGGATCGCTCACCGCTCGCGAGCGATAGGGCGCCGATTTGTACCAGACCGGGGGCAGCCCGAGGACTTCCCAAGGGTAACAGGAGCACAGCGTGCAGACGATCATGTTGTGCAGCTCCGGCGTATTCTCGACCGCGATGAGATGATCGCCGACGCGGTTGAGGAGCCCGAGCGCCAGCACCGCTTGGCTCGCGTCCGCGATGAGCGCCCGCTTGAACGCGGGATCGCTCCAGGCCTTGGCGACGACGCGTGCGCCGATATGCGGGCCCACTTTGGTCTCGTAAGCCTCGATGATCGCATTAATGGCGGCCGGCTCGATATAGCCCTTCTCGGCCAGCACGGTCTCCAGCGCTCGCACGCGCAATTGCATCTCGGACAGCTCCGAGCTGTGCTCATGCCGGTCGTCATGATCGTGTGCCATGGCGGGTTTTCAGAGAGATCGCGGTTCGCAGCAGCAGCGAATGTACATTATACTACGATGGGGCCGGCAAGAGAAACATGAGAAACGATGAGTGGGGAGACGCATGATCGCTGCACAAGTCTTCGATCTTCACGGCAAGGTCGCGCTGGTGACCGGCGCATCGAGCGGGCTCGGTGTGCGTTTTGCCGAAGTCTTGGCGGAGAACGGCGCGGCGGTCGTATTGGTGGCTCGGCGGGCTGATCGTCTTGCCGCCGTTCAGGTAAAAATTGAAAGGGCCGGCGGCCAGGCAATTGCCGTCGAGACCGATGTCGGCGACCGCGCCGCGATGCGGTCTGCGTTTGATGTAGCTGAGAAAGCGTTCGGTACAGTCACCGTCCTCGTCAATAATGCGGGCGTGGCGCATGCCGGTCGCGCGGTCGAGCTGCCCGAAGAAGAATGGCGACGGGTGCTGGCGACCGATCTCGATGCGGTGTTCTATTGGGCGCAGGAAGCGGCGCGTCGCATGCTCGCGGCCGGTTCGGGCGGTGCCATCGTCAATATTGCTTCCGTGCTGGGCCTTGGTGTCGCCAAAGGCGTTGTCGCCTATGCCACGGCCAAAGCCGGCGTGATCCAGCTCACCAGAGCGCTAGCGCTCGAACTCGCGTTCAAAGGCATCCGCGTCAACGCCATCGCGCCGGGGTGGATCGCCACCGAAATGAACCGCGACTATCTGAAGAGCGAACAGGGCGCGGCGATCATGCGCGAAATTCCGATCGGCCGCTTCGGCGAGGCGCGCGATCTCGACGGACCGCTGCTGCTACTGGTGTCCGACGCCGGCCGCTTCGTTACCGGTGCGACTATTGTCGCTGACGGCGGTCAGTCGGTGGCCTTGCGGGAGTGAGGGGCAAGCCGTATCGGCCGCCGGTTCAACGACTTCTTAACAGCTCGTTAACCATAATCGCCCCCTATTGCAGTACCATGTCAAAGCCGTCCAAAGGCAGCTATGCAGAGACGATCACTCGAGCAGCGATGCTGCTTCTGGCGATGAGCTTTAGGCCCGATCTCAAGGCGTCATTGGTCGATGAAGTCGCGGCGGCTGTCGAGGCGCGCGGCGGTCGAATTGATGGCGAGTGGTTTGTGCGATTCGATCTGCGCGCGGTGTTCGAGGAGATCGTCGAACGGGCGATGGCGATCTTGTCGGCCGCGGTGCGCCAGCGCCTGCCGGGCATCGCGGACGAGATGGATGACGCATTCGGCGATCGGTTGCGCATATTGCTTGCCTCGATTGCGAAATTGTTTCCGACATTGTGATCGACGCCGACCGGTCAACAGCCGGATCGGGGACGGGGGCGGCCGTGGGACTGCAGCAGCTCGCATTTGTATTCGCCGGCGCCTTGGCCGGCGGTATTGTCAACGGTCTCACAGGTTTCGGCACCGCGCTCACCGCCATGGGACTTTGGCTCTACGCCATACCGCCGACGGTGGCGGCGTCCTTGGCGATCATTTGCTCGTGCATTTCGCAGCTGCAGACGGTGCACCTGATTTGGCGCACGATCTTGTGGCATCGTGTTCTGGCTTTCGTGTTGCCCGGCCTCATCGGGGTGCCGTTCGGAACTTTTCTGTTGCCGCACATCGATCCGAGACTTTTCAAATTGGGCGTCGGAATTTTTCTGGTTGCTTATTCAAGTTATGTTCTGGCGCGAAGGGTGCAGTTCAACAGTGCCTGGGGCGGTGGCGCCGCCGACGGCGTCATAGGCTTCGGTGGCGGTGTTCTCGGCGGCATCGCCGGGTTATCCGGCGTGCTACCTATCGTTTGGTCGGACATCCGTGGCTGGAGCAAGGAACAACGGCGCGCCGTCGTGCAAGGTTTCAATATTGCGATTCTTTGGCTCGCCTTGGCATCGCACGCGGCGTCCGGTTTATTGACGCGACAAGTGCTGTTGCACGCGGCCGTCGCGCTGCCCGGAACGATCGGCGGTGCGTGGCTTGGCGGCTTCCTCTACCAGCGGCTTGCCGATCGAGGCTATCAGCGCATCGTCATGGTGCTGCTGCTAATATCAGGCGGCGTTCTAATTTTGACCAGCCGATAACGCTTGCGTCGAAACGCGCTCGCGCCGGATTCGAATCAATAGACCGCCGGCACGTACAATTCCTTGGGTACAGGGTGACGCGCATAGTCGGGTTGGTGTTGGCGTTCCGGCAGCACGATCGGTTCGTGACGGACGTCCTGATACGGCACCTGCTGCAACAAGTGATGAATACAGTTGAGTCTGGCCTTTTTTTTATCGACACCCTCGATTACCCACCAGCGCGCTTCGGGAATATGGGTGCGCTGCAGCATTTCCTCTTTGGCCTTGGTGTAGATCTCCCAGCGGCGGCGTGACTCCAAATCCATCGGGGAGAGCTTCCATTGCTTCAGCGGATCGTGGATGCGCATCAGAAAACGCAAATTCTGCTCGTCGTCGGTGATCGAGAACCAATATTTCACGAGAATAATGCCGGACCGCACCAGCATGCGTTCGAATTCCGGCACGGTGCGAAAGAATTCTTGGCACTCGGCTTCGGTGCAAAATCCCATCACCCGTTCGACGCCGGCGCGGTTGTACCAACTGCGATCGAACAGCACGATTTCGCCCGCCGCCGGCAGATGCGCTATATAGCGCTGGAAGTACCACTGCGTACGCTCGCGTTCGGACGGCGCCGACAGCGCGACAACCTTGCAGCTGCGCGGGTTCAGTCGCTGCGTCACCCGCTTGATCACGCCGCCCTTACCGGCAGCGTCGCGGCCCTCGAACAGCACGAGCAATTTAAGCCTCTGGTGCGCCACCCAATCCTGGAGCTTTATCAACTCCTTCTGCAATCGCAGCAATTCCTTGAAATAAACGTGTCGATCGAGGCCGTCGCCAGGCTTTCCGCGGGCGTCCGCCAAGAGGCCTTCGAGCCTGTTGTCGTCGATTTCTAATTCCAGTTCGTCATCGACCGCATCGTTCATTTCGTCGTGCAGGCGCTCATCGAGAGGACGGCTGCTGACTTCTTTGGCATCCATCGTATGCACTCCGGAAATCGTGGGTGGAAAAGTATAGCGAATGTTGGTGCGCCGATGTGACGGCTGTACGACACGCCGGACCTCACGATGTTCGAGTGGTGAGAGAGTTTTCCTGTTTTATCAAGAAATTAGCCGGCAAAATGACATCGGAGGCTGTTGCGGCGCCTAGGTACGGCGACGACTTTCCCGGGCATTTGTGTTCGGATTGTCATGAAACTTGCATGGAAGATGGGAATGTTAGGGCGGTGCAGGGTAAGCCGCGCTGCCCGGCGGTCGATTCATCCCAGTGTGGCGTTCAATTTCGCGACCGCCGGCTAAGCGGCGCAATTCTAGGGTGGTGGGAGAATTTGATGCCAAAGACCAAGGTTGAGGGCAACGGCGTTTTCGATGGACCGGCAACGCCTATCGAGGCCCCTGAGACGGAAGCGTTAGACCAGTCCAGTGAAGACCGCAGCGAAGTGGTTGCGACCGTTGCCACCGTTGTGGTGGTCGGGCTGGGTGCGGCCGCCTTTGAGGCGGCGCTGTTACCCGGCCTTGTTCTAGGCGTCGCGGCGATGTGGGCTCCCAAATACTTCCCCAAAATGGGTGAAGCCTTGAACCCGCTGTTTCGATCCACGGTTCGCGGCGTCTACAAGGTCGGTCACAAGACCCGGGAGATGATGGCCGAGGCCCAGGAACAGTTTCATGACATCGCCGCCGAAGTCCACGCCGAGAAAGACGCGGAGCCAGTGGAATCTAAAACTGCTGAGGCGGCTTGAGGTCGAGGCTGGGCCGCTGGCTTGGTTCTGCCTGACGCAATCAACCGGGTGCGCACGGGCTCCCGGTTCTGTCTTTCATCTGCGATTCGGAACCGACCGAGGTGACGTCAGTGGTGTCGCCGGCCGGTATGTCGTCGTTATCTGACCCGAGTGCATCCCATGACAAAGATGAATCTCAAGATCGAACATCAAGTGCCTGGACGAGTGCGGATGAAAATTCCGGCCGGCAAGGGCAATCCGGAACTGTTGAAGCAGATCAGCGAAACGTTCGCTGTCATTCCGGGAATCGAGGAGGTTATCGTCAATCCTACGACCGGAAGCGTTGTCCTGCATTACGACGCCGACCGCCATGATGAATTCCATGGCTCGTTCCAAGGTCATTACGACGCCCATGCTGCCGCAAATGGCGCCGCAAATGGCGGCACGCATGGCGCCGACACCGAGCTCGACAAGCTGACAAAAAGCATCGAGGCGGAAGCCGAATTTCTCGCCAGCCATTCGCATGCGGCGCGCGCCGTGGTCGATTTCGTGAAAATGATCGATCGCGAGATCAAAACTGCGACCAACAATACCATCGATTTGAAGATCGTGTTCGCTATCGGGATAATCGGCTTGACGGTATTCGAGGTCGGCGCGACGGCGGCGACGCCGGTGTGGGTGACGCTCGCGATATTCACCGTCAACCATTTCATCGAAATGCATGAGCGGCAGCCGCACGCCGACCAAAACGGCCATCCAGCTCTGGCGCCAGTCCGGGTCGTGAGCTGAGGCCGGAATTGCAGTAATCGGAGTCGGGCGCAATGGATTTTTCGATACGCCACTTTATCTCCGGCCGTATCCGCCTGCACCTGCCGTCGCTATGCCGCAAACGCATCGTTGCCGAGGCTGCCCTGGTGTGGCTGCAAGCGCAGCCTGGCGTTAAGGGCGCTCGCCTGAACTACGCCTGCGCGAGCCTCGTCATCGAATATGACGTCAGCTTCGAAGGCGTGTTGCGCGCCACGCTCGGCCGACTATCGGTCATGAGTGTCGATGAGCTGCACCAGCTTGTCGATCCCGGCAAGAAGCTGGCCGCAGCAACCGTCCGGCCGCCGCTAACGCTGCGTCCCGCCCAAACGCCGTCGATTTGGAACCGCACGCCCCTGACGCTGCCGACCGTCTCGCTCGTGATGGCGTTTTCCGCCAACCCCGTCATCTGGGCGATCAATATGCCCTTGATGCTGTGGAACGCCCATCCGATCGCGCTGCGGGCCTGGCGCGTGTGGCGGCGGGAAGGCCGCCTCAACGTCGACTTTCTCGATACGCTCGCGATCGCAGCGTCGCTGATGCACGGCAATCCTATGGCCGGCGCCATCGTCACTTGGCTGATCAAGCTCGGCGACTGGATTCGCGATCTGACCGCGGCGGGCCAGCGCAAGGCGATGAGCGATCTGTTGGAATTCCAGACGAAGACGGCCTGGGTCATCCGCGATGACGTCGTGACGTCAATACCGGCCTCGGAGCTCGCGATCGGCGACGCGGTCGTAGCCTATCCCGGCGAGATGATTCCGGTCGACGGCGAGATCATCGACGGTCACGCCATGATCGACCAGAAAACCATTACCGGCGAGGGACTGCCGGTAATGCGGGCGACAGGTGAGCCGGTGTTCGCCGCAACCGTCATCCGCGACGGTCAGCTGACCATCCGTGCCATCCGCGTCGGCAACGCAACGACCGCTGGGCAGATCGCGCACCTGGTCGAGTCGGCGCCGATCGGCGATACGCGCATGCAGAACCATGCCGAAAAACTTGCCGACCGTCTCGTCGTACCGACGCTCGCGTTGGCGACCGGCACGGCGCTCATCTCCGCCGACTTCAACCGTTTCCTGTCGCTCGTCATCGTCGACTACGGCACCGGCATCCGGGTTGCGGCACCAACCGCCGTACTCGCCTCGATGACGCACGCCGCGCGCGCCGGCATCATTATCAAGAGCGGTGCGCATATGGAGCGGCTCGCCGATGTCGACACCGTGATTTTCGACAAGACAGGCACGCTGACCCATGGCTCGCCGGTCGTGGTCGACGTGATCAGCTACGAGAAAAATATCACCGACCGGCATTTGCTCGGTCTCGCGGCAGCGGCGGAAACCAAGCTGCAACATCCGGTCGCCGACGCGCTGCGCACTAAGGCCCATGAGCTCGGCGCCAATATTCCGTATTGCGAGGAAACTAAATACCGGATCGGGCTGGGCGTTGAAGGCCAGGTCAATGGCTATTACCTGCACGTCGGCAATGAACGGTTCATGCGGCAGAGCGAGATCGATGTCCGGGTGACGGAGAGCGATCGCGCGGCGCTCGACGAGCAAGGCTACTCTTGCATTTACGTCGCGATCGACGGAACGCTCGCCGGGCTTGTACCGTTTACCGACAAGGTCCGGCCCGAAAGCCGGGAGGTGATCAAGCGGCTGCACGAGCTTGGAATCCGCAACAGTGTCATGCTAACCGGCGATAACGCGGTGGTGGCCCGATCGGTGGGGAGGCGGCTGGGGCTGACGCGGCAATTCGCCGATATGCTGCCGGCGGATAAAGCCGAGGTCATCCAACAATTCCAGCGCGACGGTAATTTGGTCGCTATGGTCGGTGACGGTATTAATGATTCGCCGGCCTTGAGCTTTGCCGACGTCGGCATCGCCATGAAGCATGGCGCCGAGGTGGCGCGCGAGTCGGCGGATGTCGTGCTGATGGAAGACTCGTTGTGGAAGCTCGTCAAAGCGGTCGAAATCTCACGCGGTGCGGTGCGCCTGATCCACCAGAATTATGCCATTGTCGCCGGCTTGAATACGCTGGCGCTCGGGCTCGCGCTACCCGGAGGATTGATTATTCCGGAAATTACCGCATTGATCAGCAACGGCTCGGCGATATTGGCCGCCTTGAACGGAATTCGTCCGATTCTGCGCTATCAATGACAACGGCCGAGCCCAACGCAACACTGCCCCCGACGCTTTCGCCGTCACAGCAAGAGGCGCTCCGGCGCGCCGTTCTCGACCTCGAAAATCAGGATTTTGCGGCGCAGCTTGCCGACTATGCCGGCAGGCCGATCGAGCGGGTGATGCGGCTCATTCCGCGAGCTGCCAGCAGCCGCCTCAATCGGGTCGTAGAACGGGCCATTCTCAACTGTCTCAACGTCGCCATCAACTCCATCGAGCAGCGATCGAAGGCGCCGCCGGCGCAGCGCACCGCCTCGGTGCTCGCCGGCATCAGCGGCGGCGTCTCCGGCTTTTTCGGGCTTGCGGCTTTGCCGATCGAATTGCCGGTGACCACCACCTTGATGCTGCGGTCGATCGCCGACATTGCGCGGCACCACGGCGAGGACCTTGCCACGCTCGAGGCGCGGCTGGCCTGCGTCGAAGTCTTCGCGCTCGGCGCGCCGCGGAGCGGCCGGCGCGCCGATTTCGGCTATTACGCCTCGCGTGCACTGCTCGGCCGGTTGACAGCGGACGCCGGCGCACTTCTCCTGGAGCGCAGCGCCGCGAACCTGTCGGCGCCTGTGGTCGGTACTCTGGTGACCGAAATCGCGACGCGATTTTCCGTCGTCGTGTCCGAGCGCTCGGCCGCGAGCGCAATACCGGTGCTCGGGGCGGTCGGCGGCGCCACGGTCAATCTTCTTTTCATGAACCATTTCCAGCGCGTCGCCCGCGGACATTTCGCCATCAGGCGGTTAGAACGCGAATACGGAGCGAGCATGGTGCGGCGCCTCTACGATGAACACGCGCCGCGCCGTGCAGTCGCGCGGCACCGCGCCAGCAGAGGCCGAGTCCTTGCCGACCGCAGCAGAAGCTAACGCGGTCGCTGCGGCGGACGAGGCGACGACGGCGCATCTGGGCGACGGCGATGACGCGCCGCAATCGGTCGATCAAACCGCGCCGGAGGAGCGCGCCGTGGTGCTGCGGCGCGGGCTGCGGCGCATGCGGACGATCGCGACGCTGCTGCTCGGCGTCATGACGCTGATCTTCATCGCCACCACAATGACCAAATACGACTGGCCGTGGCTGCCTTATCTGCGCGCCTTTGCCGAGGCCGGCATGGTCGGCGCCTGCGCCGATTGGTTCGCGGTCGTTGCCTTGTTTCGGCGCCCGCTCGGCTTGCCGATCCCGCATACTGGCATCATTCCCAGCAATAAGGAGCGGATCGGCGGCGCGCTGGGACGCTTTATGACTAACAATTTTCTCACCGCGCCGGTGATGAACGAGAGGCTTGCCCGCATCGACGTCATCGGCGTGATCGCACATTGGCTTGAGAATGCCGATAACACCGATCGGCTGGCGAATAATCTCGCGCAGCTGTTGCCGAGAATCGTCTCCTCGCTGCCTGGTCCGCAGATCGGCGCGACCGCGGGCAGGCTGGCGCAGCAGGCGCTGGTAACAATCCCGGCCGCACCGGCGGCGGCAAAATTGCTCGAAATCGTCTGGGCGCAGGGCGAGGCGCAGGCGCTGATCGCGCAGGCGATCGAGTACGGCCAAGGCTATCTCGCCGACAATAAGGATTATTTCTCGAGCAAGATCGCGCAGCAGTCATCGCGGTGGATTCCGCGATGGGTTGATAATTTGATTGCCGACAAAGTGATGAACGGAGCGCTGACGACGCTGACCGAAATGCGCGATCCACGCCATCCGTGGCGTGTCGAACTGCAACGCGGCATCGAGCGTCTGATCGGCCAGCTCGGCTCCGACCCGCAAATGTACACCAAAGGCGAAGCCTTCAAGGCCCAGTTGTTGGCCAATCCGGTGTTCATTGAGCAGGCCAAAATGCTGTGGACCGAGCTTGCGAGCGGCCTGGAGTTGGGCATTCCCGCTCACGCCGATGCCATCGCGCGCGGTTTTGCGGAGACATTGCGCAGCATCGGCCGCTGGCTAAGGGAGGATCCCGAACGCCAAACGCAGCTCAACCGCCGCATTCGCGCCGTCGCCCGGCGTCTCTTGCTCGCTTATCGATTCGAGATTGGCAACTATATCGAGCGCGTGGTGCGCAATTGGGACTCTACAACACTGGTCCAGCGGCTTGAGTTGCAAGTCGGCAAAGACCTGCAATTCATCCGCATCAACGGCACTTTGGTCGGCGGCTTGGTCGGGCTTCTGATCTTCATCGCGTCGAAGTGGATCGCCGCGTTTTAGTCGTCCATCGACTGAGCGCAAACACCATTAAAAATCGTTCATCTGACACAGTTAGACTGTGTTATTGGATCAGCGAAAGCAGAAAAATTGTTCGCGAACAGCGCTGTGACGTTGCGCCGGCAGCTCGCAGTTATTTTCGAGGATGAGGAGCCGCGAAATGCGGCCACACGGGCGTTCAATCTCGCTTTGGCGTTGCTGATTATTACCAATGTATCCTGCGTTATCCTAGAATCCGTTGAGCCGATCAGACGCAATTACTCCGGCATATTCGAGCTTTTGGAACACGCCGCGACGGCGATTTTTGCGGCCGAATATACGCTTCGAGTCTGGGCATCGGTCGATTTTCGCAATCCGCGCTATCGCGATCCGGTTTTGGGCAGACTTCATTATATGCGCAGCTTCTTCGCGCTGGTCGACTTGCTCGCGGTGCTGCCGGCTCTGATCGGATTTCTTGGCGCCGCCGATCTTCGTGTGCTGCGGCTGCTGCGGCTACTGCGGATGCTGAAACTCGTTCGCCACTCGACCACATTTGGTCTGCTGTTTGCCGTACTGCGCGAAGAGGCGCGCTCGGTCACGGCGCTGCTGTTCGTCCTGCTGTTGACGGTGACGATCTCGGGCTCGCTGATGTACATGCTGGAAGGCGAAACGCAGCCCGACGTGTTCACGTCGATACCGGCCGCGATGTGGTGGGCGATCGAAACGCTGACGACGGTGGGCTACGGCGATATGGTGCCGATGACGTTGGCCGGGAGAATCGTCGGCGGTGCGGTGTCGATTATCGGCATCGGGACGCTGGCGCTGTTCTCGGGTCTGATTACGGTGGGCTTTCTCGATCAACTGAAACTGTACCGCGAACAACATCCCAAGATTGCGGTCGCCATCACTGAGAAGACGATTACGGTGCACCGGAGCTATCGCGAGCGCGTTGGGGACGGGCTGGACCTGCCCGCGATGACTTCGGAGCGAGGAAAGCCCGCGATCCCGATGCTGAGCGTATGCCCGCATTGCGGTTCGGCCCTGTCCGACGCGGCTACGCGAGACGCGGACCGCATTGAGCCGTTCGGTGCGTGATCGCTGGGGCGGTTATTCTGCCGCGGCAGACGCCTGTTCTGGGGCATCGCCGCTCACTGGGACGAAGGCACCGTGGGCCGGATCGTAAATCTGAAGAGCGCCGCTGCCGACGTCAAAATAGGCTCCGAGCAGGTGCAATTGCCGCTCCTCAACGCGACTGCGGATCCAGGGAAATGACGTCAGATTATCCAAAGTGGCGACGATGGAGGCCTGTTCGAGCCGGCAAAGAAAATCGGAGCGGGAGAGATTGCCTGCCTCGCCAAGCGCTTTGGCCGCCGGCGCGATCAAGGACATCCAATTATCGATAAAATCTCCCGGATCGGGCCGGTCCTTGTGCTCGAAATAAGCGCGAATGCCCCCGCAATGCGAATGTCCCATCACGATAATGTATCCGACCTTGAGGCCTTGCACGGCGAATTCCAGCGCAGCCGAAACGCCGTGCGTGAAGCCGGTCGGCGAATAGGGCGGCACCAGGTTGGCGACATTGCGCACGACAAAGAGCTCTCCCGGATGGGCGTCGAAAATCACCTCCGGCGAGACTCGCGAATCGCAGCAACAGATGACCATGACTTCGGGCTGCTGGCCGGTCTCGGCAAGCTTGTGATAGCGGCTGCGTTCGAGCGGAAGGCGATGCTCGACGAACGCGCGATAACCATCGACAAGCTGGAGGGGAAATCTCATGCCGACCGACGCGTTTGGTGCATTACATGGTGCCTCGGCGTTTGGCGCGGCATTTAGTGTGTCACTTGGCGCGTCGCCAGGCATCCGCGCGCCGATACGTCACCCATAATATTGTGGCAGGCCTTTCCAACAATGATGTGACGGAGGGCGCTGCGACGGGGGATAGCTTGGCCCCGATTGCTCAACGAATCGGTCGTTGACGCGGGGTCATCGCGTGTTGGGTTTGGCCCGTGCCTAGCTGCGTCGCCTGGATAATGAGCTGAAAGGCGTCGGACTCGCCATTGTCGGTCGCAATCCAGGGGGTGTTGGGACAATTAGTGCTTTGCAGTCCAAGAATTCCGCAGGCACCGATAGCGATGGTCTTAAGTCCCGGCACGCCGCCGTTCTGGCCACGCTTGCTAGTCAGTAACTCCAGATAATGGGTAATTTCGGCCGCGGTAATCCGCTCGGGTTGGCCTGGGGGCGTGTTCCAATTCATGATTGTTACCTCAAAGCCGGGACGGCTGATCACGACCGTCCCGCCGCCATTGTGGATCGTGATCACGCCGAAATGGTTGATGACGTGGGTGCCGTTCTTGTCATGGGTGATGGTGACCGTTCCGCCGCGAATTCCGATCGCGGCAGCAGGCGTCGCGATCGACGCCTGGCCTTGATGGCTCAGTTCGCCGCCGACGAAGCGCAGCGCGCCCTCTGTCAGCGAGACCAGGAGATGCCCGGTGCTGGAATTCGGATCGTAAACGTAATCGTCGATCAGGATGCTGGTATTAGGCGCGATGCTCAGTGTGGACTTATCGAGGAACGCCAGTTGCACCGTTCCGGTCGGCGTGGTGTGGATGCGCTCTTTGTGCACGATGCGGGCTCCCACCGTCAGCGCTACGGTTGCGGCGCCGGGCGGCGTCGTCTCCGACAATGGATTGACCGCCGTCGCGGTGCCGACCTGCTGCGCGGTAGCTGGCGCGGCTATCAGCGCGGTGCCGATCAGCAAGACGGCAATTCTCTTCCAACATCTCATGACGTGCTTTCAGAATTTAAACGTCGGTCCAGCGGAGACCGACAGGTCGTGCATCGAGAATGCCGCCACGTTGGAGACATCGGCCCGATACTGCAGCAGCGTGCCGAGCGTGATCTGCTTCCAAACCGGAATATCGAGGCCGATGCCGACGCGCCATTCGGTGCTGCGCGGGGTAATCGCCGGATCGATGGTCGGGTCTGGGGCGTTATAGAGCCAGGAACTTAAGCCGGCGGTCGGCGTCAGCGTCCAGATGCGGCCGTCGCCGGGAAATGAAAAATTCCACGGCAGCCAGACGTCGACCGCGTAAACGTCGTAGCTGTAGGGCCCGAAATTGTCGCTGGCGTGGGCGAAAGCAACGCGCGACTGCCAAGCCATGCCCGAAGCAACCGGTCCGGAACCTTGCAGCGCATAAGTCGACAGCGTGCCGCTCAATCCGGCAGCAAGCGGATAAAATGTCGAGTTATGAAAGCTTTGCTGCACGACTTCGACGTAAGGATCGAGCGCGACATTACCGACATTGGCATGCACGGTGAGGCCGCCACCGATGCCGTCATAGTACGGAGCGTCCGCCAACACGGCGCCGGTCGCGACCACATAGGGTTTGATCGACAGCCCGTTGACGCTATCGGATGGAATTCCAAACCGCGGGCCGGCGCGAAATTCCAACAGCCCGATATCGAATTGGTGCAGTTTGAATTGTTGCGCGTCATAGCCCAGTGCGGATGCTTCGAACGTATCGCCGTTTTGGTCTTCAAAATCGTGTACGTAGTTCAAACCGAATGCGCCGAACCAATTCCAGTCGCCTTGGGAGAAGAACCGGCTGTCGAAAGTACGGCCCGAAGCCAGTACGCCTTGCGGCCCTGGTCCGGCGCCCGCATTGGTCTGATAGCGCAGGCCGGTTTGGGCGAATCCGGAAAACTGATCTGGCTGCAGCTTCTTGTCGATGATCGTGAGCAGATCTTCGGCGCGCTGACGCAGCTCCGTAGAGATATCCCGCATCTGCAGCGCGGATTGAAAATAGCCGCGCGCCATGTCGTAGGAGCCGAGCCGATAATAGAGCACGCCGAGCTCGAAACGAACGCGCGACAACGTCGGATTGTAGAACAGAAGCTGTTCATAGGCGCCGATCGCGGACTCGATATTTCCGGCCGAGGCGCTAGCGGCATATTGCAGCGTATTGTTGAGGTCGGACGGCCGGGCCAGGATGCCCTGGAACAGCGGGTTCGCGTTGGCAAAGTCGGAGGCGGTCTGGGCAGAGGCGGAAATTGCCGAAAACACGAGTATGGCTATTGGCGCGAGGGCACCCGCGATCCGCTTCCGAAACACACGCCTGGCATCGACCTGCAAAGTGACCCCGTCGTCCGATGTCGCCGCCACGCCCGGATCGGCACCGTAGTGTCGGTGGGATTTTCCGCGTGTTCTCGTGAACCTGACGCAGCCTAGTACCGCTACCGGATCAAGTCGAGACTCGCGGGCGCGCGGCGGTTCCCGTCAAGGCCGTTCTTAGGCGGCGTTTGCGCCCCCGCGCGAGGTGGCATAGCCAAGGCTAATGGCGCCAATCAATCCGCCAAGGATGATGCCAATGGGTATGAAGCTGAAAAACACCAGCATGCCGGAGTAGCCTTCGAAGGAACTGGTGTGGAACACCGTGGTCCAAATCAGGCCGCAGATGGCTCCGAGAACGCCGCCGAGAATCGCGCCCAAGATCAAGCCGATCAGCGCCAGCATAGCGACCTTCATAAGGTCCTCCGCATTGCGGCCGCGCGTCAGCCGCGCTTCGACTGCTCGCGAACGAGATTGATAATCGCCGAGAAATCGGCGGCGCTGTGACCCTGTTGCGCGAATTCTCCGTAGATGTCGGCGGCATGTGCGCCGAGCGCTGTCTTGGCATTCACCGAAGCCGCGGCTTCGCGGGCGAGTTTGAGGTCCTTCAACATCAAGGCGGCGGCGAAGCCCGGCTTATAGCCGTTATTGGCGGGACTGGTCGGTACCGGTCCGGGCACCGGACAGTAGCTCGTCAGCGACCAGCATTGACCGGAAGATGCAGAAGCGACGTCAAACAACGCCTGATGCGACAGGCCAAGTTTTTCGCCGAGCACAAAGGCCTCGCTGACGGCGATCATCGCCGCACCGAGAATCATATTGTTGCAAATCTTCGCCACTTGGCCGTTGCCGGCTTCGCCGCAATGCACGACGCGCTTGCCCATTCGCTCGAGGAGGGGCTTGCCGCGCGCGAAGGCCTCTTGGCTGCCACCGACCATAAAGGTGAGTGTCGCGGCTTTGGCTCCGCCGACCCCGCCGGATACCGGGGCATCAAGTGTTGCGATGCCGCGCGCGGCCGCCAGCGCATGGGCCTTGCGCGCACTCGTCACATCGATGGTCGAGCAATCGATAAACAGCGTGCCCTGCCGCGCGTGCGGCGCGATATCATTCCATACCGACAGCACGTGCTCGCCAGCCGGCAGCATGCTGATGACCACGTCGGCGTTTTCGACGGTTCCTCTGGCGTTCGCGACAATCTGAACGCCATCCTGGCCTGACGCCTGGCCTAATGCAGGCACCACGTCGAACCCCAAGACGTGCTCGCCGGATTTGACGAGATTGGCGGCCATCGGCGCGCCCATGTTGCCGAGACCGATAAAGCCAATGGTCGCCATGCGCGTTCCCCCATTATTCGAACTTCAGTTCCAACCCGCCGACAGACTGAAAGTGACGGTCGACGATTTCCGGTGTCACTGCTTCGAGCTTGTCCGGACGCCAAACCGGATTGCGGTCCTTGTCGACGATCGCTGCGCGTATGCCCTCGATGAAATCGTGGCCGGCAATGCACGCAAGCGCGATACGGTAATCCTGCCGGAAGCACTCCTCAACCCGGTGAAAAGATGCCGCCGCGCAAAGGTTGCGCAGCGTGATTTTCAGCGAAGTCGGCGACGCCTTGCGTATCGTTTCGAGGGCCGCGCCGGCTTCGTCGGCGGGTGAGCTGCGCAATCGTTCGACGATGTCTTCCACATGATCCGCGCTATAGCAGCGATCGATCCATGGCATCGCCTTTTCTAGACCCCCGGGAGCGGGCGGGGCGGCCAATGCAGCGAGCCGCGCCGTGATATTGGCCGCGGTGCGACAATCGGCAAGCGCCGCAGGGATGTCGGCAAGCCGCGCCGCGGCAATGTGAATATCGGCCAATCCGCAGTAGATTGCGTCTGCCGCGGCGACGCGGTTGCCGGTCAGCGCCAGATGGCGGCCGACTTGGCCCGGCGCGCGCGCCAGGAGATACGACACGCCGACATCGGGAAAAAAACCGATGCCGACTTCCGGCATCGCGACCGCGGAACGATCGGTTACGACGCGGTGTGAGGCATGCGCCGACAGGCCGACGCCGCCGCCCATCACCAGCCCGTCCATCACCGTGATAACCGGTTTCGGGTAGTGCGCGATCAGCATATTGAGCTTGTATTCGGTCGCCCAGAATTGCGCCGGCAGCGTGTCGCCGGACTTCGCAGCGTCGTAGATCGCGCGAATATCGCCGCCAGAGCAGAACGCCCGCTCGCCGGCGCCGTCGATCAGCACCGCGCCAACCGCGGGATCCGACGCCCACGCGCGTAACAACGCGGTCATGCTGACGGCCATGTCGAGGGTGATCGCGTTGAGCGCTTGCGGCCGGTTCAGCGTGACGCGGCGCAGCGCGCGTTGTTCGCGAACCAGAACGTCGCCGCCATGCGCTGTCGTTTCGCTCATCGTCCGACGAGGCTTCTCGCCACGATGAGCCGCATGATCTCGTTCGAGCCCTCGAGAATCTGGTGCACGCGCAAATCGCGCACGATCTTCTCGATACCGTATTCTGAAAGATAGCCGTAGCCGCCGTGCAATTGCAGAGCCTGATTGGCGACGTCGAAAGCGGCATCGGTGACGAAGCGCTTGGCCATGGCGGAGAGTTGTGTCGTGTTCGCGTCCTTGCGGTCGAATGCGGCTGCGGCCCGCCACAGCAAGGCGCGCGATGCTTCGAGCGCGGTCGCCATATCGGCGAGGCGGAATTGCAGCGCCTGAAATTCGTCGAGCCGCTTGCCGAAGGCCTTGCGCTCCTTCATGTAAGCGAGCGTCCGCTCGAATGCCGATTGGGCGCCGCCGAGCGAACAAGCCGCGATGTTGAGCCGACCACCGTCAAGGCCTGCCATCGCGATCTTAAAACCCTCGCCTTCCGGCCCGAGTCTATTGCCGGCCGGCACGCGTGCATTCTCGAACACGACGGCGCGTGTCGGCTGGGCGTTCCAACCCATTTTGCGTTCGTTGGCGCCGAACGAAAGGCCCGGCGTGTCGCCCGGCACCAGAAAGGCCGATATCCCCGACGCCCCATCGCCGCCAGTTCGCGCCATCACCACATAGAGATCGCTGGCGCCGGCGCCGGAAATGAACTGCTTCTGGCCATTCAAAACGTAATGATCACCGTCGCGCCCGGCGCGTGTGGTCAGCGCGGCGGCGTCCGACCCCGCACCCGGTTCGGTCAGGCAGTAGCTTGCCAATAATTCCATCGTGCACAGTTTCGGCAGCCATTGCTTTCGCTGCGCGTCCGAACCGAAGGCATCGATCAACCACGACGTCATATTGTGAATCGACATATAGGCCGCGACCGTCGGACAGCCGGTCGCCAGCGCCTCGAAGATAACGCTCGCGGTCAGCCGCGAAAGTCCCGAGCCGCCGACGTCCTCGGCAATAAAAGCCCCGCCCATGCCAAGGGCCGCGGCTTTGCGCATTTCGGCAACGGGAAAATGCTTCTTTTCGTCCCAGGCGATCGCGTTCGGCGCGAACACTTCGTCTGCGAAGGCGCGCGCCATGTCGCGCACCGCGATCTGGTCCACATCGAGCGAAAATGCCGGTGCGGCGCTTGCGGTTAGATCGAGCATCGAGGCGTTTCCAGCGTGTTTGTCGCGGCCACGCAATAGGCTAAAGTTTAGGCGCCCCCATTGTTCTCCGCAATAAGAGGCGCCGGTATGGATTTCACCCTTCCGCCCGAAATCGAGGATTTACGCCAGCGCACCCGCGCCTTCGTCGCCGAGCACGTTTTGCCGCTTGAGGCCGAGCGTGAGAATTTTTCAGAATTCGAGAACATCCCGCTCAAGCGAATCGCTCCGATTCAGGAACAGGCGCGGAAAGCCGGGCTATGGGCGCCGCAATCGCCCAAGGAATTCGGCGGTATGGGGCTGCCGATCGTCGCCTGGGCCGCGATCTACGAGGAAGCGGCGCGATCGATTTTCGGTCCGCTGTCGATCAATTGCTCGGCGCCCGACGACGGCAATATGAATCTCTTGGCACGCGCCGGAACGCCGGCGCAGAAGGAAAAGTGGCTGCGCCCGATCGTCGAGGGCAAGGTGAAATCCGCCTTCGCCATGACCGAGCCGGCGCCCGGCGGCGGCTCCGATCCAGGCATGATGCGCACCACGGCCGAAAAGAAAAACGGCAAATGGGTGATCAAAGGCCGCAAATGGTTCATCACCGGTGCCTCAGGCGCCGAGCATTTCATCGTCATCGCGCGGACCTCCGACGACAAGCGCCGCGGCTTGACTGCCTTCCTGTATCATCGCGATCAGCCGGGCTGGCGCATCATTCGCCGCATTCCCATCATGGGTCCGCAAGAACACGGCGGCCACGGCGAGCTCGAATTCGACGGGCTTGAAATTGCCGACGAGAATATGCTGCTCGGCGTCGGCGACGGCCTCAAAGCCACGCAGATCAGGCTCGGCCCGGCGCGGCTCACGCATTGCATGCGCTGGCTCGGCCAGGCCAAGCGCTGCATGGAGATAGCGCAGGAATACGTCAACCGCCGTGAAGGCTTTGGTATCAAGCTCGCCGACCGCGAAAGCGTGCAGATCAAGCTCGGGCAGATGGCGCAGCAGATCGAGATCGGCCGCTTGCTCACGATGCACGCGGCCTGGAAGCTCGATCAGGGCGATCGCGCCCGTAAGGAAATCTCGATGGCCAAGGTCCACGTGGCCGACACGCTGCACAATGTCTGCGATACCGCGATCCAGCTCAACGGCGCGCGCGGTTATTCCAAGGACACTATCCTGGAATGGATCTACCGCGCGGCGCGCGCGGCTCGCCTCGTTGACGGCGCGTCGGAGGTGCACAATATGGTCCTGGCGCGTTTCCTGCGCGAAGAGGGCCGCGATTTTTGGAGCTGGGGCGCGGGCAACACAATGTAAGGTCTCAGCGTTTCACCGCGCGCCACGTTTTCTAACTCCGCCAGCTGGTATCGACTCCGTCAAGCATGCGCAAATAGGCAGGCCAGTCGGCCGAGCCGCGGCCGGAATCATGATGCTCGTATTGACGCGCGGTCTTTTCGCAAATCTCAGCGGGAATTTCGGCCAGCGCGCCGCCGGTCGCCTCCATGGTGAGCTGGATATGCGCGGCTTCAAGCAGGGACTTCATCAGCACGAAGGCCTCGCGCGCGGTCTTGCCGACCGTGAGCAGCCCATGATTGCGCAGGATCAGCGCGCGGCTGCCGCCCAGCGCCTTGTTGATGCGTGCCCGCTCGCCGAAGTCTTCCGTAATGCCTTCGTAGTCGTGATAGCCGACACGATTGTAGAAGCGGATCGCAGCTTGCGACACCATGCGCAGCCCGTGCCGCAATCCTGAGATCGCCATGCCGGTCTCGGTGTGCACGTGGACGGCGCAATTGACGTCCGGCCGCGCCGACAACACGCCGCCGTGCAGCGTGAAGCCGGGGCGGTTGACGCCCGCCGCTTCGTCGAGATCGTCGTCCATGCTCACTTTGACGAGGTTCGACGCCGTCACTTCGGTGTAGAGGAGCTCGTGCCGCTTGATGAGGAATTTGCGGTCCTCGCCGGGCACGCGCATCGAGGAATGGTTGTAGATGACATCGTCCCACCCGTAACGCGCTATCAGCCGATAGGTCGCGGCGAGGTCGATGCGAGCCTGCCATTCTGCAGGCGAGATATCCGCTTCGGCAACGGCGGCAATCTTGAGATGGGTATTCATGAGCCGGGTCTCCGCATGGAATAATAAACTCTAGCATGCCGCACCGCGGCCGGGCAGCCCGGCTTCGACCGCGCCATTACTGCGTTCAGGCACGTCTTCGACGCGCCATTAGCGCGTTTACGCGCGTCTTCGACGCGTTATGGCGGCTGCATTTCATAGCCGAAGTGCCACCCACACGCGGGTTGGCGAATCATGTTAACGGTTCATCAACTGGCGGCGATAAAGTCTCGTTTATGGGGCATTCATCTCGGGTGACGCGGCAAGTCGCAGCGCTGGCCGGCGCGTTGGCGCTGTCCTCGGCGCTCTCTTTGGCGGTGCTGTTGGGCGCCGAAGGTTCTATTTTCGGAGCCAGCGAGTTCGGGCTGCACGGTTTGCGGCAACATTATCGGCGGCCCGCGGAAATTCCGTATCCGAAAGACGATCCTTATTCCCGCGCCAAATATGAACTCGGCCGCACGCTGTTTTTCGATCCGATCCTGTCCGGCGCGAAGCTTCGATCTTGCTCCACCTGCCATAATCCCGGCTTGTCTTGGGCGGACGGGCAGCCACGCGCGATCGGTGAAAACCAACAACCGCTCGCGTCCGGATTGCGGACGCCGACGCTCCTGAATGTCGCCTGGACGCCGAAGCTCGGCTGGGACGGGCACTTCCGCGACCTCGAAGGCGTTGCGATCTCGCCGATCACGGCTCCCGACAACATGAATCTACCGGAAAGCACTTTGATTGAGCGGCTGGCGGCGATTCCCGGCTATGTGAACGCGTTCAACGCAGCGTTCGGAAAAGGCGACATCGACCGGCACAAGATCGAACAAGCGCTGGCGACCTTCGAACGTTCGATCGTGTCGGACGAAGCGCCGTTCGATCGCTGGATCCGCGGCGACGAAGCGGCGATCGACGCCTCGGCCAAACGCGGGTTCGCTCTCTTCAACGGCAAAGGCAATTGCGCGGCCTGCCACAGCGGTTGGGCTTTCACCGACGGCTCGTTCCATGACATCGGCGTCGCGCATGACAACGATATCGGGCGCGGCCGGCTGTTCCCGACCTCGGTGAAGCTGCAATACGCCTTTAAGACGCCGACATTGCGCGATGTCGCCCGCCGCCGCCCGTATATGCACGACGGCTCACTTGCGACGCTCGGTGACGTCATCGATCTGTACAATCGCGGTGGGATCGAGCGGCCGAGCCGCGACGATGAAATTCATCAGCTCAATCTGCCGCAGGGCGACAAAGCTGATCTCATCGCCTTTCTGCAGGCGCTGAGCGCCAAAGCCAAGCCGTTCGTGCTTCCTGATCTGCCGCGCTGAAGTGGGCCGGGTGATTTAGACGACTGCCGGCAGCGCGTAGCTCGACAGCGCCAATCCGGAAATCATCAGAAATCCAGCGCCAGTTTCGATCGACTCGAAATGGGCGGGAAAACGATCCGATGCGTAGGCGACGATGGCGCCGACCACAACGCTGAGCAAACCAACAAAGCCGGCCATGGGATTTCTCGCGCTTGCATGCCTTGGCAGTGCGTCGGTTTTAGCGCCGCAATGCTTACCAAGGCGCTAGGGCGAGCGGCGCAATTGTCCCATAAATTTCACCTCGCAACGCAGAGGTTAACCAATACATAATTTCACTTATTCATGGTCACCAAAATCCTAAAATCTGTGGTAAAAGATTAAACATACCAGGAAGCTGCGTGGGGCGGCGTAACTGGTCTGTGAAGACATTTACGTAATCTCAGGAGACCCGCCATGGTCCGGCTGGCCAAACGGCTGCCGTTTACGGCCGCGTTGCCGCTTGCGTGTGTGGTTAACGCGCTTTGCGTTGGCTCCGCCAGTGCGCACGTGAAATGGTTCTGCGCGTATGACGTGGCCGGGCAGCCGGAAGGCCTCGAAAACGTTCTCTGTCCCGACTTTGAATTGTTGACCGGACTGTCGATCTTGGCGTTGATGACCGGCAGCGTGCTGGAAGGCACCCCGATTGGCTTTGCCATGTTACGGGCCTTCGACCGGGCGACTCGGCTGGTACGAGAAAATCTCGAAACGATTTTTCGCGCGGGTTGCGCGTTCTTCTTCCTGGCGATCTGGGGCGTCGGCGGCGTTCTGCTCACGCCGGAGCTCAAGACCGACTCGACGTTGGTCGGCGTCATTCAGCTCGGTATCGCCGCGGGGATGCTGTCGCGCCGTACCATGCCATTGTCGGCCTTGGGCATTTTCGTGCTGTTCGAGATCGGCGTGTGGCAGTACGGCGCGTTTCATCTCGCCGATTATCCGATCTTTCTCGGCATAGCGGCCTACCTGGCTTTGACCGGTGGTCAGACCAGCTTTTTCGGGATGCGCCCGATTGACGTCTTACGCTGGTCCGCCGGCATCACGCTGATGTGGGCCTCGGTTGAAAAATGGGCCTATCCCGAATGGTCCTATCCGCTGTTCATCCAGTATCCGCAGATGACGATGGGCTTTACTCCGGACTTCTTCATGCGGGCGGCGGGCGCGGTGGAATTCGCCTTGGCTTTCGCGTTGGTGTGGACGCCGCTGGTGCGCCGCGTCGGCGCTGTCATGCTCACTGCAATGTTCGTCAGTGCAGTTATCCAATTCGGCAAGATCGATCTGATCGGGCATTCGCTGATCGTTGTGGCGCTGGTCGGCATCATCGCCGACGACGCCAGCGAGCCGGCGCGACTGCGGGATTCCTGGCTGCTGCCGTTCGGTTACGCCGCGGCGCTGGCCGTATTTCTGGTGACATATTATGCCGGCCACGCGGCGCTGTTCGGCACGGCGATCCTGTGATCTCTGCTACTTGACGTGGACCACGAGCAGCATCTTCGGATGAATGGCGCATAAGACGTTAAAGTCGCCCGTCACCGGGAAGGTGATATTGGTCTTGCTGCCCGGCTCCTGGTCGCCGGAGTCGAAGGAGAATTTGTCGGAATCGATATAGGCGTGATGCAGCAAATCGCCGTCGTCGTTGACGATCTCAATGGTCTCGCCGCGTTTGATTGCAATTTCGCCGGGGTGGAATTCGCGCCCCTTTTGCGAGACCGAATATTGCGGTAACGCCAGTCCAGCCAGCGTGCCGAGCCCGATCAACGCGGCTACGGCCGCAGCCACGGCGACCGGTCGGCGAATCCGCCACATCGCGTTTCCAAGGTCCATGTTTGACTCTCCGCCCGTTCGACGGGTAGCACCGCCGCCACAGCGCGAACAAAACGTGTCTTCCCCAAGCGTGGCCGCCGGCGGTTAAGACGCCGTTAATGAACGCATAAGCCGTCATTAAGGAACTCGCCAAGATTGGATCGGGTGCTGCACTGCCTTTAACGGCTGCCGGTATAGGTCTAACCACGCATAATGAGAGTTCCTGGCATTTCATGTTGCGCGGCCGGATCGCTTCCGTGATCTTCAACCTGGTATCTCGCTGGCGTCGCGGCGTCGCGCGGGCCGCCTCGCTGTGCATGACGATCCGAGGCCGCATCCTCGTCGCGTTCCTGGTCATGAGTGTGATTACCGCGGCGTTAGGCGCTTACGCCACTATGGGCATCAGGAATGCCGGCATCCTCGTCGACAAGACATTCGACGAGTCGCTGATGTCGATTAACTACGCGCGCGCGGCGGCGGCCGATTTTGCCGCAATGCGCGCGGCCTTTGCGCGGCAATGGATTGCCGCCGATCCGGAGATGCGCACAGCGCTTGACAAGGAAATCGACAAGCTCAGCGCGTCATTGTCGGGAGACATCAAGATCGCAGCCGAGCGCTCGCAGTCGGTTCGCGCCACGCGCGCAGCCGACAACGTGCAGCGCGCGGTGGACGCTTGGAAAGGCGTCTGCGAGCGCTTGCTCGATGGCAGCAAGCTTGGCGTGAACTGGGAGACGCTGGATCGCTACGCCAGCAAGGTCGACGATCAGATCGATCTTCTGGTGAATTACACGGCCGGCGACGGTTTTCTATATCGCCAGTCCGCGCGCGCGACGGTCGCGCGCGACGCGCAACTCAATATCGTCGGCACCGTGCTGGCGCTGGTGTTGTCCGCGCTGGTGGCCTGGGCTCTGGCGCGGCGCATCGTCGGTCCGGTCGCGGTCGCATCCAACGTCGCCGCACGCGTCGCCGCCGGCGAGCTCGATGTCGCAGTCCCCAAAGGCAGCGCCGACGAGCTTGGCGCGCTGCTAACCGCCATGGGGGTAATGCGCGACAACATCAAAGCGATGATGGACCGCGAGGTCGCGCAGCGGCGCTCCGCGCAGGCCCGGCTCGCCGACGCGCTCGAATGCTCCCAGGAAGGCGTCGTCGTGGTCGATGCCAACGACGGCATCGTCTTGGCCAATGGCCAAGCCGCTGATTTACTCGGCGTGCCGTCGCACCTGCTCAAGCCCGGCACTCCGCTCTCGCAGCTCGAGCCGGCCTTGCAGGGCGCAGCCGATGCCGCCCATCTGCTGATCCGCCGCGACAAGGATCTGCAGGCGACTGGCGAAACCTTGATGGCGGACGGCCGCTGGCTGCGCATCAGCCGCAGTCCGACCCGCGATGACGGCTTCATCGTGCTGTGCAGCGATATTAGCCGCCTCAAGACGCAGGAATGGTCGTTGCGCCAGACCAACTTGTTGCTCGATGCCGCGCTCGAAAATATGTCGCAGGGTCTTTGCCTTTACGACGCGCAGAACCGGCTCGAGGTGTTCAACCGACGCTTCTTGGAAATTTTCAGGCTACCACGGGATCGGATCAAGCCCGGCATCAGCTATAGGGGAGTGCTGGAGATCAGCGTCGCCGTCAACAATCACCCCGGCAAGACGATCGACCAGTTGTTAGCGGAGCACTACGAAGCCCGCGACCACAACGCCATGAGCCCGTATTTGTACGAGTTTAGCGACGGGCGCGTCATCTCATGCCTTTACACGCCGACCTCGGACGGCCGCTGGGTTGCGACCTATGAAGACATCACCGAACGTCGCCAGGCCGAGGCCAAGATCATCCATATGGCGCGACATGACGCGCTGACAAATCTGCCGAATCGCGTGTTGTTTCGGGACAAGATGGTTCAAGCACTCGACGGCGGCGACGCGCTTGCGGTCATGTTCCTGGACCTCGACCGATTCAAGGGCGTCAACGATTCGTTGGGCCATTCGGTCGGCGACGCGCTATTATGCGCGGTCACCGCACGGCTGCAGCGCGTGGTGCCAGGCGCGGCAACGGTAGCCCGGCTCGGCGGCGACGAATTCGCGATCGTGCACAGCAAAATAAGCCCGACCGAAACCAGCGAGCTTGCCGCCGGCATCATCGATGCGCTGGTTGAACCGTTCGACGTGCTCGGCCACCAAGTGATTATCGGGACTTCGATCGGTATCGCCATGGCGCCGGCCGACGGCAACGAGCCCGATCAGCTGTTACGTAACGCCGACATGGCGCTCTACCGCGCCAAGGCGGAGGGGCGCGGCACCTATCACTTCTTCCAGTCGGAAATGGACGCGCAGATGCAAGAGCGCCGTAAGCTCGAGCTCGATCTGCGCAAGGCGCTTATCGCCGAGCAATTCGAACTCTACTACCAGCCCCTGGTCGACGTTGCGAGCGGCGAGGTTTCGGGCTTCGAGGCGCTCATTCGCTGGAATCATCCGGAACGCGGCGTGGTCGTGCCGGACGCGTTCATTTCGGTCGCCGAGGAGATCGGGCTAATCGTGCCGCTCGGCGACTGGGTGCTCAAACAGGCCTGCCGGGATGCGGCAACCTGGCCGGACAGCCACACCGTCGCGGTCAATCTCTCGGCCGTGCAATTCCGCAATTCCACGCTGGCGCTATCCGTGGTATCGGCGCTCGGTCAATCCGGGCTCGCGCCGTCGCGACTCGAATTGGAGATCACCGAGAGCGTGTTGTTGCAAGACGACCGCGCGGTGCTCGATGCCTTGCATCAATTCCGCGACCTCGGTGTGCGCATATGCATGGACGATTTCGGCACCGGCTATTCGTCGTTGAGCTATCTGCGTAGCTTTCCCTTCGATAAGATCAAGATCGATCGATCGTTCGTTCGAGAGCTCGGCAAAAAGGATGACTGCGTCGCGATCATCCGCGCCGTCTTGGCGCTCGGCTCGAGCCTCGGCATGATCACCACGGCGGAAGGCGTAGAGACCGACGAGCAGCTCGACATCCTGCGCGCCGAGGGCTGCATGCAGGTGCAAGGCTATCTATTCAGCCGGCCGATACAGGCGCGGGGTATCCCGGCTATGCTGCGGCAGCTTGAGCGCCATATCCGCGCGGCGTGAGGCGCCGGTCGCCGCCCGGTGGCCCGCGGCCTATCCGCAAAATGCGTGACGTTTCAACTTCCTAGCATTGCCGCGCCGGCCGTGCGTCCTATATCTCCTTGCATTGCCGGCCCTCTGGCAATATCGGGTCGGTGAGGGCAAACTGGCCCTTTGGAGACCTGGGTTCATGGCGCTGCGCGACGTCAAACTCGACGATAAATACGACCTCGGCCAGCGGCGTGTTTTCGTGACCGGCTTCCAGGCCTTGGTCCGGCTCTGCTTGATGCAAAAGGAGCTGGACCGCCGCAACGGCCTTCGTACCGCCGGCTTCGTCACGGGCTATCGCGGTTCACCTCTTGGCGGGCTCGACAGCCAGTTCTTGCGCGCCCGATCCGTTCTCGAGCAGAGCGACGTCCGCTTCCAGGGCGGCATCAACGAGGACCTCGCCGCCACCGCTGTCTGGGGCTCGCAGCAGGCCGAACTGCGCGGCGAGGGAAAGTACGACGGCGTGTTCGCCATGTGGTACGGCAAGGGCCCGGGCGTCGACCGCACCGGCGACGTGTTCCGTCACGCCAATTTTGCAGGTTCCGCCAAGCACGGCGGCGTGTTGGCGCTGATGGGCGACGACCATACCGCCGAATCCTCGACCACCGCGCATCAGTCCGAATATCATTTCATCGACGTCATGATGCCGATCCTGAACCCTGCGGGGGTGCAGGAAGTGCTCGACTACGGCCTCTATGGCTGGGCGATGTCGCGGTTCACCGGCGCTTGGACCGCACTCAAGACGATGCACGAGACCATCGAGTCCACGGCGGCCATCGATGCCAGCCTGGAGCGGATCAACATTGTCATCCCGGACGATTTTCGCATGCCGGAGGGCGGCCTCAATATCCGCCTGAACGATCAAATTCTGGCGCAGGAAGCCCGCCTGCACGATTTCAAGCGCGACGCCATGCTTGCGTTCGTGCGCGCCAACAAGCTCAACCGCACCATCACCTCCGGCGGCCGCAATCCAAAGCTCGGCATCATCACCACCGGCAAGAGCTATCTCGATGTCCGCCAGGCGTTCGACGAACTCGGCATCGACGAAATCCGCTGCAACGAGCTTGGCATTCGGCTTTACAAAGTGGGATGCGCGTGGCCGCTCAGCCGGCGCGAACTCGCCGAATTCGCCGACGGCCTCGATCTGATTATCGTTGTCGAGGAGAAGCGTTCACTGCTTGAAGTGCAGGTCCGTGAGGAGCTTTACGGCACCGCCAACCAGCCGATCTGCATCGGCAAGAGAGATGAGGCCGGCGATTGGCTGTTCCCGGTCAAGGGCGCGCTCGATCCCAACGAGGTGGCGATCTGCATCGGCGATCGGCTTCTTACATATCACCGCAACGACGACATCGCCGGGCGCGTGGCCCGGCTCAAGGAACTGCAGCGCATCGCCGCAGTGACCACCGATGTCGCCCAACGCGTTCCTTATTTCTGCTCGGGCTGCCCACACAATACGTCGACGGTGGTGCCGGAGGGTATGCGCGCCTACGCCGGCATCGGCTGTCACTATATGGCGCAATGGATGGACCGCTCGACCTTGGGCTACACGCATATGGGCGGTGAGGGCGCGAACTGGATCGGCGAAGCTCCGTTCTCCAATCGCCATCACGTCTTTCAAAATCTCGGCGACGGCACCTATAACCATTCCGGCTATATGGCGATCCGCGCTGCGATCGCGTCGAACACCAACATCACCTATAAGATTCTTTTCAACGATGCGGTCGCGATGACCGGCGGTCAGCCCAATGACGGCGGGTTGACGGTGCCGCAGGTGGCGCGCCAAGTCGCCGCAGAAGGCGCCAAGCGCGTCGTTGTCGTGACCGACGAACCGGACAAATATTCGCGTGCTACGGCGTGGCCGTCAGGCCTCACCGTTCACCATCGCGACGATCTCGATGCGGTGCAGAGACAGCTTGCGGAGATTTCCGGCGTTACGGTCCTGATCTACGATCAGACTTGCGCTGCGGAAAAGCGCCGCCGCCGCAAGCGCGGCACTTTTCCCGATCCAGACAAGCGCGTCATTATCAATGAGCTCGTTTGCGAGGGCTGCGGCGATTGCGGCGTGAAGTCGAATTGCGTCTCGGTGCAACCGCTCGAAACCGAATGGGGCCGCAAGCGCACTATCGACCAGTCGAGCTGCAACAAGGATTTTTCCTGCGTCAAAGGCTTCTGCCCGTCGTTCGTCACGGTTCACGGCGCCAAGCTGAAAAAAGGTGTCGGTGTCGCCGCCGACCACGATCTCGCGCAACTGCCCGAGCCGGAACTGCCGGCGATCGACCAGACCTACAATATTATCGTTACCGGCGTCGGCGGCACCGGCATCGTCACCATCGGCGGCATATTGGGCATGGCGGCACATCTCGAAGGCCGCGGCATCGGCGTGCTCGATATGGCCGGTCTGGCGCAGAAGGGCGGTGCGGTATTCAGCCACATCCGCATCGGCTCAACGCCCGACGACATTCATGCGATCCGCGTTGCCGCCGGCCGCGCCGATCTCGTGCTTGGCGGCGACATCGTGGTCGCCGGCGGCCACAAGGTGCTCGCCGCGGTCAAGCCCGGCGCCACCACGATGGTCATCAATACTGACGAATTTTTGCCCGGCGAATTCACCCGCAACGCCGACTTCTCGCTGCCGAGCGAGCGGCTCAAGCGCGGCATCGTGGCCGACGCCGGCCGCGAGCAGGTGCATTTCGTCGATGCGACCCGCATCGCCGGCGCGCTGTTCGGCCAGTCGATCGGCGCCAATATGTTTCTGGTCGGTTATGCCTATCAGCTTGGCGCGGTCCCGTTGTCGGCTGCCGCTATCGAGCGGGCGATCGAGCTCAACGGCGAGGCGGTCGCCATGAACCGGTCGGCCTTTTATTGGGGCCGCCGCGCCGCGATCGACCGTGACGCCGTCGAGGCGGCGGCCAAGCCCGCGCCGTCGGCGGCAAACGACGCCGAGCATTTGTCCGAATCATTCGACGAAACGGTCGAGCGCCGGGAGAGATTTCTTACCGCCTATCAGAATGCGCCTTATGCGCGACGCTACCGCGCCTTTGTCGAGAAGGTCAAAGCGGTCGAAGCCGACCGCGCTCCCGGCAAATGCGGTCTTGCCGACGCGGTAGCGCGTTATCTTTTCAAGCTCATGGCGTACAAGGACGAATATGAGGTGGCGCGACTTTACTCCGACGGCTCATTCGTCGGTCAGGTCAGGTCCGAGTTCGACGGCGACAATCTTCGCTTTGAGTTTCATCTCGCGCCGCCGTTGTGGGCGCGTCACGACAAGAGCACGGGCCTGCCACGCAAAATGAGCTTCGGATCTTGGCTCCTGCCGGCGTTCGGAGTGTTGGCAAAGCTGAAGTTTTTGCGCGGCACGGCGCTCGATCCGTTCGGCCGCTCGCCTGAACGCCGCACCGAACGCAAGCTGATTGAGGATTACCAGGCGACGCTGGATGAGGTGCTGGCACGGCTCACCCCCGAGAACCACTATCTCGCGGTCGGTCTCGCCGTAATCCCGGAAAAAATCCGCGGCTTCGGCCATGTCAAAGAGCGGCACCTTGTCGCGGCCAAAGCCGACGAGGCGGTTCTGCTCGAGCAATTCCGTGCCGGCGCGCCGCTCATACTCAAAGCGGCCGAATGATCCTGATCGGCCTTTGCGTTCAGACGCACGTTGTACAGCGGGGTAACCGGAGACGATGAGCGATATTGCCGCCATGCCGCCCAATGTCGGCGAAGCGACCGAGCAGGCGCCAGCGCTTCCCGCCTCGCCGCGCGGGCCCGAAAATGCGCAGGCTGCCGGGACGCTGGCGCCGGCCCAATCGCGTTCGATCACGCCGCCGGTCGTCACCAAGCCAATGACCGAGACCACCGCGACGGCGGCAGCGAAGCCGGCCGCGACCGGGATCGGCGTGCTTCTCGTCAATCTCGGCACGCCCGACGCGCCGACGCCGGCGGCGGTGCGGCGCTACCTGAAGGAATTTCTGACCGACCCGCGCGTCATCGAAAAGGATTCGCTGGTTTGGAAGCTCGTGCTCAACGGAATCATCCTGCCGTTCCGGTCGCGGGCCAAGGCGCGCGACTACGGCAAAATCTGGAATCGCGAGAAGGACGAGTCGCCGTTTAAGACCATCACCCGTTCGCAGACGGAGAAGCTCGGCAGCATTCTCGAGCCGCTCGGCAAGCATGTCTTCGTCGACTGGGCGATGCGTTACGGCAGTCCGTCGATCGCCTCGCGGCTCGAAGTGCTCGCCACCTGGGGCTGCGACCGCATCTTAATCATGCCGCTCTACCCGCAATATTCGGCGGCGACGACGGCGACGGTGTGCGACGAGGTGTTCCGCTTCATGCAGCGGCAGCGCCGGCAGCCGGTGTTGCGCATCCTGCCGCCCTATTACGACGATCCTTATTACATTGAAGTCTTGGCATCGTCGCTTAAGGCCGAGATCAAGGCGCTGCCGTTTACCCCCGATGTCATCGTCGCATCCTATCATGGGATGCCGAAGGACTATGTGCGCAAGGGCGATCCCTATGAAAGCCACTGTGTGCGCACCACGGAGCTGTTGCGCCAGCAGCTCGGCTTTGACGAGAACAAGCTGATGATGACGTTCCAGTCGCGCTTCGGCCGCGCCAAGTGGCTCGAGCCTTACACGATCACCACGATGAAGGCGCTGGCTAAGAAGGGCGTGAAAAATATCGTCGTGATGATGCCCGGCTTTTCCGCCGATTGCCTGGAGACACTGGAAGAAATCGCGGTCGAGAACGCGCAGGTCTTCAAGCGCTACGGCGGCCAGAATTTCGCGGCGATTCCGTGCCTGAACGACAGTCAGGCCGGCATGCTCATGATCTGGCAGCTCGCCATGCGCGAGCTCAAGGGCTGGGTGTGAGCGCGTCGATGAGGGACGGCTCGCTGGTTTCGTGGACCTGGTTCGGGCTTGCACTCGTTATATTTGCGATCGAGGCGCTGCGCCCGGGCCGGTTTGCGCTGTGGCTCGGTTTTGCCGCCGTCCTCGTCGGTGTTTTCGCGTCGGTAGCGCACTGGCCTTGGCCGGCCGAAGTGGTGGCGTTCGCTGTCTTTGCTGCACTTTTCGTCCCGGCATGGCGGCATTACGAGCGCAAAGCCTGAACCAGGGCCATGGCCGCCGCCAGTGCCGGCGAGCCTAATCAACCTCTCGTTAACCATATCCGTTTTAACTCTGTTAACCGGCGGCCTGCCGTGAGGCGGCGCGCGCGGGCCGTCGCGTGGCGGGTTGATGGTGGTCGGTTTGGCAGCTCCCGAGGTGACGCGGACGGGCAGGAGCGGTTTCGGGGCGAGGAGGTCGCAGGTGCCGCGCCGTTGCCGACCACCCAGCGTCACCGGCCTGGCAGTGCACTTGGCGCTGCTCGCCGCTGTCCGGACTACTCTGTTGGCAGCTAGCATGGCGCCCGTCGCGGTTCTCGCGCTCGGCCCGACGTCGAGCGCAGCCCAGACGGCGACGAGTCCAAATTCCAATCTGTTACAGCCGGCGCTCGATGGTAATCCCACCAATCCGCCGACTTTCGTGCCGCCCGGAGATTCGACAACGTCGTCGCCCGATCAGGCTCCGCCCCCGGGTAAATTTACCGCACCGTCGCGCATCAGCGCGACGCCCGTTTACGGCAGTCCGACCGGCTTTGGCGCCGGCGACACCGGATTCGATTCCAGCAACCGGCCGAAGCGCCAGCGGACGGCCCAAGTGCTCGATCCAAGCAGTTCGATTGCGCCGCCCGAACCGACATTTTTTCCGGTAGCGCCACTCCCGCCGCAAGTATCGTCGCAGCCTCCGGTCTTGCCGCAGCCGCTGGCGCCGGTCGTCTATCCGGCAAAGGCGGCGGCGCGGCCCGGTGCGGTCCTGCCGCCGCCGCCCGACCAATTGCCGATCTCAAATCCACCCACTGAGGTTCATCCGCTATCGGCGGCGAACCGGCCCGGCGCCGTCTTGCCGATTCCGCCGCCGATCGACTTCGTCGGATCCGCCAGCACGCCGCCACCCGGCACGCCGCAGCCGAACATCTTGCCGCTCGGCACTGTGCCGCAGCACACTTTGCCAATCGCCGGCGGCGATCCCTATGAAGCGCTCGGCATCAAGGCAGGCTCCTTTCTGGTGCTGCCTGCTGTCGAGCTATCGACCGCTTACGACACCAATCCGCAGCACGCGTCAGCAGGCGGGCCCAGCTCGGTCTATTTCGTGGTCGCGCCGGAACTGCACGTACGTTCCGATTGGTCGAGCAATTCGCTCACCGCCGATATCATCGGGTCCTATACCGACTACGAAAATGACACGTTCACACCATCGCTCAATCATCCGTTTCTCAACGCGAAGGTGGATGGCCGGCTCGACGTCACGCGCGACACGCAAATCCTGCTCGAAAATCGCGTGACCGTCTCGACCGATAATCCGGGCAGCCCCAACATCCTGGCCGGTATCGCCAAGCTGCCGATCGATACCACGGTTGGCGGCACCTTCGGGGTAGCTGAGCAATTGGCTCGCTTCAACGTTTCACTCAAGGGCACTTTCGATCGATCCGTCTATCAAAACGACGATCTCACCGACGGTGAGAGCGTGAGCCAAGATACCCGCAATTTCGACCAATATGCCGGCATCTTGCGCCTCGGCTATGAGGTCAATCCCGGATTCAAGCCGTTCGTGGAGGTCAGCGAAGATACCCGCATTCACGACCTGCAGTTCGACAGCTTTGGCGAAAACCGCGATTCCAATGGCCAAAGCGCCAAGGTCGGCAGCGATGTTAATCTTTTCGGCTCGCTCACCGGCGAAATTGCGGTCGGCTATATGGAGCGCGACTACCACGATCCGACCTTGCCGAATATCAGCGGAACCACGCTGGACGGCTCATTGCTCTGGCAGGTGACCGGACTGACGACGGCGAAGCTCACCGCGGCATCAACGGTCGGCGAGTCGATCCTCCAGGGTGTCTCCGGCGCGTTCAGCCGCGATTTCAACATCGAGGTCGATCACGCGCTGCGGACCTGGCTCATCGCCAACGCGCAGGTCGGCTACGGCCGCGACGAATATGTCGGCATGGCGCGCGATGACAATCGCTTTTTCGTGGCCACAGGCTTGACCTACAAATTAAACCGCAAGATGCAGCTGAAAGGCGAACTGCGGCACGACTGGCTCACATCCACCATGACCGGCGTGGCCTACGATTCGACGTCCGTCCTGATGACCTTGCGCCTGCAGCAGTGATACTTAGCTGATTTAGCTTGGTCCCAGAAGCCGGGGAGGGCCTTTTGAGCGAATACGAGCGCTGGGAAGCCCGCTACGCGGCGCCGGAATATGCTTTCGGCACCGAGCCGAACTATTTCCTTCGATCCTGCAAGGCGCTGCTGCCACCGTCCGGGCGGGCGCTTGCCGTCGCGGATGGCGAAGGACGCAATGGCGTTTGGCTCGCTCAACAGGGTTTCGACGTGCTGTCGATCGACTTCTCGCCTTCGGCGCAAAACAAAGCCCGGGCGCTCGCGGCCGAGCGGCATGTCAATGTCACGTTTGCTCAGGTCGACGTGCATCGATGGGACTATCCAGACACCGCCTTCGATGTGGTCGTAGAAATCTTCGCTCAATTCAGTTCGCCAGCCGAGCGCGCTTTGAAGTGGGCCGGCATGCGGCGCGCGCTCAAGTCGGGCGGTCTCCTGATCATTCAGGGCTATACACCGAAGCAACTGGAATACGGCACCGGCGGTCCCAAACAGGTGGAAAATCTCTATACCCGCGCCATGCTGGAAGCGGCGTTTTCTGATTTTCGCTCCCTGGAGTTGGTGGAGGAGGAGCGCGAAATCCACGAGGGCTCCTCCCATGCCGGAATGTCGGCCGTCATTGGCTTGACCGGCACGAAGCCCTAATCGCTCGCGCCGGTCGGTGCCCAACTGCCGTCAAGCCCGCGGGGATCCCTTTTGATCGCAGCGCAAAAAAAGTCCCGACCAACAATAGGTCGGGATGTCCTCGTTAATCTTCGAACGATGGTCTAGATAAAGACTTATCCTCTGTTGTCATTGATTCAGATCAACGACTCTATGCGTAAGCGCATGCACAGTGTTGCATCCCGTATCAGCTCGATTGATCAGGATCAAAGGTGTTCGCCTGCCCGGATGTAGAGTTATGCTAGTCCCATTCGGGAAAGGAACGCGTCATGAAATTCCAAACAAGAATCATCGTAGCGTCGACAGCAATCGCAATGGCATTAGCGTTGTCGTCGGTACCTGGTTTCGCGGCGAAGTCGCATAAGGCGACAGCAACACTCCCTGCAAAGCCCCTTTACAACGTTGTTGTTCCTCTTGGTCAGCCGCTGCAGGTCAATCCAACTTATGGGCCGAGTTCGCCTAACTTCAACAACGGCTCTTGGCCAGGGGGCCAGCCTGCTCGGTACTGATCAACAAGCAGGCGAACGATAAGGGCGTAAGCGTGCCCGGATCGAGGCGAATATTGGTTGTCGCCTAAAAGACTGAATTTGCGGTCGGGAAGGGGGCCTCGGTCATAGGTTTGGCCGGGGCTTCTTCATGAGCGGCATTCAGTCCTGGAGCACTTGCCGTTCTGACGGAATCAGAGCGGGGCCCTAGCCGCCATTGAAGTCACCGAGAATCTTTTTGATCTCGGCGCGGAAGGCTGGTGCGATATCCGGGCGTTCGAGTGCGTAGGACACGTTGGCAGCGAGAAAGCCTATTTTCGAACCGCAGTCGAAGCTGCGACCCTCGAACTGCAGCCCGTAGAACGGCTGGCTTCGCGCCAGCTGAATCATCGCGTCGGTCAGCTGGATTTCGCCGCCGGCGCCGCGCTCCTGCGTACCTAGAATTTCCAGGATTTCGGGCTGCAGGATGTATCGGCCGGTTAGGATGAGGTTTGACGGCGCGCGGTCGGCCGCTGGTTTTTCCACCATGCTGGTGATCGAGAACATTTTGCCGTTGCGGGCGCCGATGCCGACGACGCCGTATTGATCGATGCGTTCGCGCGGCACTTCTTCGACGGCGACGATATTCGCGGCTTCCGGCAGGTCGCGCGCCGCCTCGATCATCTGCGCCAGACAGCCCTGTTCGTGCTGAACGAGGACGTCGGGCAGCAACAGCGCGAATGGCTCATGGCCGATAAGCTCGCGCGCACACCAAACCGCGTGGCCGAGCCCGAGCGGCTCCTGCTGCCGGGTGAAGCTCGTCGAGCCGGGAACCGGCAGATCCTGATTGAGGTAATCGAGCACCTTGTGCTTCTGCCGTTCCAGCAACGTCATTTCCAGTTCGAACTGGCGGTCAAAATGATCTTCGATGACGCCTTTGTTTCGGCCGGTGACGAATATGAAATGCTCGATGCCGGCCTCCCGCGCCTCGTCGACGACATGCTGGATCAGCGGTCGGTCCACCACCGGCAGCATTTCCTTCGGCATCGCTTTGGTGGCCGGCAAGAACCGGGTGCCGAGGCCGGCGACGGGGAATACGGCTTTGCGGATGTGATTCATGCGATGCCGAGGGGCGTCGAGCCGAAAGAATGTCGGAGGCGGTTCGCGTTGTTGCCTAAATTATCGTCCAAAGTCTTGCGACCCAAAGTCTTGCTGCCCAAAGTCTTGCCTAATTGCTTGTCCAGTTGTGAAGGCGCGATGTTGTGGGAATTTCTGAACCCGACGAATACTTTAAGCCGCATTTTGTTGCCGCATCGTGAATGCCGATGGCGGAAAATCGCCAAACCTGCAGCGGTAACAACCCGCTGTTAGTGATTCGAGATACATTAGCAGGTGCCTGCGAGTGGAACCATAAGTCGAAAGCGATGACCATCTTCAAGCTCTTCCCACGCTTCGCGGCGGCAGTCCTGGTCGTTACCGGTGTGATCGGCATCGGCCTTGCCGGCGTCGCGCGGGCGCAAGATAAGTCCGGCAACTGGCTGACGCGCTTGTTTCAACCCCCGCCGGCAAGCTCGGTTCCCGGC
>Ga0182013_10001143_pt1 | contig 36599 bp, 26 predicted proteins | sample 612S2MmetaG_FD_120487 | JGI IMG/M metagenome (GOLD analysis project Ga0182013, IMG submission 120487) | Permafrost microbial communities from Stordalen Mire, Sweden - 612S2M metaG | ecosystem: Environmental > Terrestrial > Soil > Wetlands > Permafrost | place: Sweden: Stordalen | collected... | reverse complement strand
CTTGACTTGGACGGCCGTCTCATAGAAGCCGGTCAGCCACCCCAACGAACACAAATCGTTCGTTGGGGGCCCCGGTCAGGAGACCGGCGCTACAGATTCTCGCTGTGTGTGAGAAATGCGGGTAAGGACGCGCACCCGTCACAAAGGCCCTCTCTTTCCCAGGAGCGGGAAACTCATCCTCGAGTACCAAATTGGGCAAGCCAGAGGCTGTTTTCATATCGGCGCGATGGAGGTTGCCTTCGTGCATCCGATGAAGCTGAGACAGGGCTCACTCCAGATCCCCGCGAGGCATTGTGGCAATATCAGCGCTCATGAATTCGGCCTACCTGCATCCTGCATCTTCATACGGAAGCGAGATGCCGCCGGCGTCGACGGTTCGGACGGCCACATCTTCGGGCACGGCCCAGCAAAACCCGTCTTCCCTGCGAACCATTGGGGACGACTATTACACTCCCAGTCGCTCGGACGGGACGGGGAACTCTCCATCGAGCACCACCGAAGCGGGCGGGCAGAGCCAGACCACCTCGGAAAACAGCATAGAATCGCAGATTTCGGCACTGTTTTCCGCCCTATCCTCCACACAAAGCGGCTCCAGCAGCCAGGCGAATTCTCCGTTGGCTTCAGCCCTTCAGACCGCGGAGCAGGATGGGGCTCAGGCCGCGCAGTGGATGGAAGAGCAGGCACAGATGGGCGGTTCTTCCCAGGCCACATCGCCGGCCGCGGAGAATCTCATGTTCAGCGGAGCGTCTCTGGTCAATCAATTCTCCAGTGACCTGAACCAGTTGGGCAGCGTCATCGGCCAGGCCGTATCCAGCATCGCCAATGAACTGCAAGGCGACGGCCTCTCTTCTTCTCAAATCGGCGTTGTGAGCGGCCTCCTCAAGCGCAGTCTGGCTTCGGACGCCATGAGCGCATTAGGGAGCTCGATCGATGCCCAGATCGGCAGCGCGGCCGGGGAAGGCCCGGTTTTTGGCTTTACCGATTCGGCGCTCTCGCCGGGGCAGGGTTCAGCCGGCGGCGCATCGCAACTCAGCATGTACATCGCGGGCGACAACGCAGCGGGCAGCACTACCGGCGGCACCGGCACTTATGGCTTTGCCCTGCAGTTCGACAGCGCAACTTCCAGTGCCGTGGTTGGTGAAGCATCCACCACCGCCGGCAGCGATGGTTCCGTCACATCCACCGCAGTCGTGGCCGCCTCCCAAGTAGAGCAGTACACCATGTACGCGGCCGGCGAGACGCAAACGGCCTCGGGCCAAACCTCCTTGACGACCGCCATCATGAACGGCGCCATCAGCAACACCGTCGGATTGGGCGTATCCGAAACTACCGACGGATCGGCCACAAGCCTGTCCGCGGTCGCAATCGAGGCTTACAGCCAGACGGCCAATCTTTTCATGGCAACTACAAGCTTCCCTGCCAACGCAAACGGAAGCACGAATGCTGCTCCGGCTTTCAGTTACGTTGCCTGAGCGCATGGAAACCCCGCCGGTCGATTGAGATCGGACAAAAGCGCAAGCGAACGAGCGGCGGCTGAATTGCCGGCTTGCGTACATGCCAACTTGCTGGAGCGTGTTTCATCAATGGTCCGACTGGCCAGCGCGAGTCCCTCAGGGGTTGAAACCCCTCAATTCTCCTGCCCTTTTCGGCACCCTTCGACTTCGCTCAGGGCAGGCTAGAAGTCGTGCCCTTTCACGAAACCACTCAAGAAACACGTTCTAGCTTGCTGACTTGCTAACTCGCTGACTTGCTGACTTGCTGACTCGCTGACTTGCTACTTCGGCGCAGGCGGGGCCGGGGTTTTTTCCTCGTCGCCCGTATCTTCCACCAGCACGGTCGAGCCGGGGACGATGTCGTAGCTCACCGCGTCCTTGCCCGCCGCATGAAAGGTGACGCGCAGGGGTTCGCGTTGCCAATCGGGCGCGGTGCATGCGGGGACGGTTTGATTCTGAGGATCGAAGGCCGCGAGTTTCTTGGCCAGGACCGGCTTGCGCGCCGCCACCTGCGCCACCACGGCGTAGAGGCTCTTGCCGCTCGCCGTCACACCGCAATAGGCCGCGTAATCGCGGAACCAGCTCACCTGGCTGACGCCGGGATCGTAGGCGGGAAGATGCAGGGCCGTCACGCGGCCGGTCGCGCGATCGACCAGGAGCCACGGCCCGCGCTGCCACACCCAGTGGCTGGCCGCCGGAGCGGGATTTGACGCGGATTTTGAGGCGGGCTTTTCCGGCGGTTTGTCCGTGGGCAGGGCGTCGTTGAGGCGGATGACGCGGCGCACCACAAAGCTGCGGTCGGTGACGTCGTGCGCGTCGCCGGTGGTCCACTCCTTGAGCACGCCATCGACGAGGAGGGCGCGGATCCTGAGCGAGTCCTCGCCGGGCGCGGCCCCGGAGGGATCGCCGGCCTTGGAGTACGGCACCTTCCTCGCTGCGCCGAGGTCGACGGTGTGGGTTTTGCGCTCCGCTGCCGAGGTTGCCGGAGCGATGGCAAAGATGATTGCGAAAAAGATGGTAACACGAAGAAAAATCCGCTGAGCGCGCATGAGGGGCGATGCTCCTCTCGAATCGTGAATCCGTGGTTGCCTTTCGTACGGATTCCTGGAAACACGCTCTTGGGAAAAATGCTACGTCCGTCCCGGCAACTGCCCGAGACGGAAAAATGCTTCGCGATGATTCTAGCGCAAACCGAGATGCCCCGCGATTATGTACCGCCGGTCTCCTGACCGGCTGTACTGAGGGCCTCCTGGCCCTCAGACCATACCCACTTCCAGTTCTCAAGCCCGGCGCGCTCGGGATTGCTCAGAACATACTCGACGGCCCGGTGGAATTCACCGTCCCCGCGGATGAGCCGGTCGTAGTATTCACGCCGCCAAAACGTTCCCTTCCGGCCCAGAATTCGATTCGCCTCGCGGGCGGAGTAGACCTTCCAGCCCCGCAGAACGTCCGACAGGTCTTGTCCCGGCAACAAACGACAGACAACGTGAACGTGGTTCGGCATAACGCACCAGGCAACCAGCCGGTAGCGCTTCCCGTGCCAGAAGCGCAACGCTTGCGCCATCACCTCTGCGACTCTTGGATCCTTGAGGAGGCACCCCCCGATTCCGCGATCGAAGTATTCTTCGACCCGTTTTTGACTGTACTTTGCGATGAACACTTCCTGGGCGGGAGTCAGGCGTGCTCCTACGCGCTTTGCGGCCGCGAGAATTCTATTCCGTTCGACCATTTCGTGGAGGGCTTGGCGTGGGAGAGAGTCGGCGAGGTGAAACGTGATGAAATAGAGGCCTTCCTCCTTTTCCCAGTGCGGCAGACGGCCGCGATTGCGGATTCGCACTTCGCCGAATTGGGGCCTCACGGTTCCCTGGACGAGTGACTCCGATTGGCTTTGATCTGCCATGGACGGATTGTACGCGCGGCGTGGAATGGGCGGGTCGGGAGACCCGCCCTACAGCCGGTCAGGAGACCGGCGGTACGAAGCGCGGGTCCAGAATCCCCTTGTCGTGGTGAGTCTTCGGCCCTGGAGGATTTGGGGCGTCTGCGCGTGCGGGTCGGGAGACCCGCCCTACAGCCGGTCAGGAGACCGGCGGTACATTCCTTACGCCTAGCTGTTCGCGGCTTCGACGGCGCGCGCTACGCGGAAGGCGGTGCTTTCGCCGAGATGGCGAGCAAGGATCTGCATGCCTACGGGAAGACCGGCCTGCGTTGTCCCGCAGGGTACGGTGACGCCGCAAATGCCTGCGAGCGAGGCGGTGACGGTGTAGATGTCGGCGAGATACATGGCCAGCGGATCGCCGGTCTTCTCGCCGATCTTGAAGGCCGGGAAGGGCGAGGTGGGCGTGACGATGGCGTCGACCTCGGCAAAGGCACGGAGGAACTCCTCGGCAAGGATGCGGCGCACCTGCTGCGCCTTGAGGTAGTAGGCGTCGTAGTAGCCGGCCGAGAGCGCGTAGGTGCCGAGGAAGATGCGGCGCTTGACCTCGGCGCCGAAGCCTTCGTCGCGCGAGTGCGAGTACATGTCGGAGAGCGTGGCCGAACGCGGCGAGCGGTAGCCGTAGCGCACGCCGTCGAAGCGGGCGAGATTCGCGCTGGCTTCGGCCGTGGCGACGAGATAGTAGGTGGGGACGGCGTACTTGGTGTGCGGCAGCGAGACCGGCTTGATGGCGCACCCGGCAGCTTCGAGCGCGGCGATGCCCTTCTCGATGGCGGCGCGCACCTCGGGGTCGAGCCCTTCGGCAAAGTACTCTGCCGGGACGCCGATGCGCAGGCCCCCCTTTCCCGGTTCTTTGACGGGCTTGTCGCTTTGGGCGGCATAGTCTTCGACGGGAGCCGCGGAGCTGGTGGCGTCCTTGGGATCGTGGCCGGCGATGACGCCCAACAGCGTGGCCGCGTCGCGCACGTTGGCGGAGAACGGTCCGATGCGATCGAGCGACGAAGCGTAGGCGATGAGGCCGTAGCGCGAGACGCGGCCGTAGGTGGGCAGCACGCCGACCACGCCGCAAAAACTGGCGGGCTGACGGATGGAGCCGCCGGTGTCCGAGCCGAGCGTGGCCACGGCGAGATTCGCAGCCACGGCCGCGGCCGAGCCCCCGCTCGAGCCGCCGGGAACGCGCTCCGTGTCGACGGGATTGCGCACCGGCCCGTATGCCGAATTCTCATTCGACGAGCCCATGGCGAATTGGTCGCAGTTGAGCTTGCCCAGCAGCACTGCGCCCGCGGCTTCGAGCCGCGCGACGGCGGTGCAGTCGTAGGGCGGCTGATAACCCTGAAGGATTTTGGAGCCTGCGGTCGAGGGCGCTCCCTGGACAACCATCACGTCCTTTAGCCCCGTGGGAATGCCGGCGAGCGGCGGCAGCGGGTCGCCTTTCGCTGCGAGATTGTCGATGTGCGCGGCCTGCGCCATGGCGCGCTCTTTGGTGAAGCTCAGATAGATGTTCAGCCGGGGATTTTTCTTCTCGATGCGAGCGTAGTACTCGTTGGCGAGATCGGCAGCCTTGGTGCGGCCAGAAGAAATCTCCTCGCGCAGCGCGGCTAGAGTCTTCGGCTTCTCGACGTAGGATTCGGCGGTTGTTGTCTCGCTTGCCAATTGAAATCTCTCTTCGGCCCTGATTTCGTTGCGCGGCCTGCTGCCTTCGTTGCTGCCCTTGCGTGGGTCTGGAGACCCACGCTACAGCCGGTCAGGAGACCGGCGCTACATCACTTTCGGCGCTACCTCTCAATCACTTTGGGCACCTTGAAAAATGCGCCGTCGGTTTCGGGCGCTTGCGCCATGACGGCCGAGCGCGCGAGTGAGGGCGCGAGACGGTCGGGGCGCGGCTCGGGGTGGGCGGCGCTTTCGAGTTCGCTCACTTGCGCCAGCGGCTCGATGCCCGTGGTGTCGAGCTCGTTCAATTCGGCGACATAATCGAGGATGGCGTTCAGGTCGCGGAGCATGGGCTCGACCTCCTCGGGCGCGAGCTCCAGATGCGCCAGTTCGGCGACGCGCTCGACATCGGCGACGGTGACTTTGGCGGTCATGCGCTCAACTTTCCTCCCGGCAGCGATTGCGCCGGCCGGGTTACGAAGTTTTCCAACCAATTCCCGAAAAATAAGTATAGCGGGTGGCGCAGTGAAAGAAGTGAAACGAGTGAAGGAGTGAGGCAGCCCAGGTGAGAGCTTGAAGTGCGGGTCGGGAGACCCGCACTACAGCCGGTCAGGAGACCGGCGGTACGAAACTGTCGCGCACGGTCAGTCGACGACGAGAGTCACGGCGACGGTTTGCGAGATGCCTGTGGAGGTCACGGTGACGGGAATGGTATAGGTGCCGGCCGGCGTGCCGGAACCGCCGCCCGAGCCGCCTCCGCCGCCACCACCGCCGCCTCCGCCTCCGCCGCCTGTGCCTCCGCCCGAGGAGGTGCAACTGGAGACGCTGCAGGCAAGAACGGCCAGCAGGAGGACCAACTGAAGGATTCTGCGACGCCGGAAGATGGCCAGCGGCAGAAGGAGCAAGCCGCAGGCCAGCGGCAGGGCGCGCCACGAATCGCGCAGGCCGGGGTTGCGCTGGCCCGGGCCACGCTGGCCGGAGCCCGGTTTACCACCCCAACGAGCCAGATGCAGGCTCGCCGGGGGCCCCGGGTTGCCGAAATCAGGCCTTTCCAATCTGGCCTGGGAGCTGGTGGTTGAGATCTCCACTGCGACGTTGCCCTGGACGCCGGCATTGAGCGTTTCCCCGTTGGGATTGAAGAGGCAGAGTGCGCCCGTGGGGAGGGTGCCGCAGGCGAAGGTGAATGTGCCGCTCGAGCCCGACGGCGTGATGACGAGCGTCGAATTGGCCGTCTGGCCCGCCGCTACGGTCACGGTCGAGGACCCTAAGAAGGCCACCGTGAAGTCGAAGCCGGTACCGGAGAGCGTGACCGTGGCCGGGGTGGCGACGGCACTGGAGCTTACGGTGAGCGAACCGCTGGCTGCGCCGCCGAGGGTGGGCGCGAAAACCACCGAGACTGTGCAATTGGCGCCCGCGGCCAGGCTGCCGGTGCAGCCGTTTTGCGAGACGCTGAAGGGCGCGGCGGTGACAACCGAAACTGAAGCCAGGGCGTCGCTCGTGGAGTTGGTGATGGTGACCGATTGCGCGGCGCTGGTCTGGCCCACGGCGACTACAGGAAACGTGAGCAGCGTTGGGTTCGTCGTGAGGCCGTTCGAGAGCTGCCCGGCGCCGTTGAGCGGAACCGAGGCCGCCGCGACGCCGGGCGTGGAGGAGGAAACCACGAGCGTGGCCGCAACGGAGCCTGCGCCGCTGGGCGTGAAGACAACCTGGGCCGTGCAGTTGGCGCCGTTGGCGAGGACGGCTCCGCAGGTGTTGGCGCCGGCCGGAATGGAGTACTGGGCCGCACCTGCGCCGGTGAGGGCAAAGCCGATGTTGGCCATGGGCGAGGAACCGGCGTTCGTAATGGTAAGCGTCTGCGGGGCGCTGGCCACGCCCGGCTGCTGGTTCAGGAAGGTGAGGCTCAAGGGCGTGACGTTGAAAACCGGCGGCGCCACACCCGTGCCGCTCAGGGAGACGGTCTGGGTCCTGAGCGCGTCGGTGATGGTGAGCGCGTCGGTGATGGTGAGCGTGCCGGTGGCCGAGCCCAACTGCGCAGGCAGGAAAACCACGTTGATGGTGCACACTGCGCCGGCCGCCAACTGCGTATTGCAGTTGGGCGTCTCCTCAAACGGGCCGCTGACCGAGATGTTGATGCCGGTGAGCGGCATGCCGCCGATGTTGGTGATCGTAACCGGCTGCGCGGCGGAAGTCTGGCCTTGGGGCGTGGAGGCAAAGGCGAGCGAGTTGGGGCTGACAATGCCGGTGGGCGGAGCCAGGGCGGTTCCGGTGAGCTCGACGATTTGCGTTCCCGCTCCGTCGGTCAGCGTGAGCAAACCGGCAAAGCTTCCGGTGGTTGTGGGCGCGAACTCGACCTGAATCGCGCAATCGGAGCCGGCCGCGAGGCTGCTTAGGCCGCAGGCATTGCCGTTGAGGGGAATCATGAAAGGCGCGCTGACGGTGAGCTTGCCGATGGAAACCAGCGCGCCGCTATTTTGGACGGTGATGGACTCTGGCGTTGAGACCGTATTCGCCGCGATCTGGCCGAAGTCGATGGATGCGGGCGTGAGAGTGACCGTGCCTCCGGCAGTCCCCGTGCCGTTGAGATCGACGGAGATCTGCCCGCCGTAGATATTGGCGTAGACGATCATCTGGCCGGTAAGCGGGCCGGCCACCTGCGGGGAGAACACCACCGAAATGGTGCAGCTCGATCCCGGAGCGATGGACTGATTGACGCAAGTATCGCCGGACTCGCCGAAGCCGCCCGTGAAAGCGATCTGGGTTGGCGCCAGGGCGATGCTTCCGGTGTTCTGGAGCGTGACCGTCTGCGCACTGCTCGTGCCATTGATTGCCTGGCTGGGGAAGGTGAGCGAGAGGGGAACGACGGACGCGGCCGACATGGCCGTGCCCGCGGTCAATAGCGGCGCTTGCCAGATACCGCGCCCATACGTGGCCGCGACCAGCACCTGGTTGGAAGAAGTTTGAGATGCGGCGCTCAACTCGACCGCCGGCGCGCCGGGAAGCCCCGTGCCGAAGACCGCCCAGCAGTTGGCGCCGTGTTGCGCGCATTGTGCAACCTCGGATGTGTAGAAAACGCCGGTGTCGGTAGCAATGTAAACCGTGTTGGCGCTCTGCGGGTCGACGGCCAGGCTGCTGGCAGGAGTCTCGGGAAGGTTGGAGACGATCGACGTCCAGGTGACGCCGCCGTCGGTGGAGCGGTAGACAACGTCGATGTTCTGGGTGTAATTCGGCATGCCCTCCACCGTCACATAGACCGTCTTGCCGGAGGTGTCGTGGGGATCGATCACGATGCTGGAGACGTCGAGGCCGAAATAGTTGAGTGCAAACGGGGCGTTCGTGACCGGATTCAGGGTGAGATCGTTCCACATGGGCGCGAAGTTGGAGGAGGGATCGTACACGGCGCTCAGGATGTGTCCGGGAAGCAGAGAGCCGTTGCTGCTGGAGCCGTACATGCCCACGTAAACGATCTCGTCGCCGGAGCCAAGCTCCATGGCGGCCATGGAACGGATGAGCGCGTTGCCGTCGCAGGGATCGCTGGAGGTGTCGCTGGGGTTCGAGAAAACCGGGCTGATGGAGGTCCAGCCAGCGCCGCCCACAGGGCCGCGCCAGACCCGGCAGGTTGCAACCAGTAGATCTTCGCCGCGGAGCGGATCGACGAGAAACGTGGCCGGGACCGGCATGGTATCGCCGTCGCCGCCTACATCCGCATCGCTCACCACGGGAGTGACGCCGAAGGCCGACGGCGTGCAGGCAGCGGTCTGCGAGCACCGATAGATGGAGACGCCCGGCTGATCGTTCACATACCACGCGCCGCTGCCCGTGGGATCGATGGCGACGGGACCGCCGTAGCCGGAGAGAATCTGCGGCCAATCGGCGGCGGCGGCTGTGCCATTGACGCCTGCCGTGCCGTTCACGCCCAGGCCGGCCATCAACACGTAAGGGGATGCGGGCGACACCGCGAGGGCCACCACCTCGGCCAGCGAGCCGAGACTGCCATTGAGGTTTTGGAAGTGGCTGGCATCGGTCGAGATCGAAGTGGCGGAACAAGCCGAGCCGCTCTCGGCGATTCCGTCCGTCGAGCGCCACAGGCCGCTGTCGTTGCCGATAAAGATCTCAACGGGATTGGAGGGATTGGAGGCATTGGAGGCCAGCGCGTGCTCAAACTCGCCCACCCCGGCGCTCTTGCAGGTGGTGGAATTGGTGGTGTTGCGCCAGGCGCAGACGGGTCCCGCGGAAAGCGGGCAGGTTGCCTCCCACAGATCGTTCGCGCCGGCCAGCAGCAGGCTTCCGGTCGATGACGTTTGCGAGGGCACGGCCGCCAGCGTCAGGTTGTAGTAGCCGTCGGCGATCGCCGTCGCGTTCCCGTTAGCGCTGGTTTCAAGCGCCGCCGTGTTCCATTGCTTGCCGAAGGCAATCGATGCGTTGGTGCACGAACCACTGCTGAGGGCGCACTGATCCTGCCAGAGGCCCTGGTCGTTATTGTCGATGTCGACGGTCCAGGCGAAGGTGTCGCCGTTGGTGGGATTGACGGCCAGCGCGCCGCGATAGATGGGGCAGCCCGGGTCGCCGGGGATTTCGGGGTTGGTGGGGCACAGCTTGGAGTTGATTCCGCCGCCCGGCTGATCCGCATCGGCAAGGCGCGTCCAGGTCGCACCGTCGGGAGAGGTGTAATAGCCGTGGAAGCGGACGGCAGCCACGAACAACTTGCGCACGGGGTTCCAGACCACGGCCGTGGCGGCGTTGCCGTTGCGCCCGAGCAGCGGCGTGGCAGCCGACTGCACCACTTCGCCGCTGCCGTCGGTAATGGTGGCCAGACGCCAGGCGGCCCCGCCGTCGGTCGAGTAGTAGAGGCCTTCGCAGTTCAACTGGGGCAGGTTCGCATCGACTTCGTCGCCTTCGTAGGAGCCGGTGACTGCGGCTACCACGACCTGAGGATTGATGGTGCTCCACGCAAATCCGGCAAAACCCTCGCCGGCAAAGGAGAAGTCCATCGAGGTCCCGTATTCCACGTCCGCGCTTTGCGTGATCAGGCTCCAGGTGGTTCCGCCGTCGGTGGAGCGCAGGATGCCGGCCCCGTAGTAGGAGTCGAGGACATCGTTGGGGTCGCCGGTGCCGGCCAGAATGACTCCCGTCCCGCCCGGCTGCACGGTGACTGCGCCAATGCTGATGGAGGCGTCCTGAGTGCTGCCGAATGCGGTGACCGCATCCGTCAGCGGGTTGAAGACGACGTTCGAGACCGTGGACGTGCCCGCATTGCTCGAACTCCACACCCCGCCGCCGGTGGCGCCGATGTAAACGTGGTTGCCGGTAGTGTCCGACGGGTCGATCGCAATGGAGGTGATGCGGCCGGTGACCAGGTTGAAACCGGGAGTGCTGACGGCCGTTGGGCCGAGCGGCGTCCATGTCGCTGAAGTGGAAGCGGAGCCTGACGTGGCTTCGGTCCGCGCCGTCATGGAGCGGGTGGAAGCCGCGGCCGAGCGACTGTGAAGCGCGAGCGAGCGGGCAGGGGCGCGATGGCCGGGGGCGATTCCGCGTGCGGCAAGAAATCGTTGCGCGGCTTCGACGCGCGGCGGCAACTGCCGGGCCGGCTGCGGCTTGGATAAGGACGGGGACTTGTGGAGAGGCGTTTGCGCCAGAAGCGCGGGTGCGAGTGTGAGTGCGAGTGTGAGTGTGAGTGTGAGTTGCGGAAGCAGCCCCGCGGCCAGCGCAATGCATGCCTGCGCGCCGCGGCCCACGCACCGCAGCGGTTGGCGGACGGACTTCCCTGCCCTGCTGCACGCAGCAGGATGGCTGGCGATCGGATCCAACATCGGCCTCGTCACACGTATCCGGGATCGGATGCGGGCTTCCCCTCTGATGAGAATCTTCGGTCGGGGATAAGCGCGGCATCCTTCGGATTACGCTCGACGAAACACGCAGCTTCCGGGATTGAAACCGTGGCCCATTATAGGCCAGTCAAGAATGGGGCATGTGTGATTGAGAACACGTGGACGTAAAGCCGCTCAACGCATGGTATTAGCCCGCATTTCTCACAGATATCTCGACAGCAGGTAAGATGGCCCGTTTTCAACCGCCGGCTGCCCTGCGGGGATCTGGAGACCCCCGCGACAGCCGGTCAGGAGACCGGCGCTACACATTCTCGACGCGTGCGAGAAATGCGGGTTAGCAGGATTCGACGAGCTCGCTGTGCTGGCGGATGCGTGCGGCGCGGTTTACGATGAGTTGGTTCTGCTTCATCCGTGCCTGCTCTCTCCCATTTATGTGCAGATTTCATCTCCAAATTCGAAGTCCAAATCCCGAGGTTCCAGGATGAAACGCGTTCTGTTTTCTCTGCTATTGCTCTCTACGGCGATCTCCCTGACCGCCGAGGAGTACGCGCACGGCCCCGATTCGCAGCCGCAGGACGGCGTGCCCAGGGGCACGGTGACGAAATTCGTGCTGCCACCGGGCAAATACTATCCGGGCACGCCGCACAACTGCGCGGTGTACGTCCCCGCTCAATACGACGCAAGCAAGCCCACGCCGTTCATGATTTTTTTGGACGGCAGCCAGGCGCTCGGCGACGCGCTGCGCGTGCCTACGGTCTTCGACAACCTGATCGCCAAACACGACCTGCCGCCGATGATCGCGATTTTTGTCGATCCGGGAATTCTGCCGGCGATTTCGGATGCGGACCAAAGCCGTTACAACCGCGTCTATGAATACGATTCGCTGACGCCGCGTTTTGCCGAGTTCCTGCTCAACGAGATGATTCCCGCAGTCGAGAAAGATTACAACCTGTCGCAGAATCCCGACGACCGGGGACTGAGCGGCGTGAGCACGGGCGCGGTGGGCGCGTTCATGGCGCCGTGGAACCGGCCGGACCAGTTTCATCGCGTGTTGAGCCTCATCGGAACCTTTGTTTCGATGAAGGGCGCCGACGCGCTGCCAGGCGGTGGAGAAGACCGATACCGAGCGGGTGCGGGCCATCTTCGAGGCTGCTTTCGGCGAGCATGGCCTGCCGGAGGCGATTCGCACCGACAACGGCGCGCCCTTTGCCTCTTCGGCAGTCGGCGGGCTGTCGCGGCTGGCGGTGTGGTGGATCAAGCTGGGCATCGCGCATGAGCGTATCCAGGCCGGCCATCCGGAACAGAACGGCCGCCATGAGCGCATGCACCGCACGCTCAAGCAGGACCTGCGTCCGGCCGCCGATTGGCGCAGCCAGCAGCGCGAGTTGGATCGGTTCCGCCATGACTTTAACCAGGTGCGCCCGCACGAGGCGCTCGATATGCAAACGCCGGCCAGTGTGTATAAGCCTTCGCCGCGGCCCTATCCGGCGCGCGAGCCGGAGGTCGAATATCCCGACTCGATGGAGGTGCGCACCATCAAGGCTCACGGCCATTTCCGCTGCAAGAAGAAAGACTACTTCCTCACCGAAGTGTTGTGGGGCGAGCCGATCGGCCTGCTGCCGCTCGGCGATGGCCTGTTCAATATCTACTTCGCCGATCGGCCGCTGGTCGGCTTCGACACCGAACGCGGTAAGCTAATTCCGTTGACCAACCCCGGTTGGCCCAAAACGCCGCCGTTCGGTTCAGGGCAAGCTTGCCCTGAACCGAAAGACAAAAACAAAAACCTTCCTGATAAGGAAAAAGTGTCAGGTATGTGCCCGATCTAAAATGTCAGACTTCTGCCCGGCCGTTCAAGCGTATGTGCAGGTGAGGGGTGCCTTTCGGCGTCGCCTTCATTGAAAACGGATTGATTAGGTTCGTGTTCTCCCACCCTTTCCACGATGAGACTGTGAAAAGGATGGGGACCCTCAGCTGTGCTCAGTCAAGGGTGCGCCACCCGCCAAAGCCGACTAAAGGGTTTGCGGAGTTAAACCTCGTCGGCGAATAATTGTCACGACCCAAAGAAAGGAAAGCCATGGGACTCTTTGGCCCACCCAACGTAGAACAGATGAAGGCCAACCGCGATGTCAAGGGCCTCGTCAAGGCGCTCTGCTATCAGAAAGATTACCGTGTCTGTGCCGCGGCGGCGGGTGCTTTGGACGCGCTGGATTGGAGGCCGGGGCAAGATAAGATTGGTGCTGCTTATTGGGCGGGCAAAGGAAATTGGGATAGGTGCGTTGAGATCGGCGCGCCCGCTATCGAGCCGTTAGTTGCCTTGCTAAGAGATAGAAAGGCCTATTTGCGCGCGGCGGTGATCGGAACGCTGACGAGAATCGGCACGCCCGGAGTAAAGCCACTGATCGCCGCGCTCAAACACAGAGAGAGCGGGGTGCGTCGTGCAGCGGCAAAAGTACTGGGACAAATTGGCGATGCTCGCGCAGTGGAGCCGCTCGTCGCGGCGCTAAAGGCGGATCAGGTGCCAAACGAGGCGGCGATTGCGCTGGGGCAATTGGGTGATGCCCGGGCTGTCGAGCCCCTCATCGCGGCGCTCAATAGTGGGTCTAGTGTTGTGGAGCCTGAGGCAGCACGGTTGCTGGGTCGGCTGGGCGGCGCTCGCGCTGTGAAAGCGCTCATTGCCGCGTTCAATTATCGTCACTTCCACACCCAGGTGGTGGACGCCCTGGTCGAAATCGGACCGCCAGCAGTCAACCCGCTAATAGCGGCGCTCAATAATGATGACGAGGATGTGTGCAGGTGGTCTGCGGCCACGCTGGGGTATATTGGCCCACGGATAGAAGACGACGCACTTCGTGCCCGAGCTGCGGAGTCGCTCGTCGCTACCTGCAAGGACAAGAAGTGGGCGGGCGGTTTTGACGTCTGCGCTGTCGAGCCGCTTATCGTGAAGCTTAAAGATGCCAATGAGGGTGTGCGCCGGTGGTCGGCAACTATGTTGGGGTATATTGGTGACGACAGCGTTAAGGAGCCGGCGGGTGGCGCACCCTAAGCCTTTGGAATCTTAACCTTCCTGAAATTGTGGGTGGCGGGTGGCTCGCCCTTCTATTTCATCTTCATTCTCCCACCATCGAGGGTGCCCCATCCTTCGCGCAGCTTCATCGCGCGAAGGGTGGGAGAGCACGAATCTCAACCGTCCTATTCAGCGTAACGAAGATGTTCTGGCAGTTGATTCCCTCGCCGGAACGCTGTCCATTGCGATTCGATCTCGACCACTCCAATCTGGCCGGTTGCATCATGCCGGAGGATCGACCACGGCCAGTCTTCGGGATTCTCTACCAATCCCCGCGTCACCGGGTTCCCTTTTCCCTATTCCCTACTCCCTGTTCCCTGCTCCCTGCTTTTCGGCTTTGAGCCAGACGGCGTCGGCGGCGGGGCGGCCCAGGATGGAGCTTCCGGTCGCTAGCTCGATCAGGACGGTTTGGTCGTAGTTCTGGCGGAGGACTTTGAGGGTCTTGCCGGGACCGATGCCGGCCGCGTGGAGGAATGCGAGGAGCCTGGAATCGCGCTCGTGCAGGCTGACGACCAAGTAGCGCTTGCCCTCGGCCGCGTGCGAGAGCTGGAGCTCGCCTTTGCGCTTGCGCTCAGCGGGACTGACGGGGAGCACGGCGTTGCCGTGCGGGCAGGCGCCGCCTTCGCCGAGCTTCTCTCTGAGCTTGGCCTCGAAGGCCGGCGAGACGGCGTGCTCGAGCCGCTCGGCTTCTTCGTGAATCTCGTGCCACTCCATGCCGAAGACCTCGCTCAACATGCGCTCGATGAGGTGATGGCGCAGGGCGGTGCGATAGGCGGTTTCGCGGCCCTGCTTGGTCAGGCGTACGATGCCGTCGGCGCCCACCAGGACGAGGCCATCGCGCTTGAGGCGCTTGAGGGCCATGGTCACGGCCGGCGCAGAGACTTCAAGCCAATGCGCGAGCGTGGCAGGAATCACCTGGAGGCCTTCGGCGTCGGCCTCAAGAATGGCCTTCAGGTAGTTTTCCTTCGAGACGTAGATGGAGTCTTTCATGGTGCGCTGACTTCAATCTAACAAGAAACAGCGGGGCTGGCGGGGTTAGCGGGGTTGGCGGTCGCGTGCGATCCCACCCTTTCGCCCAAAGTACGGGCGAAAGAAGGGGCACGGAAACAGGCTCGGTTAGGAGACACTTGGGGCCGCGGGTCTGGAGACCCGCGCTGCAGCCGGCCGGGAGACCGGCGCTACATCGCGTCGCGTGCTCGCGCTATTTCACCCGCACCTTGGGTTCGACGGAGAGGCCGGGACGGAGCTGGTGGCCGGGGTCTTCCTTCTGGAGATCGGTGAAGTCGATGCGCACCGGGAGGCGCTGCACGACTTTGACGTAGTTGCCGGTGGCGTTCTCCGGCGGAAAGAGCGAGAGCACGGAGCCGGTGGCGCCGCCAATCTGCCTCAGAATGCCGCTATAGTCCTTCCCCGTTGCGTCGACGTGAATCTTCACGGTCTGGTTCTCGTGCATGTGCTTGAGCTGGGTCTCCTTGAAGTTCGCGGTGATCCAGATATCCTCAAGCGAAACCAGGGTGAGCAGATTCTGGCCCGCGGCGACGTTCTGGTCGATCTCCATGCTCTTGCGGGTGACGATGCCGTCGGCCGGCGCCACGATTTGGGTGTAGCTCAGGTTGAGTGTGGCCTGATCGAGCTGGGCCTGGGCCTGCTCGACTTGCGCCTCGGCCTGTTTGGCGCGGGCGCTTTGCGCGGCCACCTGTTGCGGACCGGTCTTGGCGTAATTCTGCATCGCCTCCGCCTGTTGCTCCTTCTCGTGGGCCACACGCAGGGCGTCCTCGGCGGCCTTCTGGCCAGCCATGGCATCGGCCAGCGCGGCCAGGGAGGCGTCAGAGGCGTCCACGGCGGCGTCGAACTGCAGCTTGCTGATCACGTCCTTCTCGACCAGCGGCTTGTAGCGCGCGAGGTCCGCCTTGGCCTTGGTGTAGTTGGCTTGAGCCTCCGCCACCTTGGCATGGGCCGAGGCCAGTTGCTGCTCGGCCTGGGCCACGGTGGCCTTGGCGCCGTTCACGCCGGCGTCGGCCTCGCTCAAGTTGCTGGCCGTGTTGACGGTGACGATGGGCACGTTCACGTTGGCCGCCGCGGCGTTGGCCTGGGCGCTGGCCAGGGCGGCTTCAGCGTTCTCGACGGCAACCTGATAGTCGCGCGGGTCGAGCTCGGCGATGGGTTGGCCCGCCTTGACGACCTGGTTTTCTTCAACGAAGACCTTGAGCACATGGCCGTTGATGCGCGAGCTGACCTGCATGAGATGGCCGTCCACCTGCGCGTCGTCGGTATCTTCGCTGTAGGTGGAGCGCCACCAGAAGCCGAGCGCAATGAGCGCCGCCACAACAATGGCGACGATGAGAATGCCCCTGCGGCGGGACGGCGGCGCCTCAATTTCCGTTTCTTCGGCCGCATCGTTCTGTTCCGGCAATCTTGTTGGGTCCGCCACTTTACTTCCCTCCTACGTATTTCCTGTAATCCTGGCCTGCGCCCAGCGCGCGCGCCAGGCTCAGCTTGGCCACGTTGTACCGGTAAAGGCTGGCCACATATTGGCCGTCGGCCTGGGCCACGGACTGTTGCGCCTGGCTGACGGCCAGGTTGTCGCTTACGCCGTTCGCGTAACGCTCTTGCGCTTCCTTGAGAGCTTCATTGGCGAGCGCCATGCTGGATTGCGCCACCTGAACCTGCTTTTGCGCGGCGTCGATATCGAGCAGGGCGTCGCGCACATCGGCCTCGACCTGCGCCTGCTTGTCGCTGAGCTGAGCCTTCGCGGTATCGAGTTGGGCCTGCGCCTCCTCGGCCTGGCCGCGCAGCGCAAACTCTTCGAAGACGGGCACGCTCAGAGTGGCCGTGGCGTCGACGGTGCCGTGCGAGTGGCCGAGCGTAGCGCCGATGTCGCCGTAATCGGCGTTGGCCGCGACGACCGGCAGCCGCGCCGCAGTGGCGGCTTTGCGCTGCTCGGCCGCGGCCGCGGTCACTTCCACCAGCGCCGCGAGGTCCTTGCGATTCTCCCTGGCCTGCTTGATCAGCGCATCCGCATCGAGCGCATCGAAGGGCGCGTAGGGCGCTTTGTCAGAGAGATTGAATTTTTGATCGAGGGGCAGGCCGATGGCGCGCGCCAAGGCCAGCTTGTCTTTTTCAAGAGCATTTTGGGCCGCGATCAACTGCTGCTCGAGGGATTGGTAATCGACGCGGGCGCGCAGCTCGTCGAGCAGCGGCGCCGTGCCGGCCTGGTGATTGGCTACGGCCTGGTCGAGCGAAATCTTCGCGGTGGCCACCTGGGCCTCGACACTGGCCACTTCGGTCTCATCGGCCAGCACCAGCAGATAGGCGTTGCCCACGGTGAGCACCACGAGGTCGCGCGCGTCTTCGGCGGACAACTGGGCGGCGGCAAAGTTGTGGCGCGCGGCCAGATAATTGCGCAGCGAGGCGACGTTGACGAGCGACCAGGTCATCGAGGCGCGAAGATCGGTATAGGCAAAGGGCCCGATGATGGTGGGAAAGCCGGGAATGCGCAAGCCCTCGGCGGGCAGATCGGTCTGCATCTCGGCTTCGCGGGCGTTGAAATCGACCGAGGGCAGCAGAGTTTGCAACTGGCTCAGGCGTTGCGCGCGCGCGCCGGCGGTTTGCGTGCCGCTCAAAATGATGCCGAGATTCGCCTGCAATCCGCGCTGGATGGCGTCATCGAGCGAGAGATCGATGCTTCCGGCCGAAGCCGTGCCCTGGGGAACGCCGCCCTGAAAGCTTGCGGCCGTGGGCGGCGAGGGAACCGGCGAAGGCGGAATGAAGGCGGTTTGCGCGGACGCCAGGCCGGCTTGGGCCCAGACCACAGCGGTCAACAAAAGGAATAGGCCTCCGGGCCAGGGACGAATTCTGCTTGGCATGGATTGCTTTGGCAATTTGAACCTTACTCAAAAAACGACAGTTACGGCCGCCCAAAATTGGCGCTACCCCTAATGGATGCTTCACGGTCGCGATGCGGTTCTTCAATCCAGTGTATCGAAGTGGGCTTTCGTTTGGCTTGCGGGCTGGGTGGGCCGGGTTGGATTCCGATCCGGACTGGAGACCGAGTTCCCAACTGGCATCAATAGGTTCCGGGTTGGCGGTAGGGCGAGCCGGCCGCGTAACGGCGCTCTTGGCCGCGGGGATCCCTCTCTATGTGCGGGGGATTGTCCCAGATCATCGTGTTGCGCCCATTGAGGTCGTAGGCGGGCCACGCGGGCAGGCCCGGATGGTTGGGATTGCCGGTTGCGGCGTAGTGAACCAGCATTCCCGACATGGCGTCGGCCAGCGGCTGCGCGGCGGCTATCTCTTCCCGTGCCGTTCCGATCTGGCCCGGCGCGGCCGAGAGGTTGTCAAACATAAAGGGAATGTCGATCGCATGCACGGCGCGGGCGCCGGGAGCATTGCGATGCCAATTCATCTGATAGACCCAGGTGCGAGGCAGGCTTCGGGGATTGCCGGCGCGGCGCTCGGCCTCCATCACCTGGCCCGGCCAGGCGCGAAAGGCCGTGGCTGCGGCCGTCACGATCTCGATAGGCGATTTGCCGGGGTAAATCGTGCGGTACCTGGCGATCACTTCCTCGGCGGAGTAGGGGCCGAGGTAGATGGCGACGCTGCCCCTGAGCACGGCGGGCGCGTCGTCCCAGGTGAGCGTGCCGTGCCAGGGAACGGAGGTTTCGTCGTGCGTGTTGCCGAGGATCATGGGCACGTCTTGAGAGAGCGGCGGCGCGTCGGGCGTGAACGGGTCACGCGAAAGCACGGCATGGTCGACGACCGGCAGCCAGTCGGAGCTGGTGGCGATGGCCGCGGCCTGAATTCTCTGCCACGGCATGGTTTTGAGATCCGCAAGATTGGCGCGGGTGACGCCGAGTTTGCCCAGCATGAATTCGGTCCGCTGGGACGCGATCTCGATCGGCGCGCCTTTCACCTGCTGGCCGCTCATGGTCATTACGCGATGGAAGAGGCCGTGAGCGGCGGGCATGGCCATCAACGCGGCGCACTTGGCCCCTCCACCCGATTGTCCAAAGATCAAAACGCGAGAAGCGTCGCCGCCGAATTCGGCTATGTTTTCGCGCACCCACTTGAGGGCGAGCACCAGATCGAGCATCCCTGCGTTGCCGGAATCGGGATACTGCTTCGGGTCGATCGCGCCGAGATAGAGAAACCCGAAGGCGTTGAGCCGGTGGTTGACTGTGACCACGACCACGTCGCCGCGGCGGCAGAGGCGCTTGCCGTCGCAGAGCGGGCTGTTGACGGAGCCGTTGTTATACGCGCCGCCGTGGAAGTAGACCAGCACCGGGCGGTTGCGGCGGTCGCGGAGGGCGGGGGTGAAGACATTGAGATGGAGGCAATCCTCGCTCTCGACGCCGGCTTCAGGCGCTACTTGCAGCTCGGTTCCGGCGGGGTTCATGCCCGCGGGGCCGAGGCTGGGCGCGGAGTTTCCGCGCAGAATCGTCAGTTGCGGAGCGCGCGTGGCGAAAGCGTCGCAGGATTTTTCACCGGTCCACGGAGTGGGCGGCAGCGGGGCCTGGAAACGCACGGGCGCGGTATCTGCGCCATAGGGAATGCCGCGGAAGACGATGATGCCGTCTTCGACATGGCCGCTGACTTTGCCGTAGGCGGTTGTGGCGGCCGCCCCTATCCTGGCTTCCGCGTACCCGCCGGTCTGCACAGCGAGACTGCCGGGAAAAGAGAAAATGCGGCGGCGAAGCGCGAGGCCAGCAGCGGCGGCTCCCGCGGAACGCAAAACGTCGCGGCGATTCACAGGCTTCATAGCAGAGTCTCCTGAATCCGGGAGAACCGGCGCCAATGCATCTTACTCCGCGGTCCTATTGCCCCGCAGGGCGCCCATAGGCCCAGGTATTCTGCCTCTCGTTGCGGTTTACTTCTTGAATAGTTCACTATGTGACCCGAGACGAACGAGGTGCAACGTGTCGTCGCCGGGCTTGCGGTAAATCAGAACCAAGTCAGGCCGCACGTGACAGTCCCGATGGTCCTCCCACTCGCCCCCAAGAGGATGGTCCCGATGCCGCTCTTTAAGCGGCTGATCGTTTGCAAGCGCCTGGACCAGCGTCTCAAAATTCTCAAACAGAAACTTGCGATGTGGGCCCTTCGCTTCGCGTTTGAAATCCCGTTTGAAAGCGGCAGTCTGCTTAATCTTTCTCATTGAACGCCGCTCGCAGATCGTCAAACGTCACGTCTTCCACACGCCCTGCGCGAGAATCCTCCATCGCCGCCACGCTTGCGCGGTTAGGGACGCGTATTTCGAACGGCAGGGCCTTCTCCGTCGCGACGCGGATCAACAAGAGCCGCACCGCATCGGAAACGGACAGCCCCATTGAGGCCAGTGCTTTTGCGGCCTTGGCCTTTACTTTTGCGTCTACGCGAATGTGCACCAGGCTGGCAGCCATGAACCCTCCACGCTTATGAGTATACAACGTATACTCGCGAACGTGGCATCGCCTCGCAGGAAACATTTCCACGGCCGAAAATATGCGGACATTTCACACTTTTTTCGGGCCTCTTCCTGTATTGGTTCCCATAGGCGTGTGCGCAGAACGAAGGTCAGACCCCCTCCTGTTCACATGCTCGTGGAACGCGATAGACTTTCCAACACGGCTCATGAGACGGGCGTATGGCCAGAAGCACCAAGAAAACAGAGCTATTTAACGGCCGGGACTACTCCTGGATGCAGTTCAACGGGCGTGTGCTCGAAGAGGCCGAAGACGCGACGAACCCGCTGCTGGAACGCGTGAAGTTCCTGGCCATTACCGGCTCGAACCTCGATGAATACGTGGAGATCCGCCAGGCCGGCCTGATGCAGCGCATTGAAGACGGCTACCGCGAGCCCGGCTACGACGGGCTGCGCCCCGCCGAATCGCTCACGGTGCTGACCGCCGAGATTCACAAGTTTGTGGCCGCGCAGTACCGGTGCTGGAACAAGCAACTGGCGCCGGAACTGCGCAAGCAGGGCATCCGGCTGCTGACGTGGAACGAACTCGGCGAGGAGGCGGCGGAGTTTGCCCGCGGCTACTTCCAGCGCGAGGTGGATCCGCTGCTGACGCCGATTTCGATCGATCCCGCGCATCCCTTTCCGCGGGTGCTGAACAAGGCGCTTTGCCTGGCTTTGCTGCTGAGGCCGAAGCGCCGCAGCTCCGGGCCGCAGGTGCTGGGCGTGGTGACGGTGCCGCGCGCGTTGCCCAGGTTCGTCCACCTGCCCAGCGCGCACGGCCATCACGACTACGTGCTCCTGCAGGAGATGATCGAGCAGCATCTGGCCGGCATGTACCGCGGCTACGCGGTGCTGGCTTCGGCGTCCTTCCGCGTGACGCGCAACTCGAACCTCTACTTCGAGGAGGAAGAAGCGCGGTCGCTCTTGGAGACGATCCGCGTGGAGCTGCATAACCGGCGCAAGGGCGACGCGGTGCGGCTGGAGATCGAAAGCAACGCCGACCCCGAGATTGTGGAGCGGCTGCGCGTGAACTTCGAGCTCGACGAGGGCCAGGTTTTTCGCGCTGAAGGCCCCATCAATCTGTCGCGGCTGATGTTTCTCTACGGCGACATCCAGCGGCCGGACTTGAAGTTCCAACCCTTCACGCCCAAGCCGCTCGTGTTGAGCCGGAAATCGACCGGCATCTTCGACGAGCTGCGCCATCGCGACATTCTGCTGCACCATCCCTACGACTCCTACGATCCGGTGGTCGAGTTTGTGCAGCGGGGCGCGCAGGACCCGGCCGTGGTGACCATGAAGCAGACGCTCTACCGCACCAGCAACGACTCGCCGATGTTCCAGGCGCTGACCGAAGCCGGCGCGAGCAAAGAGGCGACCGTGGTGGTGGAGCTGATGGCGCGCTTCGACGAGGCCTCGAACATTCGCTGGGCGCGCAGCATGGAGGACGCGGGGGTGCAGGTCTTCCACGGCGTGGTGGGACTGAAGACGCACTGCAAGCTGTCTATGCTGGTGCGCCACGACGAAGACGGCGTGACGCGGCGCTACTGCCATCTGGGCACGGGCAACTACAACCCCGACACGGCGCGCTTCTACACCGACCTGAGTTTGCTGACCAGCGATCCGCAGATTGCCGAGCGCGTGCACATGGTGTTCAACTATCTGACCGCGCACGCCGAGATCGACGACTATCACCCGCTGCTGGTGGCGCCGCTCACCATGGCGGAGAGCTTTCTGCGCCTGATCCGCCGCGAACAGGAGCACGCGCTTGCCGGGCGGCCGGCGCACATTGTGGCCAAGATAAACGCCCTGCTGGAGCCTTCGATCATTCAGGCGCTCTACCAGGCCTCGCAGGCCGGCGTGGAGATCGACCTGATCGTGCGCGGGCTGTCGATCCTGCGGCCCGGCGTGAAGGGCTTGTCGGAGCGCATCCGCGTGCGCTCGATCGTGGGCCGGTTCCTGGAGCACTCGCGGATCTTCCACTTCGCCAACGGCGGCAACGGCGAAATCTATCTGGGCTCGGCCGACTGGATGCCGCGCAATCTCTTCGAGCGCTGCGAGGTGGTCTTTCCGGTGCGCGACCCGGCGGTGATCGCGCGCATTCATAATGAGATAGTGCCTGCCTATATGGCCGACACGGTGAAGGCGCGCCTCCAGCAGGCGGACGGCAGTTATCTGCGCGCCAGCAAGGCGATGAAAGGCGCAGCGCCGTTTTCTTCGCAGGATTTTCTGATTCGCCTGGCGGAGGGAAAGACGGAACTGGAAGCGATGCCCGCGTCCGGCGCCGGAGGTCCGGCCAGATCGGCGCAAAAGACGGCGGCGGCCGCGGACTAAATTCCTGACCGCGTGAAATCGTACCTTGGCGTCCCAGTTTCCCACGTCCCAAAATCGGGACGTGGGGCACACGGCATCAGGGCAAACGCATCTTGATCTTCCCGATCGCTTTGCAAGGCCAGTCTTGTAACAGGGCACGACTTCAGTCGTGCCGCCACGGCAAGCACAAAACGACACGGGCTTTAGCCCCTGCCAGCCCCTCCGTGCCCCCTCGGCCGATTGCCGTCCGATGCCGTATGCGGGGGCTAAAGCCCGCCGTACCCTCTTCGCCCACCTGCAGCACGACTGAAGTCGTGCCCTGTTACAAAGCCCATGAATTCAGTATCCCGCGCGGACTTTTCTCTTTCCGCGCAGCTGCCAATTAAGATGCGTTTGCCCTGGCCCGGCATCCGCCTTACGATCTGGTTGCGCGCGATTTCTCCCTCGGCAAGTTCTTTGAACAATTCCGCTTGTCTCGCGGGGGTCAGGAGACCCCCGCGACAGCCGGTCAGGAGACCGGCGCTACTTTTTGGCGGTTACGCAATCGCAGTGACGCGGGATCATCCGTGGAGCGCCGCTTTTCCACATTCGGGCACAGGGCCTGCACCGGCTGCGCCCGAGGCCGCGTGCTTTAGGCTGGAGATCGGAATGAGTGTCTGTTCGATCTGCGGTGGCACGGGGCTGGTGCGCGTGCTGGACGCCCAAGGCAACTGGGTGAGCCGCGCCTGCTCGTGCCAGGAAGCCGAGCGCGAGAGGCGCCGCCTGAACGCGGCCGAGATTCCCGCGCGCTACCGCGACTGCACGCTCGATAGCTTCGAGATCTATCACGAAGCCGACCGCTCGCTGGGCGAAGCATTGCTTACCGCGCGGCGCTTTGTCGACGAGTATCCGGCGGGAACCGCGGGCAAGGGACTGCTCTTCATCGGGCCCATGGGCGTGGGCAAAACCCACCTCGCCGTGGGCGTGTTGCAGCGCCTCACACGGGAACGCGGCGTGAAGGGGCTGTTCTGCGACTATCGCGAGCTGCTCAAGAGCATCCAGAACAGCTACAACCCCGAGGTCAGGACCACCGAGCTCGAACTGTTGCGGCCGATCTTCTCGGCCGAGGTGCTGGTGCTGGACGATCTGGGCGCGCAAAAGCCCAATGAATGGGTGTGGGATACGGTGGCGCTGATCCTGAACACGCGCTACAACGACCGCCAGACGACGATTATCACCACAAACTACCAGGACCTGCCGGCGGGCGGCGGAAGCCAGAGCGACGCAGAACGCGCCGCCCGCGAGCAGACTCTGGGCGACCGCATTGGCGACCGCATGCGCTCGCGGCTGGCCGAAATGTGCATCCGCGTGTGGATGAGCGGCAAGGATTGCCGCCAGTCGCCCATCAAGCGGGCGCGCTTCGGTTGAAGCCTCTTGGGCGGTTGCCGAGACTCCTTTTCGGAGCGGCAGAATCGTCCGCTTTACCGGAACAGCCACAGGCTCGCCAGGAGCAGGAACATGAAGGCAATGGTCAGGCCCTGATAGGCGCGTTCGGCCCACACACTCGCCTTCGTTGTGTTGCGTGCGGCTTCGCGCGGTGTCTCTGCCAACGGCTGCGTGGGGGTGCGCATGGCTGGCCTGCCTTTCAACGCCTTGCAGGAATGTGACGGAAGCGTCGGTTCCCCAGTGCGCGCTTGCCGTGCGCCGGAATCCTGACGGTCCCCGTCAGTAGCCTTCTTGTTTGTTTAGACGCTCACGCTTCTCTCGGGATGCCCAAAAAAGTTGGCAATTGAATGAAAATCGCCGGCTCGGTCAGCTGCTGTGCCGGCAGCGCTTTGGTGGCGCGGATTCGACCGGCATCGCCGCTCGCCAACGGGTGTACAATCTCGCTCGTGAGCTCAGGTCCGCAACTCGTTCGCCCGCCCGTCGCAGCTGAGCGCAACTGGCTTCCCGTGGCCGTGGCCGCGGCCATCGTGATCGCCATTGTGGCCGGGATCGTCTTCTTCTACGAGCATGGCAAAAGCGCGCCGACGGTCACGCCGGTTTCCGCGGCCACCGATCCCTACGCCGCCCACCTTGACCTTGGCAAGCTGGCCATGAGCGAATCGGCCAGCCTGTCGGGCGGAAAAGTCACCTATCTCGACGGCCACATTACCAACCAGGGCAACCGCACCGTGACAGGAATTACCGTCCAGGTTCTATTCCGCGATGCGGCGAACGAGATCGCGTGGAACGAGACCCAGCCGCTGCGCCTGATCCGCACCCGCGAACCGGAGGTCGATCTCGAGCCGGTCGCGGCGGCTCCGCTCAAGCCCGGCGATCAACAGGATTTCCGGCTGGTGTTCGATACCGTTCCGGACCAATGGGACGGCGCATATCCCGAGATCCGCATCCTCCACGTCGAGACCAGGTAGTCTTCCGCCCGTCTTTACCGGGTAGAAACTACGCGAACATGCAAAATTTACCTGCCTGACGCGGCGTCTTCTGGGCCGGATCGACCCGTCTCGCGCGCCATCTTTGCAGCGGAACCATTGCAAATTCAATACGATGCGGATTGCCCTTCGCGTCGCCGCGGCTTTGGCACTGGCCGTGCAATACGGCAGGGTGAGCAGACGAACACGCTCCACCGGCGTCACGTTTAAGAACAGCCGGGAGTCCAAAAGGGGTAATATCCATGCAATCTCTGAGACTCATTTCATTTCCCCGCCATGCCGCAGTGCTTGTGCTGGCTTCGGCGACTGCATTTCCGGTTTGGGCGCAGCAGGCCCAGCCATCCGCAACGGCTTACCAGAACGCACCTCCTTCGGCCGCGCAACAGCAGCCCTCCCCAGCGGCCAACCGGCCGTTGAGCGCGCCGAAGGAAGGTTTCTGGGGCCGCGTGAATCTCTTCGCCAGCAAGAAGTGGGTGAAGAAACAAACCGACCCGCTCGACGACCGGCTCTCGGAGCTGGATGAGGTGAATGCCCGCAACGCGCGCGAGATCAGGGACGTGGATGCGCGGGCGCAGGCCGGAATCAGCAAGGCGCAGGCGCAAGCCGATGCGGCCAACCAAGCCGCAAACACGGCCAACCAGGAGGCGCTCAACGCCAACAATGTGGCGCAGGACGCATCGGGTCACGTGGACCGGCTGAACTCGAAGGTCAAGGGTCTGGACCAGTACCGGCAGGTTTCGGACCTCGATCTGCGGTTCCGCGCCGGGAGCCCGTTGCTCACGGCCGAATCGCGCGCCAAGCTGGATGAGCTGGCCGCCGGCATCACCGGCCACGAAGGCTACATCCTGGAGATGGAAGCGCACTCGTCTGCCGCGGGCAGCGCCGGCATCCAGAGTTCCCAGCGCCTGGCCGAAGCGGTCGAGCGCTACTTAGTAACCGAACACCAGATTCCCGTCTACCGCATGCACTACGTGGCTCTGGGCAACGCCCAGACGCCTGCGACCGGCGACGAAGAGCAAAAGCCGGAGCAGGTTCGGGTGAGCAACGTGCACTTGCGGTTGATGGCAAACAGTTTGGCGGCCAGGGCAGAAGCGTCCCCCCAGAGCGCTTCTGCCACAGGTGGCGCGGAGCAGCCGTAAACCCGGCTCATCCTCCCCCGAGGCTTTGCTCCGCGCCGACGGCACCCTGCCGTCTGGCCGCCAACCAAGCTCTCGCAACGCGAGAGAACCAAGGCAACTTGGCCCCCGTTTCGACGGGGGCCGTTTTTTTCTTGCGCCCCTCAACGCCGTGTCCCGTCGAGACACGGCGTCTGCCGCAGCCAAAATCTGGGCCGCAACGGCGCTTACGGCTGTCTGGGGGATCGCTGCCGGTTTCTGCGCCGGATCGCGGAGCGATTCTCCGATGGGCCCGCGAGCCCGATCGGGAAAGACGCATGCCGCGCATCGAAGAGCAATCTATCTGCAGGAGAGGCACACGAGCAATGGCCGATTCGTGGTATGCGGGGACCACGGAAGTGGGGTCCGCCGAGGTTTGGCATGAGCTGTGCGCGTCAAGCATTTTCGAGTTACAGCAGACCGCCTGTTTGTCCGTCGTAAGCGTTCACGGGAATCAATGCACCCTGAAACCGCGGCCGGCAACGAGCCGGCAAGCACGGAAGTGTGTCTTGCCTGCTTAGGCCGAGCGCATTGCGCGGCCCAGTTGAACTGATTTACCATGAATATCTGCCAGAAGCCGGAGCCGATCCCTGCCCTCAGGTACGCGCCCCCCGCGTGACCTTAGCATTTACTCGACATCCGAGGCATGAATCGTGGTTCGAACGCGGATAAGCGATTCGTTCCGGCTGGCGATGTGCAAAAAAGGCGGTTTTTCCGTCTAAGCAATCTGAGGAGAGAACTATGATGAGGCTTCGTTCCCCGTTCTTGCTGGTGAGTGCAGTTCTGTTGGTGGCTGGTTGCGGCGGCGGAGGGAGCGGCACGACCCAGAATACGCAAACGACGCCGACCATCACGGCGTGGCCGGCGGCGAGCACGATCACGTACGGCCAGTCGCTGGCGTTGTCGACGCTGACGGGCGGGACGGCTTCAGTGAGCGGGACATTTGCGTGGACGGCGGCCACGACGGCGCCGACCGCTGGGCAGCAGAACGAGAGCGTCATCTTCACGCCGTCGGATATCATCGACTACACCACGGTGATGGGATCGGTGACGGTGACGGTGGGCAAGGCGACGCCGACGGTTTCGGCGTGGCCGGCGGCGAGCACGATCGCGTACGGCCAAACGCTGGCGTCGTCGACGCTGACGGGCGGGGCGGCTTCGGCGAACGGGACTGCGGTGACCGGGATCTTCGCATGGACTACGCCCACGACGGCGCCCCCAGTGGGGACTGCGAGCGAGAGCGTGACCTTTACGCCCGCAGATGCCACCGATTACGCGACGGTGCCGGGATCGGTGAGCGTGACGGTGAGCGCGGCAACGCCGTCGGTTACGGCGTGGCCGGCGGCGGGCGGGATCACGTACGGCCAGACGCTGGCGTCGTCAACGCTCACGGGCGGAACAGCTTCGACGGCGGGAACGTTCGCGTGGACTACACCCGCGACGGCGCCCGCCCCTGGGACGCTGAGCGAGAGCGTGACCTTCACGCCGTCGAACTTGACAGACTACACGGTGGTGGTAGGCGCGACGACGGTGACGGTGAGCAAGGCGACGCCGACAGTTTCCGCGTGGCCGACGGCAAGCGCGATCACATTCGGCCAGACGCTGGCATCTTCGACGCTATCTGGAGGCACGGCTTCAGTGGCGGGAACGTTCGCCTGGACAACTCCGTCCACGGCGCCCAGTCAGGGAACGGAGAGCGAGAGCGTGACCTTTACGCCTTCCAATACCACGGACTACGCCACGGAAACGGGATTGGTGAGCGTGACCGTGAATCCGCCCGCTCCGACTCCGGTGACCGTGAACTTCGGCACCACCTATCAGACCATCCGCGGTTTCGGCGGGGCGTCGGTGTGGCTCGGACAAATGCCCTCCGCAGTGGCCACGGCCCTGTTCGGCTCCGGTCCGAATGACCTGAATCTGAGCATTCTGCGCGTGCGCATCGGTCCCCAGGGCACGGCATCGGGTGGTGGCGCCTATGGGATGCCATATGAATACGGCGATTGGGACTACGAGCTGGCCAACGGTAAGGCAGCGGTCCTCAACAACCCGAATGCGATTGTCTTCGCGAGTCCGTGGACGCCACCGGCCGCCTGGAAGCTGAATGGCAGTAGCAGTTTCTCGGATGACGGCGAAACGTGGAATCAGTCATTCAACAGCTGCGGCGAAGGGACCGGTTACTGCGGCGGCTATCTGAATCCGTCGGACTATGCCAACTACGCCAACTACCTGGAGGATTTTGTTAAGTTTTTCAATACCCACGCCGGCTTCAATCTTTACGCGATCTCGATGCAGAACGAGCCGGAGGAAAACGTCACTTACGAATCGTGCGTCTGGACGCCCGAGGAGATGGATACCTGGGTAGCAAACAACGCTTCCACCATCACCTCGGACGCATACTCCACGAAACTCATTATGCCCGAGTCGGATGTCTTCAACCCGGTCGATGCCGCGACGACTCTCAACGACCCGAGTGCGGAGGGTCTTGTCAGCATCATTGGCGGCCACATCTATGGAGGCTCGCCTTCCGCCCCCTACTCCATTCCTGCGGGGGACAGCCCGAAACAAGTCTGGATGACCGAGTTCGGCCCCTTGAGCACAGCGCAACTGACGTTCGCTGAAGCCTTGTCGCCCTATGGCATATCGATCCATGACTCTCTGGTCAACGGCCAATATAACGCTTATGTCTGGTGGGGAGCATTCGGCAACTCGACCGGCAGTTGTGCAACCGCCGCGGGCACCTGCGGCTTTGTCGACTTCGCCGGGACTTTGCAGCCGATGGGCGAGATCATGGGCCAGTACTCCAAGTTCATCCAGCCCGGATATGTGCGCGCGTCGGCGACCGCAACCCCGGTCAGCGGTGTCTATGTTTCGGCCTACACGGGAACCGTGAGCGGCACCCAGCACTACGTGATCGTGGCCATCAACACCAATACGACCACGGAGAGTTTCGCGTTCACGCTGGATAATGGGAGCAGCGTGACCTCGTTGACGCCAACCCAGAGCACGTCGGCTGCAGGGCTGGTGCAGCAAACCGCTGTCCCCGTAACAAGCGGGCAGTTCAACTACACGCTTCCCGCGCAAAGCATCACTACGTTGGTGCAGTAATGGATCTCTGCCCCGGCGGGAGAGGCTGCGGGCAGGATTCGGATTGGGGAAGCCGTCCTCGCGCGATCGAGGGCGGCTTCTGTGCTTTTGCGCGGCCGTGCGGCGCTCGCCGCGATTTACAATAGATTCGCCACAAACCTCAAAGAAGTTCCGCTACGGAACGAAATCAAGTGAATGCCTGTGAAAACCATGCCATTCCGCCCTGCCGTCGCGCTGATTCTGGCGCTTTTTGCTCTCCCCGCTTGCCCGCAGGCACGCCTGCCCAACGTGCTCAGCAGCCACATGGTGGTGCAACGCAACCAGCCCATTCATCTGTGGGGGTGGGCCAGTCCGGGGGAGAGCGTCGCGATTGAATTCCACGGCGTTCGTGCATCCGGAACGGCGGATGAGCTTGGCCACTGGAGCTTTTATTTGCCGCCGGAGCCGGCGGGAGGCCCCTACACGCTCACGGTTTCCGCCTCCAATACCATCAACCTCACCGACATTCTGGTCGGCGATCTCTGGTTTGCCTCTGGGCAATCGAATATGGAGTTACCGCTCATCGGCTTCCCAGGCAACGCAACCGTCGACAACGGCCCTGAAGAAATCCGCAACGCGACGCATCCCGAGATCCGGCTGCTGCATATCAAGGAGAAGTCTTCGTACTATCCTCTTGACGACATCGATAGCAGTTGGACGCTCTGCACGCCGGAGACCGCCGCAACCTTTTCGGCAGCGGCCTATTTCTTCGGGCGTGAGATCGCCGAAAAGGAACACGTTCCGGTGGGTCTGATCGATTCCACCTGGGGCGGCACCGTTGCCGAAGCCTGGGTTTCGCTCGACACGATCTCCTCGGACGCATCGCTGATGCCGCTCTTTGCCTCCTGGGCCGCGATGACCGACAGAGTTGCGGATATGCCTGCGATCGAGGCTGAAGAAAAGCGCGAGGATGCCGCTGCACTAATTGCGAACCAGACGCCACCGAAGCATCCCTGGCGTCCCAATCCGCTCTCATGGGAGCCGGCGGGGCTCTACAACGCCATGGTGAATCCGTTCACGCCATTCCCCATTCGCGGAGTCATCTGGTACCAGGGCGAGTCGAATAGCCGCGTTGAACGCGCGGCCCTCTATCAGCGCATCTTCCCGGCTCTGATTGCGGATTGGCGCCGCCATTGGAACCAAGGCAACTTCCCTTTCCTCTTTGTCCAGATTTCGAGCTTCGCGTCCACGCCGCTTGAGAATTGGGCGGTGATCCGGGAGGCGCAGCGGCGGACCCTGTCGGTTTCGAATACCGCCATGGCGGTCACCATCGACATTGGCAATCCGGATAACGTGCATCCCTCGGACAAGCAGGACGTGGGCCATCGGCTGGCTCTGGCGGCGCGCGCACTCTCCTACGGCGAACCCATCGAGTACTCCGGGCCGCTTTATCGCCAGGCGAGCATTGAAGGCGGCGCGATGCGCGTGGAATTCGATCACAGCGGAAGCGGCCTGGTTACGAAAGGCGGCGCGCTCGCCGGCTTCGAGATTGCCGGAGAGGATGGCAAATTCGTGCCCGCTATGGCGACGATCGAAGCCGGCAGCGTAATGGTTTCAGCCGCGGCGGTGCCGAATCCCAAGTATGTTCGCTACGGCTGGCAAAACGCGCCCACCGTGAATCTGTTCAATAGCGATGGTTTGCCGGCTTCACCGTTTACGTCGGAAGAGACGATTCCGGCGCCGTAACGCATTTCTCTCACGGAGCGAGAATCTGTAGCGCCGGTCTCCTGACCGGCTGTAGCGGGGGTCTCCAGACCCCCGCCGCGGCGTAACGCACCAAGCGAGTCCACGCTAACATGAGATTTGATTGAATGCGTCTCTCGTCACCGGCCAGACGACGCCGCGACAACTGTTTCCGAAGCGGGTGCGGATGCCATCTGCGCATCGACTCGAAACGGCTTACGGAATGTGAGGGCGTAGAATCGGTTTTTCCCCACAACGTTGAGAATGTCTAGATGCGTTTCGAGCATTTCGGCGGGCACCAGATCAATCGGAGCCGTGACCGCCTCTTTGCGACCCTTGTAATAGCTGCTGGTGATGGGACCGCGTTCAAAGGCGGCCTTCACATGCTCCTCGGTTTCGTCGGCAATCAGGATGCGGCTGCCCGGCCTGGCCACGCGAATCATCTCGCGAATGGCCTTGGCGCGGTCGTTGAAGAAGTTGATTCCTCCAACATGGAAGACCACGTCGAAGCTGGAATCGGCAAAGGGCAGAGATTCCGCGTTGCCGAGAAAGAGATCGGCCGAGAGCTGCCAGCGGCGTAGATTGGTCTGGCAATTGATCAGCATCTCCGGCGAGAGATCGATGCCGGTGAGCGAGACTCCGCGAGGCAGGTATTTGAAGTTCAGGCCGGTGCCGACGGAGGTCTCAAGAACGGAGTCTCCCGGCTTCACCTCAAGCAGGCCGAGATAGCTCATGACATATGTGCCCCGGTCGAAGCCCGCGAGGGCGCAGGCAACGCGCTGGGTGTCGTCGTAGAATCCGCCGATGAATTCGTAGAGGTGGTTGTACTTCTCGTTGGCCCCGGTCAGGTCCTCCGGACGGCGCATGTCGGGCATGCCGTGGCGGACGGGAAAGCGCTCGCTGGTGGAAGTTTTGAGCGCCTGACCGTGCTCGTCCTTCACAAGCTGCAAGGGTTCGCCGGTTGCAGGACTTTGCAGGATGGCCAGCGTCTCCGGACGGCACTGCCAGCTCTCCACCTTGCAGGCCGACAGGATTGCCCAGAGAGCGAAACCGGCGGCGGCTGCGAAACAGAGCCAGTTGAAGACGGAGTGAAGGACGGGAATCTGACCCGGAAGGCTCGCAATCGGGCTGAGCTTCTCGAACAGGCCTGCGAGAACGCAAACCGCGGTGAAGGTCGTTACCCCAACCCGAATTGTCTCTGTGCGAAACTCACGATTCCATGCCCAGACGAGAGTGGCTGCCAACCAGTAAACGAAAAACACCGGCACGCCCGCGCCAAAAAGGGCAGAGAGTTGCGGGAGCGGCAGGATGGCGCTTTCACGATAGGGAGCAGCAATCCTCGCTGGAAGCAAGGCAGCCTGCAAGGCCGCTACGAGCACGGCGAAGACCGGGAGCGGGAACGTGGAAAGGAATCCAGGCAAGCGAGGACTGGTAACGCGATGCAACGTGAAGGGCAGAATGCCAAGCACAGTGGCGAGCAGGGACCAGCCGGCGTACGCGAGCACCGCGCCGGCGCTGCCGTGTGGCAGGCCGCGCCACAGATGCGGCAGACCGAAGAGCACAGCGAAGCCCAGCATCCAGAGGAATCCGCGGCGCAGGCGTTGTGTGCCCACAAACCATGCGCTCACGATGGGACTGGTGAAAGCGCCGATGCGCGCGATGAAGAAACCCAGAACGAAGAGGCCGGCAACGATCCAGGCAGCAATCTGCCTGATATGCAAGCGGGAATTCGAGTTCATCCTGAAACCCTCCCTGAAGGTGGTGCGAATCAATGTTTTCCGCCGCGGTGTTTGCGCGATGACGCGGTTTTGCGCGCGGCGCGTTTCTTCGGCACACGAGCGCTCGGCGCAGTTGATGGCTCGGCAGCGGCAAGTTCGGCCCGCGCAGATTCGCCCCACGCGAGCGCGGCAGTGGTGAGGGCCTTGCCGAAGCCAAGCGTGAGCAGCCAATAGGGCTGATGAGGGTTGGGCGGCTTATCGGCGGGCACCGAGGCCTCAATCTTTTTCAGGGCGTCGAGCATGCGCAGATTGCGCTCCTCGAAATCGCGGAGGTGCGCGGCGGCCGCGCCGGGCGCGGCCTCGCGGGCAAAGAACAGCTTGAGCAGGAATTCGTTCCGGGGCGGTTCATCGTGGAAAGGAACTGCCAGCCATTCGCGCAGGCAACGGCGGCCCGCTTCGGTCAGCACGTACCCTTGGCGCCGCTTGCGCCCGTTCGAACCTGTGCCAGACCGCGCGATCAGCCCTTCGCCGGTGAGGAGTTTGAGCGCCGGGTAAATCTGCCCGTAGCTCTCACCCCAGAAGTATCCGATGGATCCCTGAACAGCTTTGCGCATGTCGTACCCGGAGTGGCCGGGCTCAATGGAAAGCAGGCCCAGGATCACGTAGCTCGTCGCATTGTGCTTCATCTATCTGCACGATATATCTTGCGGATATATCTGTCAAGTGGAAAAATGCGGGCCATCGGCTGGCGAAGGAATGCTTGCCACGCGATTCACGGATTCGGCCTGGTCCCCGAGGAGGGCCACACGTCCGATTGGGACAATGCGCGGAAACAGCTTTTAAGGAATCTCGATCCCTATCGCGCTCCGGCGCGAGCTTCCAGCCTGCGGATGGACTTGATTGTCTCGGCGAGCGCGGTTTTCCCGATCTCGCTTTCGAACTCCTTTTGCATGGAGTCGAGGGCGGCGATGACGCGCAGGGCGCATCGCTTGCCCTGCGGCTTGAGCGCGAGAAGGTAGGCGCGCGCGTCCTCGGGATCGATTTTGCGCAAAAGCAACCCCTTCGCCTCCAGCGACGAAATGCAGTGGCTCAGGTTGCCGCGGGTGGTCGAGAAGGTTTCCGCCAATTGCGAGGGCTTGACCTGGCGCGGCGCCTCGAAGAACAGCGCGGCCAGCACCAATGCCTCGAGAAACCCGAGATGGTCTCCGGCAAGCGCCCGCGCGGCGAGCGACTCGAAGCGTCGCGCCGCGCGGTTCACGGCGAACATGGGACTTTCCCTTAAGAAAGCTTCAATGCGCATGGCTCTAGGAATGTAGTTTAGCACTTCAATTATTCGAGTTGATACAAAACCATCCTTGTGGAAGCCGAGCCGAGCCGCGATCATGATGTAGATGCGCCGATTTCAACTGCTCCCGAACGCCCGATTCCTGCTGCTGGCCGCCCTGTTGCGCGCGGCTTGCGCTCAGGACGCCGGCCCTTCGCCGAAGACGCGTGTGAAAGGTCCGGAGGAGACCATGGTTGTGCTCGGCTCGGCCACGCCCGTGCCGCTGGGCGAGTCCGAGCGCTCGGTCGAGATTCTGCCGGTGCACGGGCAGTCGCTGGCGGCCGAGTCGGCACAGGATTTTCTGCGCAAAGACTCGCCGGTTTTTCTTGAAGAACGCGGCGCAGGCGGCGGCCAGGCCGACATCGTGATGCGCGGGGGCAGTTTCGAGCAGACGCTGGTGCTGCTCAACGGTTTCCGCATCAACGACGCGCAGACCTCGCACCACAATCTCGATTTGCCCGTGCCTCTCGACGCTATCGATTCCATTCAGGCGCTTGCGGGCGCCGGATCGACGCTGCATGGAGTCGACGCGCTGAGCGGAGTGGTGGATTTTCTGACCGCGGCGCCCGATCACGAATCGCTGTTCCTGCGCACGGGCGAGGGCAGTTTCCAGTCCAACGAAGAAACGCTGCTCGGCGGGGCGGCGCGCGGCAAGTGGAGCGGGCGCATGACGGCGGAGCGCAACTTCTCCACGGGATTCATGGCCGATCGCGATTATCGCAACGAGGACGCGTCCGGCGAAAGCTGGCTCGGCTCGCGGCTCGGCGTCACCGATCTGCTCTTTGCCTCAAGCGACCGCTCCTTTGGAGCCAACCAGTTTTACGGCGATCATCCGTCGTGGGAGCGGACCAAGGGCTGGTTCGCCGCGGCGCGGCAGGAGCTGGGCAGTCACACCGTCGCGGCTTTTGGGGCTCGCCGCCACACGGACGAGTTCGTGCTCTTGCGCAACGATCCCTCAATCTACGAGAACAACCACGTCGACGATTCGTGGCAAGCGTCGCTGCGCGAAACGCTCGCGGTGCGCAAGGATTCCGCGCTGCTGATGGGCCTTGAGGCCGATGGCGACGGTATCGACAGCTACAACTTTTCCGGCGGTGCGCGCGCGTTGGCGCTCGGCATTCATGCGCGCAATCGCGGCGCAGACTACGTGGACCTGGACCTGCGGCCGGCGAAGCAGCGCTGGAGTTTGTCCGCCGGCGCACGCGAAGAGATTTTTTCAGGCGGAGGCAGGGGAGTGTTTTCACCGGAACTGGCCGGCAGCCTGCGCGTGGCCAAAACTCTGAAACTGCGCGCCAGCGGCGGCTACGGATTCCGGATTCCGACCTACACCGATCTCTACTACTCCGATCCTTCGACGCTCGGCAACCCCAACCTCAAGCCGGAGTCGGCCTGGTCGGGCGATGTGGGCGCGGATTGGGCGCCGTCGACGAAGCTCACGCTCTCGGCTACCGGATTCTATTCGCAGCAGCACGACACCATCGACTACGTGCGATCCGCTACCGTGCCCAACGTATACCTTCCCGCATCCTGTGAGATTAACAATGTCCAGGCCGCGAATGTCTGGTGTGCCGGCAATCTCAATGGTCTGCACTTTGCGGGCGTGGAAACGAAGCTGACGTGGATTCCTAAGAAGTCGCAAAGCGTGCTCATCGCGTGGACCGGCTTGCACGGAGCGCAAAGCGCATTGCACGGGCTTGAGTCGGAGTACGTGTTCAACTACCCGGTCGAGAATATTCATGCCTCGTGGAGCTGCGCACTGGGCCGCGATTTTGTTCTGAGCAACGCCGTCGAAGTTGCCCAGCGCTATCAGCAGACGGTGTATCCAGTGTGGAACGCGACGCTCACGCACAACGCAGGCAAGCTGAGGCCGTATTTGCGGCTCACGAATCTGAGCAACACCGGCTACCAGGAGATTGCGGGCGTCAACATGCCGCCGCGCGCCATCGTGGGCGGGGTTGCGCTGCAACTGGGGCGATAACCAGAACCGGTCTCATCAATCAGCGGCATCAACTCGCCGAATGCCGCGCCCCGCCTGCCGCGGCGGATTGCCCGGTCCCATACTTGCCCGGCGAGCCCTAGAGACATTGATGAGACCGGTTGTAGCCGCCGAGGAAAATCTCTTGCGCCGCAGGCACGGAATTCTGCTATCGTTTATCTCGTACCTCGGTAGCCCGCGCGCAAAACCAATCAGCGGGCTCTACCTGCATTCTCCTGCTCATGAGGGATTGTGGATGGAGGCGTTCAGGAGCACATTGGGAAGGTGTGCCTGCGCTCCGCATTCGCATCGCCTTCCCTCGACACCAAACAGTGCAACGCACAGGAGATCCATGATGAGTCAGACAGGAAACCACCACACTACTGTCCGGCTAATGACCTCCATTCTTTTTGTAACTGATTGCTCTGCATAGGGTTATGGGGCATTTTTCCTTGCCGCGATTTGAACTGCGTGGCTGGGTTTGAGGGTATCGGCGGCGT
>Ga0182013_10001142_pt1 | contig 36636 bp, 40 predicted proteins | sample 612S2MmetaG_FD_120487 | JGI IMG/M metagenome (GOLD analysis project Ga0182013, IMG submission 120487) | Permafrost microbial communities from Stordalen Mire, Sweden - 612S2M metaG | ecosystem: Environmental > Terrestrial > Soil > Wetlands > Permafrost | place: Sweden: Stordalen | collected... | reverse complement strand
GACCGAGTTTGGCCGCTAACTGGGCCACGGCGTCGGCGCAGTGGTCGGGGTCGAGTCCTCCGGCGTTCGACACGACCTTGATGCCCCGGTCCAGGCAGGTCCCCATGACCTGTTCCATCTGGGTGACGAAGCTTCGGGCGTAGCCGCCGCCGGGATGCTTGGCCTGGGTCCTCGCCAGAATCAACATGGTGAGTTCGGCGAGCCAGTCGCCCGTCAGCACGTCGATGGGACCGCCGTCGATCATCTCCTTCGCCGCTGAGAGGCGGTCACCGTAGAAGCCTGAGCAGTTGGCAATGCGAATCGGTTCGGCCATAATCAGTCCCCGTCCTTTTGAGTGGCGTGGCCATCGGGTTCGATGGTCAGTAGAACAGCACCGTTGTCGACCTGCTGGGTTCGAGCGACCAGGACGTCGCTGACCGTTCCCGCGCTCGGGGCAGTGATGACGTGCTCCATCTTCATAGCCTCCATGACGATCAAGGTCTCGCCAGCTGCAACGTGTTGGCCGACCACCACACGGACGTCAATGATGACGCCGGGCATCGGTGCGTTGAGTCCACCGAGGGTGGCTTCGGGGCCGGGTGCAACGAAGAGGGGCACGATCTCAAAGCGCGCCGTGCCGCGCGGCGTCTGAACGAAGAGCACCCCGCCCGATCGTGTCACGCGCGCCGTAGCCCGGCGGCCGTTCACCTCGACGTCGATCTCGCGCGGATCCCAATGGTGCACGCGAGCGAGTCCCTGCCCGTTGACGTTGAACGAGCCGTCGCGGCGCGCACTGTAGGTGACCTCGATTGGCTCGCTGTTCCAACGCAGCGTCACTCGCTGACGGGGCAGACGGGCGTTACGCCAGCCGCTCGGGACAGCGTTGAGAACGAGGGCGCCGGCGCGGTTCTCGCCCTGCAGCCAGAGCGCGGCCGCGGTGCCGGCCCAGGCCAGCTCGTCCTCGCTGAGCTGGAGCGCGCGCGCGGGCTCGAAGCGCTCGATGAAGCTGGTCGTGGTGTCACCCTGTAGAAAACTTTCGTGGCGCAACGTGGCGGCGAGGAAGTCGCGGTTGGTGGCGACGCCGCCGAGATGCAAACGCTCGAGGGCGAGGGCCAGCACGGAGGCCGCCTCTCGGCGCGTGGGGGCGTGGGCGATGACCTTGGCGAGGAGTGGATCAAACGAGACGGTCACCTCTGAGCCCCGCTCGACGCCGGACTCCCAGCGCACCCGTGGTTCGTCCGCGGGCTCGAACGCAACGATCGTGCCGGTGGCAGGCAGGAATCCCGCACTCGGGTCCTCGGCGCACAGGCGCACTTCGATGGCGCTGCCTCGAAAGTGGACGTCATCCTGCTCGTAGCCGAGCCGCTCGCCCGCAGCCACTCGCAGTTGTTCGCGCACGAGGTCAATGCCCGTGACCTCTTCGGTGACGGGATGTTCGACTTGAAGCCGGGTGTTGACCTCGAGAAAGTAGAAGTCGCGGGTGTCGTCGTCGACGAGGAACTCGACCGTCCCCGCCGATTGATACCCGATCGTTCGAGCCAATTCGAGCGCCGCCGTGCCCATGGCCGTTCGCATCGCCTCATCGACGGCCGGCGACGGCGACTCTTCGATCAACTTTTGATGGCGGCGCTGAATCGAACACTCCCGCTCGCCCAGGTGAACAAGGTTCCCGTGGTGGTCGCCAAGGATTTGGATCTCCACGTGGCGCGATGCGGCCACGTAGCGTTCGAGGAAGACCCGATCATCGCCGAAGCCGCTGAGGGCCTCTCGTCGTGCTGCGGCCACGGCCTCGTCGAGCTGCGCGGCGTCATGGACAATGCGCATCCCTTTGCCCCCGCCGCCCGCCGCCGCCTTTACGATGAGTGGATAGCCAATGCCGCTCGCGTCAGAGGGGTCTTCGCTCGAGGGCAGGACGGGAACTCCCGCCGCCCGCGCCATCTCCTTGGCGGCGAGTTTGTCGCCCATCGCCGCGATGACCGTGGGCGAGGGGCCGACCCAGATGAGCCCCGCCGCCTGCACCCGAGCGGCGAACTCCGCGTTCTCGGAGAGGAAGCCGTAACCGGGGTGGATGGCCTGAGCTCGGCTGGACGCGGCGGCTTCGAGGATCGCGGTGACGTCGAGGTAGCCGGTCGTGAGGCGCACCGCTTCGTCGCAGTCGCCAATGAATGGGGCTCGGGCGTCGGCGTCAACGTACACGCCGACGCACCGGATCCCCATGCCGTGGGCACCTCGAACAATGCGTCGAGCGATCTCGCCCCGATTGGCGATGAGCAGGGTTGAGAACGTCACAGGCGAAAGACTCCGTAGCTCGTCGAGCCTTCGATGGGGCGACTACGAACGACTGACAGACACATTCCGAGGACCGTGCGGGTGTCGCGGGGATCAATGATGCCGTCGTCGCTGATGGCACCGGTCGCGGCGAGCGCGAGGGAGCTTTTTTCTTGGGCTTCTTCCACCATTTCCACAATCTTGCGATCTTCGTCTTCGTCGAATTCGATCCCCTTGCGGGCCGCCTGACCTCGTCGAACCTGGGACATGACGCCAGCGATCTGCTTGGGCCCCATCACCGCAATCTTGGCGGTGGGCCAGAGAAAGGTGAAGCGATTTCCAAACGCTCGGCCCGACATCCCGTAGGTACCAGCGCCGTACGAGGAGCCCACTATCACGGTGAGATGCGGCACGGTTGAGTTGGTCACCGCGTTCAGCATCTGCGAGCCCTTCTTGATGATGCCCTCGGCCTCCGCGTCCTTGCCCACCATGTAGCCGGTGATGTTCTGCAAGAAGACGAGGGGCACGTCGATCTGGTTGCAGAGTTGAATGAACTGGCCCGCTTTTTCTGCGGCGTGGGGGTAGATCACGCCGTTGTTGCCGAGCACGCCCACCGGATAGCCGTGAATGCTCGCCCAGCCACAGATGAGGGTGCTGCCGTAGCGAGCCTTGAACTCTTCGAAGCGCGAACCGTCGACGACTCGGGCGATGATGTCGCGCACGTCAACGGATTGGCGGAGATCGCGGCTCACGATTCCGAGCAACTGTTCCGGCTCGTAGATTGGCTCGTCACCGACGAGGGATGGCGCGGGTCCGCGCTTTCTCCAATTGAGATGCGATACCACTTCACGACACATGCGGATGGCGTCCATCTCGTCTTCGGCGAAATAGTCGCCCAATCCCGAAATCTCCGCGTGCATCTGGGCTCCACCCAGGGTCTCGTCGTCGGACTCTTCGCCGGTGGCCATCTTCACGAGCGGCGGACCGGCGAGAAAGACCTTCGATTGGTTCTTCACCACGATGTTGTAGTCCGAAAGCCCCGGTTGGTAGGCCCCACCCGCGGTCGAAGAGCCAAACACCACGCACACGGTCGGCACGCGCATCTTGGAGAGCTCGATCAGGTCGTAAAAGAAGCGCCCGCTCTCGGCGAAGTGGCTCGTGTGCATACGGCCGCCCCCGCCCCCGCCCACGCGCAGGTCGGCTCCGGCGGACTCGACGAAGCTGACGTAGGGAATCTGGTTGTCGCGGGCGATTTCGAGCGCACGAGCCCACTTCTTGGCCGAGTACGCCGTGAGCGCCCCCCCGAGGACCGTCGGGTCATTACCCATGACCACGCACTCGGTGCCGGCGATGACGCCGATGCCGACGACCATGCCCCCGCCCAGGGTGTACTCCGAGTCATAGCCCGCCAACGCGGAGATCTCTAGAAAAGGGGAGTCCGGATCGAGGACCCTCGCGATGCGTTCGCGCACCGGGAGTTTGCCTCGAGACCTCTGGCGGTCCATGGCCTTTTCGCCGCCGCCCGCCTCAGCCTCGTCGAGGAGTCCGTCAATCACGACCAACTGCTCCAGCATGTCCTCACGGTTCTTTTGAAACTGTTCCGAGGAGGTGTCGAGAGCCGAGGCCAGCGGGGGCGCGAGCAAGACTTGCTTCATGTGCCGATACTAGTTACCGGTACCTTCCCGGTTCGTTCGACGTTCGCGGGTCTGAAGGACAGACATTTGTCAAACCTCGCGAGCGTTGATTCACTCCAATCGTCTCTACTGACGGTTGCCCCGGACCATGGTCGCTGGCCCGTGGCCAGCGCGGGTGCGACAAGTAGGGTGGTGCTAATGCGCATTGCCCTTGGATCAGATCACGCGGGGTACGACCTCAAAGCCTTACTGGTCACCACGTTGGGCGACTGGGGCTATGAGGTGCTCGACGTCGGCACGTCGAACGCAACCGATTCCGTTGACTACCCGGACTTTGGCGAGGCCGTCGGCCGGGCGGTGGCGTCGCAGAGCGCCGATTTGGGTGTTGCCGTGTGCGGATCAGGCATTGGTATCTCCATCGCCGCCAACAAGGTCCCGGGTATCCGCGCCGCCCTCGCGCACGACGCCACCTCGGCACGTCTCGCGCGCGAACATAATCACGCCAATGTGCTCTGTCTCGGCGCCCGCCTCATCGGCCCACCGGTCGCCATCGACGCCCTCGAGGCTTGGCTGAAGGCCACGCCGGGTGAAGGGCGTCACCTGGGTCGAATAGAAAAGCTGCGCGTGCTCGATGAGCACCTGAGCGAGTAAGCCAGAAAGGTACCTTTCACCGTGGGTTCTTCACCATTCGATAGCTGGATTACCAATGATGAGGAAGTGACGTCACTTCTTCGCCAAGAGTGGGACCGCCAAACGACAACCCTGCAGCTGATCGCGAGTGAGAACTTTGCCTCGCCCGCGGTGATGGCGGCGACGGGTTCGATTCTTACCAACAAGTACGCCGAGGGTTACCCGGGCCGGCGATACTACGGGGGCAACCAAATTGTCGACGAGGTCGAAGACCTCGCCCGGCGCCGACTGACGGCACTTTTTGGTGCCGATCACGCGAACGTTCAACCCCACAGTGGTGCGAACGCCAACGTAGCCGTCTACCAAGCGTTGCTGAACCCGGGCGACACGATCCTCGCGATGCGATTGGACCAGGGCGGACATCTCACCCACGGTTCACCGGCGTCGATGACGTCAAAGATTTGGAACTTTGTCTCCTACGGCGTGACACCACGATGCGACGATCCGGCAAACCCTGGTGAACTGATCGACTTTGACAACGTTCGCGACCTGGCTTTGACTCATCGTCCAAAGTTGATCGTCGCTGGAGCCACCGCGTACGCGCGTCGCATCGATCCCGCTCCGTTTCGCGAGATCGCCGACGAGGTCGGAGCCCTGCTGATGTTCGACTCGGCTCACGTCGCAGGTCTCATCGCCGGAGGATCGCATCCCAATCCAGTTCCCTACGCCGACGTCGTCACGTTCACCACGCACAAGACCCTTCGTGGCCCGCGTGGCGGGGCTATTCTCTGCCGTGAAGAGCTCGCCAAGAAGATTGATTCAGCGGTCTTTCCTGGTCAGCAGGGTGGACCGCTTGAGCACTCCATCGCGGCCAAGGCAGTCGCGTTCAAGGAAGCTTCGCTGGCGAACTTCTCGGTGTACACCGATCAGGTCGTGAAGAATGCCGTCGCCTTCGCTGCGGCGTTGGCGACTGAGGGCTTCCGTATCGTTTCGGGCGGCACGGAAAATCACATGGTGTTGCTGGACCTGAATGAGTTCGATGGAGAACTCAACGGAAAAGTTGCCCAAGAGGCGCTGGACCGAGCGGGGATCACCACCAACCGCAACACAATTCCTGACGACCCCCGGAGCCCATTCATCACGTCGGGTCTTCGCGTGGGCACCGCGGCCGAGACCACGGCGGGCCTGAGGGAAACCGAGTTCGCAGCGGTGGCTTCGTTGATGGCCCGCGCACTGCGCCAGCGCGATGATGACGCGGCGCTCTTGCGGGTGCGAAGCGAGGTTGCGGTCCTCTGTAGCAGCTTCAATCCCTACGCCACCTTCACGAAATAGCGCATGGGTGACATCGTTCCCTACGTCGTGGTGCTCCTCGTAGGAGCGCTCGTGACGTTGGTGGCGAATCGGCCCGCACGGATAATTTCGGTGCGCGTTGGCTACACCGCGCAGCCCGATGTGCGAAAAATCCACCAGAAGGTGACTCCCTACGGTGGCGGGGCCGCGATGTTTGTCGGCTTCTGCATTGCGCTGCTCGTCGCCTTCGCCATCCCGTCTCTTCGAACCATCATCACGTCGTCGCACGAAATGCTGGGGGTATTGCTCGCGACCGCCGTGATCTTCGTCGTTGGCGTGATCGACGACTTTCGAGAGATGAGCGCTCCGGCGAAGGTGGCCGGCCAGTTCCTCGCCGCGTCGGTTCTCTACTTCAGCGGATGCACGATGTATCAGCTGAAGTTGCCGTTCGCCGGCTTCGTGGTGCTCGGGCCCTCGATGCTGCCGATCATCACGGCGATCTGGGTCTTCACCCTTTCGAACGCCGTGAACCTGATTGACGGGCTCGACGGACTCGCGGGAGGGATCGTCGCGATCGCGTCGGGAACCCTCTGCGTGTACGGGCTTCGACTCGAGGTTCTCGGCCTCTTGCCGACCACCAACGTCGGTCCGTTGATCGCGGCGCTGACGTGCGGGATCTGCCTGGGATTCCTGCGCGACAACTTCCACCCCGCGAAACTGTTCATGGGCGACGCCGGGGCGTTGATGCTCGGCCTTCTCATGAGCGCCTCGACCATGGTGATCGGTGGAAGAACACCGCCCGCCAGCGGCCAGACGTTCTTCTTCTTCGCACCCCTGCTGATTCCCATTTTCATCCTCGGGGTGCCGCTGCTCGACGCGATATGGGCCTTCGTGCGCCGCACGGCCTCGGGTCAGGGCTTTCACACCCCCGATAAGAACCACATCCATCACCGACTCATGCGCCTCGGCCACGGTCAACGGCGCACCGTCATCATCCTGTGGCTCTGGACGGCGCTGCTGTGCGGATTCGTGCTGTTGCCGATCTTCGAGGCGAGCATCAGTTTCTATATCCCGTTCGGCGTCGCGGTGATGCTCATCGCCCTTTTCACCTGGTTTAGCCCGCTGTTCAATCGGACCCACGGAAAGCACGAGGCCAAGGAGCCTTCCAAAGAGCACGTGGTCCGATGAACAATGAGCCGGGCGGCGAGGCGGACGAAAATGGGAAAAGTCCTGATGGCTCCGATCTTCCTGGCGTGGCCGCGTTCGCGGTCATGGGGTCAACCATCGCCACGTGCGTGGGCGTGGGCGTCGTGCTGGGGCTCTGGGCCGACCACGCCTGGGGGACCGCTCCCGCGGGTCTCCTAATAGGGATAGTGTTAGGGACGGTCGCCGCCGTGGTGAGCGTTGTCAAGCAAGTCCGGCGTTTCCTCTAGAAACCCATTACACGTGCTCGATAATCTCCCTCCAAATACACTGCCTCGTTTGCTGCGTCGAACCACACTTTCGGCCATCATTGTTGGGCTTGTGGGCTTTATTGTGGCTCTTCTGGTGGCCCCTCCGCTCAGCGCTCTCGGCGTCGTTATCGGCGTCGGACTCGCAATCTTGAACCTTCGTTACCTCGATCGTCAGGCCGCGCGCGTGGAACTTCAGGGCGAACAGAGCGCGAAAGCCGTGCGCCGCCAACTCGGCGGAAAGACGACCGGACGCCTCGCAATGCTGACGCTCGTGGTTTTAGTGGTGGTGTGGCTGAACGCACCTCTGGGAATCGGTATTGTGTCAGGGCTCGTGCTTTATCAAATTGTGTTTGTCGCCAACGTCTTGCGTGTGGTGGCAAACCAGGGAGGAATGTAGTGAAGACGCTTTACGCGGCGAAGACGATCTCGGTCGGTGTCCACCCGACGATTCATGTTTTTGGGCTCACTATTGACCTCGACATCGTTGCTTCAACATTGCTCGCGATGGCTATCTTTCTCTTCCTGGGATTTCGCATGCGAGCGAAAGTCACCAGCGGTGTGCCGGGCAAGCTCCAGATTTTCTGGGAGTTCCTGGTCGGTCAGGTGACTGATCTCGCCGAGTCGGCGATGGGGCCGCGGGGACGACGCTTCGTCCCGATCGGCGTGACACTGCTGCTGTTCATCCTGATTTGCAACTGGATCGGGTTCATTCCCTCCGCGATGCACCCCGGCTCATCGGGCGAAATTCTTCCCGCTCCGACTGGTGACGTCAATCTCCCACTCGCGATGGCCCTGCTGGTCATTGTCTGGGTGCACGTCGAGTCGTTTCGAGCTCGCGGCTTTCGGGGCTACTTCAGGCACTACACGCAGCCGTACGTAGCGCTGGCGCCCATCAACGTGATCGAGGAGATCACCAAGCCCATCACGATGACCTTCCGTCTCTTCGGCAACCTCTTCTCGGGCGGACTCATGATCGCGGTCATGACCACCCTGCTTCCGATCTACGCCGTTCCATTTGGCGAGATCATCTGGAAGCCTTTCGATCTCTTCATCGGTGCGATCCAGGCGTACATCTTCATGCTGCTGACGATTCTGTACTTCAGCATGGCCACCAGTCATGAGGAAACCCACGATGCAGTACTTGAGACCTCTCACTAACCCAACCCAGGAGGAATAAAAATAATGGCTACACAAACAATTGAGTCGGCAATAAGCATCGCCGGCGCACTCGTAGGTGGCGGACTCGCCCTCGGCGGTGGCGCTATTGGTGCGGCAATCGGTGACGGTCTTGCCGGTAGCCAGACCATCGCAGCGATTGCTCGTCAGCCCGAGATTGAGAACAAGGCTCGTCAGTACTTCTTCCTGACGGTCGGCTTGGTTGAAGCGATGTACTTCATCAACCTGCTGTTCATGGTCGTCTTCGTCTACGTGTTTCAAAAGCAGTAGCTCTGACGTTGCGCGGTCCACGTGAGTGGGCCTCGCGACGGAGTTTCCTCTAGTTAAAGAAGGTCATTCGACATGATTACCGGGTCAATCTTCCTCCTGCCCAACGGCACGTTCGTCGTTGAGCTCTTGGTCGTCGTCATCATTCTGTTCCTCGTCACGAAGTACATCCTGCCGCCCCTCAACAAGGCTATGGAGGATCGTCAGGCGAAGATTCGAAGCGCCCTCGAGGCCGCGGATCAGGCACGGGCCGAGGCGGATGCTGCGGGCGAAGAGCGGGCGAAGGTCTTGGCCCAGGCCCGCGATCAGGCCCGCGAGATCGTTGCCAGCGCGCAGGCCACGGCCGACCAGGTGAAAGCCGAAGCCGGGGGACGGGGACAAGCCGAGTACGAGCGGATTGTCGCTGCCGCACAGGGCGAGGTCGCGACTGTTCGCCAGCGCGCCATCGACGAGGCGTCGGCGAAGATCGGTGAGATCGTGTTCGACCTGGTGAGCAAGATTGTCGGGCGCGAAGTTGACCAGAATACCCACCAGGACCTCATCAGCGAGGCCGTTTCGGCAATCAACGCTGAAGCCCAGAGGGAAACGAACCGCTAATCATGCTACCCAAGCTCGAAGGATACGCCGCCGCCCTGCTGGGTTCCCTGGACTCGACCGTGCTCGCCACGGTCGCCAGTGACCTCACGTCGCTCGAGCAGACGATCCTGAGCCGGTCCGACCTACGTGCCGTTCTGAGCGATACCTCCATCGCGGGAGTGGCCCGTGGTCAGATTCTGCGCGATCTGCTCAACGGAAAAATTAGCGACACGACCCTGCGTCTGAGCGTCTACGCCGCCACCGCTGCTCCGGCGCAGGAGGTCGACCATTCGATAGCGGAGCTGGCCGTGGTCGCTCAGGTCCTGCACTCAACCGGTGAATTCGCCCAATCGAGTCTGGGTCTGTTAGCGGCACGTCGGCGCGTTGGTGGATTTGCGGACGCATTGCTTGACGACATCGACACTTCGAACTTCGCCGAGATCGAGAGCGAGCTCTTCCGCTGGGCCCGCACCGTCGAGTCGAATCAGGAACTTCGCCGCCTGCTGCTTGACCGTGACGCACCCCTCGCTTCGAGGGTGGGCACGGTGCAACAGCTCCTCGAGGGCAAAGTCAATCCCATTACGCTTCGTCTCGCGCGATACGTCATCGAGGGTGGACGCCCTCGTGACGTGGTGGGGACGCTCGACTTCTTGGTGGACTACGTCGCCAAGGCCCGTAACTGGCGAGTGGCGCGCGTTCACACCGCCCGTCCGCTCGACGAAGCGAGCCAGGCCCAACTCGTGGGTTCGCTCGCGTCGTTGACCGGCAAGAGCGTCGAACTTCAGATTGCCGAGGACCCCGCCTTGTTGGGCGGTGTGCTCGTCGAAGTCGGCGATCTGCGTCTGGACGCCACCACGCGTGGCCGCCTGGGTGCGCTGCACGACGCCGTGGCGTCGGGCCGACTGTACGAATCCGCTTTGAATCGAAACGACTAAGGAAAAGGAAACTGTGATGACTGAGCTCACCATTAGTGCCACCGAGATTACCGACGCGCTCCGCAAGCACGTGACTGAGTTCAACCCGGCCGTAGGTGCTGAGCAGGTGGGCCGCGTTGTTGAAGTGGGTGACGGTATTGCCCGCGTGTCCGGTCTGCCATCGGCGAAGGTCAACGAACTGCTCGAGTTCCAGGATGGGACGCTCGGTCTCGCGATGAACCTCGACGAAGAGACCATCGGTGCGGTGGTGCTCGGTTCGGTCGACACCATTGAAGAGGAGCAGATCGTGCGCGCGACCGGCCGCATTCTCTCCATGCCGGTCGGCGACGCGCTGCTCGGCCGCGTGGTGAACGCGCTCGGCGAGCCCATCGACGGCAAGGGACCGCTGCAGAACCCGTCGACTCGTCGCATGGAAGTGCAGGCCCCGGGAATCATTGGCCGCCAGCCGGTCAGTGAACCCCTGCAGACCGGTATCAAGGCCATTGACGCCATGACCCCGATTGGCCGTGGTCAGCGCGAGCTCATCATTGGCGACCGCAAGACCGGCAAGACAACCGTCGCCATTGACACGATCCTGAACCAGAAGGGTCAGGGCGTGAAGTGCATCTACGTCGCCATTGGCCAGAAGAACTCGTCGGTCGCCCAGACGGTCAAGACGCTTGACGACCACGGCGCCCTCGAATACACCGTGGTCGTCGTGGCGTCCGCCGGTGACCCCGCGCCGTTCAAATTCCTCGCCCCCTACGCCGGTTGCGCCATCGGCCAGGAGTGGATGGACAACGGCCAGCACGCGCTCGTCGTGTACGACGACCTCTCCAAGCAGGCCGAGGCCTATCGTCAGATCTCGCTGCTGTTGCGTCGACCACCGGGTCGCGAGGCGTACCCCGGCGACGTGTTCTACCTGCACAGCCGTCTCTTGGAGCGCGCCGCGAAGTTGAGCGACGAACTCGGTGGCGGATCGCTGACGGCGTTGCCCATCATCGAGACCAAGGCGGGCGACATCTCCGCCTACATCCCCACCAACGTGATTTCGATCACCGACGGTCAGGTCTTTCTCGAGTCCGACCTCTTCTACTCGGGCGTGCGCCCGGCGATCAACGTTGGTAACTCGGTGTCGCGCGTCGGTGGCGCCGCGCAGATCAAGGCCATGAAGTCGGTGGCCGGTACCTTGAAGATCGACCTCGCCCAGTTCCGTGACCTCGAGTCATTCGCGACCTTCGGTTCCGAACTCGACAAGTCCTCCCAGCAGCAGCTGGACCGTGGTTACCGCCTGACCGAGCTCTTGAAGCAGGGCCTCAACGCACCGGTACCGGTTGAAGAGCAGTGCATTGTCATCTACGCCGGCACCAAGGGCTGGCTCGACACGATTCCCGTCGATGACGTGCGCCGCTTCGAATCCGAACTCCTGACGACGTTCCGGGCCAAGCACACGGACCTGCTCGACCAGATCCGCACCGCCGGCACCCTGCCCGACGCCGACAAGATCGACGCCGCGCTTCGCACGTTCGTCGACGGCTTCGCCACGAGTAACTGAAGAATCTAGAGATCGAGCGAGAAGGGAGTAGCGATGGCCGGTGGACAGGAAAGAATTCTGCGTCGACGCATTAAGTCGGTGCAGGCCACGAGAAAGATCACCAAGGCGATGGAACTCATCGCGGCGTCCCAGATCTCGCGCAGCCAGGCGCGCATCATTGCCAATCGGCCCTACCGCGTGGGCATGCGTCGCATCGTGATCGAAGCGGCGCTCGGGGACCCCGCAGGAGCGAAGAAGCTGCTCGCCATACCCGAGCACGTCGACGAGGCCATTGTCCTCGTCATCACGGGTGACCGCGGATTATCGGGCGCCTACAACTCGTCGGTGCTGCGCGCCGGCGAGCGTCTCGTGAAGAAACTACGCAGTGAAGGAACCTCCGTCCGTCTGTTCGCCGTGGGCAAGAAGGCGGCGGGCTTTTTCCGCTTCCGTGGAATGGAAGTGGAGCAGAGCTTCGTAGGATTTGCGGACCGTCCAAGTTTCGGTGACGCCCGCTCCGTCGCCGGCACCGTCGCCGCTCCGTATGTTGACGGTGAAGCCCAGCAGGTGCTGCTCGTGTCGACACGATTCGTGTCCTCTGGAAGCCAGGTCGTTGAGGTGGAGCAGTTGCTGCCCCTCTCGATGCCCGACGTGGTCGTCGACGACTCGCCCAAGCCCTTGAAGGGTTACACCGAATTCGAGCCCGAAGTCGAAAAACTCCTCTTCTATCTGGCCCCGCGCGCGCTCGAGAGTGAAATCTTCTCGGCGCTCTTGGAGGGCGCCGCATCGTTCCACGTCAGCCAGCAGCGTGCCATGGCCGCCGCGACCGACAACGCCGACGATCTCGGCCAGAACCTCAGTCGCATTATGAACCGAGCCCGCCAGGACTCGATTACTACCGAAATCATGGAAATCGTGGGCGGCGCCGAAGCGCTCCGCTCGGGAAAGTGAGATACCAATGACCATGGCTCCTGAAAAGACCACTCTCGAAACAGGACGTGTCGTCGCAATCGCCGGACCGGTGGTCGACGTTGAGTTCCCGCCGCACTCGCTGCCGGAGATCAACCACGCCATAGAGGTGGACATCGTCATCGACGGCGTCACCATCACCGTGACCGGCGAGGTGGCCCAGCAGATCGGTGAAGGCCGTGTCCGCTGCGTTTGCATGAAGCCCACCGACGGCCTCGTTCGCGGCGCCGTCGTGCGCCAGACCGGACGCGGCATCACCGTTCCCGTCGGCGACGCGGTCCTTGGTCACGTGTTCAACGTGATCGGTCAGCCCCTCGACACCGACGATATCGGTGAGGTCGAAGACCACTGGGAGATCCACCGCAACGCGCCGGCCTTCGACCAGCTCGAGCCGCGCGCCACCATGTTTGAAACCGGCATCAAGGTCATTGACCTGCTCGCCCCGTACGTGCAGGGCGGCAAGATTGGCCTCTTCGGCGGTGCTGGCGTGGGCAAGACGGTGTTGATCATGGAGATGATCCGCCGCGTGGCCGAGCAGCACGAGGGCGTGTCGGTCTTCGCCGGCGTGGGCGAGCGCACCCGCGAGGGCACTGACCTTCTGCTCGAGATGCGCGAGTCAGGCGTCATCGAAAAGACCGCCCTGGTCTACGGTCAGATGGACGAGCCACCTGGGGTGCGACTGCGCGTGGCGCTGGCGGCACTCACCATGGCGGAGTACTTCCGCGACGTGAAGAACCAGGACGTGCTGTTGTTCATCGACAACATCTTCCGATTCGTCCAGGCCGGCTCTGAGGTGTCGACGCTTCTCGGTCGCATGCCGAGCGCCGTGGGCTACCAGCCAACGCTCGCCGACGAGATGGGCGAGCTGCAAGAGCGCATCACCTCGACCCGCGGTCGTTCGATCACGTCACTGCAGGCCGTCTACGTTCCCGCTGACGACTACACCGACCCGGCTCCGTTCACGACGTTCACCCACCTGGACGCGACGACCGAACTGAGCCGTCAGATCGCCGCGCTGGGCATCTACCCGGCGGTGGACCCGCTCACCTCGACGTCGAACATTCTTGCGCCAGAGATCGTGGGGGACCGTCACTACGCGGTCGCTCGTTCGGTGCAGCAGATTCTTCAGCGCTACAAGGAGCTGCAGGACATCATCGCGATTCTCGGCCTCGACGAGTTGTCAGAGGCCGACCGAATTACGGTGTCGCGCGCGCGAAAGATTCAGCGCTTCCTGTCCCAGCCCATGTTCGTGTCCAAGATCTTCACCGGAATCGATGGAATCAACGTCCCGGTGCAAGAAACGATCGAGTCCTTCGAGCATTTGGTCAAGGGTGACCTCGACGCGTTCCCGGAGCAGGCGTTCCTCAATGTCGGCGGCGCATCAGACGTCGAGCGCAAAGCCGCTGAGCTGCAGAAGAGTTAAGTCATGGCCACAATGAAGGTTGAAATTGTGACGCCCGAGGCGGCGTTGTGGGCGGGCGAGGCTGCGGCCTTGATCGCTCGATCGTCCGATGGCGAGTTCACGATTCTGCCTCAGCACACGTCAACGGTCGGCGACATCATTCCCGGGATCGTTCGCGTGGAGACGAGCGAGGGCGAGATCGCTTTCGCCGTGCACGGCGGGTACTTCCAAGTTGGCCCCGATGAAGCTGAAGGCGTCACTCGCGCCACGGTGCTTGCGGGCGTGGCGGAGAGGACGTCCGAGATCGACGTCACTCGCGCCCAGGCTGCGAAGGAAGTGGCCGAGGCTGAATTGGCTGAGGGAGCACGCGGCGAGCCCAGCGATCGCGCCACGCAACTACTCGCCCAAGCCTCGCTCGAGCGAGCCGAGCTGCGTCTACGCGCGGCGTCGAAGTAACATCTAGCGGGCCGACACGTAGTCCAGCAGGTCCTTCTTGTCGTGTTCCAGTTCGTCGAAACGGGCCTTGACCACGTCGCCGATCGAAATCAGCCCCGCGAGTCTTCCGTCGTCGACGACCGGGATGTGGCGAATGCGGTTGTCGGTCATCAGCCCCATGAGGGTGGTGACCGACGTTGCCTCGTCACAGACCGTGACGTCACTCGACATGAGTTCTGCGACCGTCAGATCGAGGGCTTCGGCTCCGTGGGAGGCGAGCGCGCGAACGACGTCGCGCTCACTGAAGATGCCCACGAGCGGTGGGGTGAGCCCGGTGACGACGAGGGCTCCGATTCTGCGCTCCTTCAAGACGGCGAGAGCGTCGGTAACGGAGCGCTCTTGCGAGATGGTGGCGACGTCGCGACCCTTTGATGCCAGTAAGTCCTTGACCTTCATGCGTATCCCCCTCGTAGCTCCAACCAAGCTAAGACTCAAGCTCTAAGGCGGACTTTACGACGACGCCATCACTTATGCAACGCGGTTGAGCCGGTCGTGAACCATTGCACGAGGTCGCCACGCCAAGCGCCCAGTGGTTCCTTCGGTTTTCGGAGTTCTCGGCGTCGACGAGCACGTCGCCTCTGCTGAGGGACCCGACGCGGTATCCGAGATGGCTCAGCGCCGCCCCGGCGTTTCGCCAGCGCATGTGAAGACGCCGGACTACTCGTTGCTCTCGGACGGTACTGACGAGCCGCGGCCACCGTACGTCACGCAACTGTCGTACGAGCGAAGATCGAACTGCTCAGAAGCCGGCGGTGGTGAACTCCTGGAGCTTGTCGTGGCGGTGGAAGGTCTCGATCGTGCGTACCGTGCCCGATCGGGAGCGAACGACGAGCGACTGGGTGGTCGCGCCAAAGTCGTAGAACCGAACTCCGCGCAGGAAGTCGCCGTCGGTGATCGCGGTTGCCGAGAAGTAGGAGTTGTCACTCGCCACCAGGTCGTCGGTGAAGAGCACGCGGTTGAAGTCGTAGCCGAGGGCCTCGGCGTCGCGTCGCTCCTGGTCGTCTCGAGCGTGCAGCAGACCTTGAATCTCACCTCCGAGGCCCTGCAGGGCGGCGGCGGCGATGACGCCCTCGGGCGTGCCGCCGATTCCAAAGAGAATGTCGGCACCGGAGTTCGGCCATCCGGTGGCGATCGCGCCCGCGACGTCCCCGTCCGAGATGGACAGCACGCGCGCTCCCGCCTCGCGAACCTCTGCCACCAGCAGGTCGTGACGAGGTCGGTCCAAGATAACCACACCGAGCTCCTGGACCGGCTTCTTCAGCCGCTTGGAGAGCTCGTTCAGATTGTCGGTCGCCGAGGCATTGATGTCGACCGCGCCGCGACCGCGCGGGCCCACCGCCACCTTCTTCATGTAGACGCAAGGTCCGGGATTGAACATTGTCCCGCGCTCGGACAGGGCAATGACCGCGAGCGCACCGTTGCGACCCATGGCGGTCAGTGTCGTGCCGTCCACGGGGTCAACCGCCACGTCAACCTGAGGTGGACGCCCGTCGCCGATGAGTTCGCCGTTGTAGAGCATCGGGGCTTCATCCTTCTCGCCTTCGCCAATGACGACGATGCCGTCCATGGCAATAGCCCCCAGTACGAAGCGCATGGCGTCCACCGCGGCTTTGTCGGCGGCGTTCTTGTCGCCCCGTCCGGCCCAACGAGCGGCCGCGATGGCCGCCGCCTCGGTGACGCGGATCATTTCGAGGGCAATATTGCGGTCGGGCTTCGATGGTGGCTGCATACAGCCAGAGTACTCTCGTGCTCGCTCGCTGGCGAGGGGCAACTTGTCGTTTGCCGATTCCGGCAATACTTGTAGGGTGATCTCTGTTGTCGTCAAGCCCAGCGGCCCCCTCTGCGGTGAAGTCCAAGCATTCGGTGCGAAAAATGCGGTTTTGAAGCAGATGGCGGCGTGCCTACTGGCGTCCGGTCAGCACCAACTCACCAACGTGCCCGACATCACCGACGTCAGCCTCATGATCGAGCTGTTGGTGGCGCTGGGGTGCTCGGTCGAGCGTCCGGTCGAGCACGAGCTGCTTATCACGGTGCCCGATGCCAACGACCTCCATCCAATCGCCCCCGCGCACCTCTTCGAGGCCATGCGAGCGTCCATCGTGGTGCTCGGACCTCTGCTCGCGCGCTGCGGCGAGGCGAACATGGCGCTACCCGGCGGCGACGACTTTGGGCACCGGCCCATCAACTTCCACACTGATGGCCTTTCGGCGATGGGCGCCACGTTCCGCAACGACCGAAACTCCATTCACGCTTCAACGAATCGGCCGCGACTTCGCGCCACGCACATCACGCTCGAGTACCCGAGCCACACCGCCACCGACAATCTGCTGATGGCGTGCGTACTCGCCGAAGGGCGCTCGGTGATCGAGAATGCGGCGCGCGAACCGGAGGTGGAGGACCTTGGTCGTCAGCTCATCGCCATGGGCGCGAGGATCGAAGGACTCGGCACGTCGCGGCTCCGTATTGAAGGCGTGCGCGAACTTAGCCCCGCGTGCCACGAGGTCATCACCGACCGTGTGGTCACCGCGACGTACTTGGCGTCCGGTCTCATCACCGGGGGGCAGGTGCGGGTCGTGGACGGACGCCCCGACCACATGGTGATGCTGCTTCGAAAGCTTGAGGCGATGGGCGCGACGGTGGACCAACGAGGTCCGGGAATCGCCGTCGTCGGCCCCGCACGCCTGAAGGCCTGTGACGTGTCGACCTTGCCGTATCCCGGCGTGGCGACTGACTACAAGCCCCTCATCACCACGATGCTGAGCGTGGCCGAGGGCGTGTCGGTCGTGACCGAAAACCTCTTCGTGGGACGCTTTCGCTACGTGGACGAGCTCGTGCGCCTCGGGGCCGCCATTACGACCGAAGGCCACCACGCGATGATTCGTGGCGTCGAACATCTCATCGGCACGTCCGTTCGCGCCTCGGATATCCGAGCCGGCGCGGCGCTCGTGCTGGCCGGACTCGTCGCTGACGGACAGACCACCGTGAGTGGATTCGAGCACGTGGAGCGGGGCTACGACGACTTCCTAGGGCGCCTCGGGCAACTCGGCGCCAACGTGGAGCGGGTCGCATGATTCCTCGCGAGCCCGAAGAACTGATGCAGTTGGCGCGCAGCGGCTCTCGCACGGCGCTCGCCCGGCTGATCACCTACGTTGAATCGAGCGGACCGAACCACGCGCAGACGGCGGCGTTGGCGTACCAGGTGCCGTCTCCGTACGTCGTGGGGCTCACCGGGGCCCCGGGAGCCGGGAAGTCGACACTGACTGACCGCGTGATCACGACCGCACTCGCGCGCGGTTCGTTCAACGAGAACTACGCGTTCGATCAGATCGGCGTTCTCTGTATTGACCCGAGTTCACCCTTCAGTGGCGGCGCGATTCTGGGCGACCGCATCCGCATGCAGGACCACGCGACCAACGAGCACGTCTTCATCCGCTCAATGGCCACCCGCGGACACCTGGGCGGACTTTCCTTGGCGGTGCCCGACGCCCTGCGCGTGCTCGGGGCGGCGAACTTCACCCTCGCGCTGGTTGAAACGGTCGGGGTCGGGCAGATGGAGGTCGATATTGCCTCGTCTGCGGACACGACCATCGTCGTGACCAATCCCGGGTGGGGAGATTCCATGCAGGCGAGCAAGGCCGGTCTCTTGGAGGTGGCGGACATTTTCGTCATCAACAAGGCCGACCGGCCGGGGGTGCGAGAGACGAAGCGCGACCTCGAGCAGATGCTGGACCTGGGCGTGCATCAGTGGCGCCCGCTCATCGTCGAAACGGTGGCGAGCACCGGTACCGGCACCGACGAGCTTTGGAACGCCATCGTCGAGCATCGTAACTATCTCGACGATGGACATTTCGAGGAGCATCGTCGAACGCGAATGCGTCGTGAACTCGACAAAGTTCTCTCCGCGGTGCTGCATTCGAAGGTCAGGGATCTCGCACGCGGGCAAGCGTACGAGACCCAAGTTGACGCCCTGCTCGCCGGTGTCACCGATCCCTATCGCGCGGCCGAGGCGTTACTCTCAGAGTCATGATTGCCACCTCAGTCGCCTATGATCTTGTCTTCCTGGTTCACATCCTGTCGGCGGTGACCGTACTCATTGTGTTTTTCGTCATGCGAGGCTCGGCGAAGGCAATTGTTCGAGGGGTTGACAGCGCGACCCAAAAGGTCCGCTTTCCGAACCGCCGCAATTGGGCCGCCCGGGTGCTGCACCTGCTGCCGGTGACCGGACTCATCATGTCCTTGAGCGGTGACAGTTCGGTGTCATTCACGCGACCTTGGATTGGCGTCGGCATCCTCTGCTACCTCGCCGCAGCCGGTCATCTGGAGGCGCGCACCCTGCCCCTGGAGCGAGTCGTGAGCGAAGTGATCGCGCACGATGGAGTGGCGTCGCCCGAGCGTGGACGTCAGCTGGTGCGATCAATCGATACGTTGCTCGCTATCGTCGCGCTGGCCCTGGCGGCGATGCTGGTGCAGTTCTAAAGAAACGCGGCGCGTCCGACCATGCCGGCCGCCACCGTGGCGTTGGTGACTTCATCGATCAGCACGAAGCTTCCGGTGACCCGATTATCGCGATAGTCGTCAACCACCAGTGCGTCGGCGGTTTGCAGCGTGACGATACCGATCTGATTCGTGTCCAGGGTCGAGCTCTCGTTGACGCTCAATGTCCCGATGTCCACCACGCCCGTGAGCGCCGCTACCCGGACCGGGGTCACCTTGGTCGTGTGCTTCAGCCGCAGGCGCTGGCCTACGTAGAGCGAGTTGTCACCGAACCAGCAGATCGTTGCGGTGAAGTCCTTGGTGACCTTTGGCAGGGGAGCAGTCGCGATGAGGTCACCGCGCCCGGCGTCGGTGTCGACGGCGAGGGCGACGTCGATTGAGAGTCCGGCGGTGGCGACGGCGGTGGGCCCGGAGCCCGAATTGATCGCGGTGATCTTGGTTTCAATATTGGCGGGCAGCAGTCTCACGGTGTCGCCCACCTGGAGCGAGGCTCCGTTCAGCATGCCCGCGTAGGTTCGCCCGCCTCCCGGTTGGCGAAGCACCCATTGAACGGGCAGACGGGCGCCATCATGAGTGGTCGTCCAGGACCCCGCGTCGGACGTTTCAAGAGCGTGGAGCACGGTGGGTCCGTCGTACCAAGGGGTGTTGGGCGATGGATCAACGACGTTGTCACCCAGCAATGCCGAGACCGGGATCGACGTGACCGACTCGAAGCCGAGTTCGTTGGCCAGTGTTTCCAACTCGTCCACGACGCTCAGATACGCGCTCTGCGACCAGTTCACCTCATCCATCTTGTTGACGGCCACCACGATTGTGCGCACGCCGAGGAGGGCGGCGATGCAGAGGTGGCGCCGTGACTGCTCCTTGAGCCCGTGTTCGACGTTTAAGACCACTAGCGCCAAATCCGCGGTGGAGGCGCCGGTCGCCATGTTGCGCGTGTACTGCACGTGACCCGGGCAGTCGGCAATGATGAACTTTCGCGACGGTGTCGTGGCGTAGCGGTAGGCCACGTCAATGGTGATGCCCTGCTCGCGCTCGGCGCGAAGTCCGTCGGTGACGAAGCTGAGGTCGAGGTCGCCCACGCCGCGCTTCTCCGAAGCGGCCGCGACGGCGTCGAGTTGGTCGTCAAAGAGTTGACGGGTGTCAACGAGCAACCGACCGATCAACGTCGATTTGCCGTCATCGACCGAACCGACGGTCGCGAGACGGAGTAGGTCCTTGTGCGCGATTTTCATTTAGAAGTAACCCTCGCGCTTGCGATCTTCCATGGCCGTCTCACTGAAACGGTCGTCGGCTCGCGTGGCACCGCGTTCGGAGACGTTGGCGATAGATACCTCGTCGATGATCTCGGAGAGGGTCGCGGCGATCGAGAGAACCGCCCCCGTGCAGTTGGCGTCACCCACCGTGCGAAAGCGCACCGTCAAGTGCTCCACTTTTTCCTCGGCCCGAGGCTCGACGAATGGTCCAACCGCGAGCCACATGTTGTCGCGAAGCACGACGTCACGCTCGTGGGCGAAGTAAATACTGGGTAGGTCCATCTCTTCGCGCTCGATGTACTGCCAGATGTCGAGTTCGGTCCAGTCCGAGAGGGGGAAGGCTCGCAGATGTTCGCCGTGGTTCACTTTGCCCTGGTACAGCTGCCACAACTCGGGACGCTGCTGGCGAGGATCCCACTGACCGAAGCTGTCGCGGAACGAGAGAATTCGCTCCTTGGCTCGAGCCTTGTCCTCGTCGCGACGGGCGCCGCCAAACGCCGCGTCGAAGGCGTTGTCGTTAATCGCATCCAAGAGCGTGACGGTTTGAAGTCGATTACGTGACCCCATGGGACCGGGGTCGGCGACCTTGTTCTGATCAATCGTGTCCTGCACCTTGGCGATGACGAGACGCGCCCCGATCGCCTCAACCGCGCGGTCTCGAAATTCGAGCACCTCGGGAAAATTCTGGCCCGTGTCGATGTGCATGACGGGAAAGGGGAGTTGCTGAGGGGCAAAGGCCTTCGTCGCGAGATGCAGCAAGACCGCCGAGTCCTTGCCCCCCGAGAAGAGCAGCACGGGCCGCTCGCACTCGGCGACGACTTCGCGCAGAATGAATATGGCGTGTGATTCGAGGAGATCTAAATGATCAGTCATGGAGGGGGCCTGGAGAGTATCTGATGTCATAGAGGTTAAGTTGTTCCAAATATCCTACTAAGTCAATAGACAAACTTAAACATTAGGCTGAAACCACTATGAATACACCGAGCCAAAGCCTGCTTGAAGAGTTTGAAGTCAAAAACGAGCAGTTCGAACACGCGACACCCCTGGAGATTCTGGCCTGGACATTTGAACGTTTTGACGATGATGTCGCCATGGCTTGTTCCTTCGAGGATCTCGCCCTCTTGCACATGGTGCGCGAACTTCGACCCCGTACCGAAATCATCTTTCTGGACACCGGGGGCCACTTTCCCGAAACCCTCGAATTCGCCGCGCGCATCGAAAACGAGTGGGATCTTCACCTGACCCGTACGGCGCCGACGAGCGAAGCAGATGCCTGGCCCTGTGGAACCGAGAGGTGCTGCGAACTGCGCAAAGTCCAGCCACTGGCGCGCGCCGTGAACGGTCGTTCCGCTTGGATTACCTCGGTGAAGCGCGTCGACGCGCCAACACGCGCGGGGATGAAGACACTTCTGTGGGATGAGAAATTCGGTCTCGCGAAGGTCAATCCGCTCGCGACGTGGGGTGACGACGACGTCGCGTACTACCTGCAGGCGAATCATCTTCCAGAGCATCCACTCTGGGCCGAGGGCTACGCCTCAATCGGCTGTGCGGCGGTGACCGCGAAGCCGGCGAACGATGGTGATCGGCGCTCGGGCCGATGGGTCGGTGCCGACAAAGAAGAGTGTGGCCTCCACGAGGCTTGATATCCACCAATATTTCAGCATTTCGCTGTACATTTGACCTCAATGTTTAAGCGCTCGATGCAGGGATCGGTCAGATGCTGCTGATAGTGCTCGCTCTGGTGTGGGTCGCCATCCTCGTGCCGATCGTGATTCGTCATTTTCGTGAGAATAGGACCGAGCGATCGATCGAGTCTTTTCACGCCGAACACGATGTTTTGAGCCGCCAGGAGTACTCGGTGCCGCCCGCTCATCGTCTTGATGTGCAGGACCGGGAGTTTGCGAAGGCCAGCGACGCTCGCGAACGGCCTCGCTTGACTGTTGTCCACGCGGACGACACGTATCGTTCACTCGAATCGCGCGGTTCGTGGGACGAGTGGAGCGAAGACTACGACTACGAACACGACCAGAGGGCACGGCAGCGCGAGGAGGCGAAGAATCGTTACGCCGCCGCGTACTCGTCGGTGCCCGATCAACGTCTGGCGCAGCACTACGAGGAATCTTCGCGAGTCCACCATTCGATGAAGGTTCGCCGGACAAGGATCTTCCTGGGACTTCTCGCGGGGGGAGCTCTCTTCACGGCGCTGGCGTTCGTGATGGGTTCTTCCATGGTGCAGGATCTGGCACTGGTCTTTTGGCTGGCACTGGTTGGTTTTGTCGCCACCGCCTTGTTTGCCCTGAGCCAAGGGTATCTGCACGAGTCGTCGCTGCCGCTACGCCGTCCCAGCCGAGGCCTCGCTACCATCGAGCCACTTCACCCCAAAATCTACGATGAGTATGACTCCGAGTTCTACGAGCCCGAGGCGGAAGGCCAGTGGCGTCGCGAATCTGCTTCGCACTACGCCTTAGGCTAAAGTTGGTACTCCTTCGGGGGTGTAGCTCAATTGGTAGAGCGCTACGTTCGCAATGTAGAGGCAGTGGGTTCGAATCCCATCACCTCCACTCCGACGGTGGGCGGCACGTTTGCCGGTTTTCCCTTCGGTCTTCTCGTGTGGGATGGACCTCCCGGATGGCGCGTTTACAGCCTTACGAGTTCGAGTCCGCCCTTATCAACCAGAATCTCCACCAAACGCCGAATGTTGCGAAATCAATGTGTGCGGGCCCAGGTCTTCAGTATCCGTCAATTGACGAGGGATAGATTCTCTGGATGATCGTTCGCTCCGCCGACGCCTCCGACTGCCTAGATGCTCGAGAAGTTGTGCTGTCGTCAGTCGATGCAACGAGCGATACCTACTCCGCTGAACAGATTGAAACGTGGCGACAGAGCTTGTCATCACGGGACTTCGCAATGATTATTGAGGAGACGTCATCATTCGTTGCCGTGGAGAATAATGTCATCATCGGATTTGCGAATCTGATTCCGAGAGGAGAGGGTGGCGGTGAGCTTGATCTGCTGCACGTGAGTCCGGACCATCACCGCATGGGCGTTGGCAAAGCGCTCGTAACTGTGGTCGAAGAACGAGCTTGTGCAGACTCAATGTTTCAGTTATGGGCAGACGCGTCGCTTCTGGCGGCGCCATTGCTGGAGAGCCTTGGCTACGAAGTTGTAGAGCGCTACGTCAAGTCCGTGAACAATGTGACGTTTCAGAATACGTGGCTCTTGAAGGTGCTGAGCGATCAATTCACTTCTGCCCAGAAACGGTAGACCAATGTCTATCGTTTTTTCGTAGAAAATTGACGCAACAACTATTCTGAGTTCGCCTGATGCGATCCTGATTCCGGATGTGGATTCCTGCAGACATTGGGTTGTGGAAGAAAGTGCAACGCCAGAGGTTCCGGTCCTTGACGCCGTTGTCGTCGCGGCATTGGAGAATCTCACCTCTTTCGTCTTCCGCCGCCGCCGGATCTTTAGCCTTCGTCTCGAAAAGCGCAGCAAGAGCATGGCGGACCCAGGCGCCCGCGCCGGGGCCGTTCACTTGTTCAAACATCTCAAGCACCACGGCTACTCCTTTGACCCGGTAGCCGTTGCCCTTTGGGCTGAGGCTCACGGTTGGAAGGTCGATGACGCCGATGAGTCGAGGAACTATGCAGCCGGAGTTCTCGCCGGTACGCGCTATCACACGCATCCTGACCCTTTTGGGAGGACCGCTATTGACCGATGGTGTGCTGAGGCCAAAGACAAGAAGTGACCATGCATGGCGGTCGGAAAACCGTGCTTCACCGTGTTCGACGGATCCTCTCGAAGAACACGATTCTGAACGGCGAATCCTGCGACCTTTGAGATTCGGTGAACGTTCGCGAGATGATCAAGGAATTGAATAGGGAAGGTTGGTTCCAGGTCCGCCAAGTCGGTAGCCATAGGCAGTTCCAGCACCCTGAAAAGTTGGGTACGGTCACGGTTTCCTGGGGCTCTCGGAGTTGAGCTATCAAAGCCGACCCTCGCTAGCATTGTGAAACAGGCCGGACTTGAGCGGAGGATGCGATGAGCAAGTACGCGGTTGTGATTGAAGACGCGGGTCCAAACTTCTGTGCTTACGTGCCAGATCTACCGGGTTGTGTATCGGCCGGCCTCACCATTGAGGAAGTTACGGCGAACATCCACGAGGCTATTGAGCTGCACATTGAATTGATGATTGAGCAAGGTGAAGATGTGCCCCGACCAACTTCGCAAGTAGTCCTTGTTGAAGTCGCTCCGTAGGGCAGAGCCGCTTCTAGCAAAGGGCGTCAGACCAATGTTGACGGCGTAAGTTTATAACTAGCCCTTGGTGATGAGGCTGCCAATCGACGGCTTGTGGCTATGCCAGTTCAGTGGGTTCGGTGCGTAACCTTGTTCCGATTTTCGTTCGAATTAGGAAAATGAGCACCAAGTTGATGGATGCGATCCAAATCGGAAACGCCACTGCTCCCGAGGACCAGACCTTCACGGTTGCGAGAGTTAGTAGTCCGCTCGCTGCGGCGGTCGCGTAGGCACTGAGCGATTCACTTTGTGGTGCGGTCCACGATTTTGTCAGTGTGGGTATTGACGCAAGAGCGTCAGCAGCAATGAACGCCGTGAGCGCGAAGGTATCGTTGGCGGTCAGGACCCATACGACAAGCCCGAGAGCAGAGGCGACGCCACAGGCAATATCGAATTTCCCGAGACGCCAGACACCGTGAGGACGAAGAAACGATAGGGCAAAAATCAGCAGGTCGCCCAGGCCAATCGCAAAACTCAATATCCACTGGAGACCAACACCTTGACGAATCTCGGCAGTCCCCACCAAGGTGGTTGCGATTCCCCACAGGAGCCAGGACACCCGGTTGGGCTGGACAAGCCCGCGTATGGTGTCTCTGCCGTACGAGAGGTCGCCGACGAACGCGAGAGCGCTGCCGAGATAAACAAAGTTGACGCTCAGCACGGTGCGTAGCCTCTCACAGATGGCGTGAGACAAAGGAACTTCTACGAAAACACGGCAGACAAATGTCTATCGTTTTTTCATAGAAGGCTAGAAAGGGACTGCCTTTCAGAGTGACTAAATGCAGGGATCGGCAACTTGACGCCATTAAGTTTGTATGGCAAAGTAGTTGGTATGACAGACATACCGGAACAGCCTGACGGAGACCTTGCGTACGCCAGCCAACTGCGATGGAGAACTCGAGTGGCGCGCGACGGCAGTTGGTTCGCCCTCGTTGTCTTTGGCCTAATCATCCTGATCGCGATGATCTTTTACCACTATCCGGGTCTCACCGCTTCGTCGCCGGGGTGCCAGACATTCGCCAACGGGTTCGTCTGCACGTCGGTCTCAGTCGTCTCGCGAGGCGTGTTTGGATCGGGTCTGGGATCGTCCACGTCACCGTCAATCAATCACGTGAGCCCGTGGGCGACGACCTATTGGGTGGTGAGCATCTTTACTGGAATTGCTACGGTGGTCGGCTTCTATTGGATGCGGGCGCGTTCGTCGGGAGTTGCCGGGCGTATTTGGCCCTTCGCCACCGTTGGTGTCGGTGTGCTCGTGCTGGCCGTAGCGAGCCGAGGTTGGATCACGTTCAAGATTCCGGGAGACTTCTGGATACGCGGCATGCAGGCTCTTCTGGTCATCGCGATTGGCCTCATTGCGCTCGCGATCACTGAACGAAGTCGGGCCTTCCTGCTCTACGTCGCTGGGTACCTTGGTCTCGCGGTGCTCTCTTGTCTCTATGACGTCAGCAACCTCTTTGTGCGCCTCGGAATAGGTTCAACCTGGAACGGGAATATTGGGGCGTTGCCGAATCTTATTTTGCCAGGTCTGTATCTGCTCATTGGCGGGGTGGTGTTCTACGTCTTGCGCCGCAGCGGTGTGTCGTTCCACATTGCTCGACGAAGGATCAACGATGGTCAGTGAGTCAGAGAATCGAACAACCCAGGAAACGAGCCCGATCGAAGATCTGGATGACACCGTCCACCAGCGAGTGCGACTCGGCATTCTGACTATCGCCAATGAATCACGCAAGGTGGAGTTTCGATTTCTGCAAGAGACTATGGGATTAACAGCAGGCAACCTCTCTCAACATATTCGAGTCTTGGAAGAAGCCGGTCTTATCGATGTTCAGAAAGGGACCGAAGGTCGTCGGCCCCGAACCTGGGTCTCCATCACCAGGGTTGGCAAGGTTGCTCTTCGCCAGGAGATCGCAATCCTGAAGGCGTTGGTCAGTCGCGTCGAAGGTTCTAGGGGTCCTTCGACATAGCTGATGTCACTTGGGTGAAGATGCGGCATACGGATGTGTACAGGTTCTCGTTAGAGAATTGAGTACTTCACGACCGTTGTGAGGTCGTGAAGGTGCGAGAGATTATCCAGGAACTCGAGCGAGCGGGGTGGGTTCAGATTCGTCAAACGGGTAGCCATCGTCACTTCAGGCACGACACCAAGTCTGGTTCCGTGTGCGTCGCCGGCAGTCTGGGCGATGATGTTCCGAAGGGAACTCTCGGTAGCATTGTCAGACAGGCTGGACTCGAAAGGAGACCACGATGACCGAGTTCACCATCGTGATTGAAGACGCCGGCATAAACTTTGCCGCGTACGCGCCTGATGTCCCAGGGTGTATTGCTACCGGCGCAACGGTCGAAGAAGTGACGGTAACCCTCCGCGAGGCTATTGCCGAACATCTTGAGATTCTGCGGGAGATGGGAGAGGAGATCCCGATCCCGCATTCCCGCGCCGGTGTGATCCAGATCGCCTCCTAGCCTTGGCCACTTCTACCAAAACGCGGTAGACGAATGTCTATCGTTTTTGTTAGCGCCATGATTCACAGTGACGGTCAACTCGTTCCAAGCCACCTTGAGTTCGAAAATCAACGTCGATCATGGCGCTCCGCATGCGAAAGATTGGACCCTCCTGTTGGAAAGATGTCACTTGGTGGTTGATATTGTCCAGCGAAGAGTAGATATCGGTGGATAACCGGCCCGCACACTGGGTAAAAGCTTTTGATTTCTCGATTCTCTAGGTCTCACCGCGAAAGTTATGGCAGAGTGTCTTTCGTAGTTCACGTAGCACCTGTCGAAGTCGATTGAACCGCAAGGGGAGATTGGTGGAGAGTGGAGGGGCCTCGCAAGAGGAACAGAAACTCTCACCGGGCAGCGGAGTTCGGTCCGCTGTTCGTAAGACGAATGACGTGAAATGCCTGCCGTCACACGGTGGCCTGTCCGACACGGGTCAACGAGTGGTGTGCCTCGGGAACCCCGAGGGGCTGGTGAGTTTCGACTCCCTGGTCACTCGGGGTTTTCGGCTTTCCTGTTAGAAAAATGACTGTGGCTCGGCGGGCTCAATCAACTCGGGGCCATCGTTGCGCACTGATCCCACGGCGCTGTCGACGCCGTAGTGGCTAAGGGTTCCCGTAGGCGCGGGACGCAGCAGCTGCATTCGTTCGTCGGGGCCGTAGACCTCGACGTCGAGCCAAAGCTCCACGTCCGAAACTCCAAGCACGACGGGCATACGGTCGTGCAGCTCGTCCATGTCCTTGTTCGGGCTCGTCGTGATAACGGTGCAGGTCTGTAGCGGTGGTGCATCACCCGGCGCGCTCGGATCGCGCCACCGTTCGTAGAGGCCAGCCAGGAGCAGCGGCTGTTCATCGACGCGGGTGAAGTAGTACGGCTGCTTCCCACGACCAGCCCGGTGGTCCCACTCGTAGAAGCCGTCGACGGGAAGCACGCACGGCCGTTTCGCGAAGGCGCTACGAAACGAGGGCTTCTCCGCCACTGTCTCACCGCGAGCGTTGAAGAGTCGGTTGGCGATCGACGGATCCTTGGACCAACTGGGGATCAGGCCCCAGCGGTATTGATCGAGGGTGCGCACGCCATCGTTCTCGGTGACGCCGAAGAGCCGACGCTGGGGCCCGATATTCCAACTGGGATGGCCTTCGGGGTCGATTCCCGCCGCGAGTTGGGCGTCGAGAAGTTTCGCGAGGCGAGACGGGGGGCTGAAGAGGGCGACGCGACCGCACATAAACGTCCTTTCTACATTCACGATAAAGGCCATTGGCGCATGTAACCGGGAGTGGCTACTCGGTGACGTGTAACTTGACAAACCCACTTTATCGTGGGATAATTGATACATGACAAACCTGACCTTTGGAACTCTAGCCATGAGGATTGCGAACGAGGCAGACGCCTACGAGTACCTGGAGAGCCTTCGTTGGCCTGAAAAGCCGGTCTGCCCTCACTGTGGAGTGATGAACGATCACTACTTCCTAAAGCCCACCAACGGCGTCAGCCGGACCACTACGCGAGGCTCTGAGTCGCAGCGTCGAGTGTGGAAATGCAAGGACTGCCGCAAGCAGTTCAGCGTTCTCACGGGCACGATCTTTCACGGCTCTAAGGTTCCCCTCCAGACGTGGCTGTTCGTCTTCTTTGAGATGTGCACCAACAAGAACGGGATCGCCGCAAGGGAGATCGCCCGCAAGTACGGGGTTGCCCCTAAGACCGCTTGGTTCATGACGCAGCGAATCCGCGAGGCAATGGCTAACGACTCATCGGGCAAGCTGTCCGGCAACATCGTCATGGACGAAACGTACATCGGTGGAAAGCCCGAGAACTGGCACGCCAACGACCCCCGTAGGGCCAAGAAGGGCAACTCGACTACGAAGATGGCTGCCGTTGCTCTCATCTCAGAAGAGACCGGCGAGATTCGCACCAAGGTAGTCACCAATGTCACCGGTTCCGTGATTCAGAACATGGTCCGCGAAAACGTCGTGACTGGCACCACGACCCTTCACTCAGACTCTGCGCCGTTGTACCGCACGGTGAGCAAAGAGATGGCCGGACACCACGTGGTTAACCACCACGCAGGGCAGTACATCACGGAACTTTCTAACGGGACCAACAAGGCAGAGAACTTCTTTAGCCAACTGAAGAGGTCAATCGACGGTACGCACCACTGTGTGAGCAAGGAACACCTGAGTCGTTACCTGAGTGAGTTTGCCTTCCGTCACGGTTCGCATTATCTGAGCGACACTGAGCGCATGGTGAAGTTGATGGGGCAAGTCCCGGGCGTGAGGCTGAGTTATCGACCTTTAACGGCGGAATGACTTAGAGGGACTCGCCGCTGAGAACCCGGCGCACCATGGTGGCGGCAACTTTCAGGGTTTCCGCGCTGAACTTCTGGGAGGTTCGGCTGACGTTGTCCGCGAACGGTGCACGGAGAAACTGGGGTGCTAGTACTTCGGTCTTAACCGTCATGTTAGGAGTCTTGTTGTCCATCTTGCGCCTCCTTAGGCATTGCTCTACTAGCGTACTGCTCCCATTGCGCTTGCAATACATCAATGAGTTGGGTGATGAAGAGTGGCGATACCGACACACGCGAAACAACAAGACCGTTTGGCGGATTAGTCAAATAGTCGAGTCTCACAAAGTCAAGAGTGAACTCGAACGGGCTTTGCGATACTTGAGCAAAGTTCGCCCAGACACCTGCCATCTGGTCTTTGTCGAGAATAATCTGCGGTGGCTGCGGCGGGCTCTCGCCTTCGTTTTCTTGATCTGACATGGCCGAAGTGTTGCGCAAATTATCAGCCACGTCAAATAGCTTTGACGCCGGTAGAATAGCCCAATGCCACGTGACGCCTTTGAAGGATACGACGAGCCAGTCAAGATCGACATGGACCCCGAAGAGGCGCTGAAACTACTGCTCAGAGTCGAGCCAAAAGACGACGATCAGAATGGCGATTTGTAGCACTCTCGGTCACAGTTTTTGCGCGTCAAGTGATTGCTGTGAATTATGGCCGTCAAGTCGTCGCGCAACTCCTCGCGCAGTCGCCAATCCTTTCTTGCTGTCTCCCTGTACGTTTGCGCTTGCGGCATTTGCCACACTTGCATGGACAAGGCATTTAGTTCGATAGCGATTTGGCCCACTTCTCCCAAGCCAAGAACGTTCGTGTAGATGCTTCCGCTACTTGGGCCGTCGTTAACCGCGAGGCAAGTTACCTCTTGCCCGTTATGTCCATAATCACCCGTTCTTGCCTCGAACCACCCAGCCGGTGGCGAACTTTGAAGGCGTGTTCTCTCTACATAACTTCTAATTATGAGAGCCAACGAGGAGCGCATCTGCTCAGGTATTCTCTCGGGAATTTTGCCTTGAGCCACCGCCGTCAAAAGGGCCAATTCGCTATCCTGCTCCGCAGGATTATTAAGCCATCCATCAATCGCCCTTGCCGTGTTGGGAAAGTGTTTCAAGAAAGTCCGTTGGTGGTGCGCCCTGTCGTCCGAGTTTTCGGCGTAAGTGAAGTTCCGGTATCTCTGTGTTTCCTGAAGATTGATTTGATCTCGCAGGGTCTTTGCTATTTCCTTAAGTTGCACCTCTTCACGCTCATCAATTCGACGCTCATCGCGCCACAGTCGAAACCCTGAAAACATCAGGACCGCCAAGAAGATTGCGAAGGCCCACGCTGGTGACAATGAATCAACACCGTGAGCCAGTCTTGGTAAAAAGATGCCGAGTACCAAAAGGATGAATGTGACACCCACGGTGGCTTCCTGCGCAGCGTCCAGGGTGATGAGTCGGCGAAGGTAGTAGCCCAGATCGCGCCAAAAGCCCATCGACTGAGCCTATATCCAAAGAGGTAGGGTGGGTTTGTCAAGTTACACGTCACCGGCTACTCTTACGAACATATGTTCGCTTTTTCAGCTACACGCCCAAAACTTTCCGAAGATTTAGCCGCTACCTTACGTCCCGTCACCATGGCGAAGAGCCGTCTGTTACCCCTCGGAGAACCTTGGAAGGCCTTAGCACCGGACGGCGGACTACGACGAGGCTCGACGGTTCTCGTGCAGGCACAGCCCGGCTCAGGTGGGCTCAGCCTGGCGTTAAGTCTCGTCACCGAAGCCAGCACACTGGGCCACTGGGTCGCGGTGGTGGGTGTTGACGATCCCGGGGTGGTCGCAATCACCGACCTCGGGGTCGACCTTCGTCGAGTGCTGTTCGTACCCCGACCCCGTGGCGCGTGGGCCGAGTCAGCGGCGGACCTATTGGACGGCGTCGACCTCTTGGTGGTGCGTCCACCTTCGCGCCCCTCGCACGGGGTCGCGCGCCGGTTGATGGACCGCGTGCGAGAGCGCGGCACGGTGCTGATCATGCTCTGTGAACCGGGGGCGCCGTGGCCGCTGCCGGTTGATCTCTCGTTCGACATCACCCACGCGCGCTGGGCCACGTCGTCGCGCCTCGACGCCCGTTACCTCACGGTTCGAATGGGCGGGCGTGGCGCAGCGCAGCGCAGCGGTGAACACGTGGTGGTGCTGCCCAATCGAAAAGGTCGAGCGGCGGCGAGCTAGTGGAACGTCTCCTCGCCGTATGGATTGAGACGCTCGGTGAGGAGAAGCCTGACGGCTCGTCGCTGCGCGACTACCTCGTGGTACTCGACGCGCTCACGGTGCTCTGCCCCTTCACCGAGCCGGTACGACTCGGACTGCTGGTCCTGCCCGTGCGGGGTCCGAGCCGGTTCTTTGGCGGGGAGGAGGCGGTACTCCACGCCGTGCGTCAAAGTGTTCGTGACCTCGTTGGTTGTGAGCCGTCACTCGGCGTGGCCGACGGTCTCTTCTGCGCCGAGCTCGCGGCTCGCGCGGGCGTGGTAGTTCGCCCGGGCGAGACCGATTCATTCCGACGTGCTCAGCCGCTCAGCGTCCTCGGTCGAAAGGATCTCACGACGACGTGTCGGCGACTCGGACTCCACACGATGGGGTCGTTCGCTGACCTCGAGCGGGCGCGGGTCGCGGAGCGTTTCTCCACGTCGGTGCTGCAGCTTCATCGCGTGGCGAGGGGCGAGTCGAGCGAACTGGGGGGCCAACGTGACCCGCGTCTCGCCAAACGTCTTCGTAACCTGCGTGGCGACGACGGGCTGGCGGACGAGCAGATCGGGTTCTTCGGTCAGCGTGGCGCGGGCGACGATCGAGCTCAGGCGGCCGCGTACCGTGTGCGTGACCGCCTCGGCGCTGATGCGGTGGTGGTGGCGTCGCTGCGCGGGGGGCGGGTCCCCGAGGACCGCGCCACGCTGGTGCCGTTCGGCTCCCCCGCGAGCGCGGTTGTTGACGATGCCCCGTGGCCCGGCCAGTTCCGCGCCCCCGCACCGGCGATGACGCTACAGCACCGGGTGGCGGTGCAGCTGCACGACGAGCACGGTGAGCAGATCTCCATGGGGTCGCGGGGTCTTCTAAGCGCCACGCCCGCGTCGCTGCTCTTCTCGAGTCAGGCCCGCCGCGAGGTCGTCTGGCACGCGGGACCCTGGCCGCTCGTGGAGCGGTGGTGGGCGCTCAACCGGCGTCGCGCCCATCTCCAAGTGGTGCTGGTGACCGGCGAGGCGGTGCTGCTCGCCGCCGAACTGAGTCGCTGGTGGGTAGTCGGGATCTACGACTGATGACGGTCTACACCGAGATTCACGCGTACTCGGGTTTCAGTTTTCTCGACGGGGCGAGCGACCTCGATCAGCTCGATGGCGCCACCGTGCGGGTCTCGATGGCGGTGCTGTCGGTAGAGACCGTCATCGTTCGCGCGCTCCACGCGGGCGACACGAACTGCGCCGCCGGGTGGCGGCGGCTCTCTTCGACCTCGATCACCACCACCGTCAGGGCCCGCTTCGACGAGGTCAACCCAACGACCTTCACGCCTCACAGCGCGGAATTGTTCCAGCCCGCGGGGGTTTTTACCGTGAACCACGACGTGATTGTCTGCCATTCAGCCGGCGAAAGCATGATTTACGGTCCCACCAGCGATAACGGTGTATTCAGCGCCAGGTCCTGCTTAGGAGGCTATTACCGTGATTCACGGTGCCACCAGCAATAACGTAATATCATATTTTGCCACTTTGGGCCCCGCTGGCATGCTCAATAGGGGCAGATTACGCTCAGCTATCGGGTGGCGACGCAACGGCACGATGCTCACGCCCGTCACCACCATCAGTGCGAACTTCGCCGCGGTGATTTCGGCGAACTCCACCTCCCACGGTTGGAGAGTTGCCCATATCGCGACGGTCATCACTGTCAGTCCCGATGCGCTCGTCTGCGCGTCGGCGCGCAACTTCCGGTGGCGAGTAGTTGCGAGGCACGGCTGATGACGGTCTACGCCGAGCTTCACGCACACTCAGGATTCAGTTTTCTCGACGGCGCGAGCGACCCCGAGGAGCTCGTCGCCGAAGCCGTCCGGCTGGGCCTCTCGGGTCTTGCGCTGACCGATCATCACGGTCTCTACGGAGTGGTCCGTTTCGCCGAGGCGGCGCGCGCCTTCGGACTGCCGGCCATCTTCGGCGTCGAGATCACCCTCGACGCCACCGACGATCGGGTCGGGGTACTCGACCCGGTGGGGGATCACCTCGTGGTGCTCGCTCGTTCTCCCGGGGGTTATCGCCTTCTCGCGACGATGCTGGGCGAGGCGCATCTGGCCCGTGGCGAGAAGGGGGCTCCGCGTTTCACGTTGGACGGCGTGGCGAAGAGTGCGGGTGAGTGGATGGTTCTCACGGGATGTCGCAAGGGGCCGCTGACACGCGCGCTGATGGACGAGGGCCCGCGCGGGGCGCAGCGCGAGCTCGCGCGTCTGATCGATGTCTTCGGTCGCGACAACGTGGCGGTCGAGATCTGGGACCACGGCGGGTTCGACGACGTCGCGCGCAACGACGTGCTGGCCCACCTCGCCGTCCACGCTGGTGTCGCGCTCGTGGCGACGGGCAACGTCCACTACGCCACGCCCGACGCATTCGCGAGGGCGAATGTCTTGTCGGCGATCCGCGCACGTCGAAGCCTCGAAGAGATGGAAGGGTGGCTCTCGGCGTCGCCGCTCGCTCACCTGCGCACAGACGCCGAGCAGCGCCGCCGCTTCGCGCGCTGGCCCGGTGTCGTCGACCAGGCCGGCGAGTTGGCCGCGCAACTGGTCTTTGACCTGCGACTCGTGGCACCGAACCTCCCAGCGTTCCCAACCCCCACGGGGACGGACGAGCAGTCGTACCTGTCGGTGTTGGTGGAGAAGGGGGCGACACTGCGTTACGGGCCGCGCGAGGCGGAACGCGTCCCCGGCGCGTGGCGCCAGATCGACCACGAGCTGGGCGTCATTGGTTCGCTGGGCTTCGCCGGATACTTCCTCACGGTCTGGGATATCACCGAGTTCTGTCGCCGCGAGACTATCTACTGCCAGGGCCGGGGGTCGGCCGCCAACTCGGCCGTGTGCTTCTCGCTCGGCATCACGAACGCCGACGCCGTGAAACTCAATCTCTTCTTCGAGCGGTTCCTCTCGCCGGCGCGCGACGGTCCGCCCGACATCGACGTTGATATCGAGTCGGGCCGGCGCGAGGAGGTGATCCAGTACGTCTACGGGCGCTACGGACGCCGCCACGCCGCCCAGGTCGCGGCCGTGATCACGTACCGGCCCCGCTCGGCGTTGCGCGATGTGGCGCGGGCCTTCGGGTTCTCCGAGGAGGAGGCAAACCGGCTACGCGACGGCGTCGACCGCCAGAGCATGACCGCGACCTCCAGCGAGGTTCCCGAGTTGGTGCTCGAGATGGCGAATCAGCTCCTCACCCGCCCGCGCCACCTCGGGATCCACTCGGCGGGCATGGTGCTCTGCGACCGGCCGGTCATCGAGGTCTGCCCGGTCGAGTGGGGCCGCACGCCCGGGCGAACGGTGCTGCAGTGGGACAAGGACGACTGCGCCGCCATTGGCCTCGTGAAGTTCGACCTCCTCGGACTCGGGATGCTCGACGCGCTACACCGGGCGGTCGACCAGGTGCAGGGCTTTCACGGGGTGACGATCGACCTGGGCGAGTTGCCCCAGGAGGACTGCGTCTACGACCTGCTCTGCGAGGCGGACACCGTAGGGGTATTCCAGGTCGAGTCGCGCGCCCAGATGGCGACGTTGCCGCGCGTGCAGCCGCGTTGCTTCTACGACCTCGTCATCGAGGTGGCCCTCATCCGTCCCGGCCCCATTCAGGGCAACGCCGTCAACCCCTATATCCGAAGGCGCCGCGGCGACGAGCCGGTGACCTACCTGCACCCGCGCCTCGAGCCCATCCTGGCTCGAACCCTCGGGGTGCCGCTGTTCCAAGAGCAGCTCATGGAGATGGCCGTCGCGGTGGCGGGGTTTTCCCCCGCCGAGGCGGACGAACTACGCCAAGCCATGGCCGCCAAGCGCTCGGAACTGCGCATGTTGAAGCTGAAGAGCCGCTTCTACGCCGGCATGGCCGCGAACGGCATCACCGGAAGCGGCGCCGATCAACTCTTCGACGCCCTGGCGGCGTTCGCGAACTTCGGGTTCCCCGAGTCGCACTCGGTCTCCTTTGCCCATCTCGTGTACTGCTCGGCGTGGATCAAGCACCACTACCCGGCGGCCTTCCTGGTCTCGCTCCTCAACGCGCAGCCTCTCGGGTTCTGGTCACCCCAGAGCCTCGTCGCCGACGCGAAGCGCCACGGGGTCACGGTGCTGCGTCCCGACGTCAACCGGTCCGGCGTCGGCGCCACGCTCGAAGGCTCGCTCGAAGACCCCGAGGTACGGCTCGGGCTCGGCGCACTTCGCGCTATTGGCACGGAACTCGCCACACGCATCGTCGAAGGCGCCCCCTGGCAGAGTCCCGAGGACCTGGTGCGTCGCGCGCGCTGCCAGCAGCACCATCTCGAGGCCCTTGCCGCAGCGGGCGCGCTCGACGACTTCGGACCGAGCCGCCGAGCCCTCGCGTGGGCGGCGGGTCCCGCGGCCCAAGGGACGGCCGACCGGCTGGAGGGCGTGGTCACCGGGCTGACGGCCCCCAGACTTCCGGTAACGACCGAACTGGAGCGGGTCGCCGACGATCTCTGGTCCATGGGCCTCACCCCGGACGCGACCGCGATCGCGCTGGCGCGTGACGAACTCAACGCGCGAGGGGTCACGCGCGCGAGCGCGCTGGTCGGTGTGGAGAGCGCGAGGGTCACGGTCGCGGGCGTCGTCACCCACCGCCAGCACCCCGAGACGGCGAACGGCGCGGTCTTTTTGAACCTCGAGGACGAGACCGGGCACGTCAACGTGATCTTCTCCAAGGGCGCGTGGGCCCGTTGGTCACCGGTGGCGCGAAAGTTCCCGGCGCTGGTGATACGCGGCTCGCTCCAACGGGGCCAGGGCACCTTGGCGCTGATGGTCGAGTTCGTCGAGCCGCTGAGTCTCGGCGCCACCGCTCCCTCGAGGGATTGGCATTAAGCGAGGCACCCGGCCAGCTCCGTGAACTACTTGCCCAGCAACGCGGACTTCATTGAAACCACTGGGCGACTCGTCGCCGAACTCCTCAAGGTGG
>Ga0182013_10001141_pt1 | contig 36641 bp, 29 predicted proteins | sample 612S2MmetaG_FD_120487 | JGI IMG/M metagenome (GOLD analysis project Ga0182013, IMG submission 120487) | Permafrost microbial communities from Stordalen Mire, Sweden - 612S2M metaG | ecosystem: Environmental > Terrestrial > Soil > Wetlands > Permafrost | place: Sweden: Stordalen | collected... | reverse complement strand
ATGGTTACTGTCGCTTCGATAAATGCAAAAAAATAAACAACTCAGCCTACTTCATAATATTTTATGCTTTTCTATTACACAAGACATTGTTGAATGTCTATATTTGAGGGTGAGTAGTTACAAGCTTTTCAACCACCTTAAAAATAAAATAGATGTCATTGCGAAGGTAATTCCCGTAAAAAATAAAAAAATATTATCTGTGGCAATCTTCCGTTGCGTCTTTAGCCGGCAAATTATCCATGAAAGACACAACGGAAGATTGCCACAGCCTTTTCTCTCTTATTTTTTTACTGGAAAAGGCTTCGCAATGACATCTGTTTTATTTTAAATCGGGGTTGCCTTCATAATACCTGTTAGGTTCCTACATCCGATAGTCAGGTAAGATTATTTCCGGGAGTTAAGTCAATTTTCCTATTTCCATGCAGGCTAAACTAACTTGCTTAAATAAAAATGCCCCGGATAAAACCAGGGCATTTTGCGGACCGGACGGGACTCGAACCTCATTGTTCGTCTTACGAAGGATAATGGAGCATCTGGGACAAATAACAGTAAGGCTTCTCCTTTACCAACTAAAGAGATACTTCAAAAAAATCACGCTTCGGCTTTGTAAAAACCAAAAAGCCTCTATATTTGCAGTCCCTTAACCGAAAATAACCGGGTGGGGGATAAGTTCTGGTAATATAATGGATCGGTAGTTCAGTTGGTTAGAATGCCGCCCTGTCACGGCGGAGGTCGCGGGTTCGAGTCCCGTCCGGTCCGCATTTAATGCCCCTTTTTAAGGGGCATTTTTGTTTTATGCATTTACCAAACAAGTTCCTTCTTCTCTCCCCTCTTTAGCTCCATTACAACTTTTTTATCGCCGCTAATCAAGGTAGTTTTTGCATCTGCTTTGGCCGTAACTACTACGCGGGTTAAAACTTTGTTTTTCCATTCTATGGCAATTTCAAAACCACCTCGGGCGCAAAGGCCTTTTACCGATCCGTCTTTCCAGGCATCGGGCAACGCACAACAACATCAGCACTCCATAGTAAAAAGAGAATAGATTATTTTTAACCGGTTCGGCAAAGCGGAAGCAGGCAATGCAGGAGTGCAACTTGCCAGGAATAACCGAACCAACGAAAATGAAAAGCGGTTCTGAGCCAATCAGAACCGCTTCCCCAAACCAATCATTTTTGTTGTTATGCCTTTTAAAACTCAATTTATTAACTTTGAAAATCACCACATTAAATTTGACATCCTTTAGTCCACTTTAGTTTGAAGACGTACAATCAACTAACAAAATATTTTTTACCGCCATGACTATGTTATTCCTACGCTGCCTCATCTATGGCAGTAAAATAAATGTGAAAATAAAAAATATCCGGGCATCGGAACTAACATAAAAACAAAAGCCAGCAGGTCACCCTAACTGGCTTTTTGCTTTGCTGACGTAGAGTCGGTCTCTTCTCCGAGCATGAATTTAATTATTTTTTTAATCTCACTTTCGCATCTATGTTAAAATTATGCGTAAAATTCGTATGATGTAATTTACGTCAACACCAGTGTTCTGTCTATAAAAGGGGCCCAAGCAGCTTCCCGCTTAGTCCCGAACACACGAGCATTCCCCCCGGTTTGCTCGGTGCTTATAAAAGATGCAAAATATTTTTATTTAACTATTTGGGGAGGGATTATACGAAAATACAAAATATTTGATTTATCTGACTATGACGGCCTGTAAATCCCCAAACAAGGTGGAAGCCACGCTTAAGATTCGGGCTACCCAATGAGATTCTTAAGAAACAAGGGCGTTAACCAAACGAAATTTGGTTAACAACCCTTGCATTTTCCACCCTAACATGAATGGAGTATTTTCCTATTTCTGAGCTTTAGATGTTAACTGCAGCGCCATTTTTATGGTTTCAATATCGTTGTTTACTGAAGCCAGTTTATTTTTTATCTGTATGTTATCTTCACGAATAATTGAGTTCTCCTGAATTACCGATGCCATTTTGCCGCTCATATCATCGTTCTTCTTTTGCAAATCGCTAATCATTTTCACCAATTCCTGTGTAGCCGAAATATTAAGCGTGGTAAGCGCTTCATAATCAACCGCGCGGAAATCGTTTACCTCGCGGCCATATACAAACACTTTACCATCGCCCGGCATGTTTACATTAAAACCGTTGGCATCGGCTGCGGTTACTTCAAATATGTCAGTTTTGTCGTTGGTAATTAATTTAACACGTTCACCCGCTTTAAGGGTATTAGCAATGGTTACTCTGCCATTCTTTATTTCAGCCAGTTGGTAAATATCGGGCACTACATCAGTCATTTTCGATACGGCATCAGGGTATACCTTTTCAACTTCCTGCGCAATAACTTTTTTGTATTGTTTGTTGCTTTTGCCAATGGTGTCAATAAAATGATAATTGGTAATGCGCAGGGCCATAATGGTATGCAAATCCGTTTCGTTATCCGTTAACCCGGTAATGTGCTTTACACGTGCATCTGATATGGCGTCAAATTCAGGGCAAACTATACGCCCCGCTGCGCGTATTGAAACCGGGACAGTTCCTGAACTGCCATTGGTTCCCGCGCCGCCGGTGGCCAAATATCCGTAACTGGTATAGCTGTCATTAATGCTGGATTGTACATCTAAAGGATAAGCAGGCGTGGTGGTTCCGATGCCAACTTTAATATCACTTGTAGCGCCATTTACGCCCGATACACTACCCAGCACCAGGCTATTGCTGGCACTTACGTACGAGTTAGCTCCAATAGCCATAGCGTTGGTGAGGCTGGATGCTGCAGCGCTGCTATCGCCTAAAAAGGTGTTTTTAGTGCCCAACGAACTTGAATAACCGGCATAATGCCCCACGGCAGTATTGTAATTTGCGCTGGCATTGCCATTGCTGTTATACCCCGCATAGGGCCCCACCAAAACATTATTGCTGGTACTGCCGACAAGCGAAAAGCCCGCGTTATTGCCAATAGCAATATTATTATTGCCCGTTGTTACGCTATTGATGGTAGCAGGGCCTATAGCTATGTTGCTGTTGCCGGACGTGTTGCCGGATAAAGCGCCTGAGCCTATGGCCGTATTATTACCTCCATTTTGATTTTGGCTTAGGCTTGTACTGCCCAAAGCAATATTACTGCTGCCGGTTGTATTGGAGGACAAGACACTAACACCCAGCGCCACATTGTAGCTTCCCGAACCGGTGCCCGCCATTATACCTGCACCTATTGCCACATTACCTGTGCCGGATTGAGCACTGGAAGCAGTTGCCGACCCGATATTTACATTAAACAGACCCGTTGGTACGGTATTAGACATGCCCCACATGATGTTGCCGTTTGTTGCAGATGGCAGGTAGCCTACCAATAAAGTATCGTTTGTTTTAAAGTATATGGGATTGTTATCTGTTGTTCCCATAAAATTAGTTGAAGCTGTTCCGCTGTTACCGGTTAAGCTCCATGCTTTAGCAACAGTAAGTATTGAATCATTTACCCAACTTCCATTCCCGCTGGCATCACTTTTCAAAATATAACCGCTGGTAGCGCCGTTGGTCATCTGGAAGTAAGTGGTGCTTGTTTTACCCACTACCTGCAAAGTAGTATCAGGGGTACTGGTACCGATACCCACGTTTATAGCATTGCTACCGGTGCCGCCCAAAACCATACTATTGCTTTCGCCCACTACTGCATAATTGCCTATAACAATGGCGTTGGTAAGGCTTGTACTGCTTACGTTTGCATTATCGCCTATACCAATGTTAAGCGAACCGCTGGTATTCTCCATCAGCACCGAATCACCAATGCCAATATTAAAATTACCGGTAGTGTTTACTGTAAGGTCGCTCCAACCAAAGGCGCTGTTAAAGCTACCGCTAAAGTTATGTTGTAAATTTTCAGGGCCGATAGCCGTATTATCTGAACCTGTAGTGGTATTTTCGAGAGTGAATATCCCTATTGCCGTATTATTAGTGCCGGTAGTATTTTGAAACAGTGCATCTACCCCAATGCCAATGTTTTGTGTACCGGTGGTATTTGCCTGCAAGGCCCCCGAGCCTACTGCCACATTTTGGAAACCGCTTGTATTAGCGTTAAGCGCGTTATGGCCAAACGCCGAATTTCCGTACCCGCTTGTGTCGCTTGTAAGGGCACCATAACCAAAGGCAACATTGCTATGGCCACTGGTAACAGCATTCATCGCCTGGTAGCCAAATGAGGCATTTGCCGTTGAACCATTGTAATCAATATAGCCCGATTTGGTATTATCCACCTTAATTTCAAATGCATTGGCATCAGTAGTGCCAATGAAATTGGTGCCAACTGTTGTACCGCTATTACCGGTTAAGCTCCATGCTTTACCAACCGTAAGTGTTGAATCGCTTACCCAACTTCCATTCCCATTGGCATCGCTTTGTAAAACGTAACCGCTGGTTGCCCCGTTGGTCATTTGGAAATATGTGGTTTGTGTTTTGCCCACTACTTGTAAAGTGGTGTCAGGGGTGGTTGTTCCTATACCTACTTTTACCTGATTAGCGCCGGTTGCTCCTAATACCAGGCTATTGCTGGCGCCTACTTTGGCCTGGAAACCGATGGCCGTTGCATTAGAAAAGCTTGTAGATGTGACATCGGCTTGATAACCCACCGCTGTATTGTAGGTGCCATCGGTATTGGTGAAGAGTGCGCCTGCCCCAAGCGCTGTATTATAGTACCCGTTACCGTTATTGTTAAGGCTTTGCCAACCCACCGCAGTATTTAGCGAGCCGCCGCCATTGGTTTGCAATGAACCCGTGCCAAATGCAGCATTAGAATTGCCGGTACCGTTAGTTGCCAAAGCCGATGAACCCATGGCGGTATTACTATAGCCCGTTGAGTTAGCCGACATAGCCGAATACCCTACCGCAGCGTTATTATTGCCGCCGGTTATTGCCGTTAAAGCATTGAATCCCACAGCCACGTTATTGGTGCCACCGCTAATGCTCTTTAATGTATTGTAGCCTAAAGCGGTGTTGGCCAGGTTGCCATTGTAATCAATGTAACCGGCTTCCGTATTGTCAACTTTTATCTCCAATGGTTGTGCATCGGCTGTTCCTATAAAATTGGTACCCACAGTTGTACCTGTATTCCCCGTTAACCCCCATGCATTTGCCGAACCTGCCGCGCCGGTAACACCTGTAGTTCCGTTATTTCCGTTGGTACCGGTTGGGCCTGTAGCCCCTGTAGCTCCATTATTACCTGCTGCACCCGCTTGGCCGGTAGCGCCGGTTACACCTTGTGCACCCTGTGCGCCATTGTTGCCCGTTGCACCCTGTATGCCTTGAATACCCTGTACGCCCTGCGCGCCTTGTGGCCCCTGTACTCCCTGCAAACCTATAATACCCGTTGGGCCTTGTATGCCCTGCGCGCCGCTGAGGCCTGCATTACCTTGTGCACCTGTTACGCCCTGCAAACCGGTGTTGCCCTGGGTGCCGGTTGCCCCGGTTGGCCCGGTTGCCCCGCCTCCGGCCCCGGTTGCACCCGTATCGCCAGTTGGGCCAGTTGGGCCGGTTGCTCCTCCGCCCACACCTTGTACACCCTGCGTGCCTGTTGGTCCGGTTGCACCGGTTGCGCCAAACCCGGTTGCCCCGGCGTTACCGGTTGCCCCGTTATTGCCGGCAGCACCGATTGGGCCGGTTGCCCCCTGTAAACCCTGTAGCCCGGCATTGCCCTGGGTCCCTTGTGCACCCTGCGCGCCCTGGTTACCCTGCAACCCGGTAGGGCCCTGGTTGCCTTGTGCACCTTGCTGGCCTGTAGCTCCCGTAATTCCGTTGGCGCCTGTAGTCCCAACGGGCCCGATAAGCCCTTGCTGGCCGGTGGCCCCCGTTGGCCCTGTGGCACCGCCACCACTACCTGTTGAACCTTGTAAGCCGGTTGCCCCTGTTACGCCAGCATTGCCTTGTTGGCCGGTCGCCCCGTTCAATCCATTATTTCCGGTAGGCCCGGTAGGCCCTGTGTTTCCGTTTAACCCGGTAGCGCCAATTAATCCGTTTGCGCCCGTAGGCCCCTGAGGGCCGATGGAACTGTTACCAGCAAATAAAGCATAAGGCACACTTAAAAGTTGCGATGTGCCCATATCGGTATAAGTGCCCGAGTTGTTTATTTGCAACTCTACCTCTAAGTATTTAGCACCGGTGCCCCAGTTAACAGTGCTTAGTGATGTAATGCTTCCTATTTGTACAGCTACCAACCCAAACTGATTAGCTGTATCATTTTGAACCTCCTGAAAAACCACGGTGCCGGTAGCGGTAACATCGTGGATGGAAAACCTTAATGAAACCGGTGTGCCGGAGGATACCGGTTGCCCTGAGTTATTGCGAACTACAGCCTGGTAATTAATTAATTGTGGCGCCTGGGCCATTAAGTCGCTTACTGACAGGCATAGCAATGCCAGCAGCAGCAGGGAGATTCTCTTATTCATGATACTTTTGTTAGGGTGGTGAATAAAAAACTACTATGCCGCTTAAAGCAGGTGGTATCCTGCCTTAACCGTGGGCAAAAGTATTTGGTAATAAAGACAAAACACTTAACTAAAGGTAATTTCGGTTTTGGGACAACCGTTTTCTTATCCTCGAAAGCGAAGGCGAGGTAACACCCAGATAAGATGCAAGATATTTGAGCGGCACACGTTCTATCAGGTGCCCGTGTGTTTCAATTAACCGAAGGTAGCGTTGTTCGGGATTTTTTTTGGTAAAGTCTTCAATTCGTTCAATGGCTGCTACCAAGAGTGTTTCCATAATCTCTGCGTAAAAACGCATATACAGGGGGTCGCTTTCAGTCTTCTTTTTAAATTCTTTGAAGTCAACTACAAGCAACACGGTGGGTTCAACAGCCACGGAGGTTTCGCTGGCTGGCCGGTCTAAAAAAATGGTTGAATAAGCTGATATTGCTTGCATTTCAGTGGCAAATACCACAGTTATTTCTTCACCATTATCGTTCATAATAAAGTTGCGCATCATGCCTTGTAAAACCATCGCTATTTTGTGAGTCCTATCACCCTCGCTAATAAAAATATCGCCTTCATTCAGCATTACTATTTCGCCCTGGCTCACCACCTCCATTAACTTGTCTTCGGATATGTAAGGGAATTTGCTTTGCACTTTTTGAACCAGTTCCATAGAATAGTAGACGTTAGAAACGGAAAGTAAGAGAAAAAATTAATTAAGATTTTGAAAGATTGTTGACGTGTGTAGAATTCAATTCTATATGTTTCGCAATATTTTTTATTGCCTATAGTGTATGACCGATTGCCAGGGCTGGCCCGGGCTGACCCAAGCACCATAATGACACTTACATGCACCCTAACATGCACTTGGTATCATGGAATTTCCTATGCTTGCACGGGGCTCCGGCATGTTATGTTATACGTTCTTTGCCCGGGAGCGCTGGTTACGAGCGCATTAGCGGCCGGGTTTCATGGCATTTCGCGAAACGGCAGGGAATATTACGAATAAATGTTATTCCCGTCCGGTCCGCATTTAATGCCCCTTTTAGGGGCATTTTTGTTTTATGGAGTTAGCATATATCATGAGGCTTCAATACCACACCCACCGCCCCGGCCTCGCTGTTGAAGTAATGCTCGGGCTTCACAATGTCGCGGGGAGCCAGCGCCCGTAGCTTTTTGATGGCGGGCAGGTGCCCGGGCTTCACCACCGCTTCAAGCTGGCTGATGTAGCCGGGGTATCTGATAACTGTCAGACGGGTGGTCTTGGCTAAGCATAGAGTGAGCGAAATCAACCTGCCGCCTCTATAGCTCAAGGCTTTCTTCAAAGTATGCCGCCATAACATATATTTGTATCATTAAGCTACAAAATGAAAGTAAAAGAGGTCATAAAGAAATTAGAAAGTGTGGGTTGGGTATTTGCGAGGCAAAAAGGCTCACACAAAACTTTCAAAAAGACAGGGGTGGCAGAACTAATAACAGTCGCTGACCACGGTACAAATGAAGATATGAAAACCGGCACACTTAAAGCTATCAGGAAAACAGCAGGTTGGGATTAGCCCATTGAAATATCAATTATTATCATTAAATTCGCTTGTATGAAATACCTCGTAGTTTTTACCAAAGAACCTGACGGAACAGTTTCTGCCGAGGTGCCTGACTTGCCCGTTTGCACCAGTTATGGCGCCACTCAGCAGGAGGCAGAGGCAAATATCAAAGAGGCAATCGAATTGCATCTCTCCGTAATGAGGGATGAAGGAATGGACATACCCGCTCCCGCACATTTGGCGCAGCTAATAGAGATACAGTAAAAAAATTCACGTGGCGAAACGGAAAATTTTTGATATTCCATTTCCTCAATACCACACCCACCGCCCCGGCCTCGCTGTTGAAATTGCGGCCATGTTATTTCTTTTGTGTCAGCCACATAAACAAGTTTGTTCCCCTCGTTTTTACAGATTACGTAAGGGAAGCCGGTCATTTATGAGTTTGTTTTAGCGCAGGTGTATTGATAACCAGCTTGTACGCTAACATTGGCTAACGCTGGCTGCGCTTTGCTTTATTTTTTATATCCAATGGATTTTCTTCCTTTCCAATCATCAGCATTTTCTTTTTCCTGCAAAAGTAGTTTAAGTGCTTCGTTTATATCGGCAAACTGTTTATTGTGCCTGCGTTCCAGTTGGGTAATTTTTTCGGCTAATTCCTTGTAGGTTAGGGCAAACTCCTTTAAGGCAATGAATGCTTCTACTACGGCAATATTCATTTGAATTGCTTTTTTGCTCCTCAACACGCTGGCTAACATGGTTACACCGTGTTCGGTAAAAGCGTAAGGGGTTACAGCAATGTTTCTTTTTTGCTGATTAGATGCGGTCGCAATTTGCGTCCGCATATTTTGCCATTCTTTTACGGATAAGCGGAACATAAATCGTTCGGGAAAACGTTCCATGTTACGCCTAACGGCTTCATTTAACCGCTTTGTTTCTACTTCATATAATTCGGCAAGGTCAAAATCCAACATCACCTTTTGCCCTCTTATTTCATAAATCTTTTTTTGAATAACCTGAAGCTGCATATTGGATAGATGTTTGTAATAAAGCAACGCTAATAAATTATCAGCGAAACCCAAAATTATTGATAAAAAGCCAGAACACCACGCCCACCGCCTCGGCATCGCTGTTGAAATAGTGCTCAGGCTTCATAAACACACATAAATAATTGATTATCAAATAAATATAAATTTGGGGGGGGGGGTAAATTTAGGCTTTAAACAAATATTACTATATCTTTGCTTAATTGGAAAACCTATTAACACAGAGTGAAACGCGGTTAAGAGGCATCATTGCCTCACAAACAAATTACGTTATCACAACCGACCTTTGGGGAAATTACACTTTCTGCAATCCAAAGTTTATCAATGACTTCGGGTGGTTATATCAGGAGCATAAAATGATTGGCAAAAACGGCATGGAAAGTATCTTGAAATACCACCAGCAGCGTGTTGAAGAAACCCTTAAGAAATGTTTTGCAATGCCTAATCAAGTATTTCAGGTGGAAATAGATAAGCCTGATAAAAATGGTGGCGTTAAGCACACCTTGTGGGATTTTGTTTGCCTTACTGACGAACTGGGAAAACCGATAGAGATACAATGTTGCGGGATTGATGTTTCCGACCGCACTCAGGCAGAAAAAAAATTACAAGCTTCAGAAATGCGCTACAGAAGGTTATTTGAAACCGCCAAAGACGGTATCATCATTCTGAATGCCAAAACAGGTGAAATAGAGGACGTAAATCCATTTCTGGTAGACATAATGGGCTATTCAAAGGAAGAATTTATCGGCAAGGAGCTTTGGGAAATCGGCTTATTCAAAGACATCTTTGCTAACAAAGAAGCCTTCTTTAAGCTTCAAAAGGATGGACAAATCCGTTACGAGAACCTGCCACTTAAAACTAAACAGGGCCAGCCCCTTTGGGTTGAGTTCGTAAGTAATGCTTATGAGTCAGATGGAAAGCAGGTAATGCAATGTAATATCCGCGACATTTCGGCCCGGCATTTGGCAGAAGAGGGCTTATGCGCATCGGAAAAGAAGGTGGCCCGGAATGAACTGCTTTACAGGTCATTAATTGAGAATATAAGCGATGCCATTATTCTTCTCAATGAGAACGGCAACATAACTTACCAGAGCCCGTCGGTAGAGCGTATTACCGGTTTCGCTATCGAAGACGCTCAGGATAAAACAGCGTTTGAGTTTATACATCCCGATGACCTGAAGGGCGCAATGGACTTTTTCGGGAAGGTAGTAGCCAACCCCGGGGTGCCCTTAAAAAACCAATACCGCCTCCAACATAAGCAAGGGCATTATATCTCCATTGAGGGCACTATTACGAACCTTCTGCACGAGGAGAACGTTAAAGCGGTAATCATTAATTACCGTGATGTAACCGAACAGGTCCAGGCAGAAAAGGAATTGAAGGCCCTGAATGAACGTTTGCTGTTTCACATCAACAATTCTCCTCTCGGCTTTATTGAATGGGATGGCCAGCTTAGAGTGAAGGCAGTTTCAAAAAAGGCGGAAGAAATTTTTGGCTGGACACAAGATGAATATATAAATGCAGAAAAGAATGGTTACAGCCTGGAGTATGAAGAAGACCGGCCATGGGTTAATAGGATTATGCAACAGTTGTTATCGGGCGAAATAGAAAGAAGCAGCGCCCAAAACAGGAATTATACCAAGGATGGGCGTGTTATCTGGTGCGAGTGGTTTACCAGTGCCATGAAGGATAAAGATGGAAAAGTGAACACATTGTTTTCGCTTGTGCAGGATATAACACTACGCAAAGAAGTGGAAAAGGAGATAAAAGAATTGAATGAAAACCTGGAACAACGTGTGCGTGAACGGACAGTTGAGCTAACACTCGCCAACAAAGACCTTGAGGCATTTTCCAGCACGGTATCGCATGATTTACGAGCTCCGGCGCGGGCAATTAAAAGCTTTGCTAAACTTATTCAGGAGGAGTATGGCGAGGGTATGAAACCTAAAGAGAAAGAACTATTCAGCTTTATTGAGGATAGCGGTAACCGCATGAGCGAAATTATTGACGACTTGCTGAAACTGGCCAGGTATGGTAACGAGCAACTTAAATTAGAACCCGTTAACATGGAGCTCCTTGTGCAAGGAATTTGGTTGAACATTAACCGTCTTTCGGCCAGTAATGCGATACTTGATTTGAAGGAGCTGGCAACTGTTAACGTAGATAAGTCAATGATGCTACAGGTTGTAATTAATTTGCTTTCCAATGCCATTAAGTATTCAACTAAGAAGGATAAGCCTGTAATATCAGTCTGGTGTGAGCAAACAAAAGAAAATGTCACCTTTTATTTTAAGGATAACGGTGCCGGTTTCGATATGAAAAATTACCCCCGGTTATTCATGGCCTTTCAGCGTTTTCACAGTCAGCGAGATTTTGAAGGCACGGGGGTTGGTCTTAGCCTGGTAAAAAGAATTATCGGAAAACACGGTGGGACTGTTGGGGCAGAGGCAAAAGTCGATGAAGGGGCTACATTTTACTTTACCCTGCCGGTGAACAATTAAATTTTGTGTGTGATGTTGAAGCCAGGCCATGTGCCATTATGACGTTCACATGCACCCTAACATGCACTTGATTTCACGGAATTTCCTGTGCTTGCATTGGGCTCCCGCATATTAATTGATACGTTCTTTGCTCGGGAGCGCTGGTTACGAGCGCTTTAGAGGCCCTGTTTCACGGTGTTTCGTGGTTCGACAGGAAACATTACGAATAAATGTTATTCCCGTCCGGTCCGCAAAGTGCCCTGAAGAAATTCGGGGCACTTTTGTTTTGGTAGTTTGAATCCGTCTTTCGAAGCATAGGTAACAGTACGAATAAATATTTGCATTAAATATAATTTGAAACGAAATCCCTTGAGTGGGGGGTAGGTAGCAGTTTTTTGTTAAATTTTGATGTAAGTGATTTATAATCAGGAAAGTAGCTATTTTTTTCTGCTACCTACCCCCCCCAGGTATCAGGGCTAGCCAAGGTGCGACCCGCTTTGGGGCCGTAGATACTTTTACCAGCTAATGCTACAAAGCTTTGACCTCTCTGAGGGCAGGATCCTATAGGTTTAATGACATTGGCTTTCCAGCACTCAAGTCTAATAGTGACGAGATAAAACACATGTTCATCTCAAAGTAGACAGAAAAGTTATGAATGAATACAAAAAGGCTTATCAGACCACAACTTCAATTTACGGAGAAAATGATTTTTTAAGATAGATTAAATTTTCTCCGGCTCACATAATGTATAATTGTAGATTGCATGAATCAACTTACATACAATTGAAACTTGCCCTACTTCCAATGCCTGAAAACAAATACCCGGTGCGGTTAATTGCTGTCATTATGTGTTTAACTTTTCTGGCAATCACAAAACTTATCTATTCACAATCTATGACCGAAGCAGAAGCTGACACAACCGCACGAGAAATTATTAAAAAAATGAGTTTAAAGGAAAAAGTTTTCGAAATGCACGGGCACGGCGTTGTGCGTTTCGGGTTGTCTATTATGTTCTCAAAAAATATTAAACCTGTTGAGGCAGGTGGTAACAAACATTTTAATGTTCCCCCTACTATCTTTCTTGATGGTCCCCGGGGTGTATCGTTTTATAAAGGCGCAACAGCCTTTCCGGTAACCATGGCACGTGGGGCGAGCTGGGATATCGATTTGGAAGAGCGGGTTGGCGAAGCAATGGCGGAAGAGATACGCGCGCTTAAAGCCAACTATTCCGGTGCTGTATGCATGAATTTATTGCGCCATCCCGCCTGGGGCCGGGCGCAGGAAACCTATGGCGAAGACCCACATCATGTAGGTGAGATGGCTACCGCTTTAGTGCGCGGCATACAAAGGCATAATGTGCAGGCCTGCGTTAAGCACTTTGCAGCTAACAGTATGGAGAATAATCGTTTTGGAGGTAGCATGAATATGAATGAGCGTACTTTGCGCGAAGTTTACCTGCCGCACTTTAAAAAAGTAATTCAGCAGGGAAAGGCTGCATCGGTAATGAGTGCCTATAACAGGCTAAATGGCGAATACTGTGGCCACAGCAAATTATTACTAACCGATATTTTGCGAAATGACTGGGGCTTTAAAGGCTATGTAACCAGCGATTGGCAGAATGGATTATTGGATACTAAAAAAGGAATTGAAGCCGGTATGAATATCGAAATGCCTGCATCGGATTTCTACTCCCTTAAAAATGTAAAAAGGTTATTGCAAAAAGGAGAACTTAAAGAGCAACAGATTGATGACCTGATATTACCGGTATTGCGCACAAAAATTCTCTTCTCTTCGCGCCGGGATGAACAAACTTACCCTAAAAGTTTAGTAGGCTGCCAGGCACATATAGATCTGGCAAGAGAAGTTGCAGAAAAAAGTGCTGTATTACTAAAGAACGAAAACAATTTTTTACCGCTTGATAAGAGCAAGGTAAAACGCATTGCTGTTATAGGCTCGCTGGCCAATGTAAAACAAACCGGCGATCATGGTAGTAGCCGCGTTTTTCCGCGTTATATAGTTTCGCCATTAGAGGGTATTAAAAACTACTTTGCCGGCGCCAACGTTGAAATATTAACTGCACCGGCAGATGATTTAGCAGTTATTAATGCAATTTGCAAAAATGCTGATGCGGTAATCGTAGTGGCGGGCACTACTTATTTAGATGAAGGTGAATACATTGGCAATGGAACTATTCGCAACAGGAAAAACCCTGATAAGAAAAACTTTATAACCCGCACCGGTTTATTGGGCGTAGGCGGTGACCGTGAATATTTACATCTGCACCAAAAAGATATTGGTATTATACACGCAGCAAGTGCTGTTAACAAAAATATAGCCGTCATTTTGGTTGCGGGAAGTGCTATAACGGTTGAAGAGTGGCATACCGAAGTGCCTGCAATTCTGGAAACCTTTTACAACGGCATGGAAGGTGGCAATGCGCTTGCCCGTATTCTGTTTGGTGATGTAAACCCTTCCGGCAAATTGCCGTTTACTGTCCCAAAGCTCGAAACGGATTTGCCTGCATTTGACTCATATTCCAGTAATGCCGACTATGGTTATTATCACGGTTATACTCTTTTTGATAAGGCAAAAAAAACTGCCCGCTATCCCTTTGGTTTTGGATTAAGTTATACTTCATTTGAAATGGCAGGATTGAAACTGGCAGGAGAAAATTCAAATACCGGCCTGACCATTTCTGCCACGGACTCGGTCCGCGTTTCAGTAACAGTAAAAAATACCGGAATAAAGGCAGGCGCGGAAACCGTTCAGCTTTATATTGCTTTTCCTGATTCTAAAATTGACCGCCCGGTAAAATTGCTCCGGGGATTTAATAAGGTTTACCTGCTGCCCAACGAAGAAAAAGAAATTAGTTTTGTTGTACCTGCCAGCGACCTTGCCTGGTTTAATACAGAGAATAAAACCTGGGTTGTTGAAAAGGGAAATTATGAAGTAATGATAGGAAGCAGTTCGCGTGATGAAAAGATGTTAAGGCATAGTTTTGAGATAGAATATTGAAATCAACAATAGTGAAGCAAATCGCTTCGTATTCAGGTGTAACGGAGAAACCTAACCAAATGGATGGGCTATTGACCGTAGCGAATCAGAGTTTTAATAAACACCCCGTCCGATCCGCATTTTTGAAGAGAAACCATTTGTAAATCAATTTTTACAGATGGTTTTTTTATTTGGGGAAACGAATCCTTATTCTCATCCCTTTTCCAGTGTTTCCCGTTTTCGTTTCTTGCTCCGGTTGACATTTGTTGCCACTTTTCGAAACTTCCGAAAGTTGTAACCGGTAATAAGAGTTAGCACCTGGTTAGCCTTTAGTTTCAATAAGTCGCAATTACTCCGTTTACTGCCAATCACTGCAGATTACTGAAATAGTCCCGCGCGCGCGTATTGGGCGCAATATGACTTCCAAAAAATAAAAGCGCGCGAAACAGATAGTGGGATATTAACGCGCATAATGACTTGTAAAAAATCATTTTGGGATAATTCTGCCGGGTGATTAGCTCAACAGTTGCACATCAAACAACTTTAAACCGCCGTATCTCCCTTGCTCCCCTGGCCTTTAGCAGGACGACTGTCATTGTTTCTACTACATTTTTTTCATGGTTATAACTACTTTTTATTCAATGAGGTAGTTTTACTTTTAATTCAGAAATTTATCAGCAGCAGCAGGCATTACTAAAGAGGACTTAAACGATATTTCGTTTATCGCAATATAAGAATATGACTATTTCATATTTTATTTTATTAATGGCAATTATCTGTTTCGCTGTTTTATATCTGGTAATTTCAATCGGGAGTGCTGGTGAGAAACGCGGGATAAAAGCAAATAAGGGATTATAGGATGGAAAGTGCCTACGAAGCTGTTTAAAATTAAATCCAAATGCAATTTAACACAAACCTGCCTGCCGGTAGGCAGGGAGCACAAAGGAAAATGCCAATACAAAGGCCACAAAGAGTATATTTTTGGTGTTCTTTGTATTGAACTTTGTGTGCTTTGTGTTAACCTGTATTTCTTTTTTTTAATTTTAGTAACAGTTTCTAAGAGAATTTTAAATGAACTTTTTAAAATTGGGAGAGCTTTAAAATTAAGGTGCCTGCTTACCGGGGGGATGGCAGGTGCCCAACCCCTACACATTAAACCGTGTAGGGGTTTTTTATTCATTAAACCTTTTGTAAAGTTTAGTTACCTTGTAACCCGGTATTCGGGATGTTAAGATAGGTAGGTCCCCCGGGTTCCATGCCCAGGAAGTAAAATGTCTGAGTATTTTTATTTCAGCCCACTTTTTTCAACCCGCCAACGTCAAACAAATTAAATCCTTCAATCCGCATCCCGGGTAATCTTCAAATATGTTGAGCTCACATTATTGGTTGAATTTCTGCCCCTGTTCTTCCAGGTCTTCCGCCAACGGCGGCCGACCTGGAAGTTAAAATAACGCCAGTCTCCCTACTGGCGAAACGGTAAGCACAACCACCCCATACCGAAAAATTTCTGCAGGGGTGGCGTGTCAGCAAAGTAAAAAAGGTAATTACCGGTGGTATCTGTTCTTTAATCCTGGCGCACTTCCAGTTCCGTCTCCAATGATTCGCCCAGCGCATTAGAAAGTAGTGGTAAGTCGCAGGCCAGGCAAATTTCGCACTTGCTGCGGTTTATCCAGTGGCTGCGCTCGTTATGGGGTAGCTTGTTGGGGTTTCCGTTACTCAGTATTTTATTATTAATCAGCAAAGCCGATAAGGCCGGGTTACTTGCTATAAACTTCAGGCCGCGGTATGGGTTCTTAATCAGTTCCTGAGAGGCATACGGAAAACGGCACAACAACCTCAAACTAACTATATCCAGGTTATTTTTAAGCGCCAGTTCATCCAGCACAAAAATATCAGCCGCATATCCAATCATAAAAACATCGCCGCCCCATTCATTCTCCATCGAAAACTCCAGGTGTTTGGTTTTGGTTTCAATGCGCAGGTTGCAGGCCTCATGGGGCTTAGCGTTACGGGTCGCCTGTAATTTACCGTTTTCAAAATATACATGAAAAAATGGGTTAGCCTGCATGTCGTTTAACAGCAAATCAAAATTTACCAGGTGCAACACCTCAGCCGAAAATGCACTGGCTGCCACCGGTAAGTAAGTTTGCAGGGCCGCAAAAACTTTATCCGCCCGGGCTTCACTTACTTCATCCGTTTCATTATACAATTCCATTTCAGCGCCATACTGCTCCCTCACTACCTCCGTTACCGTTTTGGTTGCAAACAGCGCATGGTACGGCGATGTAACCTGCATGGCCCCGTTTTCAATTTTATCGCCCGGGTAAGGATGCATAAAACCGGTGATTGTTTTTTCATCAAAATGTTCAGTATAATAAGCGGCCAGTTTTTCGCGTTCAAAACGGGTTTCGTTTATCCATTGCTTTTTTTCATCCAGCAAAGCAAACCCGGGCACAAATGAAACCACGTTGCGCGGCTGAAGCTCCAAAACCAGTTCGCAAAACTTATGCGCCAAAAACCTTTCTCTCAGCATCCCGGTTTCCAAATCGTCCTTTCCTTCGTAATGCACGGTATTCGGAAAATAACCTGCTCCGCCTAATCCGCAAATCAGGTAATCAATATGGCTCCAGTGTTTTTTCAAGTCTGCCGTCAGCCATTTTACGATAGATTTCTGGTGCGCATTCAGGGCGTCATTCAAATCAACCATTACCTCCGTACCATCTTCCACCACTACTATGGCATCTAATGAATTGGCAACAAAAGTAATTTTGGTTAAAGGCGTAACCTGCATATCCCTGAAACTGGGGCACTCTGTAATATGATGAAACCCCAGGTCCCTGAGGAATGCTATGGAAGAATCCTTCCACTGGTACGGATATAAAATTTTCGTATCCCTTGAAAATAGTTTCAGCGTCTCGGCATGCAGGTGGTCTTCATGGCCGTGCGTAATAACAATGTAATCTACATCTGTAATAAAACCAGTGTCAACGGGTTTCGGAAAAACGTTCCATTGCTGCTGGTAAGCAGGCCCGTTAAACCAGGGGTCAATAACAATCCTGGTATCCTGCGTTTCTACATACAGGCACGCATGACTAATGTATTCTATTTTCATATTTTTAAATTTCGAAGAAAACGAGCCGTATTTTAGAATATTGTACAAAACCTTAAATAAAATTCCTATTATATTTTTCTTGTTTGAACCCAAACAGCCTTTGCATAAGTAAACCCCGGCCAGCACAATAAATTTTTGACTAATCCGTTTTGTAACCTTTCTACCGGCCTGGATATAAATTCCGGTGTTGTATTAATTGTAGCTTTAAGATAACCGGAAATCACCTGCCGCTGCATTGAAACGCATGGGCGCGGAAACTATATTAAAAGTCTGCATTTAATAATAGGCATGAAAAACCGGTGCACACCAAATTGTAACTATCCTTCAGGGATTCCGGTTGGCGGGGACGCCAAATCGGAGCCATCGTGGTTGGCGTCCCCGCCAACCACTTGTATGTGGAACGACAATTTGGTATGCGCCCTGAAAAACCGGTTCTCTTTATTTTGCTTTATTCTTCTGACAGTAGTAGATTTAACCTGGTTTGTTTTTTACGCTCCGTGGAATTTCGGATATATGAAAAGCAACGGCGATAGCTTTGGCTACTATTGCTATTTACCTGCTACATTCATTCATCACGACTTACCTCATTTAAGGTACACATACTATTACAGTCAAAAGGAATGTAGTCTCTCCAGGGACTCTACCAGGCCTGTTGTGATTCAAGAGGCACATTTGTATAAAAACAAACAGGTAATTAAATATACCTGCGGTATTGCAATACTGGAAGCGCCATTCTTTTTTATGGGCCATGCAGTAACCAAACTCCTGAACATGCCCGCCGATGGGTATTCGTTTTATTATATGTTTTTCGTTCACTGGGGGAACATTCTTTTTGTTTTAGCGGGCTTGTTTTTACTGCGCATCCTGCTGCTTAAATATTTTTCTGATTTTATATCGGGTATGGTCCTTTTATCCATTGCAGTAGGTACCAACCTATTTCATTTTACGGTTTATAAAACCGGTATGTCGCATGGCTACCTGTTTACACTCTATGTAGTGCTGATGCTGGCAACCATTCGCTTTTTTAGCCACAAAGATATTACCAGCGCAATACTGTTAGGCATATCTGCCGGGCTTATCACGCTTATAAGGCCCGATGAAATCATCTGCCTTTTCATTCCCCTGGGCTATGGTGTTTCATCCCTCCGTGAATTAAAACAAAAGTTCAACTCATTATTGCGGCAAAAGGAGTTTTACCTGGCTGTTTTTTTCTTTATTCTTTGCGCTGTTCCCCAATTTGTTTACTGGAAAACTATGACCGGCCAATGGCTCTATTACAGTTACACCGGTGAAAGTTTTGATTTCGGGCACCCGCATATATGGCAGGGTCTCTTTGGCTTCGCTAATGGCTGGTTACCCTACACGCCGGTTATGGTGTTAGCAATTTTGGGCATACCATTATTGCTAACCCGTTTAAAAATATGGTTGCTACCTCTTATCGCATTTTTACCTGTACACATTTATATTATATATAGCTGGTGGTGCTGGTTTTATATGAATGGACTGGGCAGCCGCCCTATGATTGAAGCTTATCCTTTGCTGGCATTGCCTCTGGGTCTTCTTTATGCTGCGCTTCTTAAAAACCCGATAGCGCGTTTAGCGGGTATCTTATTGCTCATTTTCTTTTGCGCGCAACAAATGATGATGACCTGGCAAACTGCACACAGCCTGCTTTACAGTGAGGGTTCATCGCGGACATTTTATTTGAATACCCTGTTTAAAACTTCGTTGAGCATGAAGAATCTTGTCGAATTTGATATTGACGAGAATCAACCTGATAGCCTGATATGTGACCACGTGGTATGGCGCCAGGATTTTGAAGATTCCTTAAATAAGTATTATGTACGGAATGGCCGCGGAATGTCGGGTAACTATTCGTTTTTATTAAATAGTAACAGTCAGTACTCGCCAACCTTAGATTCAACGGTTTCCGCCTGTGGTTTAAAACCCCGGCAATGGCTCAGGATATCATTCGATGCCTGCAAGCTTGCCCAGGGTGGTGGATTTTATAATTATACTTCTATGATGGTAATGTGGAAAAGGGGGAGCAAATATTTGCACTCAAACTCCCTTCGCATACAAAATAAAATGCAGTCATCAAGTCCCTTGCGCTTATGGCGCGATGAATGTAACATCGCCGGCCACATTACCTATTACACCAGGGTACCACCGGATGTTAAACCCGATGACAGATTGAATGTGTTTGGTATGAATGTGGGCAATGCTTCGGTGTTAATTGATAATTTGGAGGTAGAGGCTTGCAGGTAAATGGCTGGATATTACGTCCCAGGACAATATTGCGCTATCCTGAGTCTTATCGCCCCGTCCCTTGCATAGAATAAAAGAGGCATCTCAATGCTTCTGCAACTCCATCAAATCACTAACAGGGTATATTACATTCCACCCATGGTCAGGGTCGGTGTCAGTAACATAAGAACCGGTAACCTGAACATGGTCGCCAATGGCAGGCACCTTCACCCTATTCTCATAAACCCCGCACGACTTCAACGCGTCAGGCTGCGCAATAGGCCTGTGTCCGCAAATAATTACAGCCACCAGGCAACTGTTTTGCAGCGATAAATTTTTATCATTCAATAACGCAAGCGGTTGCCCGGGGTCTAACTTAATCTGCAGCGTGTAGCTACCATCCGGATCTGATTTTACACTTCTAACCGTTCCCTTAACGGTAGTACATTTCTTATCGCCCTGCAAACGCTCCGGTTTGTAAACATGTGGCCATAGGGCCGGGTCGCAACTTAACTGGCTAAACGCACTTTCGCATATTATTACAAATACAATCAGTGAAAATATTTTTCTCATAAATCTTATTTTTCAATAAAGTGAAACAATAGGTTACAAATTAACTAAGTAAAATTCACTTAAACAATCGCACCGCAACGTTCTTCCGGGTCTTCCGCCATAGGCGGGCGAACCTGAAAATAATATAACGCCAGTCTCCTGACCACTACTGTTCGAAATCTTGAAATAAAAGACAAATCGCCCTATCTGGTTCCCTCTCTATAGCTTGCGATGGAGAGGGTGGTCAAGCGAAGCGATGACCGGGAGAGGCCCGGCTGTTGGCAATTGTATATGTTTCGAACACTAATGGTCTGCTGCTGGCGAATACGCAGGAGCGAGTCCAAAATCCTTTTCCTTCGGAGAAGCGCTAAATCCCACTTTATGCGGCGATTTGGTATCAGCAATGCATTCCCAGGGCAATTTGCCTTACATCCCGGCTATGCTCCTCTAAAATAAAGATATTTACACGCCTATATTTGCATCACTGGGCAAAACAAACCTTCAGGCCGCTTTAGCACAGGTTTCAAAACAAACATAAGGAGTGATGTTGTTTGTAAAACATGAAAACAGATAAAATATTAAACACCTTCAGGGCATTCAAAAACCGCAACTACCGCTTGTATTTTGCAGGGCAATCCATGTCGCTTATAGGCACCTGGATGCAAAAAACGGCCGTTAGCTGGGTGGTTTATAGCATTACGCATTCAGCCTTTATGCTGGGCGTTAGCATATTTGCTGCGCAGTTTCCCTCCTTCCTTTTTTCCTTAATAGGTGGTATTACGGCCGATAGGTATAACCGGTATAAGTTACTGCTTGTCACCCAGGTGCTATCTATGATACAAGCCGTGTTACTGGCTGCATTAGTGCTTACCAATCACTACACAGTTTGGGAAATATTAAGTCTCAGCGTTGTGCTCGGCATAATCAACGCCTTCGATGTACCCGCACGTCAACCCCTGGTGCACGAACTGGTAAATAACAAGGAAGACCTGCCCAACGCTATCGCACTTAACTCGTCTATGGTAAACCTGGCCCGCTTTATAGGGCCTGCGCTATCAGGTATGGTACTCGGAAAATTCGGGGCCGGCATCTGTTTTGCTTTAAATGCCGCAAGCTTTATGGCCGTAATAACCTCATTGTTATTCATGAAACTGCCTGCATACATCCGGCCAGCGATAAAAAATAAAATGATGCAGGAACTCACCGAAGGTTTTGCCTACTTAAAAAACACACCCACAATCAGTATAATACTATTAATGCTTACACTCGTTAGCTTACTGGTGCTGCCCTTCGATACGCTTTTGCCCGTATTTGCAAAAGTGGTATTTAAAGGCGATGCCGCTACCTTTGGTTATATATTCAGCTTTATAGGGCTGGGGGCTATAGCCGGTACCATTTTCCTGGCATCGTTAAAGCCCGGTACCAACCTTAAAGTGGTATTATTAACCAGCACCATTATTTTGGGTGTGGGCCTGTGCCTTTTTTCGCACCTCAGTTATTTTCCGCTGGCTATGGTATTTGCCACCTTAGCCGGGTTTGGGCGCATGGCCCAGAACACCGTTTTTCTTACCATTGCGCAGGTGGAGTGCGATGCTAAAATGAGGGGCCGCGTAATGGGCTTTGTAGCTATGGCCATGTTTGGCATGTTGCCTTTGGGCAGTTTGCTTGTAGGTGCTGTGTCGCAGCAGATTGGCGCGCCCAATGCCCTGCTTTGCCAGGGTATTATGGCTTTTGTTATTGCCGCAGTGTTCTATAAATTCCTTGCAAAAAATAAATTAAACCAGCAGGAGATAGCGCAGATGCCGGAAGAAGAAGGTATTGTCGCATAAAAAATCAATTATTCATCACCACTAATCATTATTAAAATGGAACCAAACACACAAAACACAGCCCTTCTGGTAATGGACATGCAGGCCGGCATAATACCTATGTTACCTGCCGCTGAAGCACTGTTACCCAAAGTAGCCAAAGCTATTGCTTCTGCCCGCGAAAAGAAAATACCCGTAATATACGTGGTAGTAGGCTTCAGGCAGGGAGCACCTGAAGTAAATATGAATAATAAAAGCTTTGGAGCAGGCAGAGCAAAATATGCGGGTATGAATATGGAGGAGTTCATGACCGTACACCCGGCGGTGGCACCTACCGAAGGCGAGATAACCGTTACCAAACGCCGTGTAAGTTCATTTACCGGTAGCGACCTTGAAGTTATACTCAGGTCCCTCGGCATCCAGCACCTCATACTCACCGGTATTGCCACAAGTGGCGTAGTCCTTTCCACCACCCGCGAAGCCGCCGATAAAGACTACCGCCTAACCATACTATCCGATTGCTGCGCCGATGCCGATGAGGAAGTGCACCGTGTACTGACTACCAAAATTTTTCCACGTCAGGCGGATGTAAAGACCTTGGAGGAATGGATAGGCTAGACTGCACTACATCAAAAATGGCATTGCGAAATATAAATATAAATCATACACATATTCACTGGCCACACATATCTATAGACCCGCCATTAGCACATCCGGAGTAGGTTTCTACATCACAAGCCTGCCCACCAGCTAAAGCGCGTCTCAGATTTTCCCCGCCTGATGTACAGGTTTCGGTAACCTGCCAGGGCTCTCCAAAAACATTCGTATCACACATATAACCCATACCCCGGTACAAATTTAACGAATCAGTTACCGCGGTTTGGATTTCAGAGGCGGGGGTCTTTATGAACAGATTAACCGTATCTGTTCCTTTAACACACACGTAATCATAGTAAGGAACTCCACAACAATACCATTTTACGCAACCGGGCAAGGTTAACAACAGAAAAAATGCAGACACAACAACAAAAAATAATCTTTGCATGTTTAAATATAATACTTTAATTTTTGTAATGAAACTGCCGGAATCCGGTAATTATGAGCTGTCCTGTAACCTCGCTCTCATTTATCTTGCCTAACCAATAAACAACCTGCATGAGCTCATACATCGTCAGTGAATTAAGCACTGCATCATTTCTTCATCAACAATACATTTCCTGCATCCTTAAAATACAAAACAGGCTTATAATTTTTTAAATATCTGGCATCATCCTCCGTAGCGTAATAAAATAAAGTTTGCGATGTAGTATCTACGTAGTGATGAGGGTCAATTACATAAAGCCAGCGCGTTTTCTTCGTATCACAGTAAAAACAAAACGATGGATAAAAGATCCAGGTAGTGTTTAAATATATAAGTTTCAATTCCGTATGCTGCAGGCGGTAGTCATTTAAGTAATTTTGCACTTCATAAGTATGCGCATCAAACCACCACTCACGCACCGATTTTAAATTCGCTGTACTGAATAAATGAACTGTGAAAAGGACCATAATTAATGGCACCACCGTTTTTGCAAATAAATCTATCCGCAGGCTTATATCCCGTAACAAAAAAACAAACACCAGGGCAAACAGTACGTAATAACTTAGTGCCGTACGGGTGGTAAGAAAGGGCGAACCCAATAAAACAGTTTGGCCAACGTTAACAAGCCATGTTGCCAAAAGCAGCAGCGAAAGTACCACCAATGGTTCCGAAACAGCACTCCTGATATTTATTCCCAGCCTGTAAACCGACCAAAGGCAACCTATAATAAAAATAGTAACCGCATATATACCCAGGTGCACCGCTGAAAATATGGCCCAAGGCTCCTCCGGTCCGTATAAAAACTGTGTAGCCTGGTCAACCACTGTGTCCTTAAAAAAACCAACCTTCGACCAATAAATAAACTGGTTTGTACTTTGCATTTTGTACAGCGGATTAAAACAAAGGGCCAAAAAAGCGGCGGCTATTGCGGCAGTAATCAAGACCTGCGGAATTTTTTTTCTGACCTCCTCACCTGTTTTATGGGTGTAAATTATTTGCAGGCTTACCAGTACCAAATGTACCGCCACCCAATATATAAGCAACGTAAAATTGGCATAAGACGCCAACATAGAAAATAAAATGGTCAAATAGTACCAGCGCGGTTTATACGACGTTGAAAAGCGGAGTAAACAATAAACAGAAAACAACATTAGCGCGTTGGACAGGCCATAACCCCGGGCCAATCCGAAAAAATCAAGCAAAAACGGATTACAAAAAAGAATGAAAAACGGAAGGCAAAACAGCACCCGCTTTTTTGAAAAAAAATGAATTGCCATCAGGTATACTCCCCAATACATAAGCACAAAGGCCAATATACTATGTACCCTTACCCCCAAAGGGCTAACACCCCATAAATACTCCTCCAGTTTAATGCATAAAGTATTTAAAATATGATTACTCGGCCACGGGTTGGGGTACATCATTATTTGCCATACAGTAAAATTCGGGTAATTTAGCGCTGCCGAATACTCGTCAAAAGTAATTGGCACATTAACTGCCTTATATGTTATTATACACAGAAGTACGATAAAAAAAATGCCGGCAATAATTTTACTTAATCTGTTGTTTTCAGCTAACATATATATCAGTAATCAAATATAAACAAGCAAATAACCTTACTCAATAAAAAAATATCTGGCTTAAATGTTCCAGGTCCCGGTTCCCACTGCCCTCACCCAAAAGCTATTCATTCATCGGCTCCCATAATTCAATCTTATTCCCTTCCAGATCCATTATCCAGCCAAACTTGCCGAAATCATAACTGTCCACTTTCTCAAAAACATTAACGCCTTCCTTCTTCAATCTTTCCAGTATAGCATCTAAATTATTCACCCGAAAATTGAACATAAACTCCTTCGCCGAAGGTGCAAAATAATCAGTCGTAGTTTTAAATGCAGAAAAAACAGTGCTGCCAACATGCTCCTTGTTTTCGTGCTGTCGCCAGGTAAAGGCCATATATTCATTGCCGCTAAACCCGGTGCCCAGGTGTTCATCATACCATTTGCATAGCCCTTTTGGGTCGGCACTCTTAAAAAATACGCCGCCAATACCGGTCACCTTATCCGCATCGCCGGTGGGCGCAGCATACCGGTTAATAATTTCAAACGGAATCATCGCGTCGGCGTATACCTGCCAAAGCGCCACCTGGCCGCCATCCACAACTACTTTCCACGATGCCGGTAATCGCCAGTGCGCCTTTTTATCTTCATTCAGATTATGATAAGTCCCCTCCGCAAAACCAAACACAGCAAACTCATTTCCATCACAAAAAACTTTTTCTGCCTCAATTTTATAATCCGGAAACCATTCAAAATAAGACTTCCACCCCGCCAGCATTTTTTCCCGGCCTTCCACACGGTTATTATGTGCATCAATAAAAGCATGGTCGTCTGTCATTAACGCCCCCAGCTCTTCAAGGTTATGATCGTTAATGGCGACTATAAATCGATGTAATATATCTTGCCCCATAATTTAAATTGAATTACAAACTTAAAGCTAGGAAAAAAATAATTACATCATTTAGTAAAATGGTTGTGCACGTTATTATGCATTACTTCTATTACCCGCCTCATCACCGTGAATAATTGCGGTAGTATTATCAGCACCCAGTTAATTGTTAACTCTGATACGGTAATTTGCCTTCAGACTTATTACTTTGTTCCCGTAAAAGTAAGGCTGTTGCCTGAAAATGAATAATTGATGGTAATTGTTGATCCATTCAAAGAGCCCCCACCCGTAGTAGTATAAGTAGCGTTCAGGGAAGCTACGTATACCTGTTGCGATGGAATGTTTAACGTTGTTCCGCTAACAGTTCCGTTAATCGTGTAAGTTGAACCACGGGCTGTTTTTGAGTACATAACCACGGCCGAAGATGTACTTCCTGCAGTAATTATTACGGTATCGCCTTCCGTCAGCAATGGGGTAACCAGGGTGCCGATATAAGTTCCGGTAAAATCTGCGTTATTATTGCTACTTGATTTATTGCATGAACTGCCATATATAACAAGCGCAACCGCAATAATCATAAGGCTAAGCCCCGTAGCAGATGATATCAATATTTTATTTCTCATAACAACTGTTTTTTTGTTGGTTAAAAATTCCGATGCAAACATACCGGCGCGGCAAGTTTGATCCGATGACCTGGAATAAGGTATTTAATGACTTTACGCAACTAATGCCACGGTTGGAATTGCTATACGGAATAATCCAGAGCAAAAAGAAACAAGATGCATGGCCAAAAGAATGAAACGCCAGACGATACCAACCCATTGCTTGCTAAAACGGCTGATAGCCTTACCCCCAGCTAAAAGCGTTGCAAGTGCGCCGGAAAAAAACGACACATTCTACTGGCATGCCACCTTTAAACTGATGCTGAAATAATTTTGAAATAATACAAGGTTGGTTACACTATTATCACTCCAATGGGCACAAATCCGAGCCAAACAACAACTCTTTCAAAAATAGTTTTCCCCTCTCTGTTTTGCTTTGAAAACGGAGAGGGGAAATGTCGAAGACAATGGGGTGAGGCGAACCTCCTAATTCACTGCCACATCAATAATTATAAACGACCCGGACTTAATAGCAGGCCTTGGATGTGGGTTGTCCGTAGTAGCCTCTGGCTTATCACCATACTCCGCCGCTGAAAGATAAATATGATGCGTCTCGGTATCAAGTGCCATCGTCCTGGCTCCTTTTTGTGTAGCCACTGTTTCAAGCACCTTAAATTCATTGGGGCTTACTTCCTGTATTACAGAAATAGTTCCTTCGCCATTACTGCTGTAAGCACGTTTTAATTCCGGGTCAAATCCCGCAGCATCCGGGCCTTCGCCAATAGCAGGGGTAGCCACAACCTTACCGGTTTCAGCATCCACAACCACCATCATTTTGTTGTCACACACGGCAAACAACCGGTTATTTTTAACATCAATAGCAAGTCCGCTGGCCGATTCGCCCGGTGTAATAGGCCAGTTGGCTTCTACTTTTAAAGTGGTGGTATTAATAACCGTTATCTTGTTTTTGTCTTCAATATTTACAAATACTTTGCCCTTTTCATTGGTAGCCGCAAACTCTGGCTTTCCATCCAATGCAATAGTGCCAATAACTTTATTGTCCTTACCATCAATTACTGTCGCATTCTTTGTGCGGCCATTAAACGCAAAAACCTTGTGCGAAAACGGGTCATATAAAATACAGTCAGGATTAATTCCCGTAACCTGTACTTTGGTAATAGTAGCCAAAGTCTTCAAATCAAAAACAGTCACTGACGAATCGCGCCCGTTGCTTATAAACCCTTTATTCAGGTCGAAAGCCAGCGCAATACCATGCACCCCTTTAGTGTCAGGTATAGTGCCCAACAGTGCACCCGTTTTTTCCGATACTACATTTACCACGGTGCCATGGCTTATAAATAACCGGCCCTGGTGCGGGTCAGATATCAGGTAATCCCAGCCACCTTCACCGGCCACCGGAAATTTTTTGGCTATTTTATATTGCTGCGCAAACGTTGTAAAAGAAGTTAATAGCAGCAGGGCTAATGGAAGGCTGAATCTTTTCATATTTTTAATTTTGAGTGGTGAATTTTATATTAAAAGCCTTAACGCGTATTTTACAAGCAAAACAATGCAGGGGCAATTTCGCCGAAGCGAATAAAATCAATATCTTTGGAAAACAGATGAGCTTGTTAAAAACCTTAACCATCCTCTTACTTTTTTATTTTGTGGCAGGCACTATGTTTTTGCCGGAGGGAGATTTTTCTACCCTGCCCGATATGCCTAAAATGTACGCTCATTGCAAAGCTGTAGAAGACCCGGATATGGACCTTCCGGACTTTATTACCGAACATTTGTTGCAAATAGATGGCTTATTCGGTCACGATATACCAGAGCCCGGCGATAAACCGCACCAGCCAATTCAGTTTCATCACCAGCTGGTGCCAATAATTACCGCAGCCCGGCAATTTAACATCGAATTGATTCAACCGGCTATTATTGAAAATGAACTAACCGCGCTGGTTGATGAAGTATTTCTTTCAGGTTATACCGCCTCTGTTTTCCGTCCTCCAATGGGCTGAAAGCATTTTTGTTAAAGCGATAATCAGGGTAATTGGCGCCATGCTTTCAAACAGCACCGGTTAAAATTACCTTGCCGCAACTGCTGGTCTTGAATGTTTTTTGAAAATTATAAAATACAAAATATTATCATGAATAAAACGATGTTAGCATTGTTACTCGGAAGTGTGTTTTACTCGCTTTCGTTTGCGCAGAAAATAACCACCGATAAAGTACCGGTATTGGTATCCAGGGCTTTTATAAGCAAATTCCCGGCATCCAACCAGCAAAGCTGGTCAATGGCAGGTAAAACTACCTACGAAGTGGTATTCTTTAACGGCAACAAAAAACAGTCAGCCACATACAAAGAAGATGGCACCTGGCTCGAAACCGAAACGGAAATAAAGTTCTCTCAGTTACCGCACGCAGTATCAGCCGTATTCAACAAACAGTTCGGAGGTTTTACTATCCAGGAAACTACCGAAGTTGAAACAGCCGGTAACGGCACCCTTTACGAACTAACCATCAACAAGGGCAGCGAGGGCTACGAGGTTCAATTTTCTGCCAAAGGCGGGCTTGTAAAAAAAGAAGCTGCAAAAGCGGAAGATTAGTAACCTTCGGGCAGTTGTAAACTTTTTAATTATATCTCACCCCCGTGTTTTATCCCTGACAGGGGTATTACCATGAGATATTTTTAATGGCCGCTTTCAATCGTTATTGTTAGCGGTTAAAACCTTGCCGGTTCCCCTAAAAGGAATCGGTAAGGCATTTTTACAAAGCGTGGCCGCCTGTTTACTATTTACTGCACTCCCGGCACATCCTGTTTGTCTGGCCATTCAGCGCTAAAACCGTAGAGCTATTTTTAATGTGGTTTAAAGCGTAAGGCGAATAAAACAAGGATTACTGCCTGCACCAGGTGGTTTTCCCCTCTCTATTTTGCTTTGAAAACTTTGTAGTGAGCAGAGCCGAACTATGGAGAGGGGAAATGTCGATAGACAAAGGGATGAGGCAAATGGACCTGCGTGCTTTTCAACGAAAAAAACAAACGCCTTCACGGCGTTACAAACTAATAATATTATGACAAAATATAAAATATTTATTGCGCTCATGTGTTGGCGGCTCCTGCTTCCGGCCCAAACACGCACACTTGATTTTTACCTGGAACAAGGCATCAAAAACAGCCCTTTGCTTAAAGATTACCAAACGCAAATGATGAGTAATGCCATTGACAGCCAGAAAGTAAAAGCAACTTTTAAACCCCAGGTGGACCTGAACGGGCAGATTTATTACACGCCAAATATTAATGGCTATGGATATGATGCCGTCGTTACTAATGGCGGTAATTACCAGGCGCAGGTGGGTGTTTCGCAGCAGTTGATTATGAAAAAATCAAAAAAGGCCCGGTTTGAATCCATAGATATTGAAAACCGTTACCTCGGCAATCAATCCGAAATTTCAACGCTCGACCTTAAAAAAGCAATTACCGACCAATATATTGCTACCTATAAAGATTACAGCCTGCTGCAATCCGTGCAAGACGTTTTGACGCTTTTAAATAATGAGGAGGAAGCATTAAAACCATTGGTGCAAAAAGGCATTTACGCCGAAACAGATTTTTTGAACGTGCGCATGGTAAAAGAAACTCAGCTACTCAGCTATCGTCAGTCAAAAATGCAATACCGCACAGATCTTTACACGCTCAATATTCTTTGCGGTTTAGACGACACCGCCCTGGTTGAACTTAGTAAACCCGATATCCCCTTGCCCGCCATGTTCGACCCGGCCAATTCCGTTCTGTTGAGACAATACAGAATAGACAGCCTGAAATTTGCCAACCGAAAAAGCCTCATCGATCTCAACTACCAACCCAAATTATCTGCATTCGGCGATGCAGGTCTCTGGACCTCCAATTTACCAACTGCCTATAAAAATTTTGGTGCAGGCATCGGGCTGAACTTCTCTATGCCCTTATACGATGGCAAGCAACGCAAAATGGAATACCAGAAAATTGCCCTCTCATCTCAGATATCACATAACTACGAATTGTTTTACCGGCGGCAATACCAACAGCAGGTGCAGCAATTACACGAAACGCTTCGCTCCACCGATGAGCTGATTACCGAAACAAACAAACAACTCGAACTGGCAAACCAACTGATAGATGCCTACAAAGCCCAGCTGGATAGAGGCCTTGTAAAAATCACCGACCTCGTTTTAGCCATCAACAACTACATCAATTTTAAATCAAGCCTCACTCAAACAACCATCAGCAGGCTTCAAATTATTAACCAACTCAATTACTTCAAATGATATTAAATAATCAAAATAAAATGCGCGTCATTGCAAGTAGGCCCTGCGACAAAGCAATCCCCAAAATGCGCGTCATTGCGAGGCTCTGCGAAGCAATCCCACAGCTACTTGCGACAAGTGCCAGCTTAACGCTTTTAGTTCTCCTTCTGGCAATCCCCGGTTGCAAACCCAAAGAAGCTAAAGAAGACGAAGGCGAAAAAACGGTAGACGCAAGAACCCCTGTTACCCTAACATCCGTTAGCAAAGGTTTAATAAGCGATAGCATCGCTTTAAACGGAGTCACCTCATTTCTCAAAAAGAACACCGTCAAATCTTCTGCCACGGGTTACATTCAAAAATCCGATGTAAAAGTGGGCGATTATGTTGAGCAGGGCCAGGTGCTTTTTACTGTAAAAACAAAAGAGGCTTCGGCCTATACCTCTCCGGCCCTTGACTCCATCCTCAAATTCAACGGCAAATTTGATATCAAAGCCACCGGCTCTGGTATCATAACCGAACTCGATAAACATGATGACGATTATGTAGCTGATGGAGAACAACTATGCATCATAGCCCAAAAAAGCAGCCAGGTATTTTTGCTCAACGTTCCTTACGAGTTTAACCAGGAAGTTCACATCGGCGAAGCCTGCAATATAGAACTACCCGATAAATCAGTGCTAAGCGGCGTAATAGATGCTAAGCTTTCTGCCATGGACCCTGTTTCGCAAACCGAAAGCTTTGTGGTGAAAGCCACAACAGATAAAAACCTGCCCGAAAACCTGATTGCGCGCATCCGCCTGCTTAAAACAATTAAAAGCAATGCACAGGCCTTGCCTAAAGAAGCAGTGCTGACGGATGAAACTGAAGAAAATTTTTGGGTAATGAAGCTGATTAATGATTCAACAGCTATCAAAGTGCCCGTAACACGGGGACTTGAAACCTCTGGAAAAGTGGAGATACTAACCCCACACTTCGCTGCAAGCGACCGGATCATTTTAACCGGTAATTATGCGTTGCCCGACACTGCATTGGTTGAAATAATTAAAACCGATGGCCATGAATAAGTTCTTTGTAACCTACAAAAACCCGGTGGCGGTATTAGCGGTAATGATACTGATGGGTGGCTTTATGGCTTTTACCCATTTGCAAACTTCTTTGTTTCCGGAAGTCACCTTTCCAAAGATTAAAATCATTGCCGAAAACGGCCTTGAGCCGGTAAACAAAATGATGATAACCGTTACCAAACCCATGGAAACGGCCATCAAAAAAGTACCGCACATTACTTCCGTGCGCAGCAACACCAGCCGCGGCTCCTGCGAAATATCAGCTTACCTTGATTGGAACAGCAATGTAGACCTGGCTCAACAACAAATCGAAGCCCGCATCAACGAAATCCGCAGTGATCTACCTACTGGTTTCAGCATGACGGTCGAGAAAATGAACCCCTCACTATTACCGGTAATGGGCTATACATTACAAGGCAAAGGCCATAGCGATATTGAACTGAACTTTATTGCCAACTATACCGTAAAGCCCTTTCTGTCACAGGTTGCCGGAGTATCGGAGGTGCGAAGTGTTGGCGGCAAAACCAAAGAGTTTTGGGTTGAACTAAATGCACAAAAAATGAGCGCCGTGGGCATTACGCCTGATGCAATTATGACGGTGTTAAGTCAAAGCAATTTCGTTTTGGCAAACGGATACCTAAGTAATTATAAGCGTCTTTACTTAACCGTTACCAATGCAGGCATTACCAACAAAACCGACATCGAAAATATCGTTATCAAAAATGATGGCAAGCGCATCACACTGCTTAAAGACATTGCCTCAATAAACATCCGCGAAAAGAAAGAGTACATCCGCATCAACGCCAATGGCGAAAGCTCGCTGCTGGTTTCCGTCCTTAAACAACCCAATGCCAACCTGATTGAAGTAAGCGACGACATACAAGCCAAAGTAAAAGAACTGAATAAACTATTGCCCAAAGGCGTTGTAATGAAACCCTACTATGTGCAGGCCGATTTTGTCAGCAATTCAATCCGCAGCGTAACTGATAGCCTGCTGATTGGCCTTTTACTCGCCATCATCGTAGCCATCATTTTTCTGCGCTCATTAAAAGCCAGTGCGGTTATTCTTATTACCATTCCGATAACTGTTGCACTTACACTACTGGTAATTTACGCTATTGGCTACAACTTCAATATTATGACCCTCGGCGCTATCGCCGCTTCTATTGGCTTAATTATTGACGATGCCATTGTAGTGGTAGAACAAATCCACCGCACACACGAGGAGCACCCCAATGTCCCAACAACCGATTTATTGGGCCAGTCAATCAGCTACCTGTTTCCCGCCATGGTGGGTTCCTCACTTAGCACCATCGTAATTTTTATTCCGTTTATGCTTATGAGCGGTGTGGCTGGTGCCTGGTTTCACATACTCACCAATACCATGATTATTACCCTGGTGTGCTCGTTTTTTGTTACCTGGTTAATACTACCTGCCTTATACCTGTTACTTAGTTTCGGTAAACAGAAACAACAACCGGAACAGGAAATCCAACATCGCACTGGCTGGATATTGTTCTTCATCAAAAAACCTTACATCAGCCTTTTGTTTGTAGCTGGTTTAATCGCGGCCATAGTATTCATTTATCCTCAACTCGAAACCGGTTTCCTTCCTGAAATGGACGAAGGCTCCATCGTAATGGATTATTTTTCTCCACCCGGCACCTCGTTAGAAGAAACCGACCGTATGCTCCGCGAAGCTGAAAAAATAATCATGCAGGTACCGGAAGTAGAAGCATATTCCCGACGAACCGGTACTGAGCTGGGTTTCTTTATTACCGAACCAAACCGCGGCGATTATACCATACAACTAAAGAAAAACAGAACCCGCACAACCGATGAAGTTATTGACGATATCCGTAAACGTGTATCAGAAAACCAACCCGCACTTACCATTGATTTCGGCCAGGTAGTAGGCGATATGCTGGGCGATTTAATGACCTCCGTCCAACCTATCGAAGTAAAAGTATATGGCCCTAACCAGGCGCAATTAAAAGTGCTCGCAAAAGATGTTGCCGAAGTAATTGAAAAGGTACCCGGCACCGCCGACGTATTTAACGGCATCACCATCGCCGGCCCTTCACTTTCAGTTCAGCCCGATTATACAAAGCTGGCACAGTTTGGTATTACGCCTGCTAACTTTCAAACGCAGGCCCAAACCCAGTTAGAAGGGAATGTCATTGGTAATGTTTTTGAAAAAGAACAGCAAACCGCCATCCGTATGTTATATCCCGGTTCAAATAACATATCGGTAGAACAGGTAAAACAATTGCCCGTATTTTTACCCAACGGAAAACTGCTGCCGCTTAATCAACTATCAACTGTTAGTTTAAATGAAGGTGAGTCAGAAATTGTGCGCGAAAACCTCGAATCTATGTTTCCGGTGCATGCCCGGTTAAATGGCCGCGACCTGGGCAGTGTTATGAACGATATTAAAACCGAAGTAAGCCGCAAAGTTAAACTACCCCAGGGCTTCCACATCATTTACGGCGGCATGTACGCCGAGCAGCAGGCTTCATTTAAAGAACTGCTGTTTATACTAATAGCGGCCTGTCTCCTTGTATTCTCCGTTATTCTTTTCTTATTCAGGAAAATAAAAGTGGCGCTCATTATTTTATTTATCGCAGCCCTCGGCGTTTCAGGAAGTTACATGGCACTTTACTTAACCCATACACCCCTGAACGTAGGCAGCTATACCGGCCTGATTATGATAGTAGGCATCATAGGCGAAAACGCAATTTTCACCTACCTCCAGTTTTCCGATTCATTACTTACCAAAGGCATAGACGATGCGCTCAGCTTTGCCATTGCCACCCGCCTGCGCCCCAAACTAATGACAGCTCTTGGAGCCATTATCGCCTTAACGCCATTGGCATTAGGCATAGGCACCGGTGCACAGCTACATCAACCACTGGCCATAGCAGTAATAGGTGGCTTTATTATCGCCTTACCGCTATTGCTCATCGTGCTACCCTCTTTTTTACGAATAGCATTTAGAAACGCCCGTCAACAATAGCATCAATCCATTTATATCATTCAAATTTGCTCTTGCTTAAAAAAATGCTCCGGTCTTCGCGCCGGGGCATTAAATAATTCTAACAAATCTGGCATTTATTGCAATTTTCGCATTGCGAAAATTGCAATGTCCCCTCTGGAGGGGGCGTAGGGGGAGGTGGGACACCTACCTTAACGAATATTCAAATGATATAGGGCAACATTTTCCGAAAACCTACTTCCCCGCCTCAAAATCCAGCACATTCCCATCCATACAATACCGCTGCCCTGTAGGCGCAGGCCCATCATCAAACACATGCCCCAAATGCGAACCACATCTTTTGCAGGTTACCTCAGTCCGGTCGCCATCGGAGTCCGTTTTAAGCGTAAGGCTGTTTTTATTCAATGGCTGAAAAAAGCTTGGCCAACCCGTATGGCTTTCAAATTTAGCATCTGAACTGTACAACGGGTTTCCACATACCGCGCAATAGTAAGTTCCTTTAGTATGGTTATCCCAATACTTCCCGGTATACGCCCTTTCAGTACCTTGCTCCCGCGCAATCTGGTACATCCCTGGCGGTAATATTTTCTTCCATTCAGCATCACTCACCTTAACCGGTTTGGCGTCCGTGTGCGAATAATAAGGATTCTTGCTATAGTCGTAAGTAACACTACCCTGCGCCATCAGATAGGTTATAAAAACCAGCGACATAGCAACAGGAATCAAAATTTTAAGATAGTTCATGGTATTTCTTTTAGCCGTTAAATAATTAAACAATCCATCATTGTTTAAGTTTTGACGGCCAACAGGACAATCCCTTACACTAAAATATACGAGGGAAGATTTTTTCGGATTGGCACAAGCCTTACTCTTTCACTTGTCCTTGCTCCTGCTTAAAAAGCCAGAACGAGTAACCAAACAGAAATGCAACCGAGCCCAGGATAAAAGTCAGCATAAAACCATTCATCCAGGCACCTTTCAGTAAAAAGCTGGCAACTATACAAATCATACCACCGTAAAAGAATATTCTTCCGCCAACCTGGTGTGTTTTCTTCCAAACGGCATCGCTGCTTAATGTCCACGGTGTCCGTATGCCGATAAACCAATTGGGTTTTAAGTTTATCATAAAATTGCCCAAAACTGACAGGAACAAAAACACACAGGCGGGCATCCAATGCACACCCATATGCTCATTACCCGGCAGAGCAATGTAAATCATCATGATGCTTAGAACCGAAAGAAAAACAATCAACGCCACCCGCAGCTTAAAATAGTTGGTGGTAAAAAAACCGTCGTTTAGTTTCTTAGGGTCTATTTTTCGCAAATACAGCATAAAGAAATAAACGAACAAATTCGTTCCTGTCATGATAAATTCAGACGCTTTACCCGCCCAACCATTCGCCTCTCCCTCACCGTTAAAGTGAATGGGCACCGTGGTAGGCAGCTCATTCCATACGTAAGCCAGGTAAACTAATGGTAATAAAAGGAACACCCATAAAATCATTTCCTTTTTGTAATTGATCTTTTCCATGTTTATTGTTTTTTATTGTTTGACTTTTTATTGCCTGTAAACTGAACAAACCACGTAATTATCTCATCCATTACCGTGGTGTTCAGCGAATAGTAAATAAACTGCCCCTCCTTCACACTCTCCACCAATCCTGCCTGCCTCAATAAATCAAGATGATGCGATATCGTTGGTTTTGAAAAACTGAACTCATCAGCTATTTCACCTGCCGTCATATCCCTCTTTTTCAAAAGTGCCAGTATATCCCGCCTGGTAGGATCATTCAAAGCTTTAAAAAGTGCATTCATATTCCGTTCCGTATCACTTAGCTATTTGTATATTTAGACAACTATCTAAATACAAATGTAAAGAAGAAATTCATTTTTCCAAACAATATTTGCATTT
>Ga0182013_10001140_pt1 | contig 36658 bp, 29 predicted proteins | sample 612S2MmetaG_FD_120487 | JGI IMG/M metagenome (GOLD analysis project Ga0182013, IMG submission 120487) | Permafrost microbial communities from Stordalen Mire, Sweden - 612S2M metaG | ecosystem: Environmental > Terrestrial > Soil > Wetlands > Permafrost | place: Sweden: Stordalen | collected... | reverse complement strand
TGAGCGCCACAGCCAGCATCCCGGCTCCCGCGCCAATCGCCATCAGTTTCTTTTCCCTTGCAGTCATTTGCTTTTCCTTTCCGGGCTGGTTGTGTCAGGCAATGCTGTTCCAATGGCGCGTTCCAGGTCTGCCATGCCGGCATCCCTTTCGGACGACGCTTTGTAAAGAGCGGTCTGAATGTCGAGCAGCAGATTCTGGCTTTCAATCAGCGCCGAGAACTCGCCGCGATTGTTCTGGTAGCCCGCGGTTGCGGCTTTGAAGGCCGCCTCGGCCTGCGGGAGCAGAGTGTCGCGATAGATTTTCGTTCGTTTTTCGGCTGCTGCAATCGCGATCTGTGCTTGCCGCACTTCGAGAAACACCGCCGCGGTCCGCGCTTCCAGATCGGCTTGGGCAACATCGGTTGCTGCATCGGCCTGCTTGGCCTCGCCCTCATGGCGCGCTCGATTGAGCCCCGGCAGGTTCAAGCTCAGCTCGGCCATATACGCGTTGCGAGCATAAGACCCCGTCGGCATGAGCATGTAACCGAGGGCAGCAGTAAAGTCCGGCTTCATCGCCAGCCGCGTTAACTGCGATCCGTCCTTAGACTTCGTAATCCCCTGACGCAGCCCCGTGAGTTCCGGCCGGTGTTCCATCGCCAACCGCTCCAACTCTTCGAGCGGTGGCATCTCCACCGTTGCAGCGTAGTCGCCGGAAATCTCCACCGACTCGTCCGCAGGCCGTCCCATCAGCACGTTCAGTTCAGCTTGTGCCGTATCCCGTTCCTGGTTCAATTCGATCAGGTGCTCGTCAAGGCGCGTCACTGCCATCTGCGCGCGCAGCACATCCACTTGCGGAACGCGTCCCGTCGAGTACTGCGCCAGTGCTGCGGCGAGCGCCTCTTTCAGCAGCGAAGACTCACGATCGTGCAGCTTCATTTCTTCTGCATTGCGCCGCAAGTCGGCGCATATCTTGCGAACCTGCGCGGCAATTTCCTGGCGTAGCGACTCCAGATCGCTGGCAGCCATCTCCGCGTCGTCGCCTGCGACCTTGGCGCGAAGATCGCGCTTCTGCTTGTTCACAAACGTCTGCTGTATCGACACCATCAGCTGCGCCTGGTTCAGGTCCCATGGCTTGCTCAAGGGAGTATCCCAGTCGCGCACCATGAGCATCGGGTCGTCGAGACTGCGCGCGGTTGTGATTTTCGATCGCGCCAGCGTGAGGCGCCGCACGGCCGCGTGGATCTGCGGATTCGCTTCCAGAGCCTCCGCGACCGCATCCTCGGCCGTCATGGGGACCACGGCGCCCGGGGCAGCGTTTGCAGCCGCACCCGCAGGCTCCGGCGCGCTTTGTGCAAGACAGGAAAGAGAGAGCGCCAGCACAAATGGCGCGGCAATTCGATAGGTTTTCACTCGTCAACTCCGCTAGAGAAAAGGGCAGAAGAGAAATCCGGGCGCGAAAATGCACACCCCGGTTAGCCGCAGCGGAATTGAAAGTTCAGATTCGAAGGATAAACGCGCCGGTCGGCGGAGAGAGGGTCGGAATCACGGCAACTGCCGGACGCGCATTCGAGACCGACGGTCCCAAACAAGGCGCATACTCATGCATCGCGCGGCTCGGGCTCACACCCGGCAAGGTCGGCGTGGGCAGAGTAGCCGGCAACTCCGTTCTCACGGCACAGCAATTGGTCTGCATGGACGCGGAAGACTCCTGCCGCATGCAGCAACTGTGCGCGCTCTTGGGGCCCGGTTGCAGGCAGAAACCAAGCGGGGCAAGCATCAGCCCCACAAGGAGGATGGCCATAGAAGCGCGTTGGAAAGAGCCCCGCAACATAGCAATTAGTCTACCACGACCACCCATGCATTCAGTGATCGAAGTCACCAGGGACGATAAACCCCAACCCAGGTCAGAGAATGTGCAAAGTTGTGGGCTGGTCATGCTGAGAGAGCCAGATGGGTTTGGTCAACGACAGGCTGGAAGCCTTTGTGCCAATGACGGAATGCGTCTTCCAAAGTCCCATTGAGCACATGAATGCGAACGTCTAAGAAACCCTGGACAGTTTGCCGGTTCCATCTCATCTGCTGCTTCTTGACCATCCGTTTCGCGATAATTTCGTCGACTGCCGATTCGACAAACCCAGTAGAGATTCTTTGACCGGCGCTGTACCGCTTTCCGTAATCGGGCATGGAGTCTGCGTTCAATTCCAGATAACGTATTGTCTCCAACAGAGTGGATTGGTAATGACCCTTCCTGCGAAATGGATTCCCACATTTCGGGCAAGACCTGAAGGTTGCCGCATGTTGTTGAACTTGCCCGGTCGCCACCTGCTCCTGCAGGCTCGCAAGCAGCGCTTTTCCTTCTGCTATAGTCAATCCCACGGTGGCCGGGGAGATTTCCTCCGCCCGCTAGATGGTCCCCAGCTCGTATTCGACGGAGCTGCCATGGACCGCCTCAAATACCAGCTTGATTTTCCATTTCATCCCCAAAGAATAATTCAGCCCACAACTTTGCACACTCTCTATCTCGACACCCGCTTCTCGCATTCATTGGGTCGGCTTCGGTGGTCGATCCATGCGTGGGGCAGGGAACTGCTCTCGATCTTGTTACCCATGGTGAGCGTGCCTTGCAACGAGACCAACTGTCACACCGTTCTTGACCTACTTCCGACCCGTACAGTCCGCGCCCTTCAGAATTAACAGACGACCAACCGCATGAGGCAGATCACTACCGGTATACGACTGGAATGAAGTGTTGCTCCCGGAAGGGTGGGCGAACGTAATCCGACTTCTCGAGCGGTGGCAGTTCCAATACCGCGGGAGTGAGATCCTTGTAGGAGATCTTGGACAGAAGATGGCGGATAACGTTCAGACGCGCGGCCTTCTTGTCTTCCGAGTCGACGACGAACCACGGCGCTTGCTTGTGGTCAGTGTTATTAAACATGTCGTCCTTGGCCTTGGAGTAGTCTGCCCAGTGCTTGCGCGATTCGAGGTCCATGGGACTGATCTTCCACCGCTTGGTAGGCCTCTTCATGCGGTCCTGAAAGCGGCGCTCCTGTTCCGTGTCACTTACCGAGAACCAGTACTTTATAAGGATGATGCCGGAGCGAACTAACATACACTCAAATTCCGGACATGTGAGCATGAACTCCTGGTACTCAGATTCGGTGCAGAATCCCATAACTCGCTCGACGCCTGCGCGATTATACCAACTGCGGTCAAAGAGGACCATCTCGCCAGCTGCGGGAAGGTGAGCGACATAGCGCTGAAAATACCATTGAGTCTTTTCGCGTTCAGTTGGTGTGCCGAGCGCCACGACTTTGCAAATGCGCGGATTGAGGGATTCAGTGATTCGCTTGATAGCGCCGCCCTTGCCGGCCGCATCCCGGCCTTCAAAGAGAATGACGACTTTCAGGTGTTCGTGACGGACCCACTCGTGCAATTTGACCAGTTCGATCTGCAAGCAACGAAGTTCATTGTCATAGTCGCAGTCTTTGCCAACACGCTTGGCTTTGACTTCGCCCAGCGCAGGCGACGCTGCGCTGCGATCCTTAACGTTGGTGAAGTCTCGCATCCCCTTAGTGCGACCGGCTTCTTGCTTGCTCTTGTTTCCCATTCGATCTCCTTCGAGATACGGCGGCCGTGTTCTGAACGGACCCGTCCGAGCGTATGTCAACTTAGAAAAGCTCCTGCGTGATAACTTGTTATGCACGACTGTCATATTTGCCGTGCGCGGATATCCATAAAACGTGTTTCCCTAGCGGCGTTGGCCAATGGCAGGTCGATAGGCCTGCCTGGGCAATCGGATACGGGATTTGTGTGGAAGCTGACAATGCAAATCTAGACTCAAGATTGCCTATCTTGTGTTAGCAGGAGAAGTGAGGCAAGGTGATCTAACAGTGAGTAGTGTTCAGGCAGCAGGAATTCGGTGTCGATGGGCACTCGAGAGTCATTTAATCTTTCCTGAATGAACAAATTGAGTTATGCCTCATCAAGGCAGAGACCGCTCGGAAACGCTTCTCCTGATGAAGATATTTTGATCGAGATGCTTCGACGAATGCGGAGAGGCCCTGGAAGTTTCTCTAGGTCTTGGGCAATATGATTCTTCGTCGCCCGTGAAGAAGTCCGTCGATCGAATATGCTCCGCCACCCATCAGAGCCACTGCCGCGCTCAGCGCGGCGAGAGTGGTCCCGAGTATCGGCTCCGAATGGGACACGAGCGTTAGCGCAAGGATCAGTACTGCTGCAAGCATGGAGACAAGAGATGTAAAAAGACCTAGACCGATCAGAATTGCCAACCCCATTAACAGAACCGATAGCGCACCGAACGCGCCGTTCACCAGGTGCGCGCTCGCGATGATCAGAATGACCGCTGCGACCGTTGCGCGCACGATCAGGAGCCCCAGCCCGGATCGTCCGCGCGGAAAGCTGAAATTCATCTCCTCAGAGTAAGCGCTCACGGTAAAGACTCGAAGCTCACGAAGTGGGGTTGGCAAGCAACACTTTAGGGTTAATCGGTTCCGAGGCGAGGTGTTAGTGTATTCACACGTCCGCTGCGGCTTGTAGGGACATTAGTGTTGTCTGACGCCTATCGCGGAAGGGAGGTCCGACCGTGATTTCCAGCCCTATACGGGTCCTGTGTGTTGATGACCATCCCCTGATGCGTGACGGCATCGCATTCGCTTTGCAGTCCCAGAAGGACATGGAACTTGTGGGGCAGGCGGTCGACGGCGAGGAAGCACTGACCCTCTTTCGCGAGCTTCGACCTGACATAACATTGATGGACCTGCAGATGCCCGGCATGAATGGGATTGCCACAATTGAGGCCATAAGGAAGGAGTTCCCGAAAGCCAGAATCGTTGTTCTTACAACATATTCCGGGGATGTTCAGGCTTCGCGTGCTTTGAAGGCCGGTGCCTTAGGGTACCTGCTGAAGAGCATGTTGCGCACTGAACTTCTCGGCACCATCAGAACCGTGCATGCCGGAGGCCGGCGCATACCTCCAGAGATAGCATCGGAACTTGCCGAGCACATCAGCGCGGATGCCTTGTCTCAGAGAGAAGTTGAGGTGCTGAGGAGTGTTGCCGCGGGAAACTCGAACAAGATTGTGGCGGACGAACTTTCAATTACAGAAGATACGGTCAAGGGCCACATGAAGAGCATACTTTCCAAGCTCGGAGCGAACGACAGAACGCATGCGGTCCTAATTGCAATCAAACGCGGCTTTCTCGATGGCTAGATCTAATACGGAGGTCGCGGACTGATGTTGTGGCGCCGCCGAAAGAGAGCGGAAACGCACCACGCTCGAATTGAGCAGTGGAAGCTCTCTCACGCCTTCATCCTATTGCTCGCGAGCGTAGCCGCGATTCAAGGACAGGAGCGAAAGAATCCAGAGTTTCACCCCCGACTTCGTCCCGCAACCGCTCATATGAGCTGGACGCAACGGGACGGCGCTCCCGTGCATATCGCCGCACTCGCCCAAACCACAGATGGCTACCTCTGGATCGGGTCACCTCTGGGGCTCTATCGATTCGATGGCGTTCAATTTGCATCGTACCCCCTCACCTCTCTCGATACGCCGCTCCCTTTTTCCGACGTCGAATCACTTGCCGCCGACCAACAGGGCGGACTGTGGATAGGATTTCGTCTCGGAGGGATCAGCCACCTCGGCTCCGATGGAAGCGTGACAAACTACAATCGCCGCAATGGGCTCGGTCCCGGTGAAGTCCAGAAGCTTCTGTGCCGAAGCGATGGGTCGGTTTGGGCGCTGGGCGACGGGAAGCTCATTGTTTTCAAAGGCCGGAAGTGGGAGAACTTCGGGATCGAACATGGACTGCCGAATGATGAACTTTACACCCTCTATTTTGATCGGAGCGGAACGCTCTGGACCGCAGCACGCCAGAAGGTCTTCCGCTTGAAAGAATCGGAGATGAAGTTTGCGCTCTATCCGATGAAGAGCTTCGCTGTCGTCGATTTCGCGGCAACAGCTGATGGTCAGCTCTGGGTAAGCGACGCCTGGCATTCGGTCCATCCGGTCGAAACGGAGGCTCCCGGCTCAACCATCCCGACTAAAGGGTTGGCCAGGATTGCTATCTTGCCCTCAGGTACCATCTGGATGGCGCAGGACTATCGGGGAATTTCACATGTTTCTACACTTCAACCCACAGAAGTAGTGAAGGAGACCTCAGTCTCCGAGCAGACGGAGGCCATCCTGCGGGACCGTGAGGGTAATATTTGGGTGGGCTCGGCCCTCGGTCTCGACCGCTTCCAAGCCTCCATGCTGCAAAGCCTATCCGGCGTCCGCCTGGAGTACTATCCTTCTCTCGCCGCCGATCCACGAGGCGGTGTGTGGATCGCCACACATGAACACACACTGCTGCATGTCGCTGGAGGAATTCTCACCCCGGTCGGTCCACCTGTTGGATCGAGCCCGATCGTCTCCGATGAAGGAGGGCATGTCTGGCTTGTCGACCCCGTTCTTCACGATCTCGTGCAGTACGGCCATTCGGGAATTCTACGAGTGCCAAATCCGAAGGATTCCGATTTGATGGTGGCCCAGAGCATCGGGCGAGATTTGGATGGGTCTCCTCTTGTCGACTTCTTGACGAAAGGGCTGTGGAGATACGACGGCACTTGGCATCGTATGATTGATCCGGCTCTACGCGACGAGGATGTGCTCGCAATGCTTAGGGAATCCGCCGGACGAGTCTGGCTGGGATTTGCCGACGGCCGCATTGTCATGCGTGATCCGGCCGGCTTTCATGAGCTCCAAGCCAAACACGGCTCCGAGATTGGCAACATACTTTCGTTTGCCGTCCTTCAAGAAAGGGTCTGGGCTGGAGGAACAGATGGCGTCGCATATTTTGACGGACGTGCATTTCGAAAATTGGTGTTGCGGGACGGCACTGCCCTGCGAGGGGTCTCCGGGATGGTCGAGGACAAATCTCACGATCTCTGGTTCAACGCGAGGTCGGGTATCGTTCGGATAGATGCCGTTGAAGTGCAGAAGGCCCTGGCGCACAATGAAACACCCCTGGACTTCGACGTATTGGACGAAACTCAGGGGCTTGAGGGCTCTGCCACTCAATTGAAACCGACGCCTTCGGCAGTTGCGGACAAGGACGGGATGCTGGTTTTCTCAACCGACGGGCACGTATCCTTTCTGGATCCATCGAAGGTCTCATTTCATCGCTCGCCTCCGACTGTGATGGTCGAGACAGTCTCAGTGAACGGATCGGCGGTCATCGATCGAGAACACCATCCAGCGAAAATTGAGGTGAATGCCGGCTCTTTGCATTCCCTGGAGATTGACTATGTTGGCCTCGATCTCAGTTCGCCGGAAAAAATCAAGTATCGATACATGATGGAAGGCGAGGATGTGAGTTGGCAGAGCGTTGGCAGTCGCCGTCAGGCTTTCTTCAGCCACTTACGGCCCGGCACCTACCGGTTCCGAGTGCTTGCTGGAAGCCAAAACGACTCGATGACCGAACTGTCAGTGCCGCTGGTCATGATAGTGACACCGACTTTCTACCAGACACCCTGGTTTACCGCGATATGCTGCCTGCTCGTTTTGACTGTTCTTTATATGGCTTATCTTGTGCGAATGCAGTATGTGACGAATCGGCTCAAGGAACGTTTGAAGGAGAGAACAAGCGAGAGGATCCGCATTGCGCGCGAGCTGCATGACACGCTGCTGCAATCGATTCACGGCCTCATGCTGCGGTTTCATTTCGCTACAGAGGCTCTGCCTCCAGATGAGCCTGCGCGTCAATCGCTGCAGCTTGCGCTGTCGCGCGCGGACGAGGTGATTGTGGAGGGGAGGCGGCGGGTACAAGATCTTCGAGAAGAGCTTCCTGACAGCGCGGATTTCGGGGCCATGTTAGCCGCGGTGGGACTTGAACTGGAGATGCAGAAGGTGATGAGTTTCCAGGTGACAGAGGACGGGGAGCGCCAGGAGCTTGTCCCGGTGGTTCAGAGCGAATTATGCATAATGGCTCGGGAGGCACTTACAAATACACGTCGTCACTCGGGCGCCACCAGTGCAGAGATCGTTCTTGACTACGGAAGCCTGGAGTTCGTCATGAGATGTTCCGACAATGGAGTCGGGCTCTCACCGGCTGTCCTCGGCCAGGGCAAGCGAGACGGTTGCTGGGGGTTGGTAGGAATCAGGGAGCGGACATCGACCATGCATGGCGAGATGCAGCTTTGGAGTTCTCCAGATGATGGAACTGAAGTCGAGATACGCATTCCAGCAAAGGTTGCGTATCGCTTTCCTGGACGGCGAGCCAAGTTGCTGCGCCTTTTCACTAAATACAGGCGAGATGATGAAGGCCATTCTATGAAGTAGCGCATTGCATGTTCTGCTTGGAAGTATTGACCGGGGGCAATATCTTAGCTTTCTCGAGGCTGAGTGGCCTGCACTCATCCCGGCCCTGAAGGTGGGTACCTCCCATAACCCTAAAGTGGTGAGACTCGAGACAACTATAGGGAGTATGCATGGCTGCTATAGGCGACGAAGATTGGTGTAAGTTGATTTTCCTTACGAAGTAAGTTCGATTGCGGCGTTTCAATACCATTTCGATCCCGCACCAGCGAATTAATATTTGATGCCGAACGCCGGAGCATTAGACCAGGCGATCTCCCAGCGAAATCGAGGACAGCAAATGCACATGGAAGCAGCCAATTCCCAGCTACTCCAAATGGCAGGCAGCAACGATGGACTGCGGCTTGAATTTTCCGCCGCCGAGATGCTCTCGGACGCATTGATTCGCGAAGAGCTCGCGCGGATTTTACGGAGCCCCATTTTCAGCTTGTCGACAAGGATGAGGAGGTTTCTTCGCTTCGTCGTCGAAACTACGCTGGAAGGCCGAGCAGATTGCTTAAAGGAATACGTAATTGGAACCGAGGTGTATGACCGTAAACCACCGTACGAGCCCAGTCAGGACTCAATCGTTCGAACGGAAGCGCGGCGGCTACGAGGCAAACTGAAGGAATATTACGAATCTGAAGGCAAGACGAATCCTGTCTTCATCGGGCTTCGCGCGGGCAGCTACGTCCCGGTGTTTGCGCATAGCGGTAGCGCGAATGTCCATCGTCCGCAGGGAGATCGAGGAAGAGAATATGGCGCCCCGGAACTCTCCGAAGTGCTCATCGCCGTCATTCCCTTCGAAGATGTTTCCGGGGATGCTCTTGCAAAAGATTGCGCACGTGCCATCTCCGATAGCATTGCGCTTCAGCTCATGACGATTGAGAGATGTCGGGTAATCGATGCGGAGTCAGCATGCCATTTCGCATCGGCTCCGCATGAGCGAAATAGAGTACACGCTGTGCACGGTTTTCATCTCGTGCTACAGGGGACGGTGGCCAGAAACGACAAATGCCTGCGCGTTACGTCTCGCCTGGCTGATCCAGACGGCTTTCAACTCTGGTCTTTGCAACTGGATCTCGAAGCGGAACGAACACATCTTTTCGGGCTGATCGACCAGATTGCATCGGCGATTACACGCAGAATGCGCGTTCAGGATTTCGCTTCCCGGGGATTAACATCGGAGGAGAGAACATCCAGCAACTACATCAATTCTGCGATTCTTGCCACCGAAAACCTGATGAATCAGGATTCACCGGTCGATTGTCGGTCCATTCAAACCAGGTTTGAGGCTGTGCTTCGTTATGCCCCAAACGAAGCGCGAGCTCATTGCGGTGTTGCCGACTGCCTTGTCGAACGAGCACTATCCGGCATCTCAGACTCTTGGGAAACAGTGTCGCAGGCGAAGTGCGCAGTCCACCGTGCTCTGGAGCTTGACTCCCATCAGTCGTCTGCGCACGCGTGTCTGGGCCTCGTTCTCGCTCTCGAAAATGATTTTGCAGGCGCTCAGAGATCTCTTGAGCATTCCTGCATGCTCGGACCGGGGGATGCCGGCCACCGGCAGTTTGCTCTCCTCCTCACCGCTCTGGGCCGATTCGAAGAGGCGCGGCATCATCTAGAAAAAGCGCAAGTAATGGACCCCTTCTCATCGAAACAAAAGATCGCTCGCTCGCGAATACTCTATTTCAGCCGTGGCTTTGAGGAGCTAGTTCAGGAGCACGAATGTTTGCCGATCTATGGTTGGCGCCCGGCTGAGTCGCGATGTTTCGCCGCCTTTGCTTACCTGGAGCTTCGACAATTCGAAGAGGCCAGGCAACTTGCGCACTGCATCCGCCGTGATGTGCGAGCAAATCCCCAACTCATGGCTGCTACCGCAGAGGTCTTTGCGCGCTGCGGAGAATGCGAAACTGCAATAGAGATTGCAGAGCACTTCAAATTGTTCTCGATTGATTCTCCGATCAGCGGTCTGCGTCAGGCTCTATTGGCTTTGGCACTTGGCGACGAAAAGGGCGCAATCGGTGCATTGATTGCTTCCTACGAAAAGAGGGAAGCGGAGGTGCTGTGGGTGCGGGTTGACCCGAGGTTCGATCTCGTACGAAATACGCCCTGTGTGCACAGCCTGGATGCATGGAATCATATACGAGGCGCGAAACTGGCGAATTATGAATCGCAGCCTCTCTTCCCGCGGTTCTCTTGTCTAGATCGGTTCTCAAACGAACCGAGAGTGGCATAGCGACAGGAAGATGCTCATTCCCTCAATCCCCATGCTTATCTCAGTAAGCACAGAAAAAGAGAGTGTCGGGTGCATCGTTTCTCTCACCGTAGCAGGCAGTGGGCTAATCCCGGGCGCGAACGGGACCACGTTGGCCGTAGGTTCAAAGAAGACGCCGGATGCTCCATCCATGGTGAGAGCTGTCCTCGGACAGAGTCGGGATGCGCAATTACAGCGGCCACGATCGCCTCGAGAACACAAGCGCGGGCCATTTCGATCGAGTTCCGCATCATTCATCCTTCGTTATCAAGCCGACGCTGGAGTCAGTGTTTATCTTCCCGTTGATGGTTACTTACGACGAATGTGGCCACCAAACGCCGCTCCTGTGTCAGTTCAATGCCCAGCATCTTCAGGACAGTCTCTTTCACTACCGCTGGATTCTTTGACGGCAGAGCAAAGTCGGCATCGAAAGTCCGATTAAGTTGAGTCTCATTGACAACGGGAGTGCCAAGGTAGTCTTCGAGGGCGGCTGCAATATCGTCGAGCGAACTATTCACAGCCACGAATTGTCCATGTTCGACGCCAGCGCTCGGCGGAGTCGCTGTGGAAGCGGTCGGTTGGAGTAGCTTCGCGGCATTCCTTGTCGACTTCATGACAAGAGCGCTTTGAGGAATGTCGGTCTCGATTACATCGAGTTTCAAAGCCTTGCAAACCGCGGCTCGAATTACTGGCGCAGCGATCGTAGTTTCGAGTCCATCGAGCTTCAGAGCGAAGTCGTAGTCGTCTGCGACTTTTGGTCCGATGAATGTGAACCGTCTCAGCGGAACGTTGTAGGCCTGCAACAACAAGAAGGTTTCGTCTACTCCATACCACCAGTAGTTGCCGGCCATGTCGTGCTTCATCAGAAACTGCTTACCGCTGCTGTGGGGAGCAGGACTCACTGATATCTCGAAAAGCGGCTCGACCTTGGCCGCCAATCGCTCTGCGATGGAAGGCTCAGACAAGGCCGATACAGCTCCGGAGGCAACAGGAGGCTGCGGATCGGAGACACCGGAAGGCGTCGGCGAGCTTCTTGCCTGTGCCAGAGATGTGAGGGTGGCCGCAGTGAGGTCCTCGGGCGTTGTCACGGCTGATACTCGGCCAGATCCATCAACCACAATTGTGGCTGGGCGCTCAGTGACACCGTAGGACTTAAAGGTCACTTTACTTTGATCTAATGCGATCCAGCTTGCCATCTTTCTTCGGCTAATGAATGTCTCAATAGTCTCTGGATCCTCGTCATCAATGGCGATGAAGATAACCTTTTCCGGATCGACAGCGGCAGCCAGTTCATTGAGGCGGGGAATAGCTTGAACACAAGGACCACACCATGTCGCCCAGAATTCGAGCACAACGGTCTTTCCGCTCAGGGATGCCCAATCTGTGCGGGCTCCTGGAGGAGCTTGCAGTAGCTTTTCGAACTGCAGCGTCGGTGCCACGGTTCCGGGCTTAGGAAGAGCCAGAAGGGCCGAGGCGAAGAACAACAGCGATAGATGACAGACAGAACGGTAAATCACGGATTTCATATTCGCCCCTTTGATGGGATTTAATGGCTACGGCTAGTGCCCGTAACCTTCGATGTCGATGGGAACTTTGCCTCGGAACTTCCAGTAGACGATCCCGGTGTAGATTGCAGCCAGAGAGATGCCGGCGGACCACCAAAGGAGCCCGACACGGAGAGTATGTGAATCGGAAATAGCTCGAGCGATCGTTAGGTCTTGGCCCTGGGATCCCACTGCGGGAAGGAGGACAGGGAAGAGGCCGGTTGCGGCTCCTATGAGCATTGAGGATAGGTAACCGCACGACGCAAGGAAGGCTGCAAGACGCAAGCGCTTCGCGATACAGAAGCGAATCATTCCAAGACTGGCGATGACTGCGAGCGGGACGAGGAACGCAGCAGGGTGTCCTTTGTAGTTATCGAGGGACGCAGGGCGCGCCAGAACGGTAGCCGGGATGCCGACGGCGGTAAAGGCTACCGTACCAATCCAGATGCGGCGAGCGAGGCATTGGGCTCGGCACTCTATCTTGCCTTCCGTCTTTAGAGCGAGGTAAAGGGAGCCATGAAGCGCCAGCGCCACCAAGGCCAGGTCGCCGCCGAGGACGGTGTACCAGTCAAGGATTCCAGGGCTGGAGCCAGTTTTCCAGTTGGTCCAGAGAGGGAGGAAGAAGTAGTTGTCGGCGCCGATCGGAACACCGCGTATGACATTGCCGAGGGCAGCTCCAAAAAAGATGGCCAGCAAGACGCTTGAGAGGCTGAAAAGCACATCGAAGAAGGCGCGCCAGAGCGGGTCGGCGAAGTGGCTGCGCAGTTCAATGCTGACGCCGCGCAGGATCAGCAGCCAGAGGACAATCGTGAGCGGGAGATAGAAGCCGCTGAATGCCGAGGCATAGAGGAGCGGAAAGGCGAAGAATAGGGTGCCTCCCGCAGCCAGGAGCCAGACTTCGTTGCCGTCCCAGACGGGTCCAATGGCCCGCAGTGCTTGCGCGCGTTCGGACTCGCTGCGGGCTACGAATAGATAGACTATGCCGACGCCGAGGTCGAAGCCGTCGAATACGACGTAGGCTGTAAGCATCAGCGCTACGATCCAGAACCAGAGGGTCCCCATGGAGAGTGCTCCTTACGCGGTGACGAGCTTGAGATGCGAGGGTTGCTCAGCGACGACTGGGCCGGACTGAATGTGGTTGTAGACGATGACGATCCAGAGCAGCGAAAGCACGGTGTACATGCCGAGGAAGCCCAGCAGGGTGAAGAGGCTGTTACCGGCAGTTACATGGGTTGAGTAGCCCTGCGAGGTGCGAATGAGTCCATAGACGAGCCAGGGCTGACGGCCGATTTCCGCGGTCATCCAGCCGGCGGTCGTGGCGATGTAAGGCAGCGGCCAGCTGAGCAGAACGGGCCACAGAATCCAGTTCGATGAGTAGAGTTTTCCTCGCCAGAGCAGGAAGGCGGCAATGCCCATGAGCGCGCCGAACCAGGTTCCGAGGCCGACCATGATGTGGTAGCTGTAGTACAAGAGCGGCAGCGTTGAGGGCCACTGATCCCTGGGGAAGTGGTCGAGGCCTTCGACTTCGGCGGCAGTGGTTCCGTAGATGAGGAAGCTCAGGACCTTATTCACAATGAGCGGGTTGTCGATTGTTTCGGTCTCATAGTTGGGCTGTCCCATGAGGACCATTCCAGCGCCCTTCTCCGAATGAAAGAGACCCTCCATGGCGGCAATCGCGGTGGGCTGATTCTTGGCCATGAACTTGCCCTGAAGATCGCCGGTGGGGAAGACCTGGAGTGTGCAGGAGATGATTCCTGCGATGACGCCAAGTCTGAGGAAGATCCGTCCGTACGGACCTTCGCGGCCCTGGAGCACGTAGAGCGCCCCAACTGCCGCCATGACGAAAGAAGCGGTGACAACGGCGGCACACATATTGTGCGCATACTCGAGCAATGCCCAGGGATTCAGAAGGAGTTGGCTGAAGCTGGTGACTGCGTAAACGCCGTTCGGGAGCAGTTTGTATCCAACTGGATGCTGCATCCAGGCGTTCGTAACAATGATGAAGAACCCTGAGATCCACGAGCCAAAGAAGACAAGGAACGAAGAGAGCCAATGCATTCGGCGCGAAAGTCGCTTTTCCCCAAAGAGAAAGAGGCCGAGGAAGGCGGACTCGAGAAAGAAGGAGAAGATGCCTTCCATGGCGAGGGGCATGCCGATAACACCCCCGGTGCGCCGCGAAAACTCCGACCAGTTGGTACCGAACTGAAACTCCATGGGGATTCCAGTGACGACACCAAGAACGAAGTTGATGGCGAAGATCTTCGCCCAGAAGCGGGCGGAGACGTCGTACTGGCCCGAAGCCTGTGAGTCTGTGGCGCGGAGAGCCAGTGTCTTGAGGACAACGATAAGCAGCGCCAACCCCATTGTGAGCTGAGGAAAGAGATAGTGAAAAGTGACGGTGAAGGCGAAGTGAATTCGGTGAAGTGCGAGCGCGTCCAAAGTTGCCTCCCGGCGAGATGAAACGCCAGCTTGATCGGACTCAAACATGCTGTGTTTCACGACGATCTTGAAGTTCTTTCCCGATCAGAGTGTTCCAGCGGCATTCAGTGAAGACTCTCGAATGATTCTCCCCGCATCCGCTGAACGGAGTCCCGAACTTTGAGCCGTGCCCTGTAGAGCCTCGACTTGGTCGCGGCGACCGTAAGCCCAGTCATGCTTGCCAATTCCCTGAGCGGTCTGTCTTGAAGTCGATGCACATCCAGAACAGTGCGGAGCGACGGAGGTAAACACCTGACAGCTTGATGAATCTGGAATTGCATCTCTCGTTCAAGTAGTTCCTGTTCCGGGTTATGCGAAGGCTCCGCAATCTGCCAAGGTCCCATTCGGTCGGAGTTGACGGGGTCATCCAGAGAAGCCACGGTCACGCGCCCTCTCTTCCTGAGCATCATCAATGCTGTGTTGATTGCAATCCTGACCAGCCAAGTGGAGAATGCGGCCTTCCCACCGAAGGTCTTTATGTGGACGAAGGCTTTGATGGAGCAATCTTGCAGAACATCCTCAGTGTCATGCGCATTCTTGGTGATCCTCTGTACCGTCCGAAAGAGAGTCTTCCGATGACGCACGAAGAGCTCAACGAAGGCTGAATGGCTTCCCGCCTGTGCAATCGCAACTAACGCCTCGTCGCCGATTGTCGAGCGCCAGTTGCGGGATTGTCGATCTTCGGTTTCGCCTTTGAAGCGCATGCGGTTCTCCTCTCCCGTTTCGTTTGGTTCTCACTTGGCGCAGTCCAACGGCGCGATAGAGATTTCTCGCGCTCACGCGGAAGGAGCGAACATTGAAAGGGTGGCCGTTCGCTTATCGCGCCAGCCACTCCGGCTTGGATGATCCACGGGGGACCAGCACAGTCCGAAAAGCCCCAGGCGTTCGTGACATTACCACCTGTTCCGTGATTCCCTGGTAGGTGCCCAAGGGAGTCTCGGCGGTAAAGAGATCGGGAGCAACATAGGTGTGCTCGTCCGTGGAGCCTGCCGTCTCCCTCGCGTACGTCTTATCGAAGATCCCGAGCGCAAGCTGCCACAACACGGTTCTAGTCAATGAGACGACCACGCGATAGCTGCCTCCCTCGATGGCGCGCCGGCGGAGCGCTGCGAGGATGCCGACGGTCCCGAGCCAGCCGACAACATAGTCGCAGATGGGTACAATGGGGGGCCCTTTCGGCTGGCTGGGAGTCCCTTCGATTGCAAACAGGCCCGACACGGCTGCACCGATCTCATCGAAGCCGAGGCGATTTGCCCAGGGGCCGTGCTCCCCGTGGAGAACTACGCTGGCATGGATGAGTCCGGGCCGCTTCCCGCATAGTTCTTCGGCATCGAGACCGTTGTGGTGGAGAAAGCCAGGGCGCTTGTTAGCAAAGAAAATGTCGGCATCTTTTAACAGATGATCGAAGACGGCGCGGTCATGCGGCGAGCTATCGAGGACGGTGGAGCGCATTCCGACCTGCGTGGTCCAGAAAAAGCTCTCTATTTCCGTGTCGTTAGGTCTCCATATGTTGAGGACATCGGCGCCATAGAGGGCGAGATCTCTGCCTATTGCTGCTCCGGCAATCACATGTCCCATACCCAGCGCACGGATACCGTCCAAGGGACTCTTGGCTTCCTGCTTGAATGGACTCGGATCGCTCTCGCCGATCTTTTCCACTTGGATCAGCGGCATCTTGGAGAGGACTTCGGTGTACTGGAGCTCCCGACGGAATTCTTCATTCGTGCGTACCATCCCCATGACAATTCCATGCTCCGCGGCAGCCACTTCCAATTCCTCCGCGCGCCACTGCAGAATGGCGTTGCGTACGGATTCGGTGCTGTCGCTGCATCGCAGGAGGTTCAACGTGTTTGTTCGCAGCCTGGGATAGAGGTTCAGCGGCAACACGTGTCGGCCATCTCTTGTCTCGTGAAAAAGAGGAAACTTCATAAACGGGCTATCTTCGTTGAAGCCCATCGCGGGTGGACGTCCGTTGATCGTCTCCCACTTACCCTCAAAGAAGCAACAAAAACGCCGGAGCGCCTTGCGTACATCCACCTCGATGTCTTGCCCTTCTCCGGTTCTAAAGTTCCAGATTGCCGCGGCTGCGACGGACTTTGCCGCGAGTCCGAGAGCCGCCATGGTCGCAAAACGGATAGGGCTCGGAACAATGGGATCCTTGCCATAGAAGCTGAGCTTCCCGCCACAATCCGAAATGCTCATTCCCACGTCCGCCAGGACTTTATTCACGCCGCCGTGAAAGTCAAATTCGGACGTGATCTCCGGGTTATTCAGCTTCTTCTCGAGTGTTTGTGTCAACAAATCCGGCGTCGTGTTCATGTTCGTCTATCCCTCCAGAGATTTGTGTTGTCTGGCAATTGTGGTGTGATGCTGGATGCAATAAATGATCCAGTAGGACTTGCTCCTGGCCTATCGGGTTACGGCACATACGTAATGCCAGTAAGATTGCCTCCAGCAGCGACGATCGTCTTGAGGTTCGATCCATCGAGGTTGGCGCTGTATACCGAGCCCGCTAAGTCGGTCACAAACATCCGGCCGCCTTTCAGGTCCAAAGCCAGACCAATGGCCTCCATCAGGTGTTTGATGAGGACCTGCGGTCGTTCTTTGATATTCGGTCCCGGATCCATCGGGGCGCGATTCACTGTATTGCCTTTCGGCGGGTCGCCGCGGTCGGTCCAGTAGAGCATTCGGTTCGCGAGATCGATATCGAGGTCGATCGGCTCGGGAAGACCGGAATAGAGTAGTTCAATGTCTGTGCGAGTCACCGGTGTTTCTCCACCGGGGATATCGATGTCTGCACGATAGATGCAGCCCTCCCCCGCATTGTCACCGCCCTTTTGCGTCCAGTAGAACTTTCCGCCATCGGGATCGACCGCGATCCCCACGCACCATCTTTTTTGATCAAGCCGGTCGGTTGCGGTGGCGCCCGTCTGCACCAGTGTTTCGATGCCGGAGCCATCCAGATTCGAACGCATGACGCGCATGCCTTCGCGGTCGCACCAATAGAGTTTCGCCGTTTTCGTTTCAAGCTGTAACTGCTTTGGCGTAAATGTCTCTCCGGGCGGAACGAGAATCGTGATATTCTCGCCGTCGAGATTCGAGCGCACAATAGAACCGTCGTTCGCCGATGGGTTCCCCATGTTCGTCCAGTACATATATCCGTTGATCGCGTCTATGGCCAAGCCATCGGGAAGTTTGCGTCCTTCTTCTACGATGGTCTTCAAATCCGAACCGTCTGGATTGACAGACAGAATTCGGCCGGCGCCTAGATCGAGAAAAAATATGCGGCCGTGAACATTGTTATTCATGCTGCGAGCCTCCTAGTTGGGGTTGCGAAGCGAGATGGCTACCTTCCAGCGTTCTTGCGCAATGCGAGAAGGCCCACCAAAACCTTGTTTTCTTCTTGGGCCAGCTGGTCAACTGAATCGCTCCCAGCTTCGCGGACAACGCCATCGACGATAGTTTGTTTGAGTTCGTCGGTAACATCCGGGGTGCCCAGCAACGACATCAGGCCCGCGAGCGGTCCCATGAGGTGTTCCATGAAGTGATGGATGCCGCCGGGTCCACCGCCCACATGCCATTGCAAACTGGGGCCCATGACACCCCAACGGAGCCCCGGTCCGTAACACACCGCTATGTCGGCATCCTCCACGCTGAGCACTCCCTGCTGCACCAGATAGAGAATCTCCTTGTATAGTGCGGCCTGCAACCGGTTGGCGACATGCCCTGGAAGAGCCTTGTACAGCCGAATCGGCTTCATGCCGATCGACGCATAAAACTCCATGGCTCTCTCAATTGTGTGCACCGAAGTTTTGGCTCCCCCAACGACCTCGACCAACGGAATAATGTGCGGCGGATTGAATGGATGTCCAATCACACAACGCTCCGGACGTTTACACGACGACTGGATTACGTCCATCGTGAGCCCGGACGAACTGGAAGCAAGGATGGAATCAGGAGGAGTTGCATCGTCCATATCTGCAAAGAGTTTGGCCTTTAAATCCGGTCGCTCAGGTCCGTTCTCCTGCACAAAGTCGGCGTCTGCGAGCGCCTCTCTCATGCTCGAAACAAAGTGCAGCCGATCACGAGACGCACCAGTCGAGAGCCCGATTGTAGTCAGCGCCTGCCAGGCTTCATTGACGTACTTGCGAAGATTCTCTTCCGCATTCGGCGCGGGATCGGTGGCGACCACGTCGAAGCCGCGTGCTAGATAATATGCCGCCCAACTTGCACCAATGAGTCCAGTGCCCACAATTGCGATTCGGTGAATTGGCTTGATTGACGACATTGTTTGTCTCCTTGTTTGAGGTGATAAGGTTTTAGGGGTCGATTAGAGATCCCCGGCGCATCGGCATGGATCGCTGGTTCGGCTTGATTCACCATTCCAGATCTGGAGCCTTGATGGAAGGTGAGGAGCAGTCATCTCACAGTAAGGATGGTCTGGATGTTTTCACGCGGCTTTGTCGCGCCTTGAGGAACGCAATGAAGGAATCAATTGGCATGATGCTTCACGATCAGACGAGAGCCGCGCTGGCCCGTGCAATAAGTCCAGACCCATTGAACAAACACACTGACACGAAGACTTGACTGAGCAAGAAACTGCAGATGAATCGCAGCCCAGACCAGCCACGCGCCAAACCCGCTCATCTGAACCTTGCCGCTTTGCAATACTGCGAATCCCTTACCAACGACGGCGAGGTTCCCTTTGTCGAAATAACGGAACGGTCGCGGCGAAGCCTTACCTCGAACCCGTCGCTCGATAAGATCGCCGGCGTAGCGTCCCTGCTGCATGGCAACCTGCGCCACCCCGGGCAATGGCTTGCCGTCTTGCTCCAGCGATGCCGTGTCGCCGACGACGAATATTTCGGGATGGTCTTGCACGGACAAATCGTGCCGGATCTTCACTCGCCCAGCGCGATCCGTCTCTGCGTTCAGCCATCGGCCCGCGGGAGACGGGGCAACCCCGGCAGTCCAGATAACCGTCCTGCTGGCGATGCGTTCCCCTGCGACCATTACACCCTCGTCGTCGATAGAGTCCACGCCCTTTCCAAGCATCACTTCAACGCCCAGCTTCTTCAGCCGTTCAAGAGCAGCCTGCGAGAGTTCTGGCGCAAATGTGCCGAGAGGACGAGGTCCCATGTCGACCAGAACTATGCGCGCCGATGCGGGATCGACTCGCCGAAAGTCACGTTTCAACGTGCTGTGAACCATGACCGCGATCGCGCTGGCCATTTCGACTCCGGTTGGTCCCGCGCCTACCAGAATAAACGTCAACAAGTCCTTATGACGCGCGGGGTCTTCTTCGGCCTCGGCCAACTCAAACGCTGTCAGGATCTTGTTTCTGATCGCTACGGCATCCGCAAGGTTTTTCAGCCCTGGGGCATATTTCTCGAACTCATCGTGCCCAAAGTAACTGTGGGTCTGTCCCGTTGCCAGAATGAGGTAGTCATACGAGACGGGGACGGTAGCGCGGTCCTGAGTGTCGACGAATACTTGCCTGGAGGCTAACTCAATACTGGTAACAGTGCCGAGAATGACAGTCGTATTGCCATTGTTTCGCAGGATGCCGCGAATTGGAGAGGCAATTTGTCCTGGTGCAAGCACCGAGGTCGCAACCTGATAGAGCAAGGGCTGAAAGAGATGATGATTGACTCGATCAATCAGAACCACTTTTACCGGTGCCCCTCTCAAGGCGCGCGCGGCAGCCAGGCCGCCGAAGCCTCCGCCAACAATGACGACTACTGCTTCCTTGTCGGGCATAGTTGTCTCACCAACCTTTGAGCATGGATCATCGGTTCATGCTTGATCCACCATTCCAGATTCGAGGTGTGGATGGTAGGTGTTGAGCTGTCATCTAACAGTGAGGATGGCCGTTGAAGCCTTAGGGCGGTCGACGGTGAGTTCCGTCGTAACCGTTAGATCACTGATACTCACATACCAGTCCTGTGACTCGGATGCAATACTCGTAGTGCCGTTTCGGAGTCGCGCATAAATCTCAAGAGGGAATGAAAGCGCGGGCAGAGTCCAAACAGGCGGGGATGAAAGACTGGAGTGGGAAATACGTGAGTTACTATCTGATCCACACAACCTATCTAGTCCTATTTGTTGCGGTGCTCGCGCGCCAGCTTTGCCTTCCGATTCCCGCCATTCTATTTCTTCTTTCCGGAGGAGCATTGGCTGGATCAGGGAAGCTCAGCTATCCCGGAATAACGCTGGCCGCCGTGCTGGGATGCGTGCTAGCCGACCTGGTTTGGTTCGAAGCAGGCCGGCTCCGCGGCAAGCGGGTACTGCGATTGCTCTGCGCCCTGGCGCCCGATCCGAGCTATTGCATTCGGAATTCCAAAGCGACATTCGCGAAGAAAGGGGTCCGCGCATTGCTGATTGCCAAGTTCATCCCAGGGTTGGACGGCATTTGTCCTCCACTGGCGGGTATGACCGGAGCATCGCGTGTCGATTTCCTGCTCTATGATGCGGTGGGCTCCGCACTCTGGTCTGGAGCATACATCACATGCGGATTCATTTTTGCGAAAGAACTGGACAAGGCGGTCCGTTACACCTCGCTCTTCGCCTCTATTGTGATTCTGGTGCTAGGCGCTCCATTGCTGGTCCTGTTTACATGGAAACTGATTCAACTCGTGCGAATGGTCAGGCTGCTTCTTCCTTTGCAGATCACCCCGGAACAGTTGAAAGCGCGCCTCGACTCAGGCGAAAGAATAGGGATAGTCGATCTGCTTCGTTTTGAAGACGATCCCCAGGGGGTGGCTGTCATTCCTGGAGCCGTTCGGCTCGATCCGCTCCAGATTCGACGCAAGAGACGAATCGTCATGCCGGCCAATCTGGATTTGGTGCTCTATTGCGGCTCCAAGAACAGCTTTGTCAGCGCACGCGTCGCTGCCGCGATGCGAAAGCACGGAATCGATCGCATTCGCGTTCTAACTGGCGGGCTGGCTGCATGGAGAGCACTGCAATTTCCGCTGAACATTGAATCTCTCGATCCCGAGCAAGAAATGGCGAGACTGGGCATTGAGATGTTTCCACCCTGGAGCAAAGTCAAGCGCTAGTTGCCCCGGTGAAAGATTGTTCGATTGATGTCGGACCAGAGTTCCTTTGCCACGAACGTTGAACTATCAATAACGATGCTGGCGAGTCAACGCTGACCGGTTTTCGTCCCGGCGCGATACTGGCCCGGATAATAGGCTGATGAGATTCCAGCCTAGCACCGGCTCCCATGATCTCTGCGCCGTTGAAAGTTGTGCTGCATCGTCGGTTCGCGTGATCGCTGCGCGCGAGAATGCATAGCCGGCGCGCTTCAGGAAACGTTCAGCTTCCGATGGTTGCGGACAGTTCGCCCCGTTTGAGAATCATTCGCAATTCCTTACGGCAAGCCAAGCTGAAGACATCGAGCGGCTCCGCCTTGGCGGAGAGTGCGGCAGAACGTATCTGCTCGACCGTCAAGTTGGGTTCTCCATAGTGCGTGACAATGAGTTTGACAAACGCTTCGGCAGCTCGCACGACGGGTTCGCTCGCCATTAGCCTTATGCGGCTCACCAATGCGTAAAGGGAGACGAGTTCATCCATCTCTTCAAGGTTGTTCGTTACCGATTTGGCGTATATCCGGGAAGCCTCGTTGATGAAGTCGGAGTAAAGCGTCCCCCTCTGCGAAATCTGCCTATTCAGCAGGTCGCGTTGTGTAACGCTTCGCTGGAGGACGAAGTTGCTCAATACCGGCGCAAGGGCGCCTACAGAAGAGCCTCCGAGAGCTGCCAGGGCGCTGATAATTGCTGGATTCATAGAGCAGTGGGTGAACCTCAGGCTATTGTGGAATCTGGCCGATCGTGCGCTTCAGTTCAGCCTGCGCCAACGACAGCCCAAGTGTGGCTTCCAGAAGCGCCGCTTTTGCCGAAGCCGCTTTCGCGTGGGCCTCCTCTGGAGCGGAAGCGAGGGCGGCACTTTGTTCAAACTGACGATCGGCCAATCGCGCGGCTTCCGTTCTCACGCCCAGTAGCTCTTTCGCTACGCCGACCATGCTCTCGAATTGCTCGACTTTGTCGTAGGCCGTCTCCACTTGCACGGTCAATTCATCTTTGGCCTTGGCGGCACTCAGTTCCGCCTCAGAGAGTAATGTCCGTGAGTCCCCAACCTCTGCGTTCCGTCGACCACCGTCAAACAGGTCATAACTGAGGGTGAAGCCAAACGTTCCGAAGTTGTGAACCAGAAGCGGGACGCCGCTCTGATAGCTGTAACGCGCAAGTCCGGTGACATCGGGAATGTATGCGTCCCTTGCTGCCGCCAGGCCTGCTCGCGCTTTGATCACCGCCTGCTGTGCCGCCCGGATATCAGGACTCTGTTCCTGCGCGATGCGGAGGCACTCTTCGCGGCTGGGGATGGCGATGGACACAGCCGAGGCGTCTTCGTCGAGTTCGAGCTGGGAATTCAACGGCAATCCCAGCAGGTCGTCAAGAGCCAGGGTAAGGTCGTGAATCTGCAATTCCTCCGTCAGGGACGCCTGCTGCGCATCGAGTAGCGTCGCGCGGCTTTCAAGAGCTGTGACAATGAGAGCGCGCCCCTGGGCAACTGCGTCCGCACTTTCCTTGGACTTCACCTGGCTGGCTATTACTTCGGCCGAAGCAGCTTGCAGTCTGAGCTTCCCAATGAGCAGGCCGTAGTAGAGCTGCCGAACCTCGAGAGTGATTTCATCCTCTGCCTGGTTAACCTGAATCTTCGCCGTGTCGACATCGGCAGCGGCCGCACGATTCGCTTCATGAATCTTGAACATCTGTGTTAGAGGCTGTGCCAAGCCGGTGCCGCTGGTGTATGTGGTGTCCGATCCTTGACCGATAAAGAGATTGTTTGCGGGGAGCGCTCCGGTAGCCGCAGGAACCCCGAAAGCGCCAGTCGGAATCTCCACTCCTGCGAGTTCGGTCACATGCAAGAGCCCGGACTCGTTCTTGATGTGAGGGAAGTAAGCGGAGCGGGCAATCTCTCTCTTGTGCACGCTGTCGGCAACTGCCAAACGGGCGAGCTGAAGGCTGCGATTCTGTCTAAGTGCCAGATCGATGGCTTGGGATAGCTTGAGCGGCACTGGAGCGGGAGGCTGGGTAGGGGTCTGGGCACACGATCCATGCTGTCCAAGGAATCCCGCGGCGCACAGGAACAGGGGCAACGGAATTCGGAGCAAAGCGCGTCGTGTCTTCTGTAGCTGCATATTCGATTCCTTCAGAGTGTTCCTCTATCGTCAGGCGGTGCCGGCCGGAGCCGAGATGACTTGCTGATATTGAGTGGGAACGCGCTGCATACACGCCACAACAACAAGACAGCACACTACTGACCATGCAATCAGCAGGAAGCTGTCGATGATTGCGAGAGTGAAAGCCTGCTGCCTGACCTGCAGGCCTAGGATTTCGGCGGCTCTTTCCGTTGCAGTCGTCAAACCGGGAGCGCGGCTCGCCATGCCGGCGCTCAGTGCGAACAACCTATGGTCGGTCGATGGCTGGCCGAGTTGGGCCCCGAGGCCCAACGCGTTCGAGTGGAACTGTTCGCGCGCGGAGACGAAGTGTTGCATGAAGGCGACACCAGCTTCGCCCCCGAACAGCCGGAGGGTCTGAAAGTAGCCCGCAAACGTCAATACGTCGATAGGGCGTGTGAGAGCGCCGGTGTTGACTACTTCAAGGACGATGGCTCCCACCATGCCGTTGAACGCTAGAGCAAGGCCGATTGCCATGACCCCTTGCGAGGGCCCGAAGTTACTGCCCGACCAAGCGGAAGAGAGCGTGGCATTCATGAGACAGGCCAGCGCGACCAGGGCAAAACCCGTAGTGACAATAAGCCTGGCGTCAACATATTTCAGCAGGTAGACCGCCAACAGTCCGCATATGGCTTGCGCCAGCGCGACTTCGAGCAGCACCGGCCCGGTCTGTAGTGGCAGATAGCCTTTGACGGAGCCGAGGTAGCTCGGGATTGCTACGACCGTAGCTAGCATCGCGAACCGGAAAAAGATCAGAACCGCTCCGAGTAACAGAGTGTTCCGTCGCGCGAGAAACTTGAAATTGATAAGGGGATTCGGCATCCTTAACCGCCGTATCGCTGTTGCCAGAAGCAGGAAGCTTCCGGATGCGATTAGTCCAACGATGGTACCCGAGTTTAGCCAATCCAGACGCTGACCCTGGTCCAACGCGATGTACAGGAGCGAAAGGCCGAGACTCGCGTAGAGAAACCCTCGCCAGTTAGGCTTTGGCTGCCCTTCCTTCGGTTGCGGCAACGGCTGCCACGGCATTCCGAAGTAAATCAGGATCATCATCACCGGAGTGAGCGCAGCGCCGTTCCAGAAGATCCAGCGCCAGGAGAGATGGTCCGTGAACCACGCTTCGAGCGATGTCGCGAAGGTAGTCGTAACAAGAATATCCATGGCGTACATCGCAATCCCCAGCAGGACATATCGCATGGGAAGACTACGAAGAACGAAAGAAAGAGTCAGAGGATAGAACGTTCCGGCGGCAAGTCCCGCGAGTACGAGCAAAACGATCAGGATCGGCAGGTTGGGCGCAAAAGGGAGCAATACGCTGATTAAAGTAAACAGCCCTGCACAGGCCAACAGCACCCGCCGCGCGCCGAGAAGTCCTCCGAGATAGACGGAGAAAGGACCTACGAACATCATGGCCGCATTGAATGCCGTACCGATCCACGAGGCCTCATCTGCGCCAAGGTGCAGAGCTCCTCTTAAGTCTGCCAACCCCACACTGATAAGGCGCCCCGTACAGGTGGCAATCGAAGCGCCGAGCAACACACCGAATACACCCAGCAAAGGATGAGTGGTCATTACCGGGGACATGGGAGATGTTGATGGAGGTGTAGGCTTGGCCTGCGCCGGCGGTGTATTCATGATGGTGAGCCTTCCGCCTTTGTGCCTTTACCGGAGGCATGGATCGTAACCACGACCGAAAACCCGGGGCGCAGCTTGCCTTGAAGAGGGTGCCCGGGATCGAGCGCGATCTTGACGGGAAGTCTCTGAACTACTTTTGTGAAGTTGCCGGTGGCATTGTCGGGAGGCAGCAAGGCAAATTGCGAGCCGCTTGCCGGGGCAATCTCAACCACTTTTCCGTGGAGCACAACTCCGGGAAGGGCATCGACCTTGAGGTCGGCGACGTCTCCTTGACGGATATTGGTCAGTTGCGTTTCCTTGTAGTTTGCCTGGATCCAAACATCCCCCTTGACCAGGTCGACGACTTGCATACCTGGAGCGACCAATTGCCCTTCCTGCACGTGACGTTCGCCCACTGCGCCCGCCGTGGGGGCGACGATCTGCGTGTAACCGAGATTGACCTGTGCGACGATGATGGCCGCTTGTTTTGCCTGAATATCTGCGCGGTACAAGTTGTCTCTGGTATTGAGGGCCGTACGCTGACGCTTCTCGGTTTCGAGGAGACTACGGCTGCTCTCCAGAGCCGCCTGCGCCCGCTCGAGGTCCGCCTGGTGGCCTGCGAGCATCCCAATAAAACGGTCAGCATCCGCAATCGCCAACTCGGCCTGCTGGCGGGTAGCGGCCTTTGAGGCGAGCAGGGCTTCCTGGCGTTTACGTTCCAACCCTGTTCGTTCCACATCGGATTGAACAGCCGCAATTGCGGCCTTTGCGGCATTCACAGCGGCCGCTGCCTGCACGACCATGGTTTCGGCGTTCTTGATCTTGGAGTCCTGGATTTGCTTTGCGGATTGGTTATCTTCAAGCTCCGCTTGCGCGCCCGCCAGGGCCGCGCGCGCTTGGGCGAGGACAGCTTGATAGTCCTCGTCGTCGAGTTGTACGAGTAGCTGACCGGGTTTCACGGTGGCGAAATCTTCGATTTCAACTTTGCGAACGGTTCCGGAAACGCGCGTGCTCAGCGGCGTCATGTCCGCGCGTACATACGCGTCGTCCGTGTGCTGCTCTGCGCCTCTCCCCTCCCACGATGTCCAGCAACCCTTGATCGTGAAGAGGAGAATTGCGGCGACTCCCAACGTTATGACTGGAACAATGACTGCTCGTTTCGACATTTCTTCAATGGCTCCTTACATCAAGGTGAATGGCGCGGCGGTCTTGTCACTAGACAGCCTAGTGAACGCCCAGTACGCTGCACGGCGCCTCTCGCGCGAGCTCATACACTGTGCTCCAGAGGCGTGCCAGGTAAAGGTTCCGTTGATGAAGTCCAATGACCAGAAGGTCTGTCTTCTGTCTGCGTAGAAAACTTACGATGGCTTCGACCTCGCGGCCCTCAATGATGTGACTCTGCAGCTCGATACCCTGTGGCTGGGCCGCGGCGCGGGCCTTTTCCTCGAGTACCTCGTAGAACTTCTCCCGATCGCTCGCTAGCACTTGCGTCAGCGAGGGATCCGCAGCCCCGGCAAAGGCCGTATACGCCGGCAGCCCCACCGCAACGGTAATCGTGCAGAGCTCCGCGCCCAGGCTCTTGGCAAGTTGAATGGCGCAAGCCAACGCGTGTTCAGCTTCCGGAGATTCGTTGCACGCTACGGCAATCTTCCTGTACATAGAGCCCTGTCTGTTCTTCGGATTAACATCCGCACCGCCTGCGATCGCAGTTCGTACTCGCAAGCTTGTCAGATTGTCGAGAAAAATACAGCGCAGGTGACTGTTAGCTAACGGTGAGGACAACCTCCTCACTGTTAGCTAGCCTCTCCTCACTTCTTTATGTCCGCGTCCATCGCTAGCATCGAGCAAAGTGAAGCCCGCTCGAGTGTCCGTGTCTCCGCTGTTTCTTGGTGTACTGACTGATTGTGCACACGAACCTTTGCTTTGCGGTCTGAGCCGGAGTCCGCAGCCGCGTTCGCCATTATTTTTTCGCATTGGAAAAGCCGAAGCGCGGTTCATTCGTGGATGAGCCCAGCTGCATGTCAGAAAGGTGTATCGGTTGATCAAACTGATCGAATTCGTCGGAAAGGTCAGCCAATTCGGCTTCCGGGTGATCTTCGATCTTTTTCACCCCCCTTTTGAGGCCGGCCAGATTGGGCGACAAATCGCTGAAGTCGGCGCCAAATCTTTGCCGCTGGTGCTTGCGTCCGGATTTGCTTTGGGAACCGTGATGACATTTCATACGCGCAGCACAATGGTTATGTTCGGAGCCGAAGCTATGATCCCGACTGTCCAGGCAATCGCGTTCTTCATCGAAATCGGCCCACTGGTTGCAGCCCTGCTGCTCGCGGGCCGAGTCGGTTCGGGAATCGGAGCTGTGCTTGCCAACATGCGGGCCACGGAGCAGATCGACGGGATCGAATCGCTCTCCATCGATTCATTCAAATTCCTCGTCGTTCCCCGCGTGGTTGCGTGCGTCCTGGCGTTGCCTCTTCTCACGCTGTTCATGGATTTCTCCGGTCTCCTCGGCGGATTCGTATCCGAATACGCCGCGTCGAGAATTTCGTTCCACCTCTTTATCGTGCGCGCATTCGCAGATATGGCCTGGTCCAACTTCATTCCGCCCACCCTCAAGACTGCGGTTTTCGGCTTCATCATCGGAACAGTTTCTTCGTTCTTCGGCTACACCACCAATAAGGGAGCCAAGGGCGTTGGGGAAGCCGCAACGAATAGCGTTGTGGTGTCTTCATTGCTGATTATTTTGGCCGACGTAGTATTGATCAAATGCATCTTCTTTATGTTTCCGGAGAACGCCTTATGAGCGCCGAGCGCAAGGCCGCCGTGGTCTTCGATCGTGTATCGAAGTCGTTCGGCCCGAAGCAGGTGCTTCGGGACGTTTCCTTCGAAGTCCCTGCCGGACAGGCTCTCTGCATTCTCGGCCGAAGCGGAACAGGCAAGAGCGTCACACTCAAGCTCCTGATTTCACTCCTCAAACCGGATCACGGAGATATCTGGGTCGATCAGCATGAAGTTACTCGCATGAAAGAGGCCGAACTCTCCAAAGTACGCCGCAAAATGGGATTTCTATTTCAAGATGCGGCCCTCTTCGATTCCTTGACGCTTTATGAGAATCTAGCTCTGCCCTTGCAACGGTTAACTCAGAAGACACAAGAAGAAATCGACTCGATTGTCGACAGGGTGCTGGGTCAAGTCGGTCTGGGTAACGACAAAAGGAAGATGCCTTCCGAGCTTTCAGGCGGCATGCGCAAGCGCGCCGGTCTTGCCCGGGCACTTGTGCTTGAGCCGAAGATTCTGCTTGCCGATGAACCCAGCAGCGGGCTTGATCGCATTACCGCCGCGGAGATCGACGAGTTGCTTATCCAACAGAAGACCGAACACCAGACTACCGTCATCGTCGTGACTCACGACGTTCATGGCGCCCGGCGCGTCGGAGACCGGTTCGCGGTCTTTGACAAGGGCGATCTGGTCGCGCACGGCACCGCTGCTGAGGTTGAGCAAAGTGAAAATGAAACCGCACGCAAGTTGATTTCGGAGAACTAGAGCATGAAGAACAAGAATCTGATTGTCGGACTCTTCGTATTGGCCGGGCTTGTGCTCTTCATGGCCGGACTCGTCTTGATAGGTAATCGCCATGAAGCTTTCGCACGGCATATGGACTTTTACGCCGACTTCACAAACCTCGCCGGACTGTCAAAGGGCTCCAAAGTTCAAGTCGCAGGCATGGATGCTGGGCAGGTGCTCGATATTGCAGTGCCTGCTTCGCCGTCCGCCCGATTTCGCGTCAGGCTACGAATCGAGGAGAGCCTTCATGGGCTTGTTCGCACCGATTCGGTGGCCACCATTGGAACGCAGGGAGTGGTTGGCGAGACGTTTCTGCTCATTCATCCGGGAAGTCCGACTGCTGCAGAGGCAAGCGCCCTTTCTTTGCTTCCCAGCAAGGAGCCAATGGATCTCGCAAACCTGCTCGATCAAGGCCAGGGCCTGGTCGGCGACGTCGATGTCACCGTCAAGGACGCGGATGGGCTCCTGAAAAAGACGGGACTCCAACTCGGTTCGACATTGGGCAACGCCAACACGACGCTCGCCAACGTGAATGACGTTGTCGTCGGGCTGAAGCAGGGACGGGGCGCGGCGGGAATGCTTCTCCAGGATCCGGCACTAGCGACACAAATTCGGCAGACAATGACAAACGTTCAGCAGGCCAGCGCGGATCTGGGCCAGGTTTCCAGCAAGGCCAACGGGTTGATCACAGACGTTCAGTCTCGTAACTTCCCGCAGAAGATCGATGAAACAATGACGGTCGTGAAGAGCGCGGCATCGAACGTCGATGCAACAACCCAGCAAATCCGCCAAACAATTGCGGAAGCTTCTATCCCGGACGAAAACGGCGCGACGCCGGGGATGAATATACGGGAGTCTTTGTCGAATACAAGTACTGCGACCGCCAACGTGGCGGATGGAACGGAAGCACTGAAGCACAACTTCCTTCTGCGCAATTTTTTCCTTCATCGTGGCTATTACGACCTCGGGCACATTGCCGCGCACAAATACCGGCAATATCATCTCTTTACGAGACCGGAAAACTACCGCGTCTGGCTCTCGGGCGCCGATCTCTTTCAACAAAACCGCAGCGGCGGCGAAGATCTCTCTGCTGATGGAAAGGCGCTAGTGGCCAGTGCCCTGGCACAATATGGCGAATCGGTTATCTCAACTCCGATCGTTATTGAGGGGTATTCGGATGCCGCGGGTCCAGCGAATCAACTTGCACTATCGAGAGGTCATGCGGTCGTGGTACGCCAGTACCTGCTGAATCACTTTCAACTCAACCCAGCCAACCTGGGCGCCGTACCGCTGATGAGCCTTCCACCAAGCGGACTTGGCCATCAGGCCTGGGATGGGATCTGCATTGTGGTTTTGAAACTGAAGCGTTAAGAACGAAATGTTCAAAGTCAGCCGGAATCAAGATCCGTTTGCACATTGAGAATTGCTGGCTCCAGGAGAGGCGATATCAACATCGGTGGACTCATTTCGTCCCATTCACAGGCCGGGTTGCTGGGCCACAAGAAGATCGGGATACTGTAGCCACACCTGAGTGCAACGCTGATCGCAGCGTCTTGGTTTCCACTCCTGGTCGGGCCATTGCAGGGCAGACCGAGAATAGAATGGGTTCGCCAGACTCGCACTGTGCCCACAGTTTCACGAGGCGGTATATCCATGTATTGCCGGGATCTTCAGTTCGATCTTCGTGCCTACGCGCAGTTCACTCCAAGAGGTCAATTCACCGTGGACTATTCTCGCGCGCTCTCGCATACCGGCTAACCCAAAGTGTCCTTCTCGGCCACCGTTGTTAAGAACAATCGGATCGATTCCTGTGCCATCGTCGATTACAGCTAGAACAAATTCTTCGGCGCCATACCGGAACTGCACCTGGATATGTCGTGCGTTTGCGTGTCGAAAGGCATTGCGGATTGCCTCGCTTCCGATACTGAAGACTTCGTGACTAACAGCCGGGTATAGGCAGATAGGGAGTCCTGAAACCTCCACATAAAAAGCTGGGGCATCGCCGTGACTTTCAACGGCGACTAGACCTTCACCCAAAGCGTGCAAAGATCTGATGAGATCGTCAGGCCTCTCCGCTCCCAATCGAAGACCTTGAATTGCATCTCTCCCCTCTGAGATCGCGCGATCGGCCTTTTCGAGCGCCAGTTCCAGCCGCTCTTTGATGGAGCCCTCCTCGAGAAGATTCGCAGCGGAACCCATAATCAGCAGGGTTGACTGAAAGGTCTGTAGCAATGTGTCATGGAGTTCTCTGGCTATCCGGGTGCGTTCTAAGACACGTTGTTCCAGCACGGCATCCTCAGCGCGCTTACGATCTTCAATATCGACGGAAGTGCCATACCACTTGTGGATGTTTCCACGATTGTCGAACTGAGGTACGATTCGATGCTGTAACCAGCGATATTCTCCGTTAGCTCTCCTGTTCCGAGTTTCAATCTCAAGTGGCCGTCCGCATCTGAAGGCCTGCTCCATCGCGGACTGAAGTCTTGGAAAGTCCTCGGGGTGGATATAATTCGCCCATTTGAACCCAGTCATTTCGTCGGATCGTGAACCGTAATATTCCAGGGTGCGCCGATTGAAGAAGTCGACGCTGCCGTCCGGGGAAAGCCTTCCGCAAAGTACCGGAATCGCGTCGATCGTATCGCGAAGTTCCTGCTCGATACGATCTCGCTCCAGAAGGCGATCTGCCATTCGAGCCTCGATCTTCGCTGCGGCTTGACGTATTCTCAGCCGGATGAAGATCAAAACAAAACCAAGGCACGCCAATACCTCTAACACTCTGAACCACGTAGTCTGATAGAAGTAAGGTCGTTGTGTGACGCTATAAACGATGCCAACGGGATCCCACACCCCGGAACTCGAAGTGGCTCGAACATGGAAGGCATGGGTACCCGGCGGGATTGTCGTGTAAATCGCAGTCCGAGAAGCATCCGCATCAAGCCAATTGGCATCGACACCGTCCATTCGATATTGAAGGCGTATTTTCTCCGGCGAAGCAACATCCACGGCTTCCAAATGAAGCTCGATGTGATGGGTTCCGGGGTCCAGTCGCAACTGGCGCCCCGCGAGTACCTTGTTCTTACCAATAGTGACGGCACCCACAAAGACCTCGGGCTTGCGGCTTGTTCGCGGCAATTGAGTGAGGTCAATCATGGCCAGGCCGTTCACAGTTGCGACCCAAAGCTTGCCATCGGGCGCGATCGTAATGTTCGGAGCGCCGACACTGCACTGGATCGAATTCAGTCCGTCTGTCCGATCAAACAACACATAGTTGAGCGGAGCTTCGTGATCTGTGACTGATCGCTTAAGGTCATTCAACGCAATGCGGATGATGCCGTTTCTGCCGCTGAACCAGAGGTCGTGCTGAGGTGACTCGACCATGTCAAGCACTTGCAGATCCTCATTCACCGTGATCAGCTTGTTGTCCTGGATGAGACTTATTCCCTTCGGCGAGTTTGCCGCATACAGATCGCCCAACGAATCCTCTATGAGCCGGACGGGAAAGGGACCGTCCCTGGGTTGGGCCGAGGAAAAAGGAACGAAGCGCTCCCCGGCAAGACGATCAATGCCCCCTCGCGTTTGAGCCCAGATGCCGCCGGCAGGGTCCTGATAGATACTGAGAACTTGATTGCTGTAAAGTCCATCGACAGTGGAATAGTTCCGGATATGCCCGTTCTTCATGTGACTTAAGCCTTCAGGAGTGGCGATCCAGAGAGAATCGTCGTGAGCCACGATGATTTGGAAAACGATTTTGCTGGCGAGTCCTTGTTCGATGGAATATTGGACAAAATGCTCGTCCCTGAACCGGAAAAGTCCACCGCCCCAGGTTCCGATCCACAAATTGCCGTCCTTATCCTCCGCCAGGCTCCATACGCAGGAGTTGAGCAGCCCGTTCGACTCATTGAAGGATTTGAATTTTGTGCCGTCGAAAACAGCGAGGCCGCAATTACCGCCGGCCCAGACTTTTCCATCGTGCGTGGATAGCACGGCCATCGTGATTTCGTTTTGCAATCCATCCGCTCTTGTGAACATACGCGCGACACGGCGCTTAAGGTGAACCAGGCCGCGTCCGTTTGTGCCAACCCAAAGCTCGCCATCCTTGCCGGCGAAGAAGAAGCGCGCATGGAGACCAGGCGCTGGAGTCTCCAGGAGGTCTCCGGTTACTCGATACAATCCAATGCTGGAAGCAATCCAGACACTGCCTTGCGGGTCTTCGTAGGCTCGAAATGCCGCCGCTTTCCAGAGATCGAGCGGATGCAACCGGGTGAATGAGTGGCCAACCTGGCGTGCGATGCCTTTGCTTGTGCAATACCAAGTTGCTCCACTTCGGTCCTGGAGCACGCTAAAGATTTCATCGTCACGCACGCCGAAGCTAGCTGCCAGTCCTGGATGTTCCATGACCCGGTGGCCGTCCCACTCTAGGAAGCCGCGGCTGGTAATCAAGAGCAAATGACCGTCCAAGGTCTGGGAAATTCGGCCGATTGATAATTCCTGCGTCTGAGTTACGAGCACGAATCTTCCCGCGTCTTGCCGAAAGAGACCATGGTCGGTTCCGGCCCATAGCACACCTTCACGTGTCTGAAAGACCACTACAACCTTGTTGGTTGCCCGAGATCCCAATCGATAAAAAGTTAACTTCGCAGGGTCAAACTGATCGAGTGCCATCCTCGGGATAAGCACGACCCCGGCATCGGTCCCAACCCATAGATCGCCGTTTGACGCTTCCGCAAGGGTGTTTACCGCGCCTTGAGGGGGCGACCCCGGGACGCGAATATTGATCGGGCTGAACTCCCGTCCGTCGAAGCTGACGAGACCCGACTCAGTTCCGACCCAAAGCAAGCCGTTCGCGGTTTGAACGATTGCGTTCACAACGTTGTCTGGAAGACCGTCTTCCACAGTGAAATCAGTGCGAATATAGTCATCGGCCAGCCGGTGTGAAGCCATCGCCATCGAAGGACAGAACAATGCAATGATGAAAATGAGACAGCAGAAGACCGATGGGCAATCACCCGGCCGACTCGCGCCATTTGCATCGCGCTCGGCGAGCAGCATTGGAGCGCTCAGCCAGGTCCTTCCTCGTTGGTCCTTGAATATCATGCTGACTCCTCTTCGTGTTGACCGCGGATTCGGAGCTCTCCACTTGTAATGGATCCGCTGGCTGGCTAAGAAAACCGCCGAATTCCTCCATAGCCTCAAGCCACATCCCGTTGGTAGCGGGAATACCTCGGGGTTTCCAGGCGCACTTGGAGTCGCCAGAATCCAGATGTTTGTTCCTTCACACCAACATATTGTCGTTAGATCGTATATTAGAATCGCGCAGCGGATTAGCCAATCTACCAATTCGGCTTATAGCGGTGCCAACGTAATCTGGATTGTGGCGGCCAAGCTTACCCTGGATTTTTCATCGCAGCGAATAGGCGAACCTTCCTCCTTCAGAGGAGGATGAGCAATAATCGACAGCAGTGAAGAAACGATATTCACTTCGGCTACTCGCTTTTTTCCTGCTGACACAGGTCGTCGGGATTGCTTCGGCTCAAGGCCCGACCTCGACCATTGAAACTGTTGCAGGCTCAGCAGACAACAATATTCCGGGCACGGACTTCAGTTTTGGGGGAATTGCGGGATTGGCAATGGATTCCTCCGGCGATATCTTTTTTACTATTCAACCGCTTAGCCGGGTGTATCGCCTGGGGATCGACGGCCAAGTTACCGTTTACGCCGGAAGTGGTGTGCGAGGCCAACATCGTGACGGCGTTGCGGCAACTGCCTCGCCGCTATTGAATCCGGCAAGTCTGGCAGCGGACGCGACAGGCAATCTTTACATTGCTGAGTCAGGTGCCCTTCTGCGTGTCGATGCCAATACTGGCGTCCTCTCGACTGTGTTTACGACGCCGTACAGACCGCCAGGATCGCCCTACGCGGTTCGGGATGTGGGCCGGATGACCTTCGGACCATCCGGCCTGTTGTACCTTTGCGATGCCCTTCAGATCAAGAGTTATTCCTTGGATTCCGGCGCGGTCTCTCTGATAGCGGGGAATGGAAAACATGGAGCAACTCAGGTGGGGACGGACGCCACGTCGAGTCCCTTGAAATACCCGCAATCGATCACTATAGGCGCAGACGAAACCGTGTACTTCTCAACCTTGGAGCCTGTTGTATATCGTGTAGCACAGACAGGTAAGCTTGAGTCGATTAGTCTTCGCCTTCCGCATGAGAACCGTGAACTCAACGATTACGATAATCCTCACTCCATCGGCGTAGATGAGCTGGGTCATCTTTTCGTGGCGCAGGGTAATCAATCGAGAATCCTGAAGATCGATCTGAAGTCCGGTCATGTGTCGGTTTACGGCGGAACGGGGAGGCAGACATTCAATGGCGATGGAATTAAAGCAAGTCTTGCCAATATAACCATCCCGACCGACCTGGCGGTCGATTCTGCAGGCGAGATCGTTGTGGCCGAACAATTCCGAATCAGGCGAATCGGTGCTTCCAGCCAGGTAATTGAAACGATCGTTGGGAATGGGCTACCGTCTTCGTCGGCGCAAACTGGGCCCGGGGTTCGTGCACAATTGTGGGAACCAGCAAACGTTTTTCCTGCGCCTGGCGGCTTCCTGTATGTAACAAGCAGCTTCAGTCAACGGGTACTGCGAGTGGACGCCGGCGGCAATGTCACCACAGTGGCGGGTGGCGGCGACCCTGTGCGGTTCCTGGAGCCTGGACCTGTTTCGAAGGTGTCAATAAGTTATCCGCAGGGCCTTTGGGTCAGCGAATCCGGAGGAGTCTTCTTTTCGGATAACGATAATCGAATCGTTCGCCATCTTGAATCGGGACAGATCGATAGTTTTGCAACGACGCCGAAGAACTCTAATTCGTTTGGTCTGTTCCTTTATTACGCTGCAGCTTTGGTGGCCAATGCCGATTATTTTTACTTGTCCGATCCGAATGGACACCGAGTGTGGCGCATCTCGCGCTCCGATGGGAGCGTCGAGCCCTATGCCGGAACCGGATCCGACACAGAGACCCCCGAGCGAGAAGATGCCCTCTCTCAGAGGCTGGCCGCGCCTTCTGGACTCGCACTGGACTCAGCTGGCAATCTTTTCATTGCTGACGGCGTAATGAACAGTAAGCTGGGCCGCATTCTTCGTGTTGAAGCAGGCACAGGCCGGGTTACCACAGTCCTTTCCAATCTGCGCCAGCCATCGGGTCTCGCGTTTCAATCTCCTGAAAGCCTCTGTTTTGCCGAATCTGGCGCTAACCAAATTCGCTGTGTCAATCTGGCAAATCAGTCAGTCCAGTTGATCGCAGGCGTTGGGGCAGCTGGTTACAGCGGTGATGGAGGCCCAGCGGAATGCGCGCGACTGAACCGGCCATCTGGAATCAACTTCGATGGAGCAGGCCGTCTTTATATTGCAGATACAGGCAATCAGCGCGTAAGGCTGGTGCGTCTCGGCGAGCATGTCGCTTCATGTCGCTAAGCCATTCCACTCTTTCTACCCGAAGACGCAGTGAAATGGCTTAGAGCGCCTCAATGCGAATCCTGTAATGCCTAATCCCCGACAACTGAGAGAGCCGGTGGGCCATCTGCCCACAGAACCGGAGTCTTGGTTGCTTAAATGTATCGCCAATCGCCG
>Ga0182013_10001139_pt1 | contig 36669 bp, 31 predicted proteins | sample 612S2MmetaG_FD_120487 | JGI IMG/M metagenome (GOLD analysis project Ga0182013, IMG submission 120487) | Permafrost microbial communities from Stordalen Mire, Sweden - 612S2M metaG | ecosystem: Environmental > Terrestrial > Soil > Wetlands > Permafrost | place: Sweden: Stordalen | collected... | reverse complement strand
TCGGCATGAGCGCGTGTCTGCAGCGCTCCAAGCGGAGGTCCCAACGCGCCAATCAACCCAGTCTGCTGAAGCCCGACCGACACGACCGGAAGGGCATGGGCCGCGTTGGACGGTGCTGTCGGCCGCCGAGTCAGCGCTGGCAGGCGCGGCGAGCGGCTTGGCCGACTCGGCCTGCGGCCCGGGCAAGACCGCTCGGCGGCGTGGTTCCAGCCGACCGCCGAGCTGCCTGCCCGCCCTCTAGCCCACCTGCCTGTCGACAACCTGCCCAGCATCTGCGTCAAGGTCACGAGCGCCTGACCGCACGTCCGTGCCAGGACGGGCCCAGGACGGGCCCAGGACGGGCCAGCTTTGCCGCCGACGTCAGCCGCTGTCTGGACCAATGATCAGATGGCAGGACTGGAGCGACCGTCACCGGACACCGGCGACCTGCTGCGCGAGATCGACCGCGGCCCGACCGCGATCTTCTGGGGATAGCCCGGCCAGGCTGAGGCGTCCACAGCGCGTACCTACCTGTGCCGTTACCAACCCGGGCCTGCCCGGCACCCTGTTCCCCAGGGTTATGAACAGTTCCGGGATGTCACGGACTGCGCGGGATCATCCCCGGAAACCCGCGGCCGTGACCTCGCCGGAGTGGCTCTGGCTGACCTGCCTATGACCCGTCCTGGGACCGTTAGGCCCCACCCCGGCCTCTAAATTCTCTTCGACTTTTTTTCGAATCTTTCCTGTGAGCTGCAGAGCCCAGTTACGGAATCGAACCGTAGACCTTCTCCTTACCATGGACAGCAATGCCCCCCGCTGGCCAGCAATTACCTCACATGATATCCATCCTCACCAGTTAGTTCTTGTCCTGAAGGGTCTGGGGGTGTCTGGGCATGGCTGGCCGTCGTCACCACTATTTGTCCCCACCACGGGATAGGCTGTCACCATGACAACCCGGCGCAGGCATGGCGAAGACGGTATCTCCTTCGAACACCGCGGAACCTGCCGCGACCCCCAACGCCACCGCAACTGCCCCGGCCTATGGCGCGGCGAGTTCACCACCGGCTACACCGGCGACGGGAAACGCACCCGCCGCAAAGTCAGCGGCACTACTAAAGCCGCCGTTATCGACAAGCTCCGCGACCTGCACCACCAGCTCGACACCGGTATCTCCCCCAAGGCCGGCTACGCCCATTACACCGTCCGGCAAGCCGCCGACGACTGGCTCACCCACGGCCTGGAGGGCCGCTCCCCCAAAACCATCAAGAAGAACCAGAACGTCCTGGAACCCCTCCTGAAGGTCATCGGCGCCCGCAAGCTCCGCGACCTCTCGGCCGCCGACGTGAGGCAGGCCCTGGCCACGATGGCGGCCGGGTACTCCACCGCCGCGGTCTCGATGGGGCACCTCGCGCTCAAGCGCGCCATCCGGCACGCCGAAGCCAACGACCTCATCAGCCGCAACGTCGCGGCCCTGGCCGACACCCCCAAAGGCCAGGAAGGCCGGCCGTCCAAATCCCTGACCCTTGACCAGGCGATCGCGGTCATCACCGCGGCCAGCACCCCGCCCGTGATGGAACTGCGGCCCGGCCTCAAAGACGTCCGCCGCCCCGCCGAGCTCATGCACGCCTACATCGTGCTCAGCCTGCTCGCCGGGATCCGCACCGAAGAAGCCAGAGCCCTGCACTGGGCCCACGTCGACCTGGACGGCGACCCCGCCGCCACCCCGCCCGTCCCGCCGCACATCGCCGTCTGGCGATCGGTCCGCGCGCACGGCGAGACCAAGACCGAACGGTCCCGCCGCACCCTCGCCCTCCCCGCCGCCGCGGTCCAGGCGCTACGCGCCTGGTCGGCCAGCCAGGCCGATGAGCGGCTCGCAGCCGGGGACGACTGGCAAGACACCGGGCCGGTGTTCACCAGCCACCACGGCGCCGCCCTGGACGCGGCCAACGTCCGGAAGATGTTCAAGCGGGTCTGCGCCGAGGCCGGGATCGGAGACGGCTGGACGCCGCGGGAGCTGCGGACCTCCTTCGTCAGCCTGATGAGCCACCAGGGGGTCAGCATCGAGGAGATCGCCCGCCTCGTCGGGCACACCTCCACCCGCACCACCGAGATCGTCTACCGCCGCGAACTACGACCCGTCATCACCACCGGCGCCGAAATCATGGACCAGCTCTTCACCGGAACCTAAACCCCCGCGCGGACTCAGAGCCGCCGAGAACCTGCACAAGCCGCCGACCTCTGGTGACCTGACCGGAACCCACTAGCTCGGGCCGGCAGGCGATAGCCATCCAGCCGATCTCGCTGCCATAACGCAATGTGACCATTCGCGGTCTTCACCAGTTCAGATCGAATAGGCACCTGTCGCCAACCGGCCGGTAGCCGTGGCGCGGGCGACCAGATCGGCCAGTTATGGCGCCACTGGTCATGTCGGCGACGACCTGCTCCACGTGGTGATGGTGCTCCCCCTCGGTCTGGATCAGCCGGCTTTATCTGGGCTTGGCATGCGACCGGCGGGCCGGCTGCGCGGTGAAAATGAGGTGCGGGCTTCTGCAGATTCCTGATTAAGGACGATGCCATGCGGCTTCTGACTTACTCCCCTGGGCGGCTGACCGCAGTGGCTGCCATAGCCCGTCTGGTGGAGGTACCGTAGTGCTGAGCAGGTGCGGTCGTTGCCGGGTAGGCCCTGCCCGCGGTCTCGTTGCTCCAGACCCTGGCGACGTAAGCCCCCGAGCGGCGTGCTCGGGAGACGCCCGGGAGGACAGAGCGACGAAGACAACAGCACCCGGCTTTCTTGCCCCGCCGTCCGGCCGCGCCTCAGCTGCAGACGGGCTGCCTGCGGCCGTCGATCCTTCGACGGCTAGCTTTCGCGTACTGGCGCTGCAGGTACGGGCGATGGGCCTGCTCGACCGCAGGCCCGGCTACTACCGGGTGAAGATCACCCTGACGATCGTCGCCTTCTTCGCTGGATGGGCCCTGTTCGTCGTTGCCGGCAACTCGTGGACGACCGTCGCCGTCGCCCCGTTGGTGGGGATGATGTTCACCCAGCTGGGCTTCATCGGCCATGATGCGGGGCACAACGAGGTCTTCGGCACACGCCGGCGCAATCGCATGCTCGGCCTTATCGTGGGGAACGCGCTCATCGGGCTGAGCTTTGGCTGGTGGGTTCCCAAGCACAACGCTCACCATGCGCATCCCAACGAGATGGGCCGCGACCCCGACATCGGCGAAGGAGGCTCCCTGGCCTCATCTGACGCGGCGGGAAACGGGCGCGGCCCGCTCGCATCGTGGCTGGCGCGCTGGCAGGCGCCGCTCTTCTTCCCCCTCATGATGCTGCGAAGCGGCGGTATGCACGTACTCGGGATCAAGCGGCTTCTGCGGCGACGAGACCGTGCCTCGGCGGTAGAGGCCTCTCTGATCATGCTGCACGCCGCGCTGTACCTGACGGTGGTGCTGTGGGTGCTCTCCCCGCTCAAGGCACTCGCTTTCGTCGCCGTGCAGCAGGCGGTCTTCTCGCTGTACCTGGGCATCAGTTTCGCGCCCAACCACAAGGGGATGCCGATCATCGAATCCGCAACGGCGGCCGGCTTCGCCCGCCGCCAGGTGGTCACTGCCCGGAATATCAGCGGCGGCCCGTTTACCACCTTCATGCTCGGCGGCCTTAACTACCAGATCGAGCACCACCTCTTCCCGTCGATGCCCCGGCCCAATCTGCGACGGGTCCAGGGCCTCGTCAGGGACTTCTGCGTAGCGACCGATCTCGGCTACCGCGAAGAAAGCTTCGTCGAGTCATTCCGCCAGATCGTCCATCACCTTAGCGACGCCGGAGCAGCCGCCAGCCGCCGTCCTGACTGATTACCGTGATCTGACCGGGAAGACCGGGGGTCTTAATGCCATGTAGGAGAGCTCGCGTCCGTGACCTTTCCGTGGCAAAGAACCCCGCATGTAGTTCCCGGTGTTCGCATAGCGAACACCGGCTCTGCCAAGCTGTCGTGAGCAGCCAATGAGTGTGTTGTCAAATGTGGTGGTGTCGGTGGCCGGGCATGACTAGCTGACCCGGCGGCGGGCGCGCTGCAGGGCTGGGGTTCTGCTTTCGTGGAGGCGCGGTCCGGTCCGGGGTGCCGTGCCTGATCCTCAGGCTCTAGTAAGGTAGCCGCCAATCGCTAGCTGACCAGGGCAATTTCGATCTTTCTGGTGAGCCGTGCGCGCTGGTGGTACCAGCGGGATCGGGCCTGGTGGCGGCGGCGCCAGTCCAGCCAGTGCCCGGCATGCGCGGGCGGGTCCGGGCGGAGGAGAGCTGCGGCGAGCAGGAGCCTGATCTCCGGGACGGTCAGCGGGATCATCCCGGGTTCGGCGGGTGGCGGCTGATCAGGCCTGATTGGCGGCGGCGCCTGGGTGCCGGTGCGGTCCTTCAGCAAGGCGGCGGTGACGGCGCAGATGGCCAGGGCGGCCATCACGAGCACGACATGGCGGGCGATCGCGGTGTAGAGCCGGACTTGGCACTGGTCCAGGCCGAAGCAGTCCTTGCCGAGCTCGGAATCCTCTTCCACCGGCCAGCGCAGCCCGGCGGCGCGGATCAGCCGGGTCTTGGTCAGCAGCTGCCCTTCGGGCACGTAGCAGTAATGGAAGGCCAACTCGCCGGTCTTCAGGTGGCGGCGGACCAGCAGGTGGTGCCGCGGGCTGCCGGTGGCGATCCAGGCCCAGGCGCACCAGCGTCGCCCTTGGAGCCCTTCCCTGCGGAGCGGACCTCCCAGCGGCGCTTGTCCTTCAGCAGCCGGACGGCGGCCTCCGCGCAGGTCAGCTTTGTCCCCGCGGCCAGCGTGAGGGTGAAATTCGACGCGACCCGCAGCACGTAAGCCTGCTCGCGGGCCTGGAGGAACTCCCGCAGGCGCGTGCAGGAGCCGTAGACCTCGTCGCCGCAGACGAAGTCGAAACCGAGGCCGTCAGCGTACGCATCAGCACAGATGTCGATGGCCGGCTGCCCCTTGGTACGGAACTGAAGGTCCAGCGGCAGCCTGTGGGTGCCGAAAACCTATGCCGCCAGGCGATATTCGTGGATGACGCCACCCGCGCGGTCACGCCGCCGGACCCGGAAATGATCCAAGTCGGTGACGCCACATGGCAGGGGCCGCAGTGGCGCGGCCTGGTCCAGGGCGCGGTGCGGCCGGTGCGAGTTGTAGAAGTCCTCGTACTCCCGCAGCACCATCATCAGGTGGCGCTGGTTCCAGATCAGGGTCCGGTCCAGCAGCTCACGCCGGCAGCTGCCAATCCACCGCTCCATGATCGAATTCATTCGCGGTGCCTGGACGGCAGAGCGGATGACCCGGATCCCGACTGCCTGGAACACGGCATCGAAGGCCTGCGTGAAGCTGGCGTCCCGGTCATGCAGGACGAATTTCGCTCGTGCCCCGGCATCCCCCAGGTCCATGAGCAGGTTCCGGGCCTGCTGGACGACCCAGGACTGGACCGGGTGCTCGGTGGCGCCCAGGACCCGGACGCGCCGGTTGCCGTGCTCGATCACCGCAAGGACGTATACCTTCGTGCCATTGAGCAGGTCAGCGGTGAAGAAGTCCAGCGCCACGATCCCCTGCGCCTGCGACCGCAGGAACTCCGCCCACCCAGGGCCGTCCCGGCGGGGTGCCGGGTCGATCCCGGCGTCCTTGAGGATCTGCCACACCGTCGACGGCGCCACCCTGATGCCGAGCGCCGCGAGCTCGCCGTGGACGCGGCGGTAGCCCCACGACGCGTTCTCCCGCGCCAGCCGCAACACCACCGACCGGACACTACGCCGCACCGGCGGCCGTCCGGAACGGCCGCGGCGCGACAATCTCGCCCAGCGGCGGCGGACAATGTCGCAGTGCCACCGCAAGATCGTGGCCGGGGTCACGATCAGCCGCAACCCGGCCAAGCGCCCGGCCGGCAGCGTCCCGGCGAGCAACGCCAGCCACGCCCGGTCCGGCCACGTCAGCCGTGAATGAGCCCTCGGCCGCTCGCGCAGGGCCACCGCGAGCTGATGGCGCAGCATCAAGATCTCGGCGTCCTTCCACCACGCCTCCCGCCGCGACAGGCCCAGCACAGACACGGCCCGGGTCACGACAAGGAACATCAGCTTCAAGCCCACAAGCCGAAGATCATCCCACGCCAGCTCGAACCAGACCGGCCCGCCAGGCACGCTCGCGTGACCGCGCCGACGGCGCCGCAATGCATCTGCCCAGCTAGCGCAGGTTTTCGGCACCGACAGGTACTACGACCCCCTCGGACTCCCGCTGCCCTCCGGACGACTTCACCATCGGCTTATACATCCGGTCTTTGCCCGACGAAGGCCAGGCAGACGGGTCTCTCCTGTTCCGGCCCAGACCATGCACACGTGCCGCCCTCCGTACCCCGGAAGAACCCGCCAGGTCATAACCGGAACGAGACCTGACGGACGTGGCCTTCGCCGTGACATGAGCGGCTCGGCTTCTCCGTTGTAACTTTGACAAGGCTGCAAGGTTCGCTTCACGCTACGGCCCGCGTGCTTGCTCCCTCCAAAGAGGCTTTTGACGCCCCGCTCAGCCCGCCGCCTCTCAACGACGAACCGGGGCCTGCTACCGGGCACTCCGGTGTCTACCCGGACGGGACTTTCACCCGCAGGCCTGGACCAGCTTCCAGGACGCGACATGGCGCAAGCTTATTCCGTTCAGGTCAGCGTCTCATCAGATGACGACTCCCTTTGAGAAAGGACAGGACCTGGAGGGCCACCAGATTCGTTCGCCGATCGTCAGCAGGCTCGCCGGGACGAGCACGGTGCGGACGACGAGGGTATCGAGCAGGACGCCGAGCGCCACGGCCACCCCGACCTCGGTGATGTTCACCGCCGAGATCTGCGTTAGCGCGGCGAAGGTCCCCGCGAGCACGATGCCCGCCGCCGTGATCACGCCGCCAGTGACGCCGACGCCGTGGAGCGTGCCGTCGCGCAGCCCGAGCCGCGCCGACTCCTCCCGGATTCTGGCCACCAGAAAGATGTTGTAGTCCACTCCGAGCGTGACCAAGAAAATGAAGATATACATCGGGATGACCGACTGCGTGCCCCCATACCCGGATCCGAACCGCCAGATCAGCGACGAGAGAGCGAGCGACGCCGCGAAGCTCATCCCTGTCGTCACCACCAGCACGACCGGCGCGACGATCGCCCGCAGCAGCAGCGAGATGACGGTCAGGATCACGACGAGTACGAGTGGGATGATGACGAGGTTGTCCCGGTCGGCCGCTTGGGCGACGTCGTACTCGATCGCGGGGATGCCGCCGACCAGCGTCTCCGGGGCGACATGGGTGAGGCGGTGCCGCAGTCCGGAGATGGCCGCGGAGCCCTCGGCACCGAACGGCGGAACCGAGAGGATCACCGAGTAGCTGTCGTAGCCATCGATCGGCGCACCGGGGACAACGCCACCTACGCCCAGCGCACCGCCCGCCGCCGCAGCCCCGCCTGACCGGGCGGGACGAGAAGCACAAGGGGGTAACTGACGCCGGCCGAGAAGTGGGCGTCGATCAGATGCTGTCCGGTCGCGCTGTCAGTGCCGCTCTTCATGTTGCCCAGTAGGCTGTCGTCGGTGCGCAGCGAGGCGAAACCGGCGCACGCCACGCCGAGCAGGATGACGACCACGATCACGGTGCGCGCAGGGTAGCGGGCAACCTGCGCCGCGATGCCCGCCCAGACGCGGGACTCCGCCCGCCCGGCTCCGTGCTCTGGGATACGCGGCCAGAAGGCCGCGCGCCCGACGACAAGCAGCAGCGCCGGCAGGAATGTGGTCTGCGCGGCCAACGCCGCCACGACGCCCACCGCCCCGACCGGGCCGAGCCCGCGAAGGGCTGTGGAGTTGGCGGCGAGCAGGCAGATCAGCGCGCAGGTGACGGTGGCGGCCGAGGCGATGAGCGTCGGCAGGGTGCGGCGCAGCGCGGTCGCCATCGCCTCCTCCGTCGTGGTGTGATGCGGGAACTCCTCCCGGTACCGGTGGACGAGGAGCAGGGCGTAGTCGCTCGCTGCGCCGAAGACGAGCACGATGAGGATGTCGGCCGACAGGGTGGACACGGTGAGGCCGGCGTTGGCCAGGCCATGCACTGACGCCTGCGCCAGGACGATCGCGCCGATCGCGCCGAACAGCGGCAGCAGCCACAAGACAGGAGACCGGTAGACGAGCAGCAAGATGACCGCCACGATGATCAGCGCGGTGAGCAGCAGGCGGGTCTGCTGGTTCTCCGCGTTGCCGTCTGCGTAGATGGCCGCAGAGCCGGTCACGGCGAAGGCCAGTCCGGTGCCGACTTTGCCAAGCGGCCCTGCGATCGCCGAGCGGACGGCCCGCACCGCGTCGTCGTCGATGTTCTCGCCGCTCGATGGTCCGGTGATGCTAACGCTGACACCGCAGCCTTCCCGTCCGGGGACGACTGCAATGGCCCAGGCGCGGCCATGCCGGAGACGAGCCCGGCGCACCCGGCTACCGCGGTCCGCGCCGCGCCGAGTGCCGCTTGGTCGGCGCGCGTGAGCCCACTGTCCCGGGCGGCAACCACGATCGCCGTGTCGGTCTGCGACTGGCCACCAAGGTGGCGCTGCTGCAGCAGCGCCACCTTCGTGGAGGCGGCCGCAGCAGGCAGATGGGCGCTGGCAGTGTCGTTAGCCGCCTTCGACAGGCTGCTCGACAGCCCGTTGAGCGCCACAATGGCAATCAGCCACGTAATCACCACCGGCCAGCGCAGCCGATGTAGCAACGTCACAAGCCGGGTATCTGGCGTCCGCTGCCGCACAGCGCCGCTTCGAGTAGCTCTGCCTACGTGGCGAGCCCCTTCCCGTGTTCGTGGCACTGGGTAGTCCGGTAACCCCTCAGGAGACGGTGATGGTGCCGCTGATCTGACTGGTCTGGCCCGGGGCGCCCGAGGCAGGCACGATAGTCGGCACCGTGCCGCTTACCTGTTGCGTACCGACCGTTCCGCTCAGCTGCGTGTTACCGGTGTCCCCCGAGAGGTTGCTGACGTTCGTGGTGAGTGCAACGTTGACGGCGCGGCCGCTCCAGTCGCCGGTGTACGTCGCGGTGACCATATCGTTGCTGTCCGTCGTGCACCCCGTCAGTGTGACCGTGAACGGGACGCGGCCCAGGGTGCCGCTCGCCGAAGTACCCACCAGTCCGAACAGCCCGCAGAGTCCTCCCTGTCCGACGTCCCCCCCGGCGGAGAGGCCGTTCCCGGTGCCCGTCGCGGTCAGCGCGAGGCCGTCCACCGTCCCCTGAATCGTCGTGGACTGCTTGCTGGCATCAAATTCCGTGACACTGCCCCGGATCTGGAAGGTTCCCTGCGCAAGCGGCAGTCCCGCCGTGCCCGGCTTTGCGGTGCTGGCAACCGCCGGGGACGCCGACGTGGCGCCCGGCGTCACCGTCACCGTCACCGTCGGCGATGACGACCCACACCCCGCCAGACATCCGCCTACGACGGCCGTGGTCCCGGCAATGGCCGCTATCAGGCGCCAGGAGAACGTTCCCTTCATGCCCTCCTCCATTTCTTATGGCTGAAACGTGCACCCTGGCCACCGTGGCGGCCAGCTCGTCGAATTCTTGGCTCATATGCATTGAGGCATTTAGCGTCTGCAGCACCGGCCTTCAGTTAATTTTCTCAGCTTTCTCGGTTAACGCAGGTCATGGGTCATGGGCCGTCAGCGTGTATGTCGGCCCACTCGCCGGTGGCCGCGCCGCACCCACCGTCCTGGGTAAGAAGGATCGTATCCAGCTCCATCTGGAGCACGTTACTGACTGACACGTTGAGCTGAGCGCTCTGCCCGACCTGGAGGTCCTTGGAATACACCAACCGCCCGTCTGCAAGGATCTGGAACCGTATCTTCGCGGTCGCCACCGAATTGTCACTAAGCCCGATCGTTCCCCGAAGTGAGGAGTACTTGCGGCCAAGTACGTACGTCCACTTCCGCTCGTTAGAGCCGAAGCAGAATTGTGCACCCTGGGAGTTCGGGTAGGAAACGCCATTGACCTCGGCGACGCCTTGCGTGTCGTAAGGCTCGCTATCAGGCGTCGCCTGCAAGTCCCCGATGTAGGTCACCAGCGGCGGGCCGCTGGACTGCGTCGCCGATGCGGATGCCGTCCCCGTCGCCGGTGCAGATGCCGATTGTGTCGTCGCCGGGGAATTCAGAGAATGGCTACCGGAACTGCACGCCACGAGCGTCCCCAACAATGACATGGTCAGCAGGGCCGCTGACCGGCGGCGCCGCGCGACGGCATGCTGGACGGCCTGGCTGCCGATTGCTGGCCCGGATGCCGCGTTCATCTCAGCCTCAAGCCGTATCCGGAGCGCGGCTGACGGCGCGCTGCTTCTTATCTTCCTGCAGAATCAGAACGGCGCCCACCACCGTCGCTATTGCAGCAATGAGAGCGAGGATGGCACCAGCTTCCCGCGAAGATGAGCCCAACGAGTCGAGGGCACTGAGAGGATTGGCGGTGAACGCTATGAGCACCAGGAGCGCCGTAATCCCGACAAGGATCTGCCAGCGGTAAGGAACGGCTCGTTCTACTCCCTCCAGTGTGCGGCTCAGCACGTACAGCACGGCAATGATGGCCGCAACGAGGATCAGGAAACGCCATCCTCCGGCCCCCGAGCCGAGTGCGCTCACGCTGAACTGCGGCGGGGTGTCTGAGTTGCAAACGGCTGGCTGGTCGCTGCAAATCGCCAGGACTAGCTCCCGCTGCGCGAGAGTCGCGCTATCCGAAACCTGGGCAGCCGCTGCCGCAAACCCGTACCACGGCAGGAAAAGGAAGATAAATACCAGGAATGATCCTATCGCGGCTATCAGATCACCGCGACGCAATCTTCTGAAGTCGAAAGGGAACCATGCATCGGGACGGCCTGCTATTCCCTTCTGGGGCTGCGGGACATCACCGGCTGCTCGAATAGCGTCATCCTGTGGTGATGGCTGTGCCTCCGCCTGTGGCACGGCTCGCGCCTGCGAACGTTTTTCTGGTCTCAGAAGACCCGGATCACCCATCATAGTCTCTCTCCGCCCTGCACCCTCGGACCTTGATTGGGTTTAGGAAGGGCATACTCGCATCTGATACTCTTGTCAAGAGATCATATGTTCTGGGTGCCTGATATGACCGGATCGGCACAATTGAAGGCCGCGCGGGAATCGGCATAATACGGGTGATCATGTAAAGTGCGCGCGTCGGGTCGCTGTTGCTGATCATGGTGTTTCCTCAGCGAGCCTTATCTGTGAGGCGCCGGCGGGTCAAGGGTGCGACTAGTTTTCTCCTTTGCTTCCTGATCGATGCATGGTGTGCGAGCCGGGCGGGGGCACGACCCATACGCGAACAGCCCAATTGGCGTACGACAAGTTTCGGCGCTGTCGGACGCCTGTTACTGACCGGCTGCCGGGGAGTTGGAATCTAGTCGCTGACGGCCGGGCGGGGTGAGGGCACCGACGGCCACGATTGCTGCGATGAGCGCTAGGAAGGCACCGAAGCTCCAGCTTATGCTCAGCCCCTCGAGGCCGTACGTACTCGGCTTGAGCAGGAAGCCGATGAAGACCAGCACCAAGTTTATGCCCGTGGCCACCAGCAGCAGTAGGTCATGGCGGAGTGGGGACTTGAAGGGCAGTACCTGAAAGCCCGCTGCCAAGATCAGGTAGGCCAGTACAGCCAAGACGACGACGAACACCAGCCACAGCCAGCCGTGCGCGTCCGTGCCCGATTCCGAGGCGCTTTCCGTGCTGCCGAAGGACACGTAGGAACCGCTGAACCACGGCAAGAACAGCGAAATGAGCACCACGAGCGACGCCGCGCCAGCAATCTTGTCGCTAAGCGTCCACCGCCGGGCGTCGAAGCTATACCCGGAAGACGCCGTCGCGTGGCTAGCAGCCCCGTTGACTGGCTGCGTCTCGGCCTGCGGCCAAGCCGATGTCTGCGAACGGTTTTCGGGTTTCGGAGGATCCGGCTCGATCGTCATGGGTTCCCCCCCATGTCCCTGCACCCTCAGACATTAATTGGGTGTCTTAGAGTGGTATTACTCGCGTCTGGGGCTCTTGTCAAGAGTTATCGCATGAACCTCTGCTATCGAGCGACGTTGAGCAGGAGGTTGGCATAGTCCTGGCTAATTAGCGGTGGTGTAGCTGATTTGCGGTATGCTAGCGGTATTTTGTTAATTTGGGAGGTAGAGGTGCAGGCCGCAGCCTGCCTCGACCGAGTTGATCAGGGCTTGCAGCTGCGGCGGCGGCGGGGGGCGCTGTCGACTATGCCGGCCACCAGCGCCGCAACACGATCCAGGGGGAAAGACAGGCTCGGACCGTGCGAAGTGCCCGCGGCCACGACGGCGCCGGCCCGGCGGCTTGCGGCCCCCTAATCTCCGCGGCCGGGCTCCGGCGGCGATGCTTCAACATCGTGCTGCGGCGGGTGATCAGCGAACCAGGCGGGCCAGCAAAAGCAGTGATCACGGAAACGGCACCTGCGGGCCAGGAGCGGGCCAAGAACCTGCTGTGGGCGGCGGGCAAGCTCGCCGACTACGGCATCGGGCTGGGACTGGACGCGGTGCCGGAGGTGCTGCTGCACCCGTCGGTGACCGAGCGGTTCACCCGGTGCGCGCCGGGCCTGTCGGGCGTGGCACGGCGGACGCTGCGCACGAACCTGCGGTTCATCGGCCGCCGGGTGGTGCCGCAGCTGTATCCGGCGGACGCGCCGCTGCCCCGGGAACAGGCCAAGCAGCCGTACAGCCCGGCGGAAATCAGCGGCTTCCTGGCGCTGGCGGACGCCCAGCCCACCGCGGAGCGGCGGATGCGCGCAGCCGGGCTGGTCTGCCTGGGCGCCGGCGCCGGGCTGATCCGCGCCGACCTGCGCGACGTGCGCGGCAGCGACGTGACGTGCCGGTCCGGCGGGGTGGTGGTCACCGTCCGCGGCGCCCGGCCGCGCACGGTGCCGGTGCTTTCCCGTTACCATTCCCGGCTGCTGGCCGCGGCCCGGTCCGCCGGGACCGGGCTGATCTGCGGCGGTACCGATCCTGGCCGCCGGAACCTGGCGAACCCGCTCATCAGGGCGCTGGACGGCGGGGGCGGGCTGCCCCGGCTGGACACCTCCCGGCTGCGTGCCACCTGGCTGGCCGAGGTCGCCGGGCTGCTTGGCCTGGCCACGTTCATGGCGGCGGCCGGGATCACCTGCTCCCAGCGGCTCGGCGACCTGATCGCCGGGCTGGAGCCCGCCGCCGAAGCCGACGCGGTCCGGCTGCTCGGGGCGGCCCGGCAGCCATGATCCCGCTGGCGGTGTTCGAGGCGGTCATCGACGGCTCCGGCGTCGCGCCGCGGATCGAGGTCATGCTGCCCGCCGGCGTGCGCCCCCGGCAGCTGAAGGTCCGTACCCTGCTGGCCGGCATGTGCCTGGCCCAGGCTGATCACCGGCCCGCGCACCTGAGCCGGGTGCACCAGGCCCTGGTCAGCCTGCCCGAGGCGGACCAGTGGCGGCTGGGCGTGATCGCAGACTGGAAGAACGGCCCGCACCTGCTCACTTACCGGCAGACCGAGCGGACCTTCGGCCTGGTCACCGCGGCCCTCGGCAAGGATCAGCCCGGCGGGCTGCCCTCGCAACAGCTGCAAGCGGTCTGCGATGACCTGCTGGAGGCATCCATCCCGGAACAGTTCAAGGACGCCAGCACGTCGCTGGCCGTGGACTGGACGGACCTGGAGTCCTTCTCCCGGCCCCCGCCCGCCAGGGGCGGGCCCTGCGCCGACCCCGAAGCCTCCTGGGGGCACCGCAAGAACAACCTGCTGCGCCGCCTAGACGAGCTGTTCTACGGCTACTACTTCTCCGCCGGGATCATGATGCGCGAGGAGAACGGCCCGCCGGTTCCCGAGCTCGCCCGCCGCGCCAGCCTCTCCTCGTGCCGGCACGACCCGGTCCGCGCGTTCACGCCCGTCCTGACCGCGATGCCGGCCGCCGGCATCCCGCTCGGCGACGTCCTCGCCGATTCCGGCTACGCCCACCGCGACGCGGATGCCTGGGCGCTGCCGCTGCGCGCCGCCGGCGCCTCCCTGGTCCAGGACCTGCACCCCCACGACCGCGGCCCCAAGGGCACCCACCACGGCGCGATCATCGCCAACGGGAACCTGTACTGCCCGTGCACCCCCCGATCGCTGCCCGGACTCGGGCCGCTGGCCCGCGACGCCAGCCGCGACGACATCGCCGCGCACGACGCGAAGACCGCCGAGCTGGCCCGGTACAAGCTCGGAAGGATCACCCGCGACGACGAAGACGGCTACCACCGGGTCCAGTGCCCCGCGGTCATGGGCAAGATCCGCTGCCCGCTCCGGCCCGCCTCGATGAGGCTGGACCGGGACCGGCCCGAGATCCTCGCCCCGCCGCAGAACCCGCCGGCCTGCTGCACCCGGCAGACCCTCACCGTCCCGCCCGAGGTCACCGGCAAGACCGCGCAGAAACACGACTACCCGTCAAAAGCGCACCGCCGCTCCTACGCCCGCCGCACCGGCGCCGAACGCGGCTTCGCCACCGCCAAGGACCCCGCCGCCAACGACATCACCCGCGGCTGGTGCCGCCTCATGGGCCTGGCACCCCTCATGCTGTTCACCACCACGCTGCTCATCGTCCGTAACCAGCGGATCCTGGCAGCCTGGAACACCCGGCAGGAAGAAAACGCCCGCCGCGCCGCCTCCGGGCTCCCCCCGAAAACCCGCCGCCGCCGCCGTAAAACCCTCGCCGCGCTCGCCACCGCCCCCGGACCGCCATAACACCCGGCCGCCCCGCGCACACCCACGGCCCCGCGCCCGTGTCACCAGCACGATCACTGCCCCGCAGCGTCAGCCTGCCCGCGAACCACCCGGACGCACACAAAGCCACCAGGCAAACACCAGCCGCACACGGCACAGCAGCAGCCCCAGCCACGCCACGACGCACGCCAGGAATGTCAGACCCAAACGTGAAAATGGTCCTCACCGAAACGTGAAGACCTCGCGGAGCCCCGTTACGGAATCGAACCGTAGACCTTCTCCTTACCATTGATGCCGGATTCGTCTAACGGCATCGCTCTGGGTCGGATTACCGCAGTTCAGCGGAATTTCTGTGTCTGGGTGCGTCGCGCTGTGTCCGCCGTTGCCTGGGGTTGTTGTCACTTGGTTTGTCACTGGCTCAAGGTTCTCGCGACCTAATCAAGTACCGGATAGATCCGGAGCCGGAGCTTCAGGCAGGTCGGGTCTGTCCAGCTCTGCCAGGAGCAACTCACCTACGAGTTGGACGACATCCGCGTCTACGTCCGCGCCCTCGGGGAGCCCGCGGATGAGGCGGAGTGTCTGGTCCTTGCGGTCAACGAACCACCGGTGGGCATGAAGACGTGCGTCTGCAGCGAGCTGCGCATCAGCTTCAGCAAGCTGCGCACGTGCTGTCGCACCTGCGGTGTGATCCAGGGTCAGCCGCACGATATCCAGCAGATCCGTACGTTCCTTGTTCACAGTGCGGTTCATAATCGACTGGAGTTTCATGGCGATCAACGGGCCAGGTTCTGCCACATGCGCGACGACCTCCGTGCTGGCGCCTTCCGGGCTGGCTGCGCGGATCCTCAGGGGCATGGCGGTCTCGATGGCCAGGCATGAGAAAGGACTGCAAGCCGGTCGGTTTCGTCCTCTGGAAGGTGAGCGAGTTCGGTATCTGAGACTTCGATGACGTCGACCTTTACCGCGCCTGTTGACGTAGGAATCCAGACTCCGGCCGGGTCGGCTTGGGTCACATCGTCCTGCTGAAGCAGTACATCAAGCTGGGGCGTTTCTCCGGCAGCCCGGCGGTTAGCAGTGTCAAGGTCACCAGTGACTCGGTATACGGTGCCGAGCCGGCATAGGACAGCAAGGCCGCCGATGATGGTAGCCCTGCGTCCAGTTCTGGCTTCAAACTCGGGAATAGCCTCAACAAGGGCCTGCATGGACGCTCCGACCAGGCCCACAGCAGGGATCTCGGCCGCGTCGTCTGACATGTCACCATCCATTACCACACGCGACGCCATGGCTGCGGAGGCTGCCAGCCTTCGAGGATCTCGCGGCCGCGTCCGGGATCGCGTGCCAGGTCGAGGGCCACGAACAGTGGTTTCGCCAGTGGCCAGGGCTCATTGGTGGACGCCCACGTCTTGGCCTGCTGGCCCGGAGGACCGACTCTCTGCTCGCAGACTGCGGGGACGGGCGCGACGCGGACGCTTGACCGTCGAAAGTCGGCATCGGCCGCGACTCCTAGAAGCCGTGTAGCCCGCCGTAGTACTGCTTGGCTCGGAACATAGAAGTCTGGTGGATGGTCTGACCGTGCTGCGATCGGCGCACCATAGATAGCGGCGGCAAGTGTGCCTGTGAGGGCCCAGCCCGGTTGGGCCTCGATCTCATCAAACCCGAGCCGCAGCGCGGCATTTACGGATCCTGTCCCCGGTCGTGGCAGATCCATGAGCGGAACTTCGATAGGTCGCCACGCGCTAGCCGTCTCCCAGAACAGATTCGGCAGAACGGCAACGCCGTCTGCTCCCACAAGACCCTGCCTGCGAAGGGTGGCCAGCACGTCAGAGACCGTACTAGGCGAGCGGCCGAGGCTCCGTGCAAGGTCCCGGACGCCATGCGGCATGTCTGGCTCTAGTAGAAGGGAGCACGCTACCTCAAGGCCAGCAGGTCCAGAGAAAGCGTCGGCTCGCTCAGCTCGACCTTTTACTCGTGGTAGATCGGCATCTACGAATACTCCATGGCCTGTCAAGTGCAAATGCCCGCGCAGGTCCAACCAACCCCACCCGCGGCTGCGCAATTCGGCACGAACTGCCTCGGGGATCCTGTCAGCGACGAGCACATGGAGGGCATCAGGCCGACTTCCACGTTCTGCATCCGCAATGAGGCGGGACACCTGCGTCGGCGAAGGCGTCGACAGACGTTTAAGCTCGACGAGAACGCGGCGGCCGCCAGCATCAAGAAAGACCAGGTCAGGCCTATCCAGCTGGCCATCTTCCACAAGGTGCAGACCGAGATCTTCGACTAGCTCTGCGAAGATCTCTGTCGTGTCCCACTCTCCGGAAACCATACGCATAGGGTAGCTAGTGTTCGGTGTTCGGTACAACCCGAATACCGAACAGATCGAGTGGCTCTCAGCCACGGTACTGATCGGCGCTGGGCAGTACGTGGCGGGCGTCACCGAGCGCGAAGACGGAACTGGGGGCGGGTGAGCACCACCGGCAGCGGGTTCGGCTCGCGGCGCCTTGGCGGTCGCGTTCCCTGGTGCGGGGGGAAGTGCGTGCGCGCGTCCAGGTCTGCCTCGTCCCTGGGCTTCCAGCGCGAGCTCGGACGGGTCGATTAGCTCCTGGCACCACTGGCAGGCGACCCCGGGCAGCAGCGGGCGGATCGCGACGTGGACCTCGCCGATCTGGCCGTCCGTTGCGACTGGGACGGAGACTCCGACCTGGATGCCAGGCACGGGGTGCTGCTGGATGACCGCGTTGGTCACGTGCCGGGCAGTGTTCGTGTCGGCGGCCAGAAAGATCCAGTCGACCTGGGTCAGGGCGGCGAGCGCCCGTGGGTCGGCCACGTCGCAAGCATGGTCAGGCGGTAACCTGCTCCCGGCCGTGCAGTGCCGCCATGTCGGCGGCGGCCAGACCGGAATACCATCCCTCCTCGTCAGACACCCGAGCCGCGCGGTCGTAGACGAGGCCGTCACCGAACATCTCGTCGACGGCATCGTCAACGGCCTGGTGGCGCACCTTGAGCACCGGCAGCAGGTCCTGACCTGATGAGGTGACCACTGCCTCCTGCTCCGCGTGGACGGTCGCTTGCGACAGCCGCTCCCCGATGCGGAGCGCGTAGGCCACCAGGAACGACTGACGGAACGCGCGGGTTCGTGACCGTCCGTAGGCATCCCGTTTGGTGCCCTCCCGCAGCATCGCGGTGTTGGCTTGCACCAGCAGCGAGGTGAACAGCAGCTCCACGGCGTCTAGGTCGGACGGGAAACCGATCACCGTGGATATGCCGAGCGCCTTCTGCCAGACCGAACGGCAGCGGTTGGCTTGCGCGACGGCGTGCAGGAGCGTCGCCTTCGGCGATTCGTACGGGTTATCCACCGGGAGCCGCCGCCCCGCCGGCTTGTCCCTGTTCCCGGACTGAGCGGCAAGTAGCGCGTGATCGATGCTGTGCTTGGCCATCAGCTCCTGCGCGCGGGCCGACAGCGCCTCCGCTTCCTCAGGAAACTCCGTGGATTCCGCCTTCGCCAGCAACGCGCGGATCTTGCCGAGGATCCGCGTATCCGCATCGCCGATCGCTGACGATACGGCGGCGCGCGCCGTCCCCGGCAGCGGGCACAACCGTTCCAGCACTGGCAGATGCTGCAGCAGGTGCAACAGCTCAATCGCGACCTGCACCGTTGCCAGCGCTTCCGCTGTCCGGGCACCCAGGAACTCGGCGGCGCTTCCCCACCAGACTTCGGACCCGAGAGCCGAGACCTGCGCGGCCCAGCGATCGCCCACCGTCGCGGCAGCGTAGCCGCGCATCTCGTCGGCGATCACGTCAGCAGCCATCGACGCGTGCGTGTCGCCCAGTTCCCGGCCCACGTGCCTGACCAGCTCCGCCGGCTGCCAGCCGTGCCGCCACCCCGCCGTGACGGACAGACGCAAGAAGCCGGCGATCTCCCGGCTAACGGCCTGCATCCAGCCCGGTGCCTGCTCCGTAGCCAGCAACCCCAGGTATTCCCCGAGACTGCGCTGGTCACCCCGGCAGACCGCGTCCACCGCCGCGTCCACCGCCGTCACGACGAGCTCTTGCTGTGACGGAACCCTGCCCCGGCCCGGCGACCACCCGAGACTCGCCGTCCGCTCCGCGCGGCGGCGCTGGCGATCCTTGTCCCTCTTCTGCCGCCGGTTCCGGCTTGCCTTCCCCACGATTGCGGACCCTCCCTGAGACCGACCAAGGAGAAAGCCTTGCACCGAATGCCGCGCGGTGGGGGGGAAGACACGCCTGTACCCGTTGCTGGCGGTCACCGCTGCTGGTGGCTGGCGGTCGATTTCGACGGGCCGGACGCGCTGCCTGACGCTCTCATGCACGTCAAGGCCGCCCGTGCGCTGCAGGTCCCGGTCGCCGTGGAGGTGTCTCGATCAGGAGTCGGCGCGCACGCTTGGGCTTTCTCCACCTCGCCTGTCCCATGGTCCTCGATGTTCATCAGCAGGTTACGGGCTTGCTGGGTCACCCGCGTTCCCGTTTGGTGGCGGTGATTCCGGGCAGCTGCGCGCGCGGCCGGTGCCGTGCTCGATGAAGAACTGATACGTACGGTCGACGCAGGAACACGGTATCGACGTGGAAGAAGTCCGCAGCGAGGATCGTCTTGGTCTGCCTGGCCAGGAACGCCCGCCAGGTCTGCCCGGACCGCCTCGGGGCGGATCGATGTCGGCGTCCTTGAGGATCTGCCGTACGGTCGACGGCGCGAGCTTGTATCCGAGGCCGGTCAGCTCGCCGTGGATGCGCCGGTAGCCCCAGCCCGGGAAATGTTGAGCTCAACATTTCGAGTCGTGGGGACACCGCCGGATCCATGGCGAACTGACGAAACTCGGTGTAACTGTCGCGCCATCCACTATCTGGGAAATTCTGCACACTGCCGGCGTCGATCCCGCCCCGCGCCGCTCAGGCCCGAGCTGGCGGCAGTTCCTGCACGCCCAGGCAGCCGGGATCCTCGCAGTCGACTTCCTGCACGTGGACACCGTGCTGCTGAAGCGCATATACGTATTCATAGAGCACGGCACCCGCCGGATGCACCTCGGCGGGGTCACTGCGAGCCCGACGGGCGAGTGGACCGTGCAGCAGGCCCGCAACCTGGCCCTCAGCCTCGACAAGCGTTTCGAGGGCAATAAGTTCCTGATCCGCGACCGCGGATCGAACTTCACCGCCTCGTTCGACGCCGTCTTCCAGGCCGCCGGAACCAGGATCCTGCGCACCGCCGTCCAGGCTCCGCGCATGAACGCGACCTGCGAGCGGCTCGTCGGCACCCTGCGCCGAGAGCTCCTCGACCGAGTGCTGATCCTCGGCGAACGGCATCTGCGCGCCGTCCTGACCGACTACCAGGCGCACTACAACACGGCCCGGCCGCACCAGGGCATCGCCCAGCACATCCCCGACGACGAACCTGACGCTCCCCGCGCCACCGTGACCGACATCGACACACAACAGATCCGCCGGAAACCTGTCCTGGGCGGCCTGATCAACGAATACACGCGCGCCGCCTGACCACGGAAGACCTGCAGGTCACCAGCACAATCCTGTTTTCGAGCGGGACAGGGAGCGCTGTGACCTGGCGGCCCGTAGGCGCGGCCATCTCGGTCAGGACTGCAGCCCACACGACCAGGACCAGCACCAGAAGGCACTAGCGCCCGTCGGTCCCGCCGGCGGCCGCCTTGTTCTCAGATCACCGCGGGCGGCGCATCGGGCACGGCCGCGGGCTTGGCCACGCCCTCGAACGTGAACTGCGCTTCCGGCCCGGCGCCCTCCACATCGACCGTGACGATCTGGCCGGCCCTCAGCTCGCCGAAGAGGATCTTCTCGGACAGGTTGTCCTCGATCTCCCGCTGGATCGTGCGGCGCAGCGGCCTCGCACCGAGCACCGGATCGTAGCCCCGCTCGGACAGCAGCGTTCTGGCCGCAGGCAGCAGCTCCAGGCCCATGTCCCGGTCCTTGAGCCGCTCATCCACCTTGGCGATCATCAGGTCCACGATGGCGAGAATCTCCTCCCGGCTGAGCTGGTGGAACACGATCATGTCATCGACGCGGTTCAGGAACTCCGGCCTGAAGTGCTGCTTCAGCTCCTGCTGCACCTTGGTCTTCATCCGGTCATACGAGCCGCGCGACTCGCCTGCGGTGCCGAAGCCGACAGATACGCCCTTCGAGATGTCCCGGGTGCCCAGGTTGGTGGTCATGATGATCACCGTGTTCTTGAAGTCGACCACCCTGCCCTGCGCATCGGTGAGGCGCCCGTCCTCGAGGATCTGCAGCAGCGAGTTGAAGATGTCCGGGTGAGCCTTCTCGATCTCGTCGAACAGGACCACGGAGAACGGCTTGCGGCGCACCTTCTCGGTCAGCTGGCCGCCCTCCTCGTATCCGACGTACCCGGGCGGAGAACCGAACAGCCGGGACACCGTGTGCTTCTCCATGTACTCGCTCATGTCCAGCTGGATCAGCGAGTCCTCATCGCCGAACAGGAAGTCCGCGAGCGTCCTGGACAGCTCCGTCTTGCCGACCCCGGACGGGCCGGCGAAGATGAACGAGCCCCCGGGCCGCTTCGGGTCCTTCAGCCCGGCCCGGGTGCGCCGGATGGCCTGCGAGAGCGACTTGACGGCCACGTTCTGCCCGATCACCCGCCTGTGAAGCTCGTCCTCCATCCGCAGCAGCCGCTGCGATTCCTCCTCGGTGAGCTTGAACACCGGGATGCCCGTGGCGGTCGCCAGAACCTCCGCGATCAACTCCGCGGTCACCTCGGCGACGGTGTCCATGTCGCCGGCCTTCCACCCCTTCTCCCCGGCATCCTTCTTCCCGGTCAGCTGCTTCTCGGTATCGCGCAGCGCGGCGGCCTTCTCGAAGTCCTGGGAGTCGATGGCCGACTCCTTCTCCCGGCGGACGCCAGCGATCTTCTCGTCGAACTCGCGCAGGCCCGGCGGCGCGGTCATCCGGCGGATCCGCATCCGGGACCCGGCCTCATCGATCAGGTCGATCGCCTTGTCCGGCAGGAACCGGTCGCTGACATAGCGGTCCGCCAGCTGCGCGGCGGCGACAAGGGCGCCGTCGGTGATCGACACGCGGTGATGCGCCTCGTAACGGTCCCGCAGGCCCCTGAGGATCTCGATGGTGTGCGCGATCGTCGGCTCGGCCACCCGGACCGGCTGGAACCTGCGCTCGAGCGCCGCGTCCTTCTCCAGGTGCTTGCGGTACTCATCCAGCGTGGTCGCGCCGATCGTCTGCAGCTCGCCGCGGGCCAGCATCGGCTTGAGGATCGAGGCGGCGTCGATCGCGCCCTCGGCCGCGCCGGCGCCGACCAGCGTATGCAGCTCGTCGATGAACAAGATGATGTCCCCGCGCGTCCTGACCTCCTTCAGGACCTTCTTCAGCCGTTCCTCGAAGTCGCCCCGGTACCTCGAGCCGGCCACCAGCGCGCTCAGGTCGAGGGTGTAGAGCTGCTTGTTCTTGATGGTCTCCGGCACCTCGCCCTTGACGATCTTCTGGGCCAGGCCCTCCACGACAGCCGTCTTGCCGACGCCGGGCTCGCCCACAAGCACCGGGTTGTTCTTGGTGCGCCGGGACAGCACCTGCATGACCCGCTCGATTTCCTTCTCCCGGCCGATCACCGGATCGAGCTTGCCCTCGCGCGCCGCAGCGGTCAGGTTCCGGCCGAACTGGTCGAGTATGACGGAAGTGGCGGGCGCCGTCTCGGACGGCGCGCCTGCCGCGGCCGGCTCCTTGCCCTGGGAGCCCTGCAGCAGCTGGATCACCTGCTGGCGGACCCGGTTGGGGTCAGCGCCCAGCTTGACGAGCACCTGCGCGGCGGCGCCCTCGCCCTCGCGGATCAGGCCGAGCAGGATGTGCTCGGTGCCGATGTAGTTGTGACCGAGCTGCAGGGCCTCCCGCAGCGACAGCTCGAGGACCTTCTTGACGCGCGGAGTGAAGGGGATATGCCCGGACGGTGCCTGCTGGCCCGGGCCGATGATCTCCCCGACGTGCTGGCGGACCGCCTCCAGGCTGATCCCCAGCGACTCCAGCGCCTTGGCGGCGACGCCCTCGCCCTCGCGGATCAGGCCGAGCAGGATGTGCTCGGTACCGATGTAGTTGTGGTGGAGCATCCTGGCCTCTTCCTGAGCCAGGACCACAACCCTCCGCGCCCGGTCGGTGAACCTCTCGAACATCTCGTCGCCCCCTCACCGAGCGGTCGGCGAGGCAACTGAAATCTTGCTCGTCCTTTCGCATGCTAGCCCGCGCGCCGGGCGACGGCGCGCACGCGAATGTCGCACAAATAAAACGTTCCCCGTCGGCAGCGGGGTTCACCCCGCCCGGCCTGGGGCAACGGGGCAAGTGTCACAGCTACGCCGGGAGCGAACGCGCACGGCGGGCCGCGCACCGCGGTCACATCAGCCAACGGCGCGCCGTCACGGCCCGCGGGCCGCGTCCAGCCTTGTCGCTTCGATCTGCTCCCGCCTTGCACACCTATCACCGCTCGACGAAGGACACCTCGTTCGGACTGGGCGTCCCGTGCGGCGCGGATAGGCCCACTTCCCGGTGACCAGGCCACGGTGCCTGTAGGGCTCCAAAACCGGTCGCGCAGTCTGACCTGCGGGTTCATAGAAGCGCTCACGCGGCTCTGTAGTACTCATTGATCACGCCACTGAGCACCTTCCGGCGCCGCGCCGCCAGGATGGCACGGTCGGCCCAGTCCGGCCTTGGCCGGGCGACCTGCCGGCGGAGTACCGCGACCTCATGACGGAGCACCATGATCTCGGCGTCCTTGGACGCCTGGCTGCCGCCGAGCAGCACCCGCCAGCCGAAGACCCGGATCATGATCAGGTAGAGCAGGCGAAAGGACACAAACCGCGATCTTGCCGCAACCAGCCCATCCGGCCAAACCGCAGGTCACAGCACCTGCGGCTAGTTCTGAAGCGGTACAGGGCACCGTCCCTCCTGGTGAGCGGACGCAGGCCGCCACCATACGCTAGCGATGTAGGTCTACGATGTAGACATCACCATATCACGGGTGATTTACTGTAGGTCTACACGTAAACAGGTTGGAGTGCGCCATGATCGTCATTCTCGGGCTGGTCATCCTGGTCGCCGCGCTGATCGCCGGCGTGGCTGGCGTCCTGGCCAACGGCGGTCACGCCCATGCGGTGACCCATTTCGCGGTGTTCGGCTACCACGTGACCGGCTCCACCGGCACCCTGTTCCTCTACGGCATCGTCGTCGGGGCACTGGCCCTGGCCGGGCTGAGCCTGCTGCTGGCCGGCGCGCGCCGCACCTCCCGCCGCGGCCGCGACGCCCGCCACGGGCTGGCGCAGTCCCGCCGCGAGACCGCCGCCGTCAGCCAGGACCGCGACGACCTGATCGGCCAGCGCGACACCGCCCGCACCTACACCGCCAGCACGCTCGGCAACGGCGACGGCACCGCCCGGAACGGCAGCGCCCCGGGCCTGCGCGGGCCCAGCCTGTTCGAGCGCCTGTTCGCGCGTCGGCCCGCTCCCCCGCAGGCCGCCCCGCAGCCAGCGCCGCTGGCCAGCCAGGCCCCCGTCCCCGTCCCCGTCCCCGCCGCACGGCCGGAGCCCCCGGCCGGCCAGGCCGCCGCGGTCCCCGCCGGCCCGTCCGCGCCCGCGGAGTGACCCCCGAAAGGCAGCCCCCATGAGTATCTCCAGGAAGATCGCGCACAAGGCCGAAGCAGTCAAAGGCGCCTTCAAGAAGACCGCCGGGCGGGCCACCGGCAACCGGCGCCTGCGCGCCGAAGGCCGCGCTGACCAGGCCAAGGGCAACCTCAAGCAAGCCGGGGCCAAGGTCAAGGACGCCGTCAAGCACTGAACCCCGCCGCGCGGGAGCCCTCACTCACGCCCGCCGCGCGGCCGCGACCCGGGCCGCCCGCCCCCAGACCTGACGCAGGGACCCCCGGGCCGCGTCACCACCACGGCCCCCCGGCGGGCCCGCCGTCCTGCCCCGCGAGGCTCCCGCCCCGCCGGACTGGCTCACCGTCTTGAGCCCCGCAGATACGAGAGGAGCAACCCATGTTTATCAGCTGGTGAGGTGACCGGCGGTGCTCGCGGTGCGACGGATTGGCCCCATCTGTAGGTCATCGGCCGGATACCACCGGTACTCTCCCGGAGAGATTATCGCTTTCGGTGGGCACATCACGTGGGGAGTCAGGTGAGCGACCGCGCGGCCGCCGGTACCCAGGACCGGTCCGGTGAGGCGGCCACGCTGCCTGTACCGCCGTACGAGCCGGTCCGTCTTGATCAGCTTGCAGGTAGAGCTGATCCTTCAGAGAGCAGGCGACATGAGCGGCGGCTACGAGCTCCAACGCACTGATGCCAAGGGTGAAGGCGTGTTCGCCACCCGGTCCTTCCAGGTCGGCGAGACCGTGATGGTCGGTGTCATCGAAGCCGAACTTGACCACAATCACGCCCATGCCTCCCAGCTCAGCGAGAAACGGTTCGTGCTACACGGCGGGTTCATCGCCAAGGTGAACCACTCGTGCGAGCCGAACTGCGGAATCCACCTCAACGCCAGCGGCGCTCACGATTTCGTCGCCCGCCAACCCATCACCGCAGGCCAGGAGATCACCTTCGACTACGCCATGCGCAACTACACGGTCGAGCACTTCGCCGCCCACTGCCAGTGCGGCTCGCCACGCTGCCGTGACCGCATCACCGGCTGGAAGGATCTCCCCTCCGGGCGCAAAGCGGACTACCGAGGCTTCGTCGCCCCCTACCTCACCGACATCGACAACCAGGACGCCACCGAACGGGCCCGGTCACCTCGTACGGATCGAGCCGGGGTCGCCTCACCAGACCGGCCAGATCCGCCCGGCTCAAGTTAGCTGCCTGACCGGACGGGCCGTCTGCTGCGCCACGTACTTGGCCACATACGGATACGACACCTGCGCGTCGTGCTCATCAGCCAGCCGCTCGAAGACCCGCCGGGCGGTATGCCGCCTCTTGCGCGGCGCGGCCAAGTCCTCTCGCAGCATCTCATCGATCCACCCGGCCACCGCCTCCCGGACCGGCGCCGCCCGCTCCGGGACCTTACGATCGGGCGGCACCGGCGACGCGATCGCCTGCCGAACCATGCGGCGGTACACGTCATGCTTCCGCGCCAGCGCCCGGACCAGCATCTGATAGCGCTGCCAGTCGAAGAGGATCGCCCCGAACAGCTCCACCTTCCGCGTTGCGAGAAGCGCCCGTACTCCGGCCGGAGAGAACGTCTGCCATGCTCGTTGCCACTTGTGCTGACGATATGAGCAGCCGCGCAGTAGTCCGTGGGAGTTCTTCCGGCACAGCTCGCCGGTCCTGGTCTCAGCAACAGCACCACACTGGAGCCTGGACCAGGAAGTACCCGAGAGCGGCAAGCGCCAGCGCTAACGTGATAGCCAGCCCAAGGCTGTAGAGGAAGAACCCAGCGACTGCGATGACGACGGCCAGGTAACCTCAGTAGCGAGTTAAGAGCCGGGTGCGAGACTTCATCCTGCGAAACATAACTCCGGCTGGCCCAGGCCGTCTACGGTCAGATGTGTCCGAGGGGGATTCCACCTTCTTCTTAGGCCTGATGGGGGTCGGCGACGGAACACGATGGTGTAACTTTCTGAGTATCGATCGAGCTCTCGGCACCAAGTGGGTACCTCATGTAACCTAATTATCTTATCTGGCCGCATTGGAGGAGAATTAATTATCTTCAGAGTCGGAATCATATAGTACAGGTAGAGGTTCATGAATACTAGCGATGCGGTACGGCGCATAAGCAAATCTACAACGATTACCTTGCTCTTGTCGCCTGTTGGACTCCTTCTTATTTCAGCCACAAGACTATTAATTATTTCGAACTACAATCCAGTAACTTCCTTGGCGATTCTCTCGTCGCAAGGATATATTAACACGTTGCTTGGTACCGTAATTCCCGTAGTGCCGATCTTTATGCCATACTTTGCGTTGTTGCTTCTATTTTCTAATCGCGTCATTCCTAGCATGCTGGCGTTTCTCGCAACTGCATTGACCTCACCGAGTTCTATGGATCGATCGGCTACGCTAAATGTTATAAGAAAGAATTGGCATGTAATCTTTATCGGAAACGGGATACGTCACACTTTGTTGCTCGTTGTGGCGGCACCGTTTGCTTGCTTGCTTGCTGCCGAACTTGCAGGGTTTGGCCTTACCCTATTTGTTAGAACCGTTGGCATTGCAGCTACTATTGTTCTAATTCCAATAATAACGGGACTGTATCCTTTGCCGATTAATAACAGCGTATATGCAAATCTGGTAAAGCAGCCCTGGCTGCCTGCCGAAACGATAACATTGGCCTCGCATCAGGATGTTACTGGATACGTTCTATCCAGCGATGGGTATTGGCTCGAGGTGCTAATGGCAGGCAACAGGACGATAGAATACTATCGCGTAAGCAGCATTTCCGACCGAGAAATATGCCAGATGGACGGAGCAGCCCAGGCTCGTCCCCTTGTCGCACTGGTTTCTGCGCCGGCGACGATACCTGAGTGCATACAGCCTCTTGCAAGCATGAAAGGCACACTCAGTTGGTTGGCGCCAATTATTAATATTAAAAGCGGAGCGGGCACCAAGGAGAATACGTGTCTGATGCCCATACCGAGGCTGTGTACGTCTGCTACCCGAAAGTTGAGTAAGTGAGACTAGTACCCAATATTGACACTGTTCCAGCCCGCGTTAACAAATACCTGCTGCCGCATGAAAGAAACCTAGTTGCCACAAGGCGGCATCCCGCTATGCTTATACCCTCAGCGGCCACAGCAACGGGAGGATTGTTGTCAGCACTCGCGGTTAATCCAGTAGTCAAAGGTAACAGACCACTAGAACTTACTACCTGGCTACTTATGGGGTTTTTGCTCGTGCAGTTCATCTTGGCGTGCATAAGCTGGTCTACTAGATACTTCATTGTCACCAGCCAGCGCCTTATCTTGACGACCGGAATGTTCAGTATAACCAGAGTTACTACTCTGCCTTTGGAAACTGCCAAAAATATCATATTCAATCGTTCACGCGCTGGTCGCCTGTTTGGTTATGGAACCTTCATCTTCGGGACTGGCAGCAGGATTGATTATATTCCTTACTCGGAACAAATCTCGCTGGAGATTCACGGACTTGTCTTCAAAGACCAGGACTCACCGCTGGACTGACTCATAAGATTAAGTGGATGGTCCTAGTGCTACCGCCAAGTTCGCGTGATTAACGTTCCATTTATCATCGAGATGCACAGCGGTCGATAAAGCGTTCGGCGAATAGCTGATGTGCATTCGATGTGCCCCGGCACCTATCCGCTCTGCGGCGCCGCAGGTCACACGGATGGAAGGGTGAGGCAGTCTGTAGGCCGGGTCTGGTGCAGCCAGTTTCCTTACCTCCGTTGATGCAGAAGGCGGCATGAACGCCGACCTGCGGTTGAGATCTCGACGCTTCTGGTCGTTTCTGCACCAAGGTCTACAACCGGTTCCTCATCCCCTCACTGCCGCGAAGCAGCCTCAGGCACCGCTCGAACTCCGCGCCGCGCTATCGGCCATCACCCGCCACCTCGACGACTACGTCTAGCCCGCGCGCCTCCCCGCCCCGCCCGGCGTGAAATTTGACACAAACGTCCACTAGCTCACGACCAAAGATCGTTAAAGAGCGACGAAGGGCGGCCCGGCGCGCGACAGGATCCCCCGTACGCCGCTACTGGATGACTCGTCTGGTCGCTAGGTCGCCATCGCCGCTAACTCTCTCCGGAGGACGGCCGAACATCAGCCGTGCGCATCAGCACCGCCAGCTCGTCGGCCGCTCCCGCCTGCACCTAGCTCCGCCGCCAGGAAGAGACGGATGCTGTCCCGTCCCGAGCAATCCGAGTCATCGACGCTTGAAGTAGCAGGCGTGGTTCACATCGACGGGACGGTTTACCGGACCGCATCGTCCCGCCGATCTGAGTCACGCGGTGTTTCGGCGTGGTCGGCGGCGATTGCGTCCGCGGCTGTGGAGTGGATGGTTTCGGCCAGGTTCCGCCTATGGCCGGCGAGAGCGGCGAGAACTCGGCCTGGCTTTGGCTCACGATGAAGGATTCCCGGCTGACCCACGCTATGACCTGCGAGTTCCTGGCTCGCAGTGAGCGGATGTGCGCACTAAATCAGGGCCTGGACCTGGCGTGTGCCCCCGGTCCCTGCGGACGGTGAAGACGGGTGCCGGCGTTCGAGGGCAGCAAGGCCGGGACCGAGACGATGCCGCCGGTAACCGAGGCGTTCATGACCGCCCGCGAGCGGGCCATGTGCCTGGTGCCTCAGAAGTCGCGGACGCGGGTGAGGCGGATGCGGACCGGGACGGAGCACCTCTCCGCGAACGTCACCGAAGGCTGCCGCCACCATCCCAGCCGAACCCGGCCGGGTTCGGCTGCGGGGTACCGTCACGCCCGGCGGTCCTCAGCCAGATCGCCGTCTCGCCGGTGAGCCGCCGGCGGACGCGCTCGCCGTACAGGCCCGGCAGGTGAGATCCGTCCGCGAATCTGTCAGTCTGGGACGCATGTCATCCGTCCCCGGACCGGCCCCTCGGCCGGCCGCCGCGACACCGGCCTCTGCCTGCCGTCCTGGGCAGGATGCGGCCCGGGGCCGGCACTCCCGCGAGGGTGCAGGGCGTGGGCGGCACACCGGCCAGGACGCAGAGGGTGGCCGGGGCTGACGTGCGGTTCGCGGCCGGGGTTCCCAACGTGGGCCCGTTCGGCGATCCGCTGCTGCTGACGGACCTGGCGGTCGCGGCCGAGGACAGCGGCTGGGATGCCTTCTTCATCTGGGATCACCTGCTGTACCGGGACCAGCGCTGGCCGGCCGCCGACCCGACGGTAGTCATCGCGGCGGTGGCGGCCCGCACCAGCCGGATCCGGTTCGGCGTCCTGATGAACCAGCTGGCCCGCCGCCGGGTAGGCAAGGTGGCGCGGGAATCGGCCACTTTGGACCGGCTGTCCGGTGGCCGGCTGATCCTCGGCGCCGGGCTCGGGTCAGTGCCCGAGGAGTTCACCGCGTTCGGGGAACCGGGTGATCTGCGTGAACGCGCCGCCCGGCTGGACGAGTCGCTGGAGGTGCTGACGGAACTGTGGCGCGGCGAGCCGGTCACGTTCCATGGTGAGCACGTCACCGTCACCGGCGTGACCATGCTTCCATCGCCGCTCCAGCAGCCGCGCATTCCCATCTGGTGCGGTGGCCGGTGGCCGAACAAGGCGCCGTTCCGGCGGGCTGCCCGCTGGGACGGGGTGATGCCCACCCACACCGGCTATGGCCTGGGGGAGACCATGCCGCCGGCCGAACTGGCCGCCGTCATGCGCTACACCCGCGAGCACCGCGAAGACGGGGCCCCGCCACTGGCTGTTGCGCTGGAAGGCCGCACCGACGGCGCGGCGGCTGACCGCGGCGGCCGGAACGTCGGCGCCTACCGCGAAGCCGGTCTCACCTGGTGGGTGGAAGCGCTGGGCTGGTGGCGCTGCGACCCGGCCGGTGCGATGGCCAGGATCCGGCAAGGCCCGCCGCTGCTGAACTAAACTGAGCCGGGTCACGCGGTACTTCCACGTGCCCGGCGGCGATTGCATCCCGGCTGCGGACTGGATGGTCCGGCCAGGTTCCACGCGTGGCCGGCGAGAGCGACCCGAACTCACCGTGGCAAGGTGTGCTGCCGCCATCCGGGCAGCAGGGCGTCTTGATCGCGGCGCCGGCGGGCGCGCGGGCAGTTGTCCCGGCGGCAGTCGCGGGCGCCGATGACTCAGGTCAACGGGACCAGCGAGCTAATGACTCAGATCCACGACGCCTGACTCAGATTGGATGAGACCGGACAACGATGCCGACACGATCTCGGCCTTGGCTGGAACCGGGTCCGATTGGCCCCCGGAATGGCCCCCAGGGTCTGTTCGATAAGTTCGAATTACTTCTCTGACCTGGAGCTCCGTTACGGAATCGAACCGTAGACCTTCTCCTTACCATGCATGCCCGTTTCGTCCGGCGAAGTCGCGGCCCGTCGGGTTGTCGCAGGCAAGAGGGGTAGCGCCGCCTGGGACCGTCGCGTTCTGTCTGCTGTTGCCTGGATTCGTTGTCACTTGATTTGTCACTGGCTCGGCTATAGGAGTTGCTTGACGCCACATGGCGATCATGGACCGCCTGATCAACCGGTCTGTAGTTAATGGCGACTGGAGTGCGCCGGCGCCAGGGCCGAAGGACCGGCCTTCAGCTGTCGTAGCGCACCGTGTTACGATGTAATACATGAGCCATCCGATGAGCGTCCGCCTGAACGATGCCACGATCGCGCGCCTCGGCAGGCACGCGCAGCGTATGCACCTGGCCCCCCGCACCCTGGCACAACGTTATGTGGAAGAGGGACTGAGGATGGATGAGCACCCGCTCATCCGGTTCGCCGACGGACCAGCAGGCCGCCGCGCCAGGTTGACGGGAACCGGCAAAGACGTGTGGGAGATCATCGCGGCGGTACACGACAACGACGGTGACGCCGCCGAGACGGCACGCTACCTGGAGCTGCCGCTGGGCCTCGTACAAGCCGCCATCAGCTACTACGGCGCCTACCGGGACGAGATCAATCAGTGGATCGAGGCCAATGAGCAGCAGGTAGCCGAAGCACATGCCGCCTGGTCCGCCGGCCAGGATGCCGTGAGGCGGTGAGGCTGCTACTGGATGAGATGCTGTCCCCGGCCATCGCGCGCGAGCTCCGCGAACGCGGACACGACGTCTTGGCGATAGCAGAACACCCAGGCTGGGCAGCACTCTCAGATCCCGAGGTCCTGGCCGTGGCACGGACTGAGCGCAGAGCGGTCGTCACCAATAACTTGCGCGACTACCGGCCGCTGCATTCCGACGCGATAACGCCGGGCGGCCCGGGACACTTCGGCATGGTCTTCATGCCAGGAAGTTACCGGCGCACCAAAGCAGACACCGGGCGAATCATCTCCGCCCTTGAGGCAAAACTCGCTGAATACCCCGGCGATGAGGATCTAGAGAATGGCGAGTGCTGGCTGTAACAGTCAGGCGTCCGATTATCCTGCGGGAGGTCATAGGGCGCCGTCACGCCCGCCCGCGAGCTCACCTCCAGGTGCCGTTCGGCATGAGCTGGTAAGTCACCACAGGGATGAGCAACCGCTCCGGGCCAGGCTTCAGCCCGGGAGGTCGCTTGGCATATCGAGTTGTTCGCGCAGCCAGGCGGCGTCGACGCCGGTCTTGCCATCGGCGGCGAGCAGGTCGGCCTCGTACTCGAACTGGCGCAGCATCGCCTCCAGGTAGGGGCGTTCCGGGCCGCGAGCGGCCTGCCTGGGCGTGCGGCCGGACAACGCGGGAACCTTCTCATCGAGCCAGAACTTCTCCCAGCCTTCGGCCGCGGCCGCGGCGCCGCCCTGGGAGGCGCGCTGCCCGGCCGGCCAGGCGACGTCCTGCACCGGGTCGATCCTCTTCTCCGAGGTAACCACCGGGTCGGCGCCCACCTTGCGGAGTATGTCGACAAGCCGGGTGAGTCGCTTCTGGGAGTTCACCTCGACGGTGATCTCGCGGCCGCGGACCCGCAGCACACCCCGCACCCAGCGCTGCGGACCGTGGGGCTCCGCGACGTCCTGGTGGCCCTGAGCGCGCAACTGCGCCATGGCCTCAGCCATCATCGCCTCGCGCTGGCCGTCGGGGATCAGCGCGCCCCACCAGGTGACCCTGTCCGGCTCGTCGGTGTCGAGATCGAAATCGGGGCGTTCGGCCAGTTTGGCGGCCGTACCCTCCTGCACGGCGATCATCGCGGTGATCAGGCACATGGGGTCGCCGTCGGTGTTGGCGATCGCCGGCGGCGTGGCCCGGTAACGGTGCACGTCCGCGGCAATGCGGGTGATCAGCGCACCGGTTACCTTCCCGATCAGGCTCGCCGCCGCGGCCGATACCGGCTCCTGGTCATCGGCGTACACCCCGTGCGGCTCGGCATGTCCGAACGGGATGAGGGTGGGCGGGACCTCAGGGTTCCCTGCGATCGCCTGAACCGTCGCCAGTCCGGCCTCATTTATGAACTCCGCGGCCGCATCTGCCTCTGCCGGACTGAGCTTGACTCCCACCCCCGTGCTGCGCCAGATCCCGTCGACCGGGACCATGCCGCCCAGCCACACCGTCCACCGCGGCAGGCCGGCCGTCGCCTCCGACGGGAACTCGACGTACCGCTCGGTGCCAGAGACGATATCGGTGCACCACAGCCCCGGTGCCGGGACCGGCTCGCCTATCCGCCACAGGCCATAGCGGATGTGCTCGTGCCAGGCCAGGCCAGGGCCCTGGCCGCCAGCGCCGCCGGTGCCGACGGGTCGGTCGCGAACGCCCGCAGCGAGGTGCCCGCGGAATCGCCACCCGGTCCTCCGGCAACCAGTCAAGGTCGTCGGTCACCGACAGCTCCTCCGTCACCCGCGCCCGGACCGCCTCACCAAGCTCGGTACCGTCCAGGAAGGCACTGACGGCATCCCGCAGCGCGATGAGGCCCGTGCGGTCGGCGAACCGGTGTACCGCGGCGCGTTCCCGGCCGGCGGATTCATCCGCGTTGGCTGTGGCGTAGGCCCGCTCGATAGCCGTGCCATACAACTCGACGGCGAAGTCGTCGACCGGTACCTCGTTCAGCTTCAGTTCGAGCAGCTCGACGGCGTCGGCGGCATGCCCGCTGGCGCTGATGAAATCGATGATCTCCAGCCCGACGTCCGGATCGCCTGCCTCATCCGCGGCCAGCGCCTGGTCGATGAGACGCCGCTCCTCCTCCGCGTCCCCGGCGGCACCCGCCACGGCGGCCGCGAACGTCAAGACGGTCAGCGAGGACGCGTCCTGCACAGCCAGCATCAGCCTGGCGGTCCCCTGGAGACGTTCCAGCGATGAGCCTTCCCGTCGCAGCGCCGACACCAGCCAGCCCGCGACCGGCACCCCCTGGTAATGCTCGGCCAGCAGCACGGCCAGCTCGGCCACTGGCGTTTCGGGATCATAGATACGGCCGAGGCGCGCCTGCACGGCATGGATCCGCGCGGCCGCGGTCCGCCGCCGCCGCGCTTCCGCCTGCTTGGCCGATGCCTTGGCGCGGTTCTGCTTCTTGCGGCGGTTGCTGGCCATGATGGCTCCCGGTGCTACCGCGCGAGGAACCCCGGTCGTTCGAGATTCATGAGGGCGGACATGAGGACGGTGGGCTACCGGCAAGCGCCGCCGAGGGCGCACGGTCAACCCGTCACGGAGGCGCGCTGGGCCGTCGCCGGGCCGGACTCTATTCTCTCGGCAACGGAGACGGGCAGCGGCCGAGATCCGGGCATACCCGGCCACTCCAAGGTGTCTGCCTGAATAATCACAGGTCAGAGGGAAGCAAGCATCTGAGCACGTCGCGATATTTCAGCTGCCAGCGGGACCTGCGACACTTAGTTAGTCACTTGATCTTGAATTAGAGTGTCGAACGAGAATTTGATAAATATCGTTGACCTGGAGCCCCGTTACGGAATCGAACTGTAGACCTTCTCCTTACCATGGAGATACTAGCACACATGGACCTGGCATCCGAAGATCGGATAATCTTACTGAGCTGCGGATATGTAGCTGGACATGGCTCTATGAGGCTGCATAAGGCTGGCAGATGGCCCCCAAAATTGGCCCCCATTTTGCTATCATGGGACCATGACGGCACGACGTGGCTGGGGCGAGGATGGGATCTTCTTCGAGCACGACGCCCCTTGCCGCGATAGCGAAAGGCACCGGCACTGCGAGGGCCGGTGGCGGGGTGTGGTCAGCCTCGGATTCGGCGCGGATGGCAAACGCATCCGGCGCAAGGTCTCCGGTAAGACCAAGGCGATCGTCCAGGACCGGCTGAAAGCGCTCCACGGCGACCTCGAAACAGGCGTCCGGGCCAGCCCGAACTACACCGTCCGGCGCGCGGCGGAAGACTGGCTGAAAGAAGGCCTAAATGGCCGGTCGGCCAAGACGGTCAAGAAGAACGAGAACGTCCTGGCCCCGATCCTGACCGCGATCGGCGCCAGGAGACTGCGCGAACTGACGGCGGGCGATGTGCAGCAGGCGCTGAACGCGATGGCCCAGCGCTACTCAACCGCCGCCGTGGCCATGGGGCACAACGCGCTGACCCGGGCGATACGGCACGCCGAAGCCCGGGACCTCGTAGGGCGCAACGTGGCCACGCTCGCCAATACGCCCAAGGGGCAGGCCGGGCGGCCGAGCAGGAGTCTCACCCTGGAACAGGCGTCCGCGCTCCTGGCTGCAGCCGAGGGGACCAGGATGCACGCGTACATCTCTTTGTGCCTGGCGACCGGCATGCGGACCGAGGAGGCCCGGGCGCTGCGCTGGGAGCACGTGGACTTCGGCGATCCGGCGGCCAGGCCGGCCGCGCCGGCCAGTGCGGCAGTATGGCGCTCTGTACGAGCCCACGGAGATACCAAGACCGAGAAATCGCGCCGGACGCTGAGCCTACCCCAGATGGCGGTCGATGCGCTGATGGCCCACAAGGTACGGCAAGCGGAGGAGCGGCTGACCGCGGGCAGCCAGTGGAGTGATAACGATCTTGTTTTCTCCGCCCGGACCGGCGGTGCGCTGGATGCGGCTAACGTCCGGCGAGAATTCAGAGCCGTCTGCAAGGCCGCGAAGATCGGGGAGCACTGGACGCCCCGCGAGCTGCGTCATTCGTTTGTGTCGCTAATGTCCAGCTCGGGAGTACCCGTCGAGGAGATCGCGCGGCTTGCGGGACACTCCAACACCAGGACCACCGAGGTGGTCTACCGGCGCGAACTGCGCCCTGTCCTGACCACCGGAGCCGAGGCCATGGACAGGCTGTTCCCAAGCTCATCGGCTCCCGTGCGCGGCACACGGAAGCAGCACACGAAATCTGGCCACCGAGCATCATTAGCCGCTCGATAGCTATAGCGTGTGTAACCGCCGTTAGCTGCGTGGCTGCGAGGTTTAGTCAAACATCGTGGCATGCTAATGCCCGGACCAGGTCATTATGGTGCCTCGAACTCGGTCCATTATCACCCGTGAGACCGGTCACGTCTCGGCTGATCCCGTTGCCTTCGCCAGGGTAAGTGGCGTTGTGGCGAGCTTGTCTGCAGGGCGCGGTGCCGGGAGTATGGACTGAACGGCCTGCTGGGCGCTGACCTGGATGCGTGGTGAGAGGGGTTGTCGTGGCTGAGCTCGCGGAACCGGTGCTGATTCAATCTAATCCTCTCTATAACGATCAGATGCTTTTCGGCATGTATATGAGGGCGCTGGATGCGCTTCTGGCCGACTCCGAGCTCCGTGCTGCAATGGACGAGTTCAGGCTCTCGCCCAATACGCTGCGAGGGAAGATGATCAGGGGTGCCCGCCGGGTGCTGCAGACGGCACCACGGGAATTCACAGTTTATGAAGCGGCCCAGGCACGTCTGAGCGGTACCCCTGAACCGGAAGCCCAGGCACGGGTTTTCCGCTTCGCCGGCACCGTCAGATACATACTGCGCATGGCCTTTGACCCGAAAGCCCGGGCCCAGGGTTTCCGCTTCGCTGATGACTTCGGTTCCATGCTGCGCATGGCCTTCCTGGGAGTCGGGCTCGTCGGCGCACTTTTCGCGGTAGCCGGAGTGGCGAGCATTCCGGCGTGGCCATGGACCGAGCCGCTAGTGTGGGCTGGGGCAACGATGATCGCCGCGGCAGGGCTGCTCTCCGGTGTTTACTGGCTGCTGGGCACCAGACTGGGGTTAACACTGCTCAGAGGCGAGCTGATCCTGGGAATCAACCCGGAACTGGATGAAGCCCGGAACCGGTTGATGGCAGCCATCAGCCAGGACGAACTCCTGGCGCAGGCACGCACAGTCATCAACACCACGCGGCAGGACCGGTTCGGTCATGCGTACTCTGTCGCCGGTACTTCCGGGCTCAGCGAAACCTTTGACAGCACCTTCCAGGTCCCTACCGGCACGGCCGCCGAACTCGATGGGCTGCTCGCCCGGCT
>Ga0182013_10001138_pt1 | contig 36689 bp, 29 predicted proteins | sample 612S2MmetaG_FD_120487 | JGI IMG/M metagenome (GOLD analysis project Ga0182013, IMG submission 120487) | Permafrost microbial communities from Stordalen Mire, Sweden - 612S2M metaG | ecosystem: Environmental > Terrestrial > Soil > Wetlands > Permafrost | place: Sweden: Stordalen | collected... | reverse complement strand
GAGGAGCAGGGCGTACCGCCGGAGAAACTCGCCGGCACCATCCAGAACGACATCCTCAAAGAGTTCATGGTGCGCAACACCTACATCTATCCGCCGAAGCCGTCGATGCGCATCATCTCCGATATCTTCGGCTACACCAGCGTCAAGATGCCGAAGTTCAATTCCATCTCGATCTCCGGCTACCACATCCAGGAAGCCGGTGCCACAGCGGATTTGGAGCTGGCATACACGCTGGCCGACGGCTTCGACTACATCAAGGCGGGCTTGGACGCCGACCTGGACATCGACAAATTCGCGCCCCGGCTGTCCTTCTTCTGGGGCATCGGGATGAACTTCTTCATGGAGGTCGCGAAACTGCGTGCCGGCCGGCTGCTGTGGAGTGAGCTGGTCGCCCAGTTCAACCCGAAGAGCGCTAAATCGCTGTCACTGCGCACACATTCGCAGACCTCTGGCTGGTCGCTGACCGCCCAGGATGCCTTCAACAACGTCGCCCGCACGTGCATCGAGGCGATGGCCGCGACCCAGGGCCACACCCAGTCGCTGCACACCAACGCGCTGGACGAGGCGCTGGCGCTGCCCACCGACTTCTCCGCCCGGATCGCCCGCAACACCCAGCTGGTGCTGCAGCAGGAGTCGGGCACTACGCGGCCGATCGACCCTTGGGGCGGCTCGTATTACGTGGAGTGGCTGACCCATCAGCTCGCGCAGCGCGCGAGGGCCCACATCGCCGAGGTCGCCGAGCACGGCGGCATGGCTCAAGCCATCAGCGAGGGCATCCCCAAGTTGCGGATCGAGGAGGCGGCGGCGCGCACCCAGGCCCGCATCGACTCCGGCCAGCAGCCGGTGATCGGGGTCAACAAGTATCAGGTCGAAGAGGACCAGGAGGTTGAGGTACTCAAGGTCGAGAACACCCGGGTGCGCGCCGAACAGCTGGCCAAACTCAAGGAGCTGCGGGCCGGCCGGGACCAGTCGGCGGTCGACGCCGCGCTGGCCGAGCTGTCCCGTGCGGCGGCCGCCCAGGGACGGGCCGGTGAGGACGGGCTGGGCAATAATCTGATGGCGCTGGCGATCGCCGCGGCCCGGGTCAAGGCCACCGTGGGCGAGATCTCCGACGCGCTGGAAAAGGTATACGGGCGCCACCAGGCGGAGATCCGCACGATCGCCGGCGTCTACCGCGAAGCTGCTGGAAAGGCCCCGAACATCGCATCCGCCATGGAGCTAGTCGAGAAATTCGCCGAGGCCGACGGCCGCCGGCCCAGGATTCTGGTGGCGAAGATGGGCCAGGACGGCCACGACCGCGGTCAGAAAGTCATCGCGACCGCCTTCGCCGACATCGGGTTCGACGTCGACGTCGGATCGCTGTTTTCCACGCCCGAGGAGGTGGCCCGCCAGGCCGCCGACAACGACGTGCACGTCGTCGGCGTGTCGTCGCTGGCCGCCGGCCACCTGACCTTGGTGCCGGCGCTGCACGACGCGTTGGCCGCGGTGGGGCGACCCGACATCATGATCGTGGTCGGCGGCGTCATCCCGCCCGGTGATTTTGACGAGCTCTACGCTGCCGGGGCCGCCGCCATCTTCCCGCCCGGGACGGTGATCGCCGACGCCGCGATCGGCTTGCTGAACAAGCTCGCCGAGCGGCTGGGTTACACGCTCCATTGACCGCGAGAGTGCAGTTACCGACGGCGTTACTCGGGAAATGCGTTGCCAGTTGCACTTTCGCGGGGGTCTGAGATGGACTTAGCTGCGGCAGTTCGTGGCGGTGATCGCGCCGCGCTGCCGCGGGCCATCACGCTCCTGGAGTCCACCCGCGCCGACCATCGCGAACAGGCACAACAACTGCTGTTGGAGCTGCTGCCGGACTCTGGAAACGCCCATCGGGTGGGCATCACCGGTGTCCCCGGGGTGGGCAAGTCCACCAGCATCGAAGCGCTGGGGATGTTCTTGATCGACGAGGGCCACAAAGTGGCGGTGCTAGCGGTCGACCCGTCGTCGACGCGCACCGGCGGATCGATCCTCGGGGACAAGACCCGGATGGGCCGCCTCGCCGCACACCCGCACGCCTACATCCGGCCGTCGCCGACGTCGGGCACTTTGGGCGGTGTAGCAAAGGCCACCAGGGAATCGGTCGTGCTGCTGGAGGCGGCCGGTTTCGACGTCATCCTGATCGAAACCGTCGGTGTCGGCCAGTCCGAGGTGGCGGTCTCCAACATGGTCGATACCTTCGTCCTGCTGACCCTGGCCCGCTCCGGCGACCAGTTGCAGGGCATCAAAAAGGGCGTGCTCGAGCTGGCCGATATCGTGGTGGTGAATAAGGCCGACGGCACGCACGTGACCGAGGCGCGCAACGCCGCGCGGGAGCTCTCGTCGGCGATCAGGCTGATTTATCCGCGTGAAACGCTTTGGCGTCCACCGGTTCTCACCATGAGTGCGATTGAGGGTACCGGCCTGACGGAGCTGTGGGACACCGTCGAGCGTCATCGCCAGGTGCTCACCGACGCCGGGGAATTCGAGGCGCGCCGTCGGGCTCAGCAAGTCGATTGGACCTGGCAGATGGTCCGCGACGCGGTTCTTGACCGGGTGCTGACCAATCCCGCGGTGCGCAAGATCCGCGCCGACGTGGAGCGCCGGGTCAGGGCGGGGGAGTTGACTCCCGCGCTGGCAGCGCAGCAAATTTTGCAAGCCGCTTCGGGCTAACGGAAAGGTAAATTAATCGCGTTCGATCGTGGGCTGTCAATTCGAATGTGCGGCGAACAGGCCGGCCGCCCTTGGCCGTTTCGCAAACCCCTCGAGCTCATTCGGTCGACCGGTTATGTCCTTGGTCCGTGATGATCGTCTCAAGAAGGTCAACGATCTGGTGTTGTCCGGCGGCTGCGGCGTCGAATTTGCCGCGCATCTCGGTGAATCCTTGGTCGACGTGGGATCGAAGGTCAACAAAGTCCTCTCGGAGCGCGTTGAAGCTTGCCACCGTGGCCTGGCGGAACTCGCGGAGATCGTCGCGAAATCCGCTGACGTCGCGGTCGGCGGCGCCCGCGAGTACCCGAGCGGCCGCAGCGTCCTGCCGGTTTGCTTGTACTTGCCCGGCAAGGTCGCGCACCTGGTGCTCAAGGGCAGCGACCCGTGATTCGAGATCTCCGGGATCCATGAGTGAGAGCGTAGCGGTGTCCGCCGACAACGGGCATCCCCTCCGCTGATGGCCGCGTGCGATATCAGCAGGCGCTGGCGGTTGCTTGGCGAGTTGGCAGGCGGGCTGGTAGCGACTGCGCGGCGATGCGCTCCTGCGCGTGACGGCGAATCTAATAGTGGTATCGGGCCTTGAGAATTTTGATTTCGTCGTTGTCGGCGCGGTAGACCAGCCGATGTTCGTCGGTTATCCGGCGAGACCACCGCACGGCCTGCCAGCCGGATCGGGCTAACGGAAAGGTAAATAAATTCGTTTTTGGCCCTTTGTCGTGTGAAATCGAAGTAAATTTTGAATGTGACGGTAGAACCCCGGGGCGAGCTCCACGCGATCCCTTCCCACGATGGCCCCGACGCAGGTCATCGAGTGTTCGGTGCGGCGGACCCAAACTTTTCGTGCGTCCTTCGAGGGTTCTCGAGCATGTTTCCCAGTCGCCGACTCGGTGGTGGGGCACTGGCCGTTTACCTCGATGGTCAACCCGTCGTCGACGTGTGGACGGGCTGGTCGGACCGGGGCGGCAGAGTGCCGTGGACGGCCGATACCGCGCCGATGGTCTTCTCGGCAACCAAGGGGATGGCCTCCACCGTCATCCACCGGCTCGTCGACCGGGGGCTGATCGACTACGACGCGCCGGTGGCCGAGTATTGGCCGGAGTTCGCAGCCAACGGTAAGTCGAACCTCACCGTCCGTGAGGTGATGAGACACCAAGCCGGTCTGTCGGGCCTGCGTGGTGCCACCCGGGAGGACTTGCTTGATCACCTGGTGATGGAAGAACGGCTGGCCGCGGCGCCTCCGGGACGCCTGCTGGGCAAACCCGCGTATCACGCGCTGACCTTCGGCTGGCTGATGTCCGGGCTGGCCCGGGCCGTGACCGGGAAAGGCATGCGTGCGCTGATCCGTGAGGAGCTCGCCGAACCGCTGGGCACCGACGGCATGTATCTGGGCCGGCCGCCCGTCGGGGCGCCGACGCGGGTCGCCGAGATCGTGATGCCGCAGAGCATCGTCGCCAATCCGGTCGTCAACTATGTGACGCACAAGGTCGCCGATCGGCTGTCCGGTGGATTCCGGTCCATGTACTTCCCGGGCGTGATCGCCGCCGTTCAAGGTGATATCCCGATGCTGGACGCCGAGATGCCGGCAGCCAACGGGGTAGCGACGGCCCGCGCGCTGGCGCGGATGTACGGCGCGATCGCCAACGGCGGCGAGATCGATGGCACCCGGTTCCTGTCCCGTGAACTGGTCGCGGGTCTGACCGGTCGACGGAGCCTGCAGCCGGATCGGAACCTCTTTATGCCGTTGGCTTTCCATCTGGGCTATCACAGCCTGCCGATCGGGAACGTAATGCCCGGCTTCGGTCACGTCGGGTTGGGCGGTTCGGTCGGCTGGACCGACCCTGGCGACGGAGTGGCTTTCGCGTTGGTGCACAACCGGCTGCTGACACCGTTTGTAATGACTGATCATGCCGCGTTCGTCGGCATCTATGCGCTGATCCGGCAGGCTGCCGCGAAAGCCCGCAAGCGCGGCTTGCGGCCGGTGACCGAGTTCGGGGCGTCGTTCCGCGAGCAGCGCGACGTCGCTGGCTGACGGCGACGAATCTTGCAGGCGTCAGGCCAGTTTCGGCGTCGCAAGCCGCCTGGCTCGCCGGATCACGACGTCCTGGTAGCTGAAAAAGTCCGTCCGGCCAGGCCGACTTCCTCATGGGCATCCCTGATGAAGGTTTCGGGGATGGCGATAGCAAAATCACAGTTGACATCGATTACTCGGCTATCCGTCGGTACAGTTACTTCACTCGACCCGTCCGTTCGGAGAGGCAACGTGTGACTGGTGCCCGTCAATTGAGCCGCGTGGACTCAGTCAGCGTTGTGATCCCGGTCTACAGCGGAGCCGAGACCTTGCGCGGCGTGGTGAAGGAGATTGAGCAACTCCGTTCGACCCAGAAAACCCCCGACGGTCGTGAGTTTCGCGTCGACGAGGTGCTCCTTGTGTGGGACCGGGGCATTCGTGGAACCGACGAAGTCGTGCGTGACCTGGCTGCGTGCGATGAATGGATCCGCCCAATATGGCTTTCCCGCAACTTCGGACAGCATCCCGCGACACTCGCGGGCATGACGTCAGCAGCGGGCGACTGGATCGTCACGATAGACGAGGACGGACAGCACGATCCGGCATATATCGGCAACCTACTCGACAAGGCGTACGGGGATCGCGCACAACTCGTGTACGCCGCGCCGATGAACCGACCACCTCACGGTGTCTTGCGCAACGCGGCGTCTTGGCTAACAAAGTGGTTGTTCGTGCACGTTCTCATGTCGTCTGACGGACCCAAAGCCTTCAACAGTTATCGGCTGATTCTGGGCGAGGCCGGACGAAGTGTCGCGGCCTACACCGGCGCAGGGGTGTTTCTGGACGTCGCTCTTCGTTGGGTTGTCACCAACCCTTCGACCTGTCCGGTGTTGATGCGCCAAGAAGGACGACCCGCGAGTGCATACACCCTGCCCCGCCTGGTCGCGCATTTCTGGCGGCTCGTCATCTCTTCGGGTACCCGGCCGCTGCGCTTCGTCTCCATGATGGGAATCCTGTTCGCCCTGCTCGGTTTCGGGGTGGCGATCTATAGCACGTTCCAGAAAGTGGTCGGGGACATCAACGTGCCAGGGTGGACATCGGTGTTCGTGGCGGTGCTTGTTGTCGGAGGAGCCACCTTATTCGCACTGGGGATCATCGCCGAGTACATCGCCGCTGCAGCCAACATGGCGATGGGTAAGCCCGTGTACGTCATCATGCGCGATCCCGGCGACATATTCGACAGCCCGGCGGGCTAACGGGTGCTCACCTGGATCGTGGGTCGCGGCGGACTGCTCGGCAGCGCCGTGTCGCGGATGACGGGTCCGAAGTTCTTCGGACTCCCGGTGCCATGGGCGAATCACGATGCGGCGGTCGGGGTGCTCGACTCGGACCTCGAGCGATTCATCCGAGCGGCCCGAAACGACGATTGGTCGGTTATCTGGGCCGCCGGCAGCGGCGTCGTCGGTACGACGGCCGACAAACTCGCCGCGGAGACGCGGATCATGTCTCACCTACTCACGAGGTTACGAGACTTGCGGCCGACAGGTCGGGGTGCGTTCTTCCTTTCCTCGTCGGCGGGCGGCGTCTTTGCCGGGTCAACTCATCCACCGTTCAGTGAGTCGACGACGCCGCGGCCGCTGAGTCCCTACGGGGAGACGAAACTCGCCCAGGAGGAGCTCCTGGAGACGACGCTCGAAGGCTGCGTCCCACTCGTCATCGGACGGTTCTCAAACCTCGCCGGGCCTGGTCAGAATTTTGTGAAACCGCAGGGTCTCATCAGTCAACTGTGCCGAGCAGCAGTCACGCAACAATCGTTGAACGTTTTCGTGCCGATGGAGACACTCCGCGACTACTTGTACGTCGATGATGCCGCCGCGATGGTGCTCACACTGGTCGAGAGTGCGGTGCACAACCAGCCGTCGACGCCGGTGCTGCGTAACATCTCGTCACAACGACCCGTGTCCGTCTGTACCGTCGTACGGACGGTGCAGCAGGTTGCCCACCGCACGGTCCGCATCGTGCACGGGACCAGCCTGTCCGCGAACTATCACGTTCGGGACCTGCGGCTTTGCACAGACTTCCCGCGCGAGTTCCGCGACGTGGCGATCACACCGCTTCCGGTGACGGTCAAGCGCGTGTACGACGATGTTTTACTGCGCGCGCGCCTCCCGAGTGTCCGCAGCTGTGCTGCTGATGCTCATTCCCGTTGACCTCGGAAGGCATATCGGTGGCGGAAACGCTTCCGCATCGCTTTTCGGTGCTTGTCTCGTATGTTCTGAAACAAGCACCGTCCAACTAGATTCGAGGACGACCTGAGGCGCGTCATGGACGTTCTACCTCGAGTGGCGAGAACATGGTCGGATCAGGAGGAAGATGGACAGCGGCGATCATTCACGGGGTGGCGCGACTAAGCGCATCGGTATCTTTGCGGGTGGAAAAGTCGGCTATTCCATTGTCGGAAAATTGCTTACCTACGCGCCGGAAAGCATCTTTGCGCTGGTAACCGACACAGAGGCGCCCCCCGCCGGGCTCGACATTCCGGAGGGATGCGAAACCCGACATTGGCGGGACCAGGATGAAGGTGAGATAGCGGATTGGCTTCGCCTCGAGCAACTCGACGTCATTATTCTCGCCTGGTGGCCCCATTTGCTCAGGGGAGCCGTTCTAAACGCAGCGCCAGTTATTCTGAACACTCATCCAAGCCTACTGCCGTACTGCCGAGGAAAAGATCCGAATTTTTGGGCAATTGTCGAAAGTGCGCCTTACGGTGTCACGCTTCATCACGTCAACGCTGCAATCGATGCTGGTGAAATCGCTTTCCAGAAAGAAATACCGGTTTCTTGGTCCGACACAGGCGGGACGCTATACCAAAAGGCGTTGTCCGGAATAGTTACTCTTTTTGAAGAAGCGCTGCCAACAATCGTGCACGGTACCATCCCGCGGATTCCGCAAACAGAAGGTGGTAGCCTGCACTATCGCAGTCAACTCGAGCCGGCGAGTGTCATAGACCTCGATGCGCCGACAACGGCTAGAGACGTGCTAAACCATCTCCGTGCCCGCACGTTCCCGCCGCATCCCGCGTGCCGCTTCTCTGATGGAAACGATGTTTACGAGGTACGGGTCACTATAAATAAGCTTCCGTAGACCGCGGCTTCCGAACGTATTCAATAATGGTTTTGTCGGAGATTGCAAAATCCGCCGGTGGTTGACCCGCGCCTTGCACTAGGTGGCATCGAGAACACCTACGAAAATGCTTGACCAGACAGCCAGCGCGAACAACCACTGATCGACTCGGCGGCGCCGCTCGCCCCAGCGCATCTCCTCCTGATCCGTCGGACTGGGGCCCGCTCCACATCAGCGATTGGATTCAGGCGTTTGCTCGACGATCTCCGGTATCCGCGCCTACGCCAACCCGTTGTTCCCGGGTAGGCCGAACAGCAGACCGCCGGTGCCGCCGGTGCCGGCGGCGCCTGTGGCCGGGCCGGTCCCGCCGTTGCCCCCGTTACCGCCGTTACCGATCAGCACGGCGTTGCCTCCCTTGCCGCCTGCACCGCCGATCGTCCCCGCGCCGTCGGCGGTGCCGCCGTTACCGCCGGTGCCGCCGTCGCCGATGAGTCCGGCCAGACCGCCGGTGCCGCCCGCGCCACCGACCACGGCGCTGGCCCCGCCATCCCCACCGGCCCCACCGTTGCCCCAGAGGAGGCCGGCGTTGCCGCCGGCCACGCCGATCCCCCCGAGGGTGCCGCCGAACCCGCCGGCTCCGGCGGCCCCGCCGGAGCCGAAGAGCATGCCGGCGTTGCCTCCGGCCCCGCCATTCCCGCCGGTGCCGGTACCGCCGACCCCGCCGTTGCCCCCGTTACCGCCGTTACCGAAGAGCCCGCCGGCGTTACCGCCGGCGTTGCCGGGTCCGCCGGTGATGCTGCCGAACCCGCCGTTCCCGCCGTTGCCGGCGGCACCGTAGAGCATTCCGGAGTTGCCGCCGACCGCGCCGTCCCCGCCGACGGCGCCGCCTTGCCCGCCATTGCCGCCTGCGCCGCCGTTGCCCCCGAGCATGCCGCCGTTCCCGCCCCTCCCGGCGTCCCCGTCGGCGCCGGTTGGACCGGCCGTGCCGCCCGCTCCACCGGTGCCGCCGTTACCGAACACGGCCGCGGAACCACCGATGCCGCCGTTCCCGCCCTGGGGGCCGCCGAACCCGCCCGTGCCGCCGGCGCCCGCGGTGCCGAACAGCCCGGCGGCGCCGCCCAGTCCGCCGGCCCCGCCGAGGCCGAGGGTTGAGGCACCGCCGGTGCCGCCGGTGCCGCCGGTGCCGAATAACATCCCGCCCGCGCCGCCGACCCCGCCGGCCCCGCCGGTGCCGGCGGGGCTTGTCCCGCCAGCGCCGCCGGCACCGCCGTGGCCGAACAACCCCGCGGCTCCGCCGTTGCCACCGGTTTGCCCTAAATTGACGGCCCCGGACCCGCCGGCCCCGCCGTTACCGAGCAACCACCCGCCGGGCGCGCCATTTTGGCTGGTTCCCGGGGCCCCGTTGGCGCCGTTGCCAATTAGCGGGCGGCCGGTCAGCGTCAGGAAGGGCGTATTGATCAGGTTGAGCAGATCCTGCTGTACCGTCTGCGCCGGATTCGCCGTGAACGCCGCAACGTTGGCCGCCTCCGCGCCGGCATAGGATCCCGCACCAGCGTTCAACGCCTGCACAAACTGGTCGTGAAATGTCGCCGCCTGCGCGCTGAGCGCCTGAAAACCCTCACCGTGGGCCGAGAACACCGCCGCAATGGCCGCCGACACCTCATCCTCGGCCGCGACCAGAATCCCCGTCGTCGGGGCCGACGCTGCTGTGTTGGTCGCGTTGAGCGTCGAGCCGATACTGGCCAAATCCCTTGCCGCCAACGTCAAGATCTCCGGCGCCGCGATCACAAATGACATATCAGCCCTCCGACATGGCACAAAACGAGATTCAGGATTCTCCATAAGTCATACGCGCTATGGGGGACAAATGTCCAAGGTTCCGAGATTATCGACTCGTCACTGGGCGAAGGTCGGCGTCGATGGTCTCGATGTCGCGCATGCGGGAGCGTTAGGTCCGCGCGCCGCGCGTAAGAAAAGTCGGCCGGTGACGGCCCGAGAGCGTTTCAGCTAGTCGGATTGCTTGGAGACCCATTGCACGACAACATAATTCATGCCATACCGTCGTCGATAGCTCAGCCCGAGCGGGGAGGATGGTCTCACCCGACAATGCCCGACCCGGGTATCTTGGCGTGCCGTGAACTGCCCCAAAGACGTAGCCCCTTATCAGGCAGCGCAAAGCTGCCGGACAACTTGCACGACTCGGCGCTGCTCGATCTCGGTGATGTCATGGAAACTGGGAACGTTGATCGCGCGGTCGGGGATTTCACCGGCCCATCTACCTCCTGACGATCCTGCGAACGGCGGGGTCGTGGACAGCGGATGAAAGAACACGCGGGCATCGATATTTTCAGCCGCGAATGCCCCCGTAATGCGCTCAGACGTTAACCCGGTCGACCCCTCGAATACAACCGTCGGCATCCAGAATCCATTTTGTGTGCCCGGCGGCTCTGGGTTCATCGATATCCCGGCGACGCCGGCCACCCCGTCCTTGTAAGTCCGGAATATCTCGCGCTTTCGCGAAACCAGTTCATCGATACGCTCCATCTGTGCGCAACCTATGGCTGCCTGGATGTTCGACATTTTGTACTTGAAGCCCACCAAATCTGGCCAGAACTGCTTGGTCTGGCTGCGTGCGCGGCCGTGATTGCTCAAAGTGAGCACTTTCTCCTGGAGGTCGTCGTCATTGGTAACGAACATGCCGCCCTCGCCCGTCGTGATCGTCTTGGTCCCGTGGAAAGAGAAAGTCCCGAAGCGGCCCATGGAGCCGGCGCGCTTCCCGTGGTAAATCGAGCCGATGGCTTCCGCCGCGTCCTCGATTACTGGAATACCGTGCTTCTGCCCGACGGCCAAGAGCCGGTCCATCTCGCAAAGATTGCCATATAAGTGCACAGCGACAATGGCTTTGGTGCGCGGGGTGATGGCGGCTTCGGCCAGCTCCGGATCGATGCACCAACTGTCGGGCAGGATGTCGACGAAGACGGGTTTGGCCCCTAGGTGAACGATGGGCGCCGCCGTGGCGATCCAGTTGGTGTCGGCCATGATGACCTCGTCGCCTGGGCCGACTCCTAGCGCGGCCATCCCCATGTGCAGCGCACCGGTGCAACTCGACGTGGCGATCGCGTGCTTGATCCCCAAGTGTTCCTTGAAGGCGCTTTCGAAGCGCGCGATGTATTCGTAGCAACGCTCGCCCCAGCCGTTCGCGGCGGCGTCGGTGGCGTAGCGCACCTCGAGTTCGGTGATCGATGGCTTGGTGTAAGCGATGCGGGGCTTCACAGGATGCTCAATTCGGGAACCGCCGTGACGAAACGTGTGCCGCTGCCGACAAGATCAGCCAACTGGGTCCGTACCTCGTGGGCGATGTTCCATGGCAGGATGACGACGTAGTCTGGGGGACTCTCGCGCAGTGCCTCAGGTGAGCGGATGGGGATGTGGCTTCCTGGCATGAATTTTCCCTGCTTGGACATCGCGGCATCGCAGACGTACGGCAGCAAGTCGGGCCTGACACCTGCGTAGTTCAACAAGGTGTTACCTTTCGCCGCGGCACCGTAGGCCGCCACGCGCCGACCTGCACGCTTTTGTTCGATAAGGAAGGCCAAAAGATCGTCCTTCACACGGTCGGCACGCTTCTGGAAGTCGGTGTAGGTCTCACGCCGCGTCACCCCAAACTGCTCCTCACGCGCCAGTACCGATTCCACGCGGTCCGTAGTGGCGATCGTCGCCTTGGTATGGCAGCCATACACTCGCAGGCTTCCTCCGTGGGTGGGCAACTCCTCCACGTCCCACACTCGTAATCCGGCCTCGGCAAAGATGCGAGCCACGGTCGTGAGCGAGAGGTACGAGAAGTGCTCATGATAGATGGTGTCGAACTGGATCCGGTCGATCAACGGTATTAGATGTGGAAACTCCAGCGTGACGGTGCCTTCGGGCTTCAGCACGGCGGCCAATCCAAGAGTGAAGTCGTTGATGTCGGGCACATGGGCATACACGTTGTTGCCCAGAATCAAATCCGCCCAACGGTTTTCACCAGTCAGTCGACGCGCTAAGGCTTCGTCGAAGAATTCCCGCCTGACCGGGATTCCCAGCGCCTCGGCGGCGGCGGCCGTGCTCGCTGTCGGCTCGATGCCTAGGCAGGGGATACCGGCCGCCATGAAGTTCTTCAGTAGGTAGCCATCGTTGGAGGCCACTTCAATCACAAAGCTCTCGGGCCCCAGTTGGAGGCGCTCGGTGATCATCACCGCATAGCCGGCCGCATGATTGAGCCAACTGCTCGAGGTGCTGGAGAAGTAGGCGTAGTCGGCGCTGAACAGTTCCTCAGCGCGGGCGTAGTCCTCAGTCTGCACCAACCAACACCGGTCGCACACCTTTACGCGCAGGGGGTAATGCACTTCAGGGTTAGACAGATCCTCGGCACGCAAATAGGCGTTGGAAGGGGGCGCAAAGCCCAGGTCCACAAAACTGTGCAGCACGGGCGTGCCGCAGTGCCGGCATTTCATAATGCGACTCCGACGAAATCGGCACCCAGTAGCGGATGGGAAAGGTCACGAGACGAAAGGTCCTGTGGGGTCAATGGCCAGGCAATGGCGAGCCGGGGGTCGTCGTAACGCAAACCGCTCTCCGAAGGCGGGTTGTAGAACGCCGTGTGAAGGTATAGCAATTCGCTGTCTGGTTCCAAGGCTTGGAAGCCATGGGCGAAGCCTTCTGGGATCACGAGCATTTGCGCGTCGTCTTGCGCCAGTTCCTGTGCGTGCCACTGTAAGAACGTCGAAGATCCCGCCCGCAGGTCGACCGCAACGTCCGAGACCCGGCCGCGAAGGCAGCGGACCATCTTCATTTCCGCATACGGTGGGCGTTGAAAATGCATGCCACGTACGGCCCCGGTGTGGGTGGTTTTCGAGTGATTGATCTGCGCGATCTGGCGGTGGCCCAGCACCGGCTCAAGTTCGTGGGCGCAGAAGAGGCGAACGAACGCGCCGCGGGAGTCGCGGTGTGGCAGCGACTGCACGAGCTTCAGGTCGGCTATCGGGGTGTCGAGGATGTTCATGCCGTTGCCCAAGCCAGATCTGATGCCACCGCATCGGTGATGTACGCGTCCAGTTGGTTGGCACTCGGCACTTCACCGAGTTCCAGCCATCGGCGATACCACTCGGCCGTGTGGTGGACTGCTTTTTCAAGATTCCAGACGGGACGCCAGTCGAGGTGCATCTTCGCCTTGGCGGTGTCGAGTTGCAGCAAGCCCGCCTCGTGTGGCTGGGGACTGGATGTAACTTGCCACCGAAGCCGTGGCCACGTGCGAGCAAGGTCTCGGAGCACCCGCTCAACCGTACGGTTTCCTTCCCCATCCGGGCCGAAGTTCCAAGCATCGGCAGAAGTCGTGTCACCCTCCAGAAGCCGCTGACCCAGTAGCAGATACCCACTGAGGCAATCCAGCACATGTTGCCAGGGGCGCGTCGCGCGCGGCGAGCGAATGACTAGTGGCTCGTCGGCGACGAGGGAACGCACCAGGTCGGGCATCAGTCGGTCCTCGGACCAGTCACCGCCACCGATTACGTTGCCGCCCCGGCCAGTTGCGAGCAGGGGGGCCGACGGCTGTTGCAGGAACGCAGTTCGGTAGCTCGCGGCCACCAACTCGGCGCCGGCCTTAGAAGCACTGTAGGGATCGTGGCCACCCAGCCGGTCTCGTTCCCGGTAGGCCCAAGGCCATTCGCGATTCTCGTAACACTTGTCAGTCGTGACGACTACCACGGCACGCACACTCGGCGTGTGACGGGCGGCCTCGAGCAGATGCACTGTCCCCATGACATTGGTGGCCCATGTGGTGACGGGTTCGCGGTAGGACCGACGGACCAACGGCTGGGCAGCCAAATGGAAAACAATCTCCGGTCTTTCCGCGGCGAAGACCTTGCTTACTGCCGCCTCATCGCGAATGTCGATGCGATGATCGGCGATGGATAGCTTCAGTAGGTCCCAATGGTTCGGCTCGGACGATGGGTCCAAGGCAAGCCCGGCGACTTCGGAACCTAGCGCGCGCAGCCAAAGACACAACCAACTGCCTTTGAAGCCCGTGTGACCAGTGACGAGGACCCGGCGGCCGCGATATGCAGTTCCGAAAGCGTTCAACGCCAGCATTTCCACGGCGCTTCGCCGCTACTCCACAGTTCTTCGAGTAGGTTCCGGTCTCGAAGCGTGTCCATGGGTTGCCAGAAGCCAGAATGCGCGAAGGCCATCATTTCGCCGTCGGCAGCGAGACGCGCCAAGGGCGCGCCTTCCCAAGGGATCCGATCGCCCGCGATATAATCGAGTACCGCGGGCGATAGGACGAAAAATCCACCGTTGATGAGGCCGCCATCGCCACGTGGCTTCTCGACAAAGCGTGTAACCTGGTCGCCCGCGCACTCGATCGCCCCATAGCGCCCCGGCGGAAGCACTGCGGTGACCGTGGCGTGACGCCCATGCTGACGGTGGAATTCAATGCTCGCGCCGATGTTCACGTCGCTGAGCCCATCACCGTAGGTGAAGCAGAAAGCCTCATCGTCGCGGATGTAGCTCGCCACTCGCTTGAGGCGGCCGCCCGTCATGGTGTCTTCACCGGTGTCCACCAGGGTCACCCGCCAGGGTTCTGCGTGGCGCACGTGCACTTCCATCTTGTTGGCGGACATATCGAAAGTCACGTCCGACATGTGCAGGAAATAGTTGGCGAAATATTCTTTGATGACGTAACCCTTATAGCCGCAGCAAACGACAAAATCATTAATACCGTGATGAGAGTAGAGCTTCATGATATGCCATAGGATCGGCCGCCCGCCGATTTCCACCATCGGTTTCGGGCGAATGGCGGTTTCCTCCCTGATACGAGTGCCCGCGCCGCCGGCCAGTAATACGGCTTTCATTAAACCCACTTGTATTCGAGATGGACCTTCACGTCGACTTCCTTAACGCATCGTGTTGGCGTCGCTCTGGCTGTCAGCCACGGCTGCGCCCAGGCGCATGCGCCAGCCAAGCCAGCGGTAGACCGCGCGCCTTCCGAGGGCGTTCAGCCGGGCTCGACTGCTGCCGACGAGCAGCTGCCGCCGACCGAGCAGCCCGGGGTGCTGAGTGGCCAACTCGCGAAAAAAACTAATGACTTGGTCGGTCTGGGAGTGCAGGTATGTTCGCACAGTCTCCTGAGAGCCGCTGATTCGAAATGCCCAGAGGGGCCGCGGTACTGCGACGAGATTGCCGTTGCCATGAAGTAGCACGAGACAGTACGTCACTAGATCCATGAGATAGGGAAAGCGACGATCCCAACCACCGGCATCGATGAGGGCGGCGCGCCTGAACAAGGCCGATGGCGGCTCGCCGTAAATGTTGGTGCCGGCGAGCACGCTGCGCCGGATAGCTTCGGTGCCGGTGACTTCACCGCGCAGTCCGCCCAACCCGCGGTTGCGCAACACTATCCTTCCCGTGGCGTCGATGACATCTTTGGAACTGACAGCCAGCAGCGCTGACGGGTGTGCAGTCAATTCCTGAACGAGCACCTCGAGGTTATCGGGATAGAGCACATCGTCGGCGCAGACTAGCTTTACGAACTCGCCAGTGGCGAGGTTGGTGACGTGGTTGAAGTTCTCCGCTGCTGGAATGGTGGACGCCAGTCGGGTCAAACGGACCCGGGTGTCGGCGGCGTAGCGCTGCAGGGCCTCCCAGGTGCCGTCCGTGGACGCGTTGTCCGACACCACCAGCTCGAAGTCCCTGAATGTCTGCGCCAGAATCGACTGCATAGTCGCATCAATGAACGCGACGCCGTTATACACCGGCACAACGACCGACACGGATGGCGTCACGACACTGCCTCCTATGCTCGGCCAGGCGCAGTTCGGCGGGATTGCGGCGCATGACAGCCTTCATGAACAAACCAGCTGTATCCGACGCCACGGTGACGAGGACCAGCTACGACAGCCGCGTGAACTCCATCAGCATAAACTTAGTTGCTAACTTATTTTGGCGCTAGGCTTTCGCATATCGTGCGGCAGATTCGGGATACTGGACCAACATGTTACGAATGTGTCTACGCCGCAAACACCGCTTGCTGAAGCTAGAGAGCGAGTCATGATCTCTTTCAAACGGTATCGGCCACGCGCTGGTGGCGCGGTCACCGCGTACCGTGTCAATCCCATGGCGCTGGTCGGTTGGCCCCGGACCGCTACGACGGGAGTTTCGCCCAGGTGAGCGTGGCGTCGGCGGCGAAAGCCCGGGTTGGGCGGCCCGTGCTGCTCAACCTGCGCCCGCTGCGCGACCGCCGCGCCGACGAGGCGGGCCGCTGCGTGGTCTGCGGGGCAGATACCACCTTCGCCTTCAATTCCTGGACCACCCCAGACGAGTTGCACGCTTTTTGGGCTGATGCCACCGTGTCGCGCGCCTACACGCGGCGCGAGAGCATGTTCTGCCGGTCCTGCTGCAGCAATTTGAGAGTGAGGCGGATCGCCGAGGTTCTCGTCGCTCTCTACGGTCCTCCCGGGTGCGGGTCGTTCGCTGAACTGATCGAGGACCCCGCGTTCCGCGACCTCGAAGTCGCCGAAGTAAACACGATCGGCTCGCTCGGATCGCTGCACGCCCTGTTGCGGCGGCTCCCGCGGCTTGCGTTTTCCGATTACCGGGGGCCGGAGCGCCTGGGCGAGATTGTCGACGGCAAACGTAACGAAGACATCTGTCGCCTCACCTACCCCGATGGCGCCTTCGACCTCGTCCTGTCGTCCGACACTCTCGAGCATGTCCACAACTTCCGGGTCGCGCTGGCTGAGACGCGTCGCGTGCTGCGGCGTGGCGGCCGCCATGTCTTCACGGTGCCGGTTCTCTGGACGCGCGCGACGACCGAAACACGGGCCGAGATAGGTGAGGACGGGGAGATCGTGCACCTGATGCCCGCTCTCTACCACGGCAGGGGTAGCGGGGCCTACCGGTTCATCCCGGTGGGGGTCGATATGCTGACGTTCACCGAATTCGGCCGCGACATCGTCGATTACGTGCGCGATGCGGGCTTCGAACCCGAGGTCTACGCAGGCTGCGACGACGGCATAGGCGCCGAGATCGTATTCGCGGGGCGCGTCTGCGAGTGACCGCGTTTTGCCTAACGTCGAGATGAAGAGGTATTCGGGAGCGGGACGGATGGAATGACACAGCTGGGGCGTTGTCGGCTCGGCTTCTGCGACCCCGAGGCATGGACGATCGACTGGGAGCGGCGTATGCGCGCCGACGCGCTTCCCGGGAGCAGATCGAGGTGTTCGAAGGCCTCGAATGACTGAATTCGACCTGCCGCGCGAATCGGCGCCGCCGGGGCCGCTGATCCGGCTCGTCAGCGACCAGCGCGTGGCATTCCTTGTGGTCGGAGGAATAAACACCGTCGTCGGGTTCGGAATCTTCGTCGCGTGCTCGGAGACTGTGGGGTACTTTGTCGACCGCCGGTTCGGCACGGTCGCCGGGTCGCTGGTGACGGTCAGCCTCTCGCACGTACTGAGCGTGCTGTTCGCCTTCGTGATGCATCGCCGGTTAGTGTTCCGCGTTCGGGGCCACGTGCTGCGTGACCTCATGCGCTTCGAGAGTGTCTACCTCATCACGTTTGGCATCAACGCCGTCGGCTTGACCGCGCTGGTCGAGCTAGGCGTGCACCGAATCCCAGCGCAAGCAATCGTCTTTCTGCCCACTCTGCTGCTGAACTACCTCGGCCACCGGTACTTCTCTTTCCGCCGAAGTGCCGCCGGCGCGCACTCCGCCGACGGTCATGACGAGACGTCGCGCACCTAGACCGTGCAGCCGTTACAGCCGCCGGTGACGGGGATGTTATGTAACTGGGTGCCGACCAATGACAGTCGGCTTCCGCCAAAAAGATACGCACTGCCAATGGCGTCGAGGCCAGACGAATACAGGGGCTGAGTGTGTAGATCCGCCTATCGGTGGACTCCGAGTTCGTAGCCGTCCGCGGGAAATCTTCATATCGGTTGCGGCGCCCACAAGATTTCGAACCAGTCGAGGGCCGCGCATTGTCGTGCCCTTCGTGTGTGATTGCTCATCGCTTAGCCTTACAGTGGCTGGGGTGCAGGGAAACTCCGGAATGTGTATGGCGACGAATCGCTGGGCGCGCTGAATCGGTGCCGACACGCCCACGCCGGCTGACGCGTTAGGTGTCGTCGGGCGCTTGCCCAAACCTTGTGAATGCCTGGTCGGTTAGGAGGGCGTTGGGTAAACTGCCGCGCGGCAGAGTTGGGGGCGCCTTGCTCCCGCTACTGTTCGCCCAGAACCGGGAGAATGCAGTGAGGCGACCCCTCGACGTCCTACAGGCCACGATCTCGGCTGTCCGGGAGCGGCTGTCGGCGCTGACGGGCCAATCCGAGCGCGCCATCTTGCTCGGCGGCATCTTGCTGGCGTCGGCGGTTTCGGCTGCGACGGGCTTTGTTCTCACCCAGTACTACTCGATCGACGTGCTTTCCTCTCTGGTTTTTGTCCCAGATGACTGCACCTTTGATTGGGCCACGAACTTCGGTCGCCACTGCTTCAGCGACGCTGTCTTGCCGATGGACCTCGGGCGGCGGCCCAATCCTTGGGAGTCTTACCCCGCACCGGCCCGGTCGTCGCATCAGCCGCACCTAAACGGCTATGTTCCGGCCACCTTGTCGAGCAGCTATCCCGCGGCCGCCATGCTGCCGCACATGACCTTCTGGCTGCTCGGGCAATGGCTGCACGCGCCCCGGCTGGGGTTGTTCACTTACCTGCTCGTTTTAACGATCGCCGTGATGAGTCCCGCCCTATGGGCGGCTCGGGGTGCACGTGGCCTGGAGCGGGTAGTGGTCTTCGTGGCATGCGGAATCGCCGCCATCCCGGCGTGGATGGCGATCGATCGAGGCAACTCGGCGGGGTTCGTGGTGCCGATTGCGTTGGTTTTCTTGGTAGCGCTGTGCCGACGACGGTGGGGTCTCGTCACCGTCATGGTGGTGCTTGCCGCGATGGTGAAGCCACAATTCGCGGTTCTCGGTGTGGCGTTGTTCGCGGCCCGACAGTGGCGGTGGGGGGGCATCGCGGTGGCCGGGGTTGTGATGTCCAATGCCGCAGCGTACCTACTGTGGCCACGGGACTTTCCCGACACAATCATGCAGTCGGTCCGCCACATTATCAGCTACGGCGGAGTGTTCCAGGCGGCTACCACGCTAAACGTGTCCTTCGGAAAGGGGCTCCTCATGGTCCCCGACGGCATCAAGGCCGGTAACAATGGGGGCACGGTACCGGACGGCTATCTCGCTGGTCCGCGATCGCTGATCGGGTATGCAATCCTCGTGCTCGTCGTCGTCTCCCTTCTCGCTCTTGGGCGGCGCATCCTGCCCGTCATGGTTGGCATCGTGCTACTGGCCACGGCTGCTCTCTTCCCCGTTGTGAGTTTGCCCTACTACTTGGTGTTCGCATTACCGGTTGCCGCGCTAGTGGCCCGGGATCCGGACGGGCCGCCGGGAACCGGTATTTTCGACAGGTTCACGACTGCCGGCGAACCCCGTCGCGTCGTTGGTATTTGCGTGAGTCTGGCGGCGGCACTCAGCATCGTCCACATTGCGCTGCCCAGCCCATCAGTCCCGGCGGAGATAGCCGGGCCGGTACAGGCGGGGGTCAGCGCGATCGTTCAGACCAGGGCACTAGTCGTCACCACGGCGTCGCTGACACCGCTCCTCTGGTTGGTCGCTTGCGGAGCGATAATCATCTCCTACGCGCGCCGGCCGGCTCTCTCAAGTCACGATGACCAAGTGTCGCCTCGGGAGGCTCCCCCGACTGCTGTCAGCACTTCACCCACATCCGAGGAATCGGCCGAGCCCTCACCGTAGCGGCCGGCGTAATCCGGGCAACTCCGTGGACCGGGAAGACCTTGGATCCACAGCCCGCCGTGGGCAAATAGACCGACGATGTTGCCGCCCAATTCGGTGAACGTCGCTAATCGCCCCCTCGCCGGGGGGAACCGGTACGCTCCGCGCCCGCGCTCGGTCAACCGCAAACCGCATCGGCTTACGGCTGCCGCCCACGTCGCAGCCCTGGGGCTGACGTCGGTCGACTCCGTCATCGCGCCGGCTCCGAGGACGCTATGTCTCGTCAGGGGACGTGCAACCGTCCAGCAGACCTAGTGATAAACGCTGACAGGCACTTCTCGGCGACCTTTCGCGCGGTGGACTACCGCTATCGAGTCGTAGAATTCGACCTTCTCGACCAGCGTTGTCGCAAGGGGCACACGAAGTTCCATCAATCGGTGTGAATCATTCGCGCGATAGTCGAGTTCCTTGCTGTCCACCGTTTGGTAGTGCGCATGCATTGCGTCGATGAGCCACTTTGTGAAGTCGGCGAACGACATGGGGCTGTCGCGGTACGCCTTCCAATAGTTCGAGTGGAGGTCCTCGACAATATAGACGCCACCCGACGCCAGTCCGCTAGGGAAGAGATGCTGAAACGTCAGCGCGATGTGCGAATTCATATGGCTGCCGTCGTCCAGAATCACATCGAAAGGGCCCAACTCGCTGACCACCCCCTGTAGGAAGGAGATGTCCGTCTGGCTGCCGATGCGAACGTGCAGCCGCCGCGAAGGATCATCGAACTGCCGAGTGGTTGGGTCGATATCGATGCCCACGATCGTCGAGTCGGGGTGCAGATAACGCCGCCACATCTGCAGCGAGCCGCCGCGCGCCACACCGATTTCGAGCATCCGTATGGGTCGAGAACGGAATGCGGACAGCGCCGACTCATAGGCCGGCAAATAGTGCAGCATTTTGTGGATGTTTGGTGTCTCCGCAAAGATCGAGGCCAGCTCGCCGTCCACGGCCGATGTGTCCGATGCTGCCCAGGTCACCTCTCTGCTCAGCTCAGGACCGAGTGCTTTGAGCATGCGGCGTCGGTCTCGGTACCGGGAGTGGTGCGTCACGAACGGCGGTCGGGCCGAAGGCACCACGCCAACGGCGAACAGGCCCTCGCGGATACGCTTGCTCAATTTGGAAAGCACACCAAAACCTTTGTCGCGGCGGAAGTGTCACCTGGCTGGTCTCGAGGTTACCGAACGAGCTTCTGCACCATGGGCGAACGGACTTTTGCTGTCTTCAGGAGAGGTTAGCGCGCACAGTCGGGTCGCCGGTACTCGCCCTCGGTCAGTCATCGGAGGCGTGGTGCGCAGCAACCACTAACCGGGTCGGGATGTTTGGGGTGGCTTAATGATCAAACCCTGGCCAGTCGGTAGCGCGCAGACGGTTATGTCATGCGATCGCGCGAACTCGTCAAAGGCGAGTCTTTGGGGCGTGTAGCCGTGGTAGGCATAGTCATCGAGCAGGACCGGGGCGCCCGTGACCAATAGGTTCCAGAAATAGGTGAGTGCCGCTATCTCGGGAGGAGCGCAGTTCATGTCGAGATGGAGATAAGCCACCTGGTGTGATGTTACTTCCGCAAGCGTTTCAGGAACAGTGCCCTCAATGACGACCGCGCGTGGCCATTGCGCGAAATTCGCCCGGACCGAATCCGCTCCAGTCACGTAAAAGCCGTTTTCGAGGTTCTTTGCATTCTCTTCCAAAGCACCATCTTTGCGCTCGCGCGTCGACACAAAGCGCTCATCCAAGCCGGCAAAGGTGTCGAGTAAATAGAAGTCGCGATCGAGGGAATTCCAATCCAGATACTCCATGATGGCGCTGCTCACAAAGCCCTTGTTGACGCCACACTCGACAAAATCTCCGTCCAGTGCTGAGGCAATGGAGGCGACCCATAAAGCGATGTGGACACGCCAGTGAAACCGATAGAGATCGGTACCACCGACCGCTTTGATGCCACGCGCGTACGCGGCAATGAACTTCGAATCGTGCATGAAATCATGCGAATGGACGCTCAGCAGACCATCTTGTGCATAGGTTCCCGGCGACCAGGCGCGCAGTCCCAACGCGAGGCGCCTCATCTTTGGGTGATAACGAACAATGTTGATACTGTCGTTCACAAACTTCATGGTGCGACTCGGCCTGCCCGGGGATGGCTCTTTCGCACGGCGTCTCCACTAATTGGAATATGAATAACGAACACAAACTCTCCCCAGGTCAAGTGCTAACTAGCAGCTCTAATTCACCCCCTGACGGGGTTACGGGGTCATGTTAGACGGTTGCAGTCATGCCCGCCGCCCTATCTGCGATAGAACTACTGTGAAAAGTTCACCACGAGCCTGTGGATCGCGTCGATCCTGGACCCGGCAGTCACCTGAGGCCAGCGTTAGGCTTTGAGCCCTGATGGTGGCAACTACGGGCGTCGCCTGCAGGGTCGGGGGTATCAGTTAGCGATAGCCGCTTGAGAGCCGTTGCCAGTCGCGAGCGACGGCGCACGCCCGCGTCACGAAGCCAGCCGGAGCTGACGGCACCGCCACCGCGACCCGTGGCCTGCTAGTTTTGTGAACACGCTGCGCAGTTCGAGCGTTCTCTGCTTCAATGAACCGATAGCTGAAGCGCCGCATGACGGGGGAGCAAATTTTCAATGTCCTTAAAATTCACTGATCAGATGCAATTTACGCATCACAACGTTCGCCTCGACGACGGTACATTCACTAAGCCTGAGTCTAGCCGCTCAATGGTCGACTACCCGTACTTCAGGTCGGCACGGGGCATATTAGAGACTGTATTCCCCGGCGATAAGACCCGATTGCGCCTGGCTGACATAGGTTGTTTGGAAGGTGGGTATGCCGTCGAGTTCGCACGTATGGGATTCCAAGTCCTCGGCGTCGATGTCCGTGAGTTGAATATAGCAGCATGCAACTACGTCAAATCGAAGACCGATCTGCCAAACTTACAGTTCATTCAAGATAATGCGTTGAATATTGCCGAGTATGGCACTTTTGATGCCGTATTCTGTTGCGGTCTGCTTTACCACCTTGATCGACCGAAGGAATACCTCGAAACGCTTTCATCCGTGACTAATAAGCTCTTGATTTTGCAGACGCAGTTTTCACTTATTAGTCGGAGCGATGCGAGGCTCGGATTGCCTACGAGAGTGCGGTGGGTAATCGATAGGTTGTTGAGAAAGTCTCAACCCACTCATTTCATTCTTTCGTCGCCGAGTGAGCACGAAGGGCTTGCTGGACGGTGGTATAGGGAGTTCAGCACACGATCATTCAGCCACAGAGACACCGCCAAATGGTCTTCCTGGGACAACCGTCGATCTTTTTGGATTCAGCGTGAACACCTGCTTAAAGCGCTTCAGGATGTTGGATTTGATGTTGTGATGGAACAATATGATCACTTGGAACCAAGCATCGGAGAAAGCTTGCTCGGAGGTTCCTATCAAGCGAACCTTCGAGGGATGTTCATCGGCGTCAAGACTGGTAATCCAACGGACCGTTGACTGAGCACGTTCGGACGTTGGCTGAATCGTCCCGGCAAGACCGAATGCGAGCCGCGGGGGCTCTCGACATTAGACGACCGGCGCGTCATGACTAATCCATGGGACCGGAGGCTTCCGGATGATGACGCGCCGGACGAATGAGGGCAAGCTGAGTTTGCGGACCAAGATGCGCATGCAATACGAGCGCAACTCCCGCCAGCTGGCTGCTACGCCATCTTACCTGGCGGCTGCGCGTTACCGGCTACACGGCAACGCTTTGCGATTCATTCGCGAAACCCACCAGGAGCTGCCACCGCAGCCGTCACCCGGTCGCCGCACGCTCATTTTGTTTGCACACTTCGATCTCCAGGGCATCGTCGATCCTTATGTCGTCTACTACCTGAAGGCGCTCCACGGATTGGGAGCAACCATCATTTTCGTCTCCGGTTCGCCCAAGCTGAGGCCGGAGTCAGTTGCTCCCATCCGCTCCCTCTGTGCCGGCATTTACACGCGCCGCACGCTTTCATTGGACTTCGGTTCCTGGCACCTGGCGTGGTCCATCCTCAGGCGGCGCGGCTGGTCGCTGGATCAGTTCGACCGGTTGGTCATCGCCAACGACAGCGTGTTCGGTCCGCTTTTTCCCATCGAAGAAATGTGGAGCTCGTTTTACGATGCCGACATGTACGGTGCCATCGAGAGCGCTGAGCAGTCCCGCCACCTTCAATCCTTTTTTCTGGCCTGGGACCTCAATTCGCGCACCCGCGCCTTCCTCAACGACTTCTGGGACGGCTTCCAGTACATCGTCGACAAAGACATCCTCATCCAGCAATACGAGATTGGCGTAGCCGAGCGTGCTCGTGAAGCAGGGCTCAGCACCAAACCGTACATCTCCGTCGACACGATCAAAGAGGCTTACGGGCGTTCACCGGCGCATGAGTGGGCCAGCAGGTTGTCCGAGGCACCCACCAACAACACGCTTTACTTTTGGGACGGCCTCATCGAGCACCTCCGCTTCCCGTTCCTCAAGACAATCCTGCCACGTCACAACAAGCCCTGGCACAACTCCATGACGCACCTGCGTGAATTCATCGAGCAACACACCACCTATCCGTACGGACTCATCGAATCGAACGTGGAGCGGCTCGGCTTCGGATCGTCCTCCTGGGTCAGGCCAGCTGTGACACAGTCCTAGCCATCCGGGCGATTCCAAGCCGGCACCATGTCACCAACATTGGAGCAACCGACGGGAAAGCCGGCGGCACCCAGTTGTATTCCCGCTGCCCTACGCGCCGCCCATTTCGGAGTGATCAATGCCAGTGGCAGCGGCGCCACCACCCTGTTGGTGGTCTCCGTCACTTCGGCAAGAGCTTGCTTGAGCTTGACCCGCATTTTCGCGAGGTCAGATGACAAGCGCGTCGGGTCGACGGAAACGCTGGTAAACACCAATGCGTTTCGGCGCGTGTCGTTTTCGGTGCGTACGCTGATCGGAAAGGAGAGCGTGACGGTACCGTCGGAACAAACTCGCCCCATTCGCACCCCGAGTCGGCACGCGAATCCCGCGGCCAGCGTGTTGCCTTTCCGCCAATGCTTTCCGCGCATGCATCCCATTCCGACAGGTCGGCAAAAACGTTCACGGCGGGTACCACCACAGTCTGATCGTCGCCTGCTAACCGCGGGGAAGACGGTGTGGATGCGATTGATGCGGCGAGGTGATCGCGGCTCTTTCGGGCGAAGCGCGCCGTCGCAACCGCCCCACAGCCGAGCGCCCGCGCACCAAGGTAGGACGCCTGATCCATGTGCGCGAGCCGATTGTCCACCGCGCCCACCGGTAGTTTATTCGCGACGCGGTGCGCAGCGCATTGTGTTGGGAGAGGTTTGGCGCCTTCGGCAACCGGCCGGGCCTGTGGTTACCGGGAGAACCTGAACGGTCGGACGCTGGGCCGGACAGCGGATTGGTACGTTGCTTTTTGCTGGTCCCGCCGAAAAATGCTCCCGACGAAGGTAATCTGATGTCTGTGGTGCAGTCTTCACTTCCTGCAGTGCTGCGCGAACGCGCCAGCCTTCAGCCGAACGATACGGCGTTCACATATATTGATTACGAGCAGGATTGGGACGGCGCGCCAATAACCCTGACTTGGTCGCAGCTGTACAGGCGAGCGGTGAACCTTGGCGCGCAGCTCAGACATTCCGGGGCCCCCGGCGACCGGGCGCTGATACTGGCACCTCAGGGACTTGACTATATCGTCGGCTTTCTCGGCGCCCTGCAGGCCGGACTTGTGGCGGTTCCGTTGTCGGTTCCAGTCGGCGGCGCCCACGACGAACGCACTATTTCGGTGCTGGCCGACACGTCACCCAGCGTCATCCTCACCACGTCCGCCGTCGTCGACACCGTCGGCGAATATACGCAGCCCCGGGAAGGCCAATCCGCACCGGCAATCGTCGAACTTGATTTGCTGGACCTCGAAGCTCGGCAGCGATCGGTCCGGTTGGGATCCAACGTTGCGGGCAATGACCTGTCAGATTTCGTGTATCTGCAGTACACCTCCGGGTCCACCCGTGCGCCCGCAGGTGTCACGGTCTCGAACAAAAATGTCTTCGGCAATTTCGAGCAGATCATGGGTGACTTCTTTTCGGTCGAGGGCGGGGTTGCTCCGGCGGACCTCACTGCGGTGACCTGGCTGCCGCTCTACCACGATATGGGTCTGCTGCTGGGAATCATCATGCCGATTCTCGCGGGCGTGCCCACCGTGATCACCAGCCCGATGGGATTTCTGCAGCGACCGGCTCGATGGCTGCACCTGATGGCCCGTGACGGTCAGACAATCTCGGCAGGACCGAACTTCGCGTTCGATTTGGCGGCACGCAGGACATCAGACGACGACCTGGCCGGGTTCGACCTGGGGGGTGTGCACACCATCCTCAACGGTAGCGAGCGGGTGCAGCCCGTGACGCTCAAGCGATTCGCCGACCGGTTCGCCCCCTTTAACCTTGCCGCCAAGGCGCTACACCCGGCATATGGCATGGCAGAGGCCACGGTGTACATCGCGGCCCGCGAAGCGGGTCACCCACCCGAGATCTGTTACTTCGAATCCGAGAAACTGCCTGGCGGCCATGCGATCCGAAGCGCAACCGGAACCGGCACTCCGCTGGTCAGTTACGGTGCCCCGGAGTCGGTTCAGGTGCGCGTTGTCGACCCCGACACGGGCCGCGAGTGCCCGGAGGGAACGGTCGGCGAGATTTGGGCGCACGGCGACAATATCGCTGACGGCTATTGGAACAATCTCGAAGAGAGCGAGCGGACGTTCGGCGCGAAGATCGTCGACCCGTCGGACGACACACCGGAAGGCCCCTGGCTGAGAACCGGAGATTCGGGCTTCTTCTCCGAGCGTGAGCTATTCATCATCGGTCGTATAAAGGACCTCTTGATTGTCTACGGACGCAACCACTCTCCCGACGACATCGAGGCAACCATCCAAGAGGTCACCCCGGGACGTTGCGCGGCGATAGCGGTCGGGGATAACGGTGTTGAAAAGCTGGTGGCGATAATCGAACTCAAGAAACGAGACGAGTCCGACGAAGAAGCCGCCGAGAGGTGGGACGCTGTCAAACGTGAAGTTATCTCGGCGATTTCGACGTCACATGGCCTGAGTGTGGCGGATCTGGTCCTCGTCGCGCCCGGCTCGATCCCGATCACCACAAGCGGCAAGATCAGACGGGCGCAGTGCGTCGAGCGTTACCGGCAACACGAGTTCGCCCGGCTAGACGCCTAAGTCGCCGCAACCGCATCGAAAGGCGGAAACTACCTCTTTCGATGCCGCCGAATGCAATAATTCCGCTGTCCGAAGAACGCGTTCTCTTACCGAGTAGGTGACCGTGCCGCAGACCGAGAGCGTCAGCTCCACCCAAGAGGCGCACGGTCAACGCCCGGTACCGAAGGACTTCCGCCCGGACATCGAGGGCTTGCGTGGTTTCACGCTGCTGGCCATTCTCGGCTTTCACACTGGCATGCCTGGTGTCAGCGGTGGGTTCGTCGGCCCGGACATCTTCTTCTTCATCTCCGGTTTCGTCATCACCGGGGCGCTCTGGCGCGAGGTGAGCACAACCGGCACCATCGGGATGCGCCGCTTCTTTGGCGGGCGGGCCCGCCGACTTCTGCCGGTAGCGGCCACGGTAGGCGTCGTCACGATGGTCGTCTCGGCTGTCCTTTTACCGCAGCTGCAAGCCGAGAGTGCCGTCAAGGACGGCATTGCTTGCGCGTTGTACGTCCCCAACTACTGGTTCATTGCCCAACAGGTCGATTATTTCGCCGGCGGCGTGCCCTCGCCGTTCCAGCACTACTGGACTTTGGGCGTGGAGGAGCAGTTCTATCTGTTGTGGCCGCCAATGATCATTGGTACGGCGTGGTTCGTCCGGCGCATGCGTCGGCGCGCCAAAACCGATGCGGCGCTGTCGAAGACCCCGTACCTGGTGCTGGTCACGGTGGTCGCGGTGGTGTCGTTCGCGCTGTCTCTGGTGATCACCTACGTGATGCCTCTGGTGGCGTACTTTTCGCTGCCCACGCGGGCTTGGCAGTTGGCCGGCGGCGCCCTGGTGGCCCTCACGGCCGACCTCTGGCGCCGACTCCCGGCGCGCGCTGCGGTGCTCACGGGATGGATCGGGTTGGCCGTGATTCTGCTGGCCTGCAGCTCTTTCACCCCGGACACACCCTATCCGGGTAACGCCGCGCTGGTGCCGATCCTGGGCACTGCGCTGGTGATCGGCTCGGGCTGTGCAACACCGTCGCAGGGGTGCGGGCGTGTCCTGGCATTGTCGCCGATGCGGGCGATCGGCCGGTTGTCTTACTCGTGGTATCTGTGGCACTGGCCGGTGCTGGTGTTCGCACCTGTAGTGGTGGGCCACCCGCTGGGGCTGGTCGGCAGGCTGGTGGCAGCGGTCCTCGTCTCCGGCGTCCTGGGGATGCTGACATTGCGTTTCCTCGAGAATCCGCTGCGATACGCTGCGCCGCTGCGCCGGTCTCCTCGGGCCAGTCTGGCGGTTGGCGGTGTCGCTTCGGCAGTGGCGGCCTGTTTGGGCGCGGTGTTGCTGATGTGGGTGTCATCGATGCCGGTGCCTGTCGCGTTAGGGCGCGGTGCGCAGGCTGCGGCGTTGACCATCACTCCGGGTTCTGTCCCGACGGGCGACAACGTTGAGGCCTACGACGCGGCGGTGCAGTACGTGTTCGCGCAGTACCAAGCGGCGGTCGCGTCATCTGCCGACCTTAAAGCCGTCCCGTCGAACCTGAGCCCGTCGCTAGCCGATGCGGCAGCCGAAAGTCCGGCCATGATGTTCGGCGGCTGCCTGCGCCTGCCCTTCGAAGCCGGACTGCCCGAGTGCGCGACTGGTGATACCGCTTCGAAGACGACGGTGGCCGTGGTCGGCGACTCGCATTCCTCGATGTGGATTCCGGCGTTTCAGCAGGTTGGCAAGCTACGGCCCTGGCGAATCGAAACCATGGCCAAGGCGGCATGCCCAATGATGGACTTGCCGGTCGCCAACCGCTTCGTGAGTCCACTGGTTGAATACCTTGAACACTGCGAGCAATGGCGTGGCCAGGTCATGGCCCGGTTGCGCGCTGAGCACCCGAAGCTGGTCGTGGTGAGCGTGTTTCGGGGGTACCTGGCCAGCCACAGTAATGGCTTTTTGTCCGGATTCTCGTCATACGACCCGGCGTGGATCGACAGCCTGACCCGCCTCGTGCAGCAGCTGCGCGGCACTGGCGCCAAGGTGCTGGTGCTCGGGCCGATCCCGCATCTGTACACATCGGTGCCGAGCTGCCTGTCTGAGCACCTCGACGACGCGACGGCTTGCTCACCGCCCAGGTCCATGGCCTTCGACCAACCCGGAATCGCCGCAGAGTCCGCCGCCGTCAAAGCCGGCGGGGGGCGATACGCCGAACTCACCGACCTGTTCTGCACGACGAGCCGCTGCCCGGTGATCGTCGGCAACAGCCTGGTTTACGTCGACGCGGGTCACCTGACGATCGAGTACTCCCGGCTGTTAGGCCCGGCAATGGCGGCGCTGGTCGACCGCGCGCTCGCCCACAGTTGACCCAGTCACACGTTAGGGACCGAACAGTGGGAGCGATTGGCCGAGGTCAGGATCGTCTTCCAGTTGGCCCTCGGTCCGCTCCGTGACACTGCCAGTGGTTTTGCCGTTGCCGCTGGTCGGCTCATGCGACAAGCCTGGGCGGCCGAACACGGGGAGTGCGTGTTCGTAGTGGTCGATTGACTGCTCGTCATGGCCATTGCCATTGGAGTGGTCGTCACCGTTGCTGCGGGCCGTGCTCTTTGCGAGAACGTTGGTTGGCATCTTGGTCAGCCGATAAGAAAGGACGTCGGAGCCGAAAAGCGGCAGTGAGTGGCCGAGGTAGCGGTCAGCCGGTTTGTTGCCGTTACCGTTGGTGGCGCCGTTAGTTGATGGGGCGACGGATCTCGATTTTCGGAGGTCGTCGGTCAGCCGATGTGCCACGCCGCTCAGGTCGAACAGGGGCAGCGAGTGTGAGGTCACATACTCGACTGATGGGTCGCGGCTCGTTGTCGCCGTGCGCCCGTCTTTGCCGGCGCTGGTCGCCGGCACGGTCTGGGTCTTGCGGCTCGGCATGATTTTCAGCCGGGTGAGCTCGCCCGACAAGCGCATCCGTTGGCGCTGCTTGGCGGCGTGAACCGCGGTCACCTCGGACGTGCTCTTGCCGAGCTGCGATGGCCACCAGTTCTTCTGGCCGATCATCGAGGCCAGAGCCGGCACCGTAATGGTCCGCACCACGAACGTGTCGATCAGAATGCCAAACCCGATGATGAAACCGGCCTCGGCCATCGTGTAGATGCTGGCGGTCATTAGCCCGAACATCGACGCGGCAAAAATGAGCCCGGCCGACGTGATCACGCCACCAGTCGAACCCACGGTGCGAATGACGCCCACGCGCACACCGTGCGGTGACTCGTCGCGGATCCGGGAGATGAGCAACATGTTGTAATCGGCGCCGACGGCGACCAGCAAGATGAACGAGAGTCCGGGCAGGCTCCAGTGCAGCTCCTTGCCGAGTATCCCTTGAAACAAGATGACGCCGACGCCCAGCGCTGACATGTATGAAAGCAGCACCGACGCGATCAGATATATCGGTGCGACAAGGGCCCGCAATAGCACCACCAGAATCAGAAAGACAATGATGATGGTCGCGTAGATAATGAAATTGATGTCCTTGTTGTAGTAGTCACGCGTATCTTTAAGTCCGCTCGGAACTCCCGCCACCGCTATCTTGGCGTCCGATAATTCGGTGTTCGGTAGCGCCGATCTTGCGGCATGAACGATGCTATCGATCTGATCCATGGCCTCGGTGCTGAACGGCTCGATCGCGCTTTGGATGAGGTAACGCGCCGCGTGCCCGTCCGGCGAGATGAAGATCTGGGAGCCCTTCTTGAACTCGTCCCTCGTCATGATCTGCGGCGGGACATTGAAGCCGGCCATCGCCGGGGCCTCGGCGTCGTGCTTCATTCCCAGCAGGAATGACGACGCCTCGCCGAGGCCGGTGCCTATTTTCTTGGTCTGATCGACCAGCAATCTCACGCCGCCGGCTACGGCCTTGCTGCCGTCGGCAAGGGCGCCGGACCCTTGTTCCAGCGCGTTCATATCGGACTGAAGTCCCTTGATGGTCGTCAGGATGGTGACGGCCTGGTTCAGCGACTGCTGCATCTTGTTCAGCGTCTGGCCGACGGTTTGCGCTCCTCCGGTCGCTTGCATGTTGCGAGCCAGACCCTTGATCGAATTCAGGGTTCCGTCGTTGTCGGCCGCAACCAGCGATGCCAAGCCGGCCCGCGAACTCACGCAACCGGGATCGGCGTTGCAGTCCGGGCTGGCGTTCAGCGCCCGCACCATCGGGGAGGCCCACCCGGCGATGTTTTGCGCATCGACGGTGGACGCATTCAGACTGTCGCCGAGTGACTTCATCCGCCCCGTCAGCTCGCCCGCTTGTTCGAGGGTGCCGATTAAGGCATCGCCACCCATCAGTTGCTCCATGGTCGTCAGGGCCGAGACCACCCCGCTGAGGCTGGAGACTGCGCCCGTGACTTGAGTTCGAATCTGGGCCAGGGCGTCAGCCAATTGGTCGGCACCGTTGACCAGCCTGTCCAGGTCGCCGCCGTGGTTCTGAATCTGGCTTGCGGCTTCGTCGAGTTTGCTGCCGACTTCGCCGGCCTGGAAGGACACCTTGGTCTGTTCCAGCGGTTCGCCGTTGGGCCGGGTCAGGCCGCGCACCATGGTGATATCGGGCAGTTGGCTGACCCGGCCGGCTATCTGCTCGAGGTCGGCCAGTGCATTGGGCGTCCGCAAGTCGTGCGAAGACTGGATGAACAGCACCAACGGAGTCATCGAGTTCTTCGGGAAATGCCGATCCATCGCGGCGTAACCCTTGGAGCTGTCGGCCTCATCCGGCAACGACTTGAGGTCGTCGTAGTTGAACCGCACCAAGGTCGAACAGGCTGCCAGGGCGAACAGCACGATTAGGCTCGCAACCAGGTGGATCCGTGGCCGCCGCACAATGCGTGTTCCGGTGCGTCGCCAGAAGGTGGTCGTCAGGTCGCGGCGTGGTTTGATCCAGCCACGTCGCCCGGTGAGCACAAGGATGGCTGGCAGCAGGGTTATCGCAGCCAGGAACGACACGATGACCGAGATCGAAATTGCCGGACCGACTTCCGAGAAGACTTGCAACTCGGTAAAGACCATCGCTAGGAACGTGATCGAGACGGTGGCCGCCGATGCGGCGATTACTTTGCCGATCGACATCAACGCAGCCTTGACCGCTGCATCGGAATTCTCGCCCTGCTTCACATAGTCGTGGTAACGGCTGATCAAAAAGACCGCGTAATCCGTTCCGGCCCCGATCATGACCGCACTCATCAAGACGATGGTCTGCATATTCACCGGCAAGCCCAGCTCGGCCAGCCCGGATAAGACGCCCTGCGAGGTCCCTATGCATGCAGCGATCAGGAGCAACGGCACCAACATGGTGACCGCGTTGCGATAGATGACGAACAGGATGAGCAGCACGGCGAAAATAGTGCCGATCGTTATGGTGTCCATGTCTTCGAAGCCGACGTCGGTAAGATCGGAGACGGTGGCCACCGGCCCGCTGACGTTGGCGGTCAGCGTCGTTCCCGCAGTGACCTGTTTAGCGATCGCAACGACCCGTTTGAACGTCGCAAGCGACGCGGGCGAGGTGGGCTCCCCGGGAATGGTGACCGGCAAGTTGAAGGCCTTGCCGTCCTTGCTGGCCAAGACCTCGCGCATGGGCGGTGTACTGATGAAGTCCTGTACCCCCAGTTTGTCCTGGGTGTCTTCGTGCAGTTTGTCGACCAGCTTGCGGTAGACGTCCTCGTCGGCCGGTGAAATACCCTTCTCATCGGTCAAGATGATCAAAGCGAGGCCGCTTGCTCCGGCGGTATTGCCGAATGCCTTGGTCATCGCGTTGGCGGTGATCATCGTCGGGGCGTCGTCCGGAAAGGGCTTCTGCTCATGCTTTGCGGTTTGCGCCGGCAGGGGCGGAAACACCAGCGCCAGCACGCCGGCAAGCAGGATCCAAGCGGCGATGACTAACAGCGGGCGCCGCACGACAAAATTGCCGATGCGGTCGAAGAATCCCCCAGGTGCGGCAGTCTCACCTGCGCCAATCCGGCTTGACACCCAACCCACCATACAATCAAGCCCGGAGCCGTGTGGCGGTAACGGCGGTGCGGCATTAACTGTGACCCGGATGTGACCTTTTACCGGCGTGGCCGCTTAACCGGCTGTTGTTGTTGATGAATCTGCTGGTCAGTCGCGGGAACTCGGGTGTGGTCTGCCAGCCGCTAGGCCTCATCCATCACGGTGACTGGGGCCGCGACGGGCCCACCTGAGCGTTAGCTGTGGTTGCGCTCGCCAAGCCGCGCGATCAGTGCGGGCTGTTCATTGTTGCGTCAGCGGCTCGTGCGACACTCTCCCCGTGGCCTTCGCATTCCGTAGATTCCGCATGCAATCCAACCCCTTGGTCGGGAAAGTCACCACGAAGTATCTGCTGCCATTCGGCACCCGCCAGGTCGGCGATGACGTGGTGTTCTTCAACTTCGGCTACGAAGAAGATCCGCCAATGGCCCTGCCGTTGGAGGCGTCCGACGAGCCCAACCGGTATTGCATCCAGCTCTACCATGTCACGGCTTCCCAAGTGGATCTCACCGGGAAAAAGGTGCTCGAGGTCAGTTGCGGAGCCGGAGGGGGAGCCTCCTACATCATGCGCAATCTGGGCCCCGCCGCATATACAGGACTGGATTTGAACCCGGCCAGCATCGACAAGTGCCGAAAAAGCCACGATGTGCCCGGCCTGGATTTCGTGCAGGGCGACGCCCAGAACCTGCCTTTTTCCGACGAATCCTTTGATGTGGTGATCAATGTCGAAGCCTCGCACCAGTATCCCGACTTCAGCCGATTTCTGGCCGAAGTGGTACGCGTGCTTCGCCCGGGAGGATATTTCCTGTACACCGATAACCGCCGGCCTGACGCCATCGAATGGTGGGACAAATTTCTCGCCATGGCTCAGCTGCGACAGATTTCGCAACGGAACATCCTCGACGAGTCCAAACGCGGGCTCGCAGCAAACACGCAGCGCTCGCACGAGCTGATCAGTCGCCGGGTGTCGCCGTTCTTGGCCCGTTTGATCCGCTATGGCACTGACGTGATGGACTGGGATCTGCGCCGCGACGGAGGGATTTCTTACCGGTTGTACTGCTTCATCAAAGATTAATCAGGCGGCTCTGCCCAGGTTCGGGGAGCGCATCAACCAACTGCCGGGCATGGGCGAACTCGTTAACCCGCAGTCCTGCAAGGATTTTCAGACGCGACCGCCGCTCGGGCCCAAACAACGCGACCACCAAGTTCGCCTGCAGCCAGGCAAGAACCCACCACACCCTGGCTGAGATACGAACCACGTTAGGCGACGCCGGATCCACGATAAGCCAGGTGAGGATGCGGAGGTGGTCCAGCCAGTCCTTTCGAGTGGTTACGTTACCCAGCGTTGTGCTGCCAGCCGTGTGAGTGCGGACGGACAGTTTGCGTGGCACAAAACAGACCGCGGATCGCAGCATCAAGCGAAGCCAAAAATCCAGGTCGACGAGCTGATGGATGTCGTCGCGCAGGCCTCCCGCGTCCAGCGCCAGCTGGCGCCGAAACATCACGCAGGTCGGCTCACCGATCCAATTGGCGCCCCCGGCCTGAATCATCATCTGTGCGACTAAATTCGGCCCACGATTATAACCTCTGCGAAGTCGTGGAAACCAGATGTGAGCTGGGCCCAGGCGCCGACGCAACGGGACGGCCTTGTCGTTGATGACCCGGCGAGGCGCGAAAGCCATTCCCACAGTTGGGTCGTCGAAAAACGGGGCAAGTGTTCGCAGGGCTCCCGGAAGCAGCCAGTCGTCGCCATGCACGAACTGGATACAGCGGCCATTGGCCACTTCTAAGCACTTGTTGTGGTTCCCCATCAGGCCGAGTCGGACTTCGTTGCGTATCAGCCGATCTCCGGGTCTGAGCAATGCTGCAGCAATGGCGGCACACCCGTCTGGCGAATCATCGTCAACGACCACTATCTCGAACTCGACGCCATCCTGCTCCAAGATGCTGCGCAGACAACGCTCGATTGTCGCACTGTTGTTGTACATCGGGACGCACACCGAAATAGGCGGGCTCGCCGCCGATTCGTCAAAGTCGTTGGCGCTCACTGCTACCTTTACCCTCCTCGCCATCAGACAGACGGCGCCAGTAGCATATCCTGTCCGCGAGTCTTCTGGTTCGCCCTCAGCCGCGATTTCGAGCAGCGAGTGCCGACGGCGGAGCACATGTCCGCAGGGGGCGACGAGCTCTACGAAATGTCCGGGGGCGCTATAGCCTGCCCACGCCCTGAACCATAAACGCGACCCCCGCCACGGCGAGCGTGGCTTGGATGATCTGTTGACGGTGAGCATCGATCCAGCCGTTCAAAAACTCCATGGCCGCTTTGGTTCGCTGCGGCGCTGCCAAGTAGCTGAGTATCGGAATCTCGACGAACAGCAGCATCATGAGAGTAAACACAACGAAGGCGCTGAACTGGGTCCCAAGTTCGGACTTCGAGGCCATGATCAGAGTGAGCGCTACCGGTCCCTCGATGGGTGGAACCGTCGATCCGAGGCCCACAATAAAGGCTGGCCAATGTCCCCCAGATTCCACCATGCTCTGGGTACGCTGCCCCAGTCGAGCGAAAAGCGATTTGGATGTTTGCGGCGCTGGACCCAACGCATCGCCGCCCCCGACGGGTACCGGTGTCCCCACCCGTGCGCGCTGACGGGCCACCAGCACTGCAAAGCCAAGCAGCGCAAGCATACCGACGGCAATTTGAAGGCGACCACCTGAGAAGCCGACCGCGGACCGCACCTCGTTCATCGAGGCCACCGCGTCCTGGATGACTACGAGCGCGATATCGCGAAAAAGTACCAGCACAGCTATGCCCACGGTGATACCCGCAAGCATGCCGCCCAGCCAGAAAGCGAGCAGATTACGGACGGCTTGCCGCCGCGACATCAGGATGGCCGCAAGCCCCAGCCGCGTGGGGTCCATGAACGCCCCAATACCCACCATCAGTACGTAAGGCCACACAATTCTGCACGTTACTATGCTCCGTCGTATCTCATAGCGGAACTGCGGAATTGAGTGATTTCACACCGGAATAGTCATTACGCCGGCTACCACAATTCGACGCGGGTTTAGTAGCGGGCTACCGAGGTCTACCGAGCACCTGAGACGCCGACGCGCACCGTCTGTTCCAAGAGATCGGCGGCGCTGGCGGCGGCGTCCGCGGGTTTGGTCATTCGGGGGGCGATATCCCGGGCCCGGGCCGCGCATTCCTCCGAAAGGATCGAGCGAAGATCCCTGACCAGCGATTTCCGAGAAACTCTGGTGAGGCGACGCGCCGAGCCGACCTTCAGGCTTTTCACCTGAGCTCCCCAGATGGGCTGATCGGCCACGTCCCAGAGCACCAAGGTGGGTAGTCCGGCTCGCAGGCCGGCGGCGGTGGTGCCTGCGCCACCGTGATGGACGGCCGCGCGGCAGGTCGGCAGGATCGTCGTGTAGTTGACCTGGCCGACAAGCTTCACGTGGTCGGCGTGCTGAATCGAGCCGGAACCGTCGGCGGCATAGATCAACGCACGTTCGCCCAGCTCAGCGCACGCCGCGGCGATCATGGTCACTGTTTCGGCGGGAGATTGCACAGGCGTGCTGCCAAAACCGAAGTAGATCGGCGGCTTTCCAGAGGCGATCCACGACGCGACGTCTTCGTCGGTGTCGGCCCCCAATTCCAGCGTCAGCGCGCCAACAAAGGGCCTTTGGAAGGGCCTTTGGAAGGGCCTTTGGAAGGGCCTTTGAGAGGGCCCCAGCCCTTTCCATTCCTCCGCGAGCCCTG
>Ga0182013_10001137_pt1 | contig 36702 bp, 28 predicted proteins | sample 612S2MmetaG_FD_120487 | JGI IMG/M metagenome (GOLD analysis project Ga0182013, IMG submission 120487) | Permafrost microbial communities from Stordalen Mire, Sweden - 612S2M metaG | ecosystem: Environmental > Terrestrial > Soil > Wetlands > Permafrost | place: Sweden: Stordalen | collected... | reverse complement strand
GGATTTATTTTAACGGTTTCAATGCGGGCAATAGTACTGAGTGTGAGGCCCGATTTATAAGCAAGTTGTTCCTGCGTTATCTGCTGTTTGGCCCTCAGATTTTTTAAGTGCCCTGCAAAAGCAGTAAGACCGGCCTGATCAAAAATAAGTTTGCGCTTTTTAGGCTGCCTCTTTTTCACCCCGTGAAGGAGGGGAAATACTGAAAATTAAATTATAGCACTTGAGCCATAATGCGAAATAAATAATTTAATTTGCAAAAGCATTTGTTATCAGGACTCAATAATACTTACCATGCACATAATTCTTCAGGGCAATTTGCCTGTATTAATGCCCAGGCAGTTCCACCTTAAACGGGTGACATTTAGCGTACACATAACTACAGATGACAGAAGAGAAATTGAAGAATGTACTTTACAGTTCTACCATTCGGAAGGGCTTTTTGAGCCTGTTGAAAGAAAGTTTAAACTGGATAGGACACAACCTATAAAGAACTTATTTTTTGATTTGGACCAAACGGAGTTTAAGCTCTATGCCGATATGTGCAAGGTTGTTTGGCCTATATTGATTGAGGATGATGAGGTGGTTATTATTTCGCTTTTTTAATCTACCCTACATATAAATAATAACGGGAGACTACATCCAAAAGCACCTGAGACGAAAGGGGCGTGATTTGCCGATATGGGCACAAGTCTCACCTCCCCCTACGCCCCGTCCAGAGGGGGACAGTTGCAATTTTCGCTTTGCGAAAATTGGATTATACCTTCGTTTACCATGTTTAGAACAGAAGTGGCTGGAAGCTTCGCTCAAAGAACATGCTACGCTCAAAAAGGAGAAGTGTTTCCCCGCCCTTAGGTGGAAGATTTAGGATGCAGACTTATTTTACCAACTTTCCACACTGGGTTAGTATCTAAATTATATACTTTAACAGGTTGCTTAAATTTGTTTTAAACAATCTTTCAATATGCCTGCAACATCTGTTAAGAACCAAAGCCGCCGCAAAGGTGGCCCCCGCGAAAGTGATAAAGCAAAGCCTAAAGTTTCTTACCACCGGAAACCTGATGATTTAACCATGGACCAATGGCAACTTGCCCTGCGCAGACAGTTTGCCGAAATGGCCGATTTTAAAATAAAGAACCTTGGGATGCAGGAGGTTTTTTCGGATTATTCAATATACAACCCCGCTACAAAAAACACTTATAAAGTAGCTATCCGCAGCAGTGAACCGGGCCTGAATTTTTGTTCATGCATGGATTTTAAAACCAACGGACTGGGCACCTGCAAGCATATTGAATATATATTATATAAAATAAACAAGAACAGGCAAAAGGCAAAGCTGCTGCAGGCGGGTTACCAGCCGCATTATACATCGGTTTATGTGCAGTATGGCCAGGAAAGAAAAGTGCGTTTGCGGATTGGCACCGAAAAGGCAAGTGAGTTTGGCCAGTTAGCCAAAGCCTATTTTGATGCGGCAGGTATTTTGAAAGAAACCGGTTATGCGCAAATTGAAAAATTTCTGGAGAAGGCCCATGCCCTGCATCCTGATTTTCGGTGTTATACAGATGCGCTGGATTTTATACTGGAGAAACGCGAAGCTGATAAGCGCGGTGCGAAAGTAGCGCAGGCCGTGGGCAAAGGCGATAAGTTTTATGCACAGATAATAAAAGCCAATCTTTTTGAATACCAGAAACAGGGTGTTGATTTTGCGTTGCGCACAGGCCGTTGCATGCTGGCCGATGATATGGGCCTGGGTAAAACCATTCAGGCAATAGGCGCTGCCGAAGGTATGAAACAGCTTTTTGGCATTTCGAAAGTGCTGATTGTTTGCCCTACCTCGCTTAAATACCAGTGGAAATCGGAAATAGAAAAATTTACCGGCAGCGATTTAAAAGTGATTGAAGGCCCTTTGTTTGAGCGCGAAAAACAATATACAGGTAATGAGTTTTATAAAATATGCACCTACAATGTAGTTGGCCGCGATATTGAAACTATTAATAAAGCCGGGTTTGATTTGGTGATACTGGATGAAGCCCAACGCATTAAAAACTGGCAAACCGCACTTGCAAAAAACGTAAAACGGGTTAAATCAAAATATGCTATGGTATTAACCGGCACCCCGCTGGAAAATAAGCTGGATGAACTATACTCGTTAATGCAGGTAGTAGACCCATATAAACTTGGCGCATTGTTCCGCTTTGTAAACCAGCACCAGATAATACAGGAAGAAACCGGTAAGGTAATAGGCTATAAAGACCTGAACCAGATAGGCGAACTGCTAAAACCCGTTATGCTGCGGCGCCATAAGCGCGATGTGCTGAAACAACTGCCCAGCCGCATGGATAAGAACCTTTTTGTGGCCATGACCAGTAAACAACTGGAATATTACGACGATGCTTATGATATAGTTACAAAACTGGTTAACAAGTGGATAAAGTATAAATTTTTGAGCGAAAAAGAGCGCCAGAACCTGCTGATTAACCTGAACCGGATGCGAATGGCCTGCGACAGCACTTTTATTCTTGATCAGGAAACCCGCTATGATACCAAGATAGGCGAACTGATGAGCATATTAGAAGAAGCTTTTGAAAGCGGTGAGCATGAGAAAGTGGTGGTATTCAGCCAGTGGGAACGCATGACAAGGATAGTGGCTTCCGAGTTAGATGCCCGTAAAATTAAATATGAAAACCTGAACGGTGGCGTGCCAGGTAAAGAACGCGAGGCCCTGTTTAAAAATTTTAATACCGACCCGGAGAGCAAAGTGTTTCTCTCTACCGATGCGGGCGGAGTGGGTTTAAATTTACAGGCAGCCTCTTTGCTTATTAACCTCGACCTGCCCTGGAACCCTGCAGTGCTTGAGCAGCGCATAGCCCGTATACACCGCATGGGGCAGAAAAAGAATGTGCAAATCATTAACCTGATTTCTCAGAATACTATTGAGCACCAGATGCTGGATAAACTGAAGTTTAAATCATTAATGGCATCGGGCATACTGGATAATGGCGATAGCACGGTGTTCCTGGGCGAAAGCAAGTTTAACCAGATGATGAAACAGGTACAGGAACTTACCGCAACTGCACCGGTGCCGCAAGCGGCAACTGATGAGGTGGAAACACCAACACCAGCCGCAATTACCGAACAAGCCCATGCACCTGAAATAACCCCGGTGCAACCGGCGTTTTTTGATGATGATGTAGCCAAAGTTACCCCTGTTGAAAATACCCCTGCGCATAACGAAGCAAGTGATTTAATACAAAGCGGCGCAGGCTTTTTCAGCAAGCTGCTGGAAACCCTGAACGATAAACCTAAAACCGATAAACTGCTTGCCGCCCTTGTAAAAACGGATGCTGCAACCGGCGAAACCTTTTTGCAAATACCGGTTAAAAATGCCGCTATTGTTGAGAACGGTTTGAAGTTGCTGGGGCAATTGTTGGGTGGGAAGTAGCTTTGAGGATAACGGGTAAATATTGTAGCGGGAGGCTACGCTCAAGGAAGGCTACTGTTATGTTAAGTAAGTTTTGTCATTTGATTTTCTTTTTTGTTGGGGAGCGGTGCTCCCGTTTCGGGAGTAAGAGGGTGAGCGGAGCGGCAAAAGAGAAAATCAAATCACCGGCAATTCATACTTAACATAACACTACGTTGAAAGGGGCAAGAGTGCATATAGAATTGTCGCTACTTCTTTTTCCCTTATTGCCGTTGGCTTCAGCCAACGGAGTATAATCAAAATCTTTGTCGGCTTTAGCCAAAAGGGCCTTTTGGCTAAAGCCGTATTTTTTTTGTCATCACAATCCGTCAGCTAAAGCAGACGGCAATAAAGAACTTCAAAAAAATTAAAACGACAATTGATATACACCAGGATAAATACAGAACAAAATAATTAACCGTAAATTTCGACTGCCTAACCCTTCGTTATAACGCATGGAACTTACACCTGAACAATATGAAATAGTTAATTCAACTGGCAACATTAAGATCAATGCTGTTGCAGGTTCAGGCAAAACAACTACAATAATTGAATATGCCAGGGCAAGGCCTGCGAAGAGTAAGATACTGTATCTTGCTTTTAATAAATCTGTAAGGTTAGAGGCTGCAAAAAAATTTAGCGATAAAGGGCTGGGCCATGTAAAAGCAGAGACGGCACATTCGCTTGCTTACAGTGGTATTGTTTGGGGCAGCAACTACAAAGTAAGGCACCAGGGCTATAAGACCCATGAAATTGCTGAACTGCTTAACCTGCAGGGCAACGGAGAAAAACATGCTGAATATATTGTTGCCAACCATATCAATAAATTTATTGCTTATTTCTGTAACAGCGATAAGCTAAGGGTACAAGACCTGAACTATCTTGATACAGTTGCAGATGCCAGGGCGAAAACATTTGTAAAAACCTTTTACCAATATATTGAAACCCAAACCCGTTTACTTTTAAGCAAAATGGACAAAGGCGAAGTAGAAGTTACTCACGATTTCTATCTGAAAAAATTTCAGCTTTCAAGCCCGAAGCTTAATTACGATTACATTCTTTTTGATGAGGGGCAGGATGCATCGCCGGCCATGCTTGATGTTTTTTTGAAACAGAAAGCAACGAAAGTGATTGTTGGTGATACCCACCAGCAGGTTTATGCCTGGCGCCATGCAGTAAACTCGCTTGAAAAGGCAGACTTTAAAACTTACAATCTTTCTACAAGTTTCCGGTTCGGCCAACATATAGCTGATCTTGCTATGGGAGTTTTGAAGTTTAAGGAGCACATTGGCCTGGCACAGGCCATTCTGATTACGGGGAAAGGAACAGGTAATGAATTAAAATCAAAGGCTGTGCTTGGCCGCACTAACCTTGGGCTTTTACTTAAAGCAATTCAATATGTAACCGAAAAGAAAAAGGTTAAGCATATTTATTTTGAGGGCAACATCAACTCGTACACTTATGCCGATGAAGGGGCATCGCTTTATGATGTGCTAAGCCTTTATAATGGCCAACGACGGCTAATAAGGGATAAGCTTATAAAAGGAATGAAAGACCTAAAAGAACTGGAAGATTAAATTGAAAAAACAGAGGATGTTCAATTGGGGATGATGGTTGACATTGTAAAAGAATATGGCAATGAAATTCCCGGTATTATTAAAGCAATTAAAGACAAACATATTGATGGTGATGAAAAAGAAAAGGCAGAAATAATTTTTTCAACGGTCCACCGCTGTAAAGGAATGGAGTATGATGCCATAGAACTTGTAAATGATTTTATTACAGAAGAAAAGCTGGAAAAATTAAAAGAGGATAGTGAGAAAAACTTAAACATTGCCAAACTGAACGAAGAAATTAATCTTTTGTATGTTGCCATAACGCGCACCCGGCACACTATATATATTCCTGAAACACTGATGCCGGTTGACTTCCCGCACTCTCCTCAAATTCACGTTATGAAAGTTTTGACGGATGAAGTAGAAAAAGAAAAGCCAATAGTGCCGGTAAAACCAGTTGTGGCCATTGAAAAAAAGGAAAAGAAAGAACCGGCATATTCAGTTGATGCTATGAGAGAAAAGCATAAAGATGCCTACAGGCCATGGACAGATGAACTTGATAATGAGTTGACTTTAATGTATTGTGAAGACGTAAAAGTAAAAGACATGGCTACGCATTTTGGACGGACTAAAGGGGCGATTTTATCGCGTATTAAGAAGCTGGAACTGGAAGAGCTTTATGAATGATTAGTTACTGTAACGGGAGGCTACAGGCATAGGCGAGCATAGCTGGAAGCTGCGCTCAAGGTACACGCTACGCTGAAAGGGGAGCCGCATTTAAACAGTTTTCATTTCAAATATTAACTTCTTAATTTTACTATCAATTAACATGTTTAACGTAAATCAAACTCCAGCTATGGTAAAAAAATACATGATGTGTTTTTTGTTAAGCCTGCTTTTTTTGACTGCTTTTACCCAAAGCCCAAAAAATATAATGGGGCCAAAAGATTCTTCATCAACTTCTGATGACCTGCCATCCGATTTTCACCAGCGGTGGCAATATGATGACGGACTCAGTTATTTTATGCAAACAGGCAATAACCAATGGACTGAGATTAACTGGAAGGGCAAAATCACTTTTCATTATGTGCTTATTGAAGAAAAGCCCTCTTTCACTTTACTGTATGACATCAGCAGAAATCTGTATGTTAAGCTTACCAATAGCCAACTCTTTTTTGGCAATGGCAGATATAGCGCTGATTCGCCCTCCAAGCGCGGGGCGTGGGTAGACAAAATACAATCTATTGAAGGAATTGAGCCAAATGGAATAAAGAGATTATCTGCTTCTGATTACAATAAAAAACCCATTGCAGCCGGAGATTCAGTAACGGATATAGACGGCAATGTTTATCACGTAGTAAAAATTGGGAAACAATATTGGTTGCAGGAAAACCTTAAAACCAGTCACTTCAGCGATAGTTCCGTTATCCCGGAAATGGAATATAATACTGATTGGCCATACGCGGGCGGCCCCGCCCGGTGTTATTACGAAAGAAACCCGCAGAACAACGATCCCTACGGCAAGTTATATAATTGGTATGCGGCAGCCGACCCGCGCAACGTTTGCCCCGCAGGCTGGCATGTGCCTTCCGATAAAGATTTTCAAACTTTATCAGATTACCTGGGCGGCGATGATATAGCAGGTACGCACATGAAGGCTATCAAATTATGGGGCCAACAGGACGAAAATTATGCCGATAACGCTTCCGGTTTTACTGCTTTGCCTGCGGGCATCCGCTATGCAAATGCAAGTTTTGACCGCAGTGGGGCCGATGGCGCGGACTTTTGGACATCCAGCTTAAACCCACAACTGATTCCGTACTGCCGCATTTTGTATTATGGTGGTTCTAACCTTGGCCGCCATACTTATAGAAGGCTGGGTGGCTTTTCGGTTCGTTGCGTAGGGAATTGAGCAAATACAGGCGTTATTAATGCGGAAGCCGGGTAATCTTTGTTGAAGTAAATGAGGACCAGTTTGAGCAGATGTAAAAAAAGACCTACAAAAAATGTGTGCCTGACAGGCAACGTATGTTCTTAACTCTATTACTTTTGCACTATGGCACAGATAGGAAACAAAATCAATTCGTGGCTGAACGGAGAATGGGCTAAACATGGAAGACCTTACGGTAAAAAACTTGCTGCACATAGGCGGCGGATTATTTCCAAATTAATAATCAGGAAAGAACGCGACAATAGTGAACAATTGGCGACTACGAGAGAAACCAGCCAGGAGAGAAATACAGTAGCGGGACGCTACAAACATAGCAGAGCGTAGCTGGAAGCTAGGCTCAAAGACGCGCTTCGCCGAAATGGGACGCATTCGCTCAAATACGGACGCTACGCCGAAATGGGTTACAAAATTGCCAAGTTAAAATTCGAGATTCAGTTAGATAATCTGCTTATAAAGGAAATTGTAATGCTTTGCGGGGGTAATCCCGATAAGGCAAGTTATTTATGGAATACTTCATAAGGTTTCGAACACTAATGGCTAGGAAGCTTCGTTCAAATACGGACGCTACGCCGAAAGAGGGCTAATTAGGGGGGAGATTATAAATACATTATTTTTGAAAAAATAAAGTAAAAAATCGTATGGCTTTTAAATGGAGTTGTTCTTATTGCAGTCACGACACCACAATTGTCGAGGAAAATTATCGGCAGCAACATGTTGATATGAATATTAACAATAAGTATGGTTTAAGACGGCTAAATATTCTATGGATTGTTTGTCCAAATCCAGAATGTCAGAAAACGACATTAAACGTGGTCCTAAATACGTTGGAATGGAGGCAAGGTGCTTGGACGGATCACGATGACCGTCTTGGAAAGTGGCGGCTTTTACCAAAATCGAATTCAAAAGTGTTCCCCAGCTACATACCAGAACCAATTATTCAAGATTATGAAGAGGCGTGCGCCGTTGTTGAGGCAAGTCCAAAGGCATCTGCAACACTTTCTAGAAGATGCTTGCAAGGATTAATTAGAGATTTTTGGAAGGTATCCAAGAGTAGACTCGTAGATGAAATTGAAGGGATCAAAGACAAAGTTGATCCGCTTACATGGAGTGCAATTGATGCCGTTCGAAAGGTCGGAAACATTGGGGCTCATATGGAGAAAGATATTAACTTAATAATTGAAGTTGAACCTCAGGAAGCGAGTCTGCTTATTAATTTGATTGAATTATTGATTAAGGAATGGTACATTCAGCGCCATGAACGGGAAGTTCAACTAAATGCAATTATTGAACTTAGTAAAGGGAAGGATGACGCTAAGAAGGTAAAAGCCTAGTAAAAGCCTTAGCGGGGATTTCAATTCTTTCTTCTATCTTAAAGAGTGAAACGTATAAGTAAGTTTTTGAAAAGGCTCTTAAATGTCTGAACAAAATAACAACCTCAAATATTGGATACTCACCTTCGTAATAGGCGTGGTAGCAAGCGTTGTCTCCTATCAAATAAACTGTGGCGGCTTTAGCTTTCATTCTGTCAACGCCGAGCCGAATACTGATAGTAACGGTTTTTACATACTGAACGTAGCGGCTGTTAAAACAGAATCAGAAGCAAAGGCGAAGGCAGAGGATTTGAAAAAAGAAGGGTGCCGACGGCGCAGACTTTTGGACATCGAGCTTAGACCCACAACTTATTCCGTACTGCCGTATTTTGTATTATGGTGGGTCAAACCTCGGCCGCCATACTTACAGAAGGCTGGGCGGGTTTTCGGTTCGGTGCGTGGGGAATTGAGAAGCTGATTAAAATTAAATCCAAATGCAATTTAACACAAAGAGCACGAAGGAAAATACCAATACAAAGGCCACAAAGGATTATATTTTTTGATGTCCTTTGTGCTACTCTTTGTTCGCTTGGTGTTAACAGGTGTTCCTTTTCTTTAATTTTAAACAACTTCCGAGCCATTACATGCATTAGAACAACTATGCTATGAGAAAAATAATCGCCTCCATGAACATGACCCTCGACGGGTATTGCGACCATACCGCCGGGATTGTTACTGATGAGTTTATGGAACATTATAACGAACAGATGCGCAATACCGGTGCGCTTTTATACGGGCGCATAACCTACCAGTTAATGGAGGAATACTGGCCGCAACTGGCAAAGAATCCCGGCAACAATAAAGCAGAGAATGATTTTGCAGTATTGATGGACAATGTGCCCAAGATTGTATTTTCAAAAACACTGAAAAATGTAACCTGGAAAAGCGCAACACTTGCCCGCGGCGGCCTTGATGAAGAAGCAGTAAAACTGAAACAACAACCCGGTAAACACATTTTTGTTGGCAGCCCCTCGCTTATAGCACAATTAACGCACCTTGATTTAATTGATGAGTACCGGCTTGCTGTGCACCCGGTTGTTTTGGGAAGCGGGTTGGTGTTGTTTAAAGGCATTGAGGATAAAGTTGGGCTTAGGCTTGTGAAGACAAAGACGTTTGGTTCCGGGGTGGTGGTGCTTTATTATGAGCGGGGGAAGATAGCAAATGAGGATAAATACACTAGCGGGACGCTACAAACATAGCAGAGCGTAGCTGGAAGCTACGCTCAAAGACAAGCTACGCCGAAATGGGCTTCAGACTAGCAGCTATAAGTTAAATACCCATCGCCTTTGAAAAGCCCTAACAACTTGTCTGCTACTCGCGATTATCTCTTTCATAATTTGGTCCGTCCCAATCATCGTGGGTCCTTTCTATGTAAATATTCTTATCGTATGGCGTAAGTTGATATTCCAAATTTGCTAATCCTCTCAAATCAAAAAACTCTACGTAAGCGATTCGGTAATCATTAAAAATAGTTGTTTCAATGGTAAGACAATTAAATATACCGAAACGTATCCTTTCCTTATTTTGACCGTATGGATACTCTATTTTTCCAGCAGTAATAGATAATCCCAATTCAATAAAGCTTGAGGAGGGAATAAATCTCCCAATTATTCCTTTTGGCAGTCTTATCTCCTCCAGAATATCAATTAAGTAATATTTTTGTGGTGCAAACGAAAAGGATTTATGGCTTTCGTCAAACCGAAAAATCTCTTTAGCCTTATGATCAGGGCCCACCTCACTAATGCTCATGGCCGATAACGGGTATTGTGCAATTTGCAGCTTTGCACTATCATACCCAGAAAAGCCGATAATACCCTGTTTTATGAGATCATCTATTTGTTTATTGTTCAATATTTGCCCAGTCATAATTTCAAAATTAATTCAGGATTACTACGCCTGCGATTCCAAAAATCTCTTGTAAAAATCAGATGTTTTTTTAATATTAATTGGATAGGTATCCGAAATATCAAAAAAGCAAACCTTCCCAATTCTAGAAGCACCGTACTCCAAATTGAACGTTTCTGGTCCAACGTTTTTAATCCCTATTTCCAACTCCCCTATGTACCCAGGATCAATAAATGGGCTATGCAAAACTTGTATCCCATTTTTCGCCAATTCACTGGTTTGCCCAAAAATACCAATAAGCTGTTCGCTCAAAGCAAATTTTTCCAAAGTTTTGATCACAGCAAAATCACCAGGTTCTAAATCTAAATACCGTTCTTCCCTTTTATTGGAAAGGGAAATAGATTTTCCATTCTTCTTTACACCATCACCCAATCGAAAATAATAAAAAGTATGCTGCAAGTTTTTCCGAAGGTAGGGGTTAATTAAAGCCGGGGTTTCGCTTTCAGAAGCCGAATGAATTAACAACGAATTTAATAAATACATGGGTTGTTTATTTTATAAAATTTTCAAGTTCTACAGACAATGCCATTAATTTTCGGTTTGCTTCTATGCTTAACTGAGTTTCACCTTTATTTTCATAATCGGCAACTTTTTTCTCCCAAATTGATATCAAAGTTAGTAAACTCTGAATCTTTTGCTGCTGTTCAAATTGCCGAACGCTTTCTTTCGTCTGCGCAACGTCGTTTTGCAATTCTAATTTACTTTGCTTTATACTTTCATTCTGCTGCAAAATAGAATATACAACTCCAAAAAATGCTAGCGCACTAAACAAAGCGTTTAAGGTTCCAAATGTATCCCCTATTTGCCCTCTAGTTTGCCAATCCTTTATGTGCGATATAATGAATAAATAATAAAGAACAAAACTTGCGCCGATAAAGATCATTATGGATGAAACTATTAAAATTTGCTTTCTCATGGTTTTTAGTTAATACTTACGCGAAAGTAAATCTAGTTATGAAAGTTACTATAATTTTTAAAAAAATTGTGTTCGCAACTCGGGTAGTCTTATCAGCTGTTAGAGGTGTGTTGAAGACCAACTTCGAACTTTAAATGATTTGTTTGGCGGTCCCACGATTCAAACAAAGGAGGGTTTCACCTAGTACACGCATGACAAACAGTTAACGCTTACAAAGGCTAAAGTTTGCTGTTCCAGATAATTAGAGGTGTTGAGCTAGCTCTTACTTTGTGGTGTTGCTTTATATACATCTGCTTGCGCCAAAACTTGAGGCGGTGAAGATGAACGACCTTAACTCAGCTTAGCGCGTCCTTGTCTGTCGGGTGGCATTTGCGATGTTGTAACGAGGATGGAAGTGGCATACGCATTTTAAATGCGAATACCTCAGCATCCTCATTGCTTGCGCACTAGGCTGCACTTCAGGACGAGTGGTGAAATTGGAGAATTAAGTGTATTTTTACTATAATTTAAACCATTTTTGCCATGAGTACAGATTTACTCCAGCTACCAACTATATATCTGCTAGAAAAAATTGGTGCTGGCAATCATAAGCCAGGATCTGGAAGTGCTGCTGCTCTTAATGGAATTCTAAGTTGCAAACTTTTAATGACTGTTATTGAACTGACCCTTGACCCCAAAAGGGCGAAAACATATTCCTCTTCTAAAAAGGAGCTTGAGGGTATTAGAAATAAAATTACAAATGACATTGGTCCGAGACTAGAAACCCTGTTCGAAGAAGATTCAAGGCAATTCGACAAAACTATTCAAAAAAGAAGGGATCGAAACAGTGAAACAAATCAAAGAGTAAAAAACGAGCTCCAAGAAGATTCTCTACGTGAACTAAAATTATCAACTGAAATCCCGATAGAAATCGCTCTATTATGTATTCAACTTGCAAAATATTCTGTTGTTGTATTTAATAAAGGATTTAAAGCAGCAAGAGGAGATTCCGGTGTAGCTTTAGGAAATGCTCTTTCAGGTCTAACTGGTTGTATTTCTATTATAAGTTTAAATATTCAGTCTTTTCCAAAAAGCACATGGACTGATTCAATTCAACTTCAAAAAAAGGAACTTAAGAAAGAATTTCAAATGCTCAATGAGCAAAATGTCAGATTAATGAGTGTACTTGACGAAGAAGCGGAAAGGAGATGTGAATTTCTGGCTGAGTTTATTGATATTAGAAAATCATTTTATGGCAAGTCTGCAATAACCAATTCAGACATTGAAAATCTAGCTAGAAGGATCCAAAACACTCTATGGGAATATAGCGAGTTAATCTGGGGTAATGAACCTCCAAATAACTTACTTGATGTACTAAATCCTGAAAAAGTTATAGAGCTGCTAAAATATGCTTTTCACAAAGTACAAACTTTGGGGGTTAATGAACAAAATGAGGAAATAGCGGGCATAATTAATAATAAGGATTTTACAATTAAAATTTCGGGGATGTATGAACCAGAGGTTGTGAATTTCACCTCAGCCCATGAATTGGGACATGCATTACTGCACGACAGACTTGAACTTCATCGGGATTTACCTTTAGATGGGTCCGAAGCGGCAAAGTCTCGACCAATTGAAGAAAGGCAAGCGGATAAATTTGCAGCAGCCTTTCTGATGCCTTCAAAAACGGTAATTCAATTGTTTAATGGATTATTTCAATTAAAGCGGTTTAGGATTAATGAGGAAACGGCGCGTTTACTTACATATAGTTCTGTTTATGAACTTCGTAAAAAAGTAAAAACTAAGCGTGACCTTTCTCGAATTATAGCAAAGTGTGGGTATTACGATTTAAGAACATTTAATTCATTGGCGAAAGTTTTTAAAGTTTCCACTGAGGCAATGGCGATTAGATTAGAAGAATTGGGTTTAATAGAATTTTAAGAATTTTTTTCACTCCCCTTTGCGCCAAGTGTGCTGCCATTACAAGTAACGTGCGTCTTTAGCAAAGATTCTATCTTCGCTCTGCTATGTTCGAAGCATCCAACTAACGTATCATTTGCATTTAAACGCCCACCTGCGGCTGAAGACCTGAAACAACGGTGCCATTAATCAGCTTAAGGAGATAGCGCCTTTTTAGCCACTTAAAATTGAAAAAAAACGGGTACCACTGTACCCGTGCAAAAAGGGGTTAATATATTGATAATGAGGTAAGTAATGTGAAATAAATGTACCCGTCCGGGATGGGTATATTTTGGCTGCTTCTGTTTATGTATTGCGTTTAATTATTTTACGTGGGTTTTGCCTGCAATCAAAAATGTCGGTTACAAAAACCGTATTACTTTCAATCCGAAAAATAACCTTATAGTTACCGCAAACTATGTATTTATACTGTCCGGGGATATGGGACAGATGGGGTTCAATAGAGCCAATGCCCGGCAGGTTTCCCAACTCTTCAATTGAGTCCAGTATTTTATCAATTATTTTTAATGCTATCCTTTCAGATGCCTTTATTTTATACCATGCATATATTTGCTTTAGCTGCAACCTGGCAAATCTTGTTATTTCAACCTGCATCATTACCAGTTACGGACTTCTTTTCTTAATGCCTTAATACTCGTGGTTCTTTTATGGCTTATGTCATCTTCCGATATTTTGGCGCGTTTTACCAATTCGGCTTTTGTAAATGGTTTAACAGCTTCTTCCTGCCGGTTGAATTTTGCGTACTGAAGAATTTGCTTAATAGCTTTAATTACCTGCAAATCGTTTATAGAATCCAGTTCCTTTTTAAGTAAATTTCTTTCCTCCTGTATAGTCATACATCTGTTTTTTTGTAAAAATAATAAAGCCATTTTGAATTGGCCACAAAAAGAATAACCAATCACCCTAAATCTTATAAATCAACACCTCTTTTATCCGGATTTCCCCGCAGTAACATCAAACTTTCAATAAACTATAGTCTGCAACTTTGAGATCCGTGTATAGGTGTCAGACATGCGTATGCCATTTTAACCAGCAGGGCGTTTTCGGCGTTGGGTCCAATACAAACTCACCCCGTCCTTTGGACACCCCTCTCTTTGAAAAAAAGAGAGGGGAACAGCCGCCGCACTATTGTTGATTCAGCAACCCGCTAATAGTTTTCACCACGGTATCCTCCAACAAAATTTCATGCCCCTTTCCTGTAAGGGCGATGTGGCGGGCATTTTTGTGCAGGGTTTTTAGTTGCTTATAGTATTGGTATGGGATGGCAATGGGGGTAATGTCGTCGTCAACACCGGTTATTAGTATAACCCGGGTGCTGTCGGTTATGTCGCCGGCCACTTGCGCCGGCGAAATACTGCCCACCGGTAGCAGCCATACAGGATTGAACGTTTGTTTACGGAACATGTGCCAGCGCCATGCCTGCAGGTTACAGGGGCAGGATACCAGCACTACCGCATTGACAAGGCCGGGGTACATACCCGCTATGTCGGCTGAAATAGCGGAGCCGCCGGAGTGGCCAACGAGGATGGTTTTAGCGGGGTGGTAGTGGTTTTTGAGTTTCTGGATGGTTTCTGATATGGTGGCTAAGACTTCGCTGGTGTAGTTATCGCCGTTGGTGAGGCCTTTTGCACCGGCGGAGGTGTTACCGGTAGGGTCGGTATAACCGGGGCGCAGCAGGCCTATGGCGATGGTGTTTTTGTTATGCTGTGCAATGGTGTCGGCCATGCGGTATTGGTAGCCGGGGTTACTGAATGGCGCATCGCCGTGTATTACTATTACCAATTGGGGCTGTGTGGTAAGGCTATCGCCGGTGAAGGTTTGTATGTGTATGCTGCCTTGTTGGGTGGTTACCCAATTGAGCAGGTCTTCGGTGTGGGTGGCAGTGTTTTGTTTGAAGGGGCCGCATTGTTTGAGATAAACGATGTAGCCGCCGAGGAGGACGAGGGTAATGAGGATGGGGGTTTTGAGGCGTTTCATTTTTTTGTTTTGTTGTGGGGTCTGGCCTTCATATTTTGGGTGTGCGATTGGGCACGGGGCTCACCTCCCCCTACGCCCCCTCCGGAGGGGGACATTGCAATTTTCGCAAAGCGAAAATTGGTTTAAAACCCGTTACCTCCATCATCATAACCTCATCATAAAAATCATAATAAATCAGCGTTCTATTGTATTGAAAACTACTTGGGCAACGCCTTATAAATTATCTCCTGCAAGTCGGTTCGTATTCCCATTTTAACCAGTAGTGCATTTTCGGCGTTGGGGTAAACGCGGTTGCTGAGGAAGATGTAGGTGAGGTTGTTGGTGGGGTCGGCCCAAACGCAGGTGCCGGTGAAGCCGGTGTGGCCAAAGGTGGCCAGCGGAGTGCCGTCGTAGCAGGGGCTGGCTTTGGTTATGTCGGGTTCGGGTTTATCGAAGCCAAAACCGCGGCGCGATATTTTAGATTGTCGGGCGGTAAACAGTTTAATGGTGGCAGTATCTAAAAAGCGTTTGCCGTTATAGGCGCCGTAGTTGAGGAGCATTTGAAACAAGGCTGCCAAATCAAAGGCATTGCTGAATACACCGGCGTGGCCTGCTACCTCACCATACATGGCCGCGCCGGGGTCGTGCACGTGGCCCTGGACAATTTGTTTGCGGAAGATGGTGTCGTACTCGGTGGGCATCAGGCGCTCGTGCTTAAATCGGCTGAGGGGCTTAAAGCCAATGCGCGTAAGGCCCATGGGCTGGTAGAACGTTTGGTAAACGTAGTCGTCAAGCTTTTGGCCGGTTAGCTTTTCAACTATCTTCTGCATGATGTAAAAATCATTGTCGCTGTACACATAGTGCGGGTGCTCATCAACCGGTGAGTGGTTAATGATGTTCCACATAGTATCGGGGTAGTCGTTGCGGATAAAAAGGCTGTCGGCTACCTGCACGCTGAAATCGGGTTCGGCCACATGGCGGTAGTATTTGGTAAAGTTGCTATCGATAGTGGGTTTGTAGAACATGATAAACGATTTGAGCCCGGCCTGGTGGGTGAGCACATCGCGTATTTTCAGGTTTTTAATGGTGGCGTCTTTGGGCAGGATGAGGTAGTCGCCCACGGTTTTATCGAGGTTCAGTTTTTTCTGTTCGTATAGCTTCATAACGGCCATGGTGGTGGCGGCTACTTTGGTGATGGAGGCGAGGTCGTAGAGGTCGGTGGGTTTTACTTTTTCGGTGGTTTCGTAGAAGGGTGTGCCGTAGCATTTGTTCCAGATTACTTTGCCGTCTTTAGCTACCAGCAACTGGCAACCGGGGTAGGCTTTGGCATCAATACCTTTTTGGCAGATATTATCCATATACTTCAGGTCGGATGATTTAATACCCACTTCTTCTGGTGATGAAAGTTTGAGGCGGTAAATGGTATCGGACATAAAGGCGGTTTCTGCCGGGAAAGTTTTTGAAGCCGTAACCGGTAAGCGGCCCGAAACTTTTTCCGCGCCGAACAGCGCATTGGCGGCGGTTAGGTTACTGGTTTCGTTATCCTCATAAGCCTCGAGCACCCAGGGCATAAAATCGAAATCGTGCAGGCTATATGCATTGCCGAAAACTACCAGCACCACTTTGGTACGACCGGAGAGGGCCTCGATAAATTTGCGGGCATCTTCGGTTATGTTATAGTCTTTCGCAGCCTGGCGGCCCATGCCGTGGAGGTCGATGATAACGAGGTCGTAACCGGCGAGGGTTTCCATCAGGTTATCGAACGCGCGTTCTTTGTTCTCGTTGGGCTGAGAGAAGAAATCCATCTCTTCGAACATGCTGATGTTTTTCTGAAATGCAGAAGTACCCGTTAGCCCTATGGAGAGCGAGGCTACTTTTTTGTAGTTCCAGTCGCGCAGGGGCAGGCGGTGGTCGAGGTTGGCGGCGATGGTCATGGACTGCTCAAAAAGTTTCTGACGCAGCAGTTTTGCATTGGGGTTGTTGAGGTCCTTCATCAGGTTGCCCAATTCTACATGCTGGTGCTTATTCAAGCCCAGTTTGTATTTGCAGGCCAGCACTTTTTTAACCCGCACTTCAATTTCCTGCATCGAAATACAACCGCTATCAACCGCGGATTTTATTTTGCTGATGCCCTCGTTTACGTCTTCGCTAAAAACCAGGATATCATCCCCGGCCATAAACGCCATGGAGTCTACCGTGCCGGGTTTATAGGCTGCACTAACGCCTTTCATGTTCAGGGCATCGCTAAAAACAAGGCCGTTGAAGTGCATAGAGTCCTGCAACAGTTGTGTGGCAATTTTTTCGGAAAGAGAAGCTACGGAGGCAGAGTCGGGGTCGAGGGCGGGTACGTTTAGGTGCGCTACCATTACGCTGCCTACACCATTGTTGAACAGGATTTTGAAAGGGTAAAGTTCGAGGCTATCGATGCTACCGGCGCTCTTCATTACCGAAGGCAATTGCAGGTGCGAATCTTTATCTACATCGCCATGGCCGGGGAAATGCTTGGCGCAGGCCAGTATGCCTTCGTCCTGCAGTCCGTCCATATATTCAATGCCTTTAAGGGCTACTTTGTATTTGTCTTCGCCAAAACTGCGCTCGTTAATAACCGGGTTGTTGGGATTATTGTTTACATCTACCACCGGTGCAAAATCGATGTTAATGCCCACGCGTTTGCACTCGCGGCCAATCTCGCGGCCCATGTCGTAAATCAGTTTGTTATTGTTGATGGCGCCGAGGGTCATTTGGCGGGGGAAGGAGATGGTTGAGTCCAGCCGCATGGCAAGGCCCCACTCGCCATCAATGGCCACAAAGCTTTGCACTTTGGCGGAATCCTGGATGCGGTTGGTCCAATCGGCTTCTTTATCGGGCATGCCTTTGAAGAAGATAACACCGCCGGCTTTGCCCTGAGCGATACCAGACACTACCGAGTCCATGTTGTAAGTTTTGCCCTCGGTGTAAGCCGCCAGCATAAAAAACTGGCCGATGCGTTCTTCTAAACTTAACTGGTTGTAAACAGAATCTACCCACCTAACACAGGCCTTATCCTGCCTCCAGTTTCGGAAGTCGGGGGCTTGTGCGTTGGCGGACAACTGCACTAACAAAGCAAAGCCGGTTAGCAGGAGTTGGAATATATGTTGAGGGCGGTTTTTCATAACGGGTCAATTCACTAAAGCGGGATGCGGCACGGGTTTCATTCAAAAGAACGAAACATTTATGAGGGGATTGATTTGTGATAGAACGAATTCTCTACGTTTTTATGTTGATGAACTAATGGGGATACAATTTTTGCCACAAAGAAGCAAAGAGCGCAAAGGAAATACAATGGCACGCTGATCTGCCTGCCGGCAAAGGCAGGTTTATTATGATGGTTATGATTAACAACCAATACATTTTTATCGCAAAAACGCTAAGAAACAGCCGAAGGAATACAGAAGGAAATGCAGTTTTTGGGGGATAACGGTTATGTATTATCCTTACCTGTTACCGGAGCCCGGCTACCGTTGAATGACGAGCTTTTGGGTGGTTACAGCAGTACCTGATTGTAATGAAACCAGGTATATACCAGCCTCAAATTTAGAAACATCAACTTCTTTTGTTGTCACACCCGGATTACTGTTTATCTCGTTTTCATAAATTTCCTTACCGCAGATATCGTAAAGCTTTATATAATCCTTATAGCCCGACGCGCCGGTATATTCAATTGTAAAATAATCGCCTGCCGGATTAGGATAAATATTCAGTTTGGTTTCTTTTATGGTTGCTATCAGATTTACAAGGGTATCGGCAGGGGTAAAGCCATCAAAAGCGAGGTAATCTATAATGGCCCTTGAATTTCCTTTTGATACATCGGGGCAGGTATTTATGTCAATATAAGCACTATCAGGAACACCTGAAAAGTCTGATGAATACACTGCGTTGCAAGTAAATAAGGTATAGTTTGACACCGGTTGCGTTGTGAAAAAGGCACCCCCGCCAACATTAACCCCATTCTTAAAAAGAGAATATTGAATTTCGAGGGTGTCGCCGTTTACAGGGAAAAACTTATAATAGCCGCTTAACATAACGGGCCGGTGATTTACAGCGAAATCGGGGTGACTGGGGCCCAGTGCCTGTGCAGTTGACATATCGCCCTCGCGTGTTATTAACACCCCGCCCACGCTTATATTACTGATTTCAGCTGCGTAATTTCCGTGCCATGCGGGCGTAATTTGGTCTACACATTCCGAATCGGGATAAGTAGTATTACCATAATCAACCTGGTCATATATCCAGCCGTCGAGGCTTTTGCGGATAAATGAATTCCAGTTTTCAAAATTCCCGTTGGGAATGGGTGGATAAGCGCTTCCGAAAGAAATGCTGTCTATGGCCATCCAGCTTCCATAAACGGGAAAATTTCCATATACATAAGTAGGAACAAAAGCCATAATTACGGTATCGGGTATTGCTGCCGAATTATACTGTATCGGAAACTTTAATTGCGTAAAACCGGTGCTGTTGTTTCCAGAAACAGGTAAAAATTGCTGGCTTATTACGTGCCCTGCGCTTTTAAATTTAATAAATACATAAGCTGTATCTCCGGTAACAAGGTTATATTCAAACATACCGCTAAAGGTATCGGGGCGGCCATTGTAAGCCCATCCGCCGTCTAAATAAGTAAGCCCAAGCGATAGCACATCACTTTCGCTTCCGCTTTGAACAGCATTTGTTAGTATGCTTAACATGCGGGGCGCGGCATTCTGCAATCTTACCGCATAGTTACTCCCGTTGGCTCCCGGGCTAATTCTTTGGCCTGGTCCAAAAATATTCCAATCGGGCAGCCTTTCGGCATTTTCTGAGGTCCAGGTTTCAAAGTCAAAATTTGGAATGGTATTAGGCCCGTTATAAAAACTGATTGAGTCGCCATAAATAGTGCCAAAGGCGCCGGTTATCTTTATCCGGTACAAATAAACTGTGTTGGCATTTAAACCGTTTATGGGTGCTGTAAACTGATGCATCAGGGTATCATTGATTGTTGCCGGTGCAGCTGCTATGGATTGAGAATTATACCCGCTTTGCCAGAAGTCGAAAAACACACTTGCGGTATCAGGCAAATCAGACTCAAATCCATTTAATGTGGCGGAAAGCTCAGTTACATTTGTAGCGGGTGAGGTGCTTAAAATTAAGGTATTATGATAACCGGGGCCTGTATAAAAAGAAACCGGATTAACTGACTGAAGCTGCAATGGCGCGTTTTGGGCAGATAAAGCATAATTATATTGTGTAAACGGCTGAAGCCCGCTAATTGCCGCTGAAACGGTGTGGGCCAGTGTGTCGAAAATAAATGCCGGTGTTGCAGATACGGTGGTGCCTGATGAGTTGGCCGGGGCATAATAAAAAGACAAGTTAGCCGGGAAATGAATATTACTTACATGGCCATACAATGTTGCAGAGGTTTCGGTAACTGCGGAAGCTGAATCGGCCGAGATGAACTCAGTGCCACCATTATAAAAATAACTGTAATCGCCGTAAATGGTATGCACCGAATCTGACGCCACAAGCCGGTATAAGTAATAGGAATTGGGCGACAGGCCATTGACATCAGCACTGGGGAAATAAAAAGCCGTGTCGCTTATAAACGAAGGTGTTGCGGTTATGGTTTGCGTAATGGAGCTTCCGAATAATGAATACTGGAAAGAAACCGAGGCGGTAAAAGGAAGGTAACCAATCTGCCCTTCTAAAGTTGCTGAGGTGGCTGAAATATCAGTGGCAGGCAGGGTAGTTACCACGGTAATACCCGGTGTTGTGCTGAACTGAATATAATTACCATACATAACAGTATTACCGCTGATTGCTTTTAACCTGAACCTGTAAGGAGTATATGGAAGAAGGCCGGCAATGCCAGCCAAAACAACATGATACAAAGTATCGCTAACCAGCCCCGGTGTTGCCGGCACCGTAATAACACTGGTATCGTAAACGTTCTGATATTCAAAATATAAAGCTGAAGGCCTTAATAAATTGCTTACCTGCCCCCGCAGCGTTATTGAATTGGAAGTGATACCGGAGCCTGGAATGGTTATTAGCTGAGGAGTGATAGCGGGAACAATAAAAGATAAAGTATCGCCGGAATAAGTACTGTCAGGGTTGCTAACCAAACAAGTGAAATAATAGGTGCCGGGGGTATCCAGCAAAGCCGAAACATCTGCGCTTATTAATTGCGGCGAGCTACTGTTTACAGCTGTGTAAATAGTAGAAGACGGATTATTAAGTTGAGGATTGGTTGAGTAAATAAAGTTCCAGGTATCAGGCTGATTGTATGTATTTACACCGGCGTTTAATGAAAGAGAGTTTCCGGGATTGAAAATAACCTGCTCATTTTGAATGGATGGGGCAGGTAAGTTTGTATAAACAAAAACAAAGCCATCAGAAGATGATACAACACCGAAATAGGGGGTATAGAATTTAACAGCCGTAAAGTATTCAAGTCCCGAAGCTCCGCTAACGGCGGATGGCCCCCAGCTTTGGCCGCCGTTATTGGTCTGTAAAAAGGCAGCGCTATCACCAACTATATAACCGTGGCTTGCATCGGCAAATGAAATATCATGTAAACATGAACCTTGCTGATCTTCCAATACTATCCAGGTTGTACCGCCATTTACCGTTTGCAATATTGTCCTGGTTGAGGTTGCAGCACTAAACCCGCCTGCTATATAACCGGTATCTGCATTTATAAATGCAATGCCGTCAAAGTTTCGAAGCACCGGAGATGTTATTCTGTTCCACGAATTACCTCCGTTGCCGGTACCCAAAATCATTCCGCTGTCACCCACCACAAAACCGGTTAAAGGGTTGATAAAAAAAACAGCATTAAATCCCGGTCCGGAAGTATCCCGGATAATATTCCAGGTCGCTCCCCCGTCGCCGGTTTTAATGATGGTCTGAATAGAATCGTTTATACCTCCAACGGTATAATAAACAAGGGGCGATACATTTACTATTTTGTTAAAGTTACGGTTAACGGGAAATACGGCATTGCCCCAGGTTACCCCGCCATCATTAGTTGAAATTATCCGGCCCTGGTAACCAGCGCCCAGGCCATTTAAGGTATCGGCAAATGCGATGGATTTGTTCCAGCTTGCATACCCATCATTTGCGTCCTCATTCCAGGTAGTTCCGTAATCCGTTGAAGTGAACATTATTTGCATAGAATCATTAGCCTGCTTCCCCCCCCCTGATACTATATATCCCGGCTTGAGAATATCAACCGTATTGGCAGCAAGTCCTGCAAAAGGATAGGTTGAATTCCAATGCTGGGCATCTGAAAATTTAAAAGTAAAAAAAAACAATGCCAGAAGTAAAAATCTGTTTTTCATGGTTAAGTTATTGACAATAAAGGTACATTTTTTCAAACATAACCACTAATAATGCCTTTATTAAAATTACGCCGGGGGTTATTTTATAGGGCTATAAAATGTATTATTACAACATTTTTAATAATGGTGGGTTCTGAGCCATAGTTGCACTATATCTCAAATCGAACCCCCTTATTTAAAAATAATTAATAAATTTGAGTCCTAAACAAACAATTCTTAAACAACCTTATTAAAATATGAAACAGAAATTTACACTCTTAGCCCTGTTGGCAATGGCATTTTTTACAGGCTTTGGCCAGCAAGTTCCGAATGGTAGCTTTGAAACCTGGACCAACCCCATTAATCCTGATGGTTGGGCAGATGTTGAAACTATAGTTGGATTACCTACAAACACATTAACTTTTAAAGACACTACTACATTTACTGAGGGCCTTGCATCTCTTAAACTTTTAGCAGATTCAGTTGCCGGAGTAACACAGGGCCACGTACTTGGTGGCCTTGTTTCGCTTGGAACTGCCACAATTTCTCAATCAGGCAGTCCTGTATTCACTGGAATTGCATTTGCTTACAGGCCTGACAGCCTGGTATTTGACTATAAATATTCATCTCCCGGTACGGATACTGCAGCAGTATTTCTTACATTGACCAAACAATTCACAGATAAGGTGATCAAGGTTGGTTTTGCCTTAACTGCCGCGGCCAATTGGGTTCATATGGCTATTCCGCTTTCAACATTTTATAGTGATGGCAATACTCCTGACACTTTGCAAATCCAGTTTTCAGCCAGTAATGCACAAACTTCAATAATAGGATCAACACTTCATGTTGATGCTGTAAGATTTGGTTATGTCGGTGCTCCGGCACCTGGCATTACGGCCACGATTACACCTGCAGGCCCTACTACTTTCTGCACCGGCGATTCTGTTAAGCTTCAGGCTGATACCGGTACCAGCTATACTTACCAGTGGCAACTTGGAGGTACTGCAATTACGGGCGCAACAAGTTCTTCTTACGAAGCAAAGCTGGCAGGTTCTTATACTGTAGTAATTGACAGCGCTGCCGCTACTGCCACTTCACAAGCGGTTGTTGTGGTTGATACTAATTGTACTTCGGGCATTAATAATATAGCACTTACCAATCTTTCGGTTTATCCAAATCCGGCAACCTCACTGTTAAATATTAACTCTAACGAAAGTCTGTCAGGCTTTAATCTTCACATTTATGATGTAGTTGGGAGACTTGTAATTAGCCAGGTTTTAGAAGGAAACAACAACCTTATTAATGTTGGCAAGCTTGCGAATGGTACTTATATTTACAGAATTACTGACGCGGAAAGCATCGCTGTTGCTCAAAACAAATTCAACGTTATTAAATAAACTACCCAATAAAACTTTGACAAAAAAGGCCCTTCAGATTTTCTGAAGGGCCTTTTTGTATCCGATTCTATTTCATGAGAGAGAAGGATAGGGCCGTATTTTTTAATTAACTTTGCGGCTTCATGGACATTATTCGTCTTCTTCCGGACAACATAGCGAATCAGATTGCAGCAGGTGAGGTTATTCAAAGGCCGGCTTCGGCTGTAAAGGAGTTAATGGAGAACTCCATTGATTCGGGTGCTACGCATATTAAGCTTATCTGCAAAGTGGCCGGTAAAACCCTGATACAGGTGATTGATAATGGCTGCGGAATGAGCGAGACGGATGCGCGCATGAGTTTTGAGAAGCATGCCACCAGTAAAATAAGAACTGCTGAGGATCTGTTTAATATCCGCACCATGGGTTTCAGGGGCGAGGCACTGGCTTCTATTGCGGCCATTGCGCAGGTGGAGTTAAAAACCCGCCAGATAGGCGAACAGTTGGGCACCTGCATTGAGATTGAAGGCATGAAGGTTACCAAACAGGAACCCTGCCAAACGCCTGAAGGAACTTCGATTGCTATTAAGAACCTGTTTTTTAACGTGCCTGCCCGCCGCAATTTTTTGAAGAGTGATTCGGTAGAGCTGAAGAATATTATTGACGAGTTTCAGCGCATTGCACTGGCGCATCCTAAAATCGGTTTCCAGCTTTATAATAATGATTACGAGATGTATCATTTAAAGCCGGGCAATTTAAAGCAACGCATTGTGGCCGTTTTCGGCGATAACTATGCCGAGAAGATTGTACCAGTAGAGGAGAAAAGCTATGCCCTGCATGTTTACGGTTTTGTGGGCAAGCCTGAGTTTTCGAAAAAGACGCGGGGCGAGCAGTTTATTTTTGTGAATAACCGGTTTATTAAATCGGCTTACCTGAACCATGCAGTATCAATGGCTTTTGAGCAGATGATGCCGAAAGACCAGTTTCCGTTTTTTGTGTTGTTTTTGGATATTGACCCTACCAAGATTGATATTAACGTTCACCCCGCCAAGCATGAAATTAAGTTTGAGGACGAGCGGTTGGTTTACACGTTTGTAAATTTGGGAGTAAAGCACTCGTTAGGCGCATACAGTGTTTCGCCCACGCTGGATTTTAACCAGGAGGCCCACTTAAACCAAGGCGGCGCTTTCGACCAGCAACCGCGCACCTGGCTGGAGATTACGCAACATGCGGTGCAGCATAAGGAGGCGAAGAAGTTTGCCCCGCCATCTAACTTTCAGCCACTGAGTGGTCGGGAGGAAAATAATTTAAAGAACTGGGAGCGGGCTTTTGATACGGTTGGAAAGCAACCGGCATCGGGAAAACTGGAGGAACACGCACCGGAATGGCCCCAACCTAAAGTTGAAAGCGAAGAGCATCCTGAAACGGAGCTAATTAAAGAGGCGGTTCCACCGCACCAAATACAAAGGCGGTTTATTGTTTCTCAAATAAAGAGTGGGTTTATTTTAATTGACCAGCAGGCGGCGCATGAGCGTATTATGTTTGAGCGCTACCTGAAACTGATTGAAAAGAACCGGAATGAAAGCCAGCGGCAGTTGTTTCCCCAAAGCTTTGAACTGAATGCCGGTGATGCGCAGATATTGCTGGATATACTGCCCGAAATAAACAACCTGGGTTTTGATATACAGGAGTTTGGCCGCAACAGTTTTGTGATACATGGATTCCCCGCCGATATAGTGCAGGGCGATGAGAAAAAGATGGTGGAGGAGTTGATAGAGCAATATAAAATGAACTCGTCTGTAACCCGCCTTTCGAAACGCGAAACGCTGGCTAAGTCGCTGGCTTATAGTTCAGCCATTAAAACCGGTAAAGTTTTATCGGTAGAGGAAATGAAAACGTTGATAGACGAGCTCTTCGCCTGTCAAAATCCATATACGGCGCCTAACGGGCGGTTTACCTTTATTACCATCAATAATGATGAGTTGGAGAAGAGGTTTGAGAATAAATAAACAGCCCTTTTTACCGCAAAGACGCTAAGAGCGCAAAGAAATACAAGGAGGTTAAGAAAACTATAGTAAAACTCATTTTTTCCGTGACTTAACTGAGCTTTTAATTTCTTCCCATGATTTTTTTGAATTTTTACCTGCAAGCGATTCCGCTTCTCTTTCATCTAATAGTTTTTTTTGAGCCGTCGAAAGTTTAATAGAAGTATCCTCTCCTATACTATCCCATATCTCTTCTACCAAAAGTATTTTCTCGGCTACACTCAATGATTTATAGTCATCAACTAACATCGGCTTATTTTTTTCTAAAAGTAATCATTTTTTGTTTTCGGAATAAGGCGTAAAAGCAATACACTACTAATAATTCATTGCAAAACCTGCAGCAATGACAGACTGCTATTAGCTTGTCAACTTCGTTTTTAAAAATGCCAGCGTGAGTGCCCATGCCTCTTTAGCTGCTTCCGGGTTGTAAGCGGCCTTCGCATCGCAGAAAAAGCCGTGGTCGGCGTATGAGAATACGATGCTCGCGTATGGTTTGTTTTCTTTTTTCAATTCGTTGGTCACCGCATCAATCTGCTCTTGTGGAATGTGCTTATCCAAACCACCCCAACAGAATAGCATAGGCGCGTGCAGCGAGGCGGCGCGGGTTACAAGCTCAGGCGCAATTCGTACTCCATAATAGCTTACAGCAGCTTTAAATGGCAGAATTGTATTGGCTAAAAATGAAGCCCGGCCGCCCATGCAATAACCGGTGCATGCTATTTTATCTTTTTGAACCAATTTATTTTGCTGCAGCCAGTTCCAGCAGGCGTGAATATCGGCTTCCATACCGGGCACAGTTAAAGCCTGCATATGCGGGGCTACCGACGGGAAATCGGTATATGAGGCTGAGAAACCTGCTGGTGCAGAGCGATGATAAAATTCGGGTGCAATAACCACGTATCCTTCTTTGGCAAAACGTTCGGCCAGGTCTTTAATGTGGCCGTTAACGCCAAAGGCTTCCTGAAAAAGCATGAGGCCGGGGTAAGTTCCGCCGTCTGTTGGTTGGGCAATGTAGGCCTGCATAGTTGTTCCGTCAGACACCTGTAAGTTTACGTAGTTGGTTTGCGACATAAGGCGGTGCTATTTGTGTTTAACGGTTTAACTAAAACAAGGCGGCGCAAATTTTAATTAAATCGGCGAGATTTTCCGGTTTTACTAATAGCTTATCAGATATTTGTGGTACCCTAAACCAATATCCAGGATGAAATGCACCCGGTTTCTGAATACCATGCTGTCTTTTGCTTTGCTTATTTTGTTTACATCCGGTTATGCCTCGGGCAAAAAAGATAAAACAACTACACCGGTTGTTCCTGTTAGCCGTCCGGGGGTTTACCAGGGGTATTCGTCGCCGCAGTATAAGGGATTTACTTATCACTCCTATTATGTGCAAATGCGCGATAGCATTTTGCTGGCCGTTGATGTGTATTTGCCAAAAGGTTTAGAGCCGGGTAAAAAGATACCGGCCATTCTTTATCTGGACAGATATGTTCGCTCGCTGCAAGCCAAGTGGCCGTTCAGTATGTTTGTAGACCCGGTGCTTGCTTCGGTAGGCGAGCATGAGGTTGGGTATTTTACTTCATATGGCTATGCGATTGTGGTGGTAGACGTGCGGGGAACCGGTGCCAGCCAGGGGCAAAGGCGCATGGAGTTTAGCCCTGAAGAGGTGCTGGACGGAAGGGATATTGTTGACTGGATAATTGCGCAGGCCTGGAGCGATAAAAATATAGGCACCACCGGTATTTCGTATTTAGGCACGACGGCTGAAATGTTACTGGCCAACCAGCACCCTGCGGTGAAGGCCTGCATACCGCGCTCAGCCATTTTTGATTTGTATAATAATGTGGCTTTCCCGGGAGGCGTAAGGCAAGGGCCCTTTGTTGAAATCTGGGGCCAAACCACCAAGGCGCTTGACGATAATAATTTTGCCATTTTTGGTAAGAGGGCTAAACTTGTCAGGGGCGCGCATCCCGTAAAAAGTGATAAGCACCGGGCGATATATAAACAGGTAATTGCTCAGCACAAGCAAAACTTTAATGTAAGCAGCGGAGCGGCAAATATCGAATTCAGGGACGACCTGCAACCGGTGGTGAATGCTTCGCTGAACGATTTTAGTGTGCACACACGGATGTCGCAGGTGGAGGGCTCGCATACACCTATTTACCGGATTGACGGCTGGTATGATGGAGCGCTGGCCAAAGGCTGTCTGGATGCCAGCCTGAATACAAGCAACACGCGTAAGGTTCTGATTGGCCCCTGGGACCACGGCCCGCGTAATAATGTAAGCCCTTATGCATCATCAAAAAAAATTGATTTTGATGTGCATGCCGAGATGCTGCGCTTTTTCGACCGGTATTTAAAGGGGATTAAAAACGGGATAGATGATGAGCAGTTGTACACTTATTTTTCAGTAGGTGAAGAAGCCTGGAAGAATAGTAATGTTTGGCCGCCGAAAGATGAGTACCCGCAAAAGTTTTATTTCTCTGCTGACAATAATACGGTAATGGTGCCTTCAAAAATAAAAAGCGGAACCGTAAACTATACTATTGATTACACCTCCACCAGCGGACTAACCTCTGGCTGGAACAGCCTTGTGCCTACTTATATGCACGGCCCCACCAATTATCCTGACCGCCGAAAAGAAGATGAGAAACTTTTAAGCTTTACTACGGATAAACTTCCGGGCAGGATTGATATTGCGGGCAGCCCGGTGATTAGTATGAATTTTTCGGCTGATGCCAATGATGCAACTGTTTTTTGTTACCTGGAAGATGTGGGGCCTGATAGTTCGGTTACCTATGTAACTGAGGGGATGTTCAGGCCGTTGCAGCGAAAGCCGGATTCCGAAACTTATAAAACCCCTTATCCTAACCACAGCTTTAAAAAAGCCGATTCCGTTGCCTATAAAAGCGGCGAAACGGTGCAACTGATATTTGATTTATTGCCCATTGCCTACCAGTTTAAAAAGGACCATCGCATCCGCGTTTCTATTGCCGGCACTGATGCAGGGCATTTTAATTTACCGCAGGATAAGCCGGCTCATTTTCAAATTAGCAGTAGTGCAGCAAGCCCTTCGCTTATTGAGTTGCCGGTGGTGCCTGAATAGGTCGCGTCATTGCGAATGCCGCTTTGGGCATGAAGCAATCCCGAAGCTATGAAGACCATTCGTGGTATTATGGATTGCCGCAAGTAGCTTTGGGATTGCTTCGCAGAGCCTTACAATGACATCGTTGCAATTAATTGAAAATAAAGACCTTGTCCGCCGAGTCTCCCCTTTCCAGCTTTGCGGAATGGTGGACTCGGCGTTTATGCGGTCTGCACTCACGCCGAGTCCCCAACCTTCGGAAGGGAGACCCGGCTGAGAAGGTCTTTTCCTGCGTCACTCCCATTTTTTTCCTTGTCCCCAGGGTGCTTACCCGCAATGACGGTATAATTTTATTGCGTGGCCTCAACAACTTTATTATGCACAAAATCGGCCAGGCCTTTTAGCTTGTCTTCGGCTTCTTTCATGCTTTTAATGCCTTCGAAGTTGAGCACTAAAAACTTTTCGGTTTCACGGAGGTACATGCCTTGCTTGTTGCGTTGCACGTACTCCAGTATTTTGCTGAATACGCTCGAGCCATAAAAACTTGATTCTTTATTTTGAATAAAATAACAGCGTAGATGACGCCCTTTTAAAAGTATTTGTTCCATACCCAGTTTGGTGGCAATCCATTTTAAGCGCATGGCATCAAACAGTTCGAATACCTGTTTGGGTACGGGGCCGAAACGGTCGTGTAGTTCTTCTTCGAACTTCTTTAATGCGGCTTCATCTTTCAATTCATTCAGGTCGCGGTAGAGTATCATCCGCTCGGTGCTGTTTGAAACGTAATCTGAAGGTATCAGCATTTCAAGATCGGTTTCAATGGCGCAGTCGCGAACATAGTCTTGTACACGCTCCATTTCTTCGTGGTAGAGTTCTTTGAAATCTGTCTGCTTTAATTCGCGGATGGCCTCGTCTAATATTTTGTGGTAAACATCATATCCTATCTCTGCAATAAAGCCGCTTTGCTCGGCGCCTAACAGGTTACCGGCGCCGCGTATATCCATATCGCGCATGGCAATGTTAAAGCCGCTGCCGAGGTCGCTGAATTCTTCAATGGTTTTTAAGCGCGCTTTGGCTTCGGAAGTAAGTGTGCTGGCTGGTGGTGCAAATAAATAGCAGAACGCATGTTTGTTGCTGCGGCCAACACGACCGCGCAACTGGTGCAGGTCGCTTAGTCCAAAGTTATGGGCGTTGTTGATGATAATGGTATTGGCGTTGGGTATATCAATACCGCTTTCAATAATGTTGGTGCAAAGCAGCACATCAAATTCGCGGTTAATAAATTTCAAAATTACTTCCTCTAAATGTTCGCCTTCCATTTGGCCGTGAGCCACGCCTATGTCTACATTAGGTACTAATTTTTGAAGCATGGCTTTTACTTCAGCAATATCCTTAACGCGGTTGTGTACGAAGAACACTTGTCCGCCGCGATATACTTCGTATTCAATCGCCTCTTTGATAATTTCCGGATCCAGAGGATGCACAGAGGTATTTATGGGTTGCCGGTTGGGTGGCGCGGTGTTGATGATGGAAAGGTCGCGCGCACCCATCATACTAAACTGCAGGGTACGTGGAATAGGCGTGGCAGTAAGTGTAAGCGAGTCAATATTTTCGCGCAGTGTTTTGAGCGTTTCCTTTACGCCTACGCCAAACTTCTGTTCCTCATCAATTATCATCAGGCCAAGGTCTTTGAACTTTACTTTTTTACCAACCAAACCATGTGTGCCGATGATGATATTTGTTTTGCCTTCGGCCAATCTTTTCAGCGTTTCTGTTTTCTCTTTGGCAGATTTGAACCGGTTGATGTAGTCTATCTCGATAGGAAAATCTGAGAGCCTTTCTTTAAACGATTTATAGTGCTGTAAGGCAAGGATGGTAGTTGGAACCAACACAGCAACCTGCTTGCCATCGCAGGCCGCTTTAAACGCGGCGCGGATGGCTACTTCGGTTTTGCCAAAACCCACATCGCCGCACACCAACCGGTCCATAGGCGAAAGGGCTTCCATATCGCGCTTCGCATCTTCAGTAGCTTTGGCCTGGTCGGGGGTGTCTTCATAAATAAAGGAGGCTTCTAGCTCTGCCTGTAAGTACGAGTCTTTTGAGAATTGGAAACCACGTGAGGCTTTACGTTTTGCATATAACTGAATCAGGTCAAAGGCGATTTCCTTGATCTTCTTCTTGGTTTTCTTTTTCAGGTTGCCCCAGGTTTCGCTACCCAGTTTATTTACACGCGGGCCTTCGCCTTCCTTGCCTACATACTTCGAAATTTTGTGCAACGATTGAATGCCTACATACAAAATATCGTTACCGGCATAAATCAGACGCACGGCCTCCTGCAATTGCCCACCCACCTCAATTTTTTCGAGGCCGGAGTAAACGCCTACACCGTGGTCTATGTGTGTTACATAATCACCGGGCTTTAATTCGCGCAGGGTTTTTATCAGCAAGGCTTTATCGCGAGAAAAGCCCTGGCGAAGGTTGTATTTGTGGTACCGGTTAAATATCTGGTGGTCGGTGTAACAGGCAATTTTTAAATCATCATCAATAAAGCCCTGGTGGATGCCGATGTTAATGGGTGTCCAGCTAACTTTAGCTTTCAGGTCTTCGAAGATGGCGTAGAAGCGCTCTACCTGTTTCAGGTTTTCAGCAAAAACCAGATTGGTGTATTGCTTCTCGTTATTCTGCGCCAGGTCTTTTATCAGCAAATCAAAGTTCTTATTGAAAGAGGGCTGCGGGTGGCTGTGAAACTCAATCTTTTTTTCCGCTTTAAAGAACGATTGCTTGCCAAACTCAATTACCTTAAACTTGCCAATGCCTTTGATAAAATCGGCGGAAGAAAGAAACACTTCTTCCGGTTCGCCTTCAAGCAAAGGATGGTTAGGATGTTCGAGGCGGTTCTTTTTAATATCCGGTTGTGCCTTGCGGGCTTTCTCCATGGATATGTTCAGAATGTCCATCAATATACTGGCATCTTTTATCCAGATAATCGTATTCGCTGGAAAGGCCTCTAATACCGAACTCTTCTTTTCGTTACCAAAGTGTGTTTGAATGTTGGGTACAATAGTAACACTTGCAATTTTTTTGACGGATAGCTGTGTAAGCGGATCAAACGTTCTGATAGACTCAATTTCTTCGCCAAACAACTCAACCCGGTAAGGATACTCATTACCGAATGAGAAGATGTCAATAATATCGCCGCGTATAGAGAATTGCCCGGGCTCGTACACAAAATCAACCCGCTCAAATTCAAATTCTACCAGCAAGTCAATCATAAAATCAATATCCAGTTTCTCGTTCACCTTCATGCGCAGGGTTTGCTCATTCAACTCTGCGGCACGCACTACTTTTTCCAACATGGCTTCAGGATAGCTGACTGCAATTTCAGCACGGCTGTTTGAATTGCTTAACCGGTTCACCGTTTCGGTGCGCAGCAAAACGTTGTTGTTATTTAACTCTGAAAAATCCTGCGGGCGCTTGAATGAATCGGGGAAGAAGAAGATGTCCTTATTCTCTAAAATGTTTTTGAGGTTGTTTTGAAAATAGGCGGACTCTTCTTTATCGGACAGAATAAAAAAGTGATTGTATTCTGTGCTCTTGAAAACAGCAGCAGCTACAAAAGCTTCCTGCGAGCCGATGAGGCCTTTTAAATGCACTTCGCCAAAATCTTCGGTACCGGTAAGTAGTTCCTTTAATTGCCTTATTTGATTACTCTCAACATATCGTTGCAACAATTCATTCAGATTCATAAATCACATCTTAATTTTGGAACAGGTTAAAAACAGCTATCCCCGCAAGGCTTATCCGGCGGGGTAATTGATGTGCGAATATACGGGATTGTGGGGGGATTTGGGGTGGGGGCGTAGTAGGTAAAGATTCTATGGATATGTTTGGCGCAGGTGAAATACCGGAGTCGATCTATTCATACTTTGAAGTCTGCCAATTAGCTATCTCAAAAAGAATTGCACAGTCACCTACATTATTCCAGATGGTTTGGTCAATGCCCCAGTATAAAAAGTGATTTGTTGACCCATCATTATTTTTCGATTCAGATGAAATGCCATGACCGGTATATAGTATGATATAATCTCCCGATTTAACCTTTTGGGAGGCAAACCAATGAGTATATTTTGCATTATTGGAAACCAAGCTTGTCGTACTATATTTCGTACTAAATATCATGAAAAAAGACAAGTCTGTATCCGTCAGAACCCTAAGCCACAATCTTTCTTTGTTAGCAACTCCTCTGTCAAGGATTTGGATTATTTCAATATTCATTTTTTTACTGCCCTCCCGATGCAGGCGCCAATCATAAGACAAGATCCAACCACCAAATAAATAAATCCCGAAATATTATCCTTTGTAAAAAAGAAAGTGCTAAGCCCCAAAATCGCCCCTCCCAAGCCCAATCCAAAACCGAAAAAGACCTCAATTGACCTATCCGCATTAAGCTTTTCTCCTAACGTAGCAGCCTTTTTATCGACTTCGTGAAAACTTGTTACATAACTCTTTAATCTCTCATTTTCTGATTCGGCCTCGGTAAGCATTTCCAGCAACATTTTTTGTGTACCACTTTGAGTGAGTTCATCATCTGTCAATTGTCGGCGAACGTTTCTAAGTGCTTGTCTCCTTCCTGTAGGAGACATCGTAGTCTGTTCCGTGACGATCTCATTTTGATTGTCTTGGGATTTTTCAGGGGGCTTGGACGTTTGTCCAGAACTTTCATTTTCTGTCATCGCTATTTTATTGTTGATGCTGGACTCAAATATATTGCAAATAAAGAGATAATCCTTGCTAACTGTTTTCAAGAACAGGCATTAACGACACAACGTAAGATTGCCACGAATAATACATATTTATTTTTTACGGGAATTACCCTTGCGATGACAGCCTCTTTTTTTATTTAAAGCCAATCCGTGCCAACCTTTGTAAGAAAGAGATCAAGCCAGTTGGAGTTGTCCTTTTCAATCAGGTCTATTTTCTTTTTTCGGGAGCCGGCTTTGATTTGTTTTTCGCGGGTTATGGCATCGTTGATATTGCCAAAGCGTTCGTAATAAACTAATTTATTGATGTTGTATTTGGCTGTGAAGCTATCGGGGTAGTTTTTAGTGCGATGCTGGATACATCTTTTTTCAAGTTCGCTGGTAACGCCGGTATAAAGTACGGAATTACCTTTGTTGGTCATGATGTAAACAAAGTAGGTTTGGAATGCCAGCCCGATATTATCTACCCGTGCCATGAGGAGCAAATTTGTATTAAATATAAAAAAGAGCGGCTGTCATTGCGAAAGCAATTCCCGTAAAAAATAAAAGAGGTATTGCTTGTGGCAATCTTCGGTTGTGTCTTTAATGGCTGCACTTTGTAATAAGGACATCCCAGCTATGACTTCCGTTTCCGTCAAGTAAATACAGTAGAGACACAGCGGAAGATTGCCACAGCCTTTTTTCTTTTATTTTTTTACGGGAAAAGGCTTCGCAATGACAGCCACGCTTTTTTTATTTTTTAAAAGCCATACTTCCACCAATAATAAAAGCGTTTTATCCATTCGTTGTTTACGGCAACCAACTTATTCCAGCAATTAAACACACAAACGAAGATTGTCACGGATAGTACATATTTATTTTTTACGGGAATTATCCTCGCAATGACAGCCTCTTTTTTATTTAGAGCTAGTCGGTGCCAACCTTTGTGTCGAACAGATCAAGCCAGTTGGAGTTTTCTTTTTCAATTAAGTCTATTTTCTTTTTTCGGGAGCCGGCTTTGATTTGTTTTTCGCGGGTTATGGCATCGTTGATATTGCCAAAGCGTTCGTAATAAACTAATTTATTGATGTTGTATTTGGCTGTAAAACTATCGGGGTAGTTTTTGGTGCGATGCTGGATACACCTTTTTTCAAGCTCGCTGGTAACACCGGTATAAAGGACGGTGTTACCTTTATTGGTCATTATATAAACATAATAGTTTTGGAATGCTAATCCGATATTGTCTACCCGTGCCATGAGGAGAAAATTTGTATTAAATATAAAAAGAGTGGCTGTCATTGCGAAAGCAATTCCCGTAAAAAATAAAAGGGGTATTGCTTGTGGCAATCTTCCGTTGTGTCTCAAATGGCTGCACCTTGCGTAAAGCTACCCTAACTATGCTTTCCGTTGCTTTGCCGCTCTCGCTAAAAGCCTCTTTTTAATATCTGCAATAGCCTCGCTCAAAGGCCTTTCTTCTTCGTCTTCATCAGGTTTAAGCCATGCTTCAAGTTGTGCTTTTGAAGGTTTGGGGCCGGGCAGTATCATTTCTTCATCAGTAAGAGGCCTTTCCTTAATTGTGCATTTTGAGGGCTTCCGCGTGTTCTTCATATTCTAAAATACGGTTTAAATCATAAGGCATGCCGGTGTTCGTCAAGTAAATACAGTAGAGACACAGCGGAAGATTGCCACAGTCTTTTTTCTTTTATTTTTTTACAGGAAAAGGCTTCGCAATGACAGCCACTCTGTTTTTATTTAAAACCCATACTTCCACCAATAATAAAAGCGCTTTATCCATTCATTATTAACGGCAATCAAACCATCTTCATCCTGCCACCATTTTAGTTCGTTGAAGCGTGAACTGGGTGCGCCGTGGACTATTACTTCTACGCCTTGCTTTTTCAGTTTGTTTTTAAAAACGCTTTGAACGCGGTAGGTGTGCAGTTTGGAAGAAACAATCATTATTTTTTTAAGTTGGTGTTGTTTGCAGTATTGGGCAATGATGTCTGATTCTTCTTTAGTGCTGGTTCCGTCTTTTAATTCGATTATTATTGAATCGGGGATGCCTTGTCGTTTCAGGTTGGCAACGGTCATGTCTGATTCAAGCGTATCAATACAAAATACCCTGAGTTCAATTACCGGGTTGCCACCGGTGCAGATAACTTTGTTGGTATAACCGGCGCGGAGAATTTTTACAGCCTCATTGCCCCGGTCGTAGCCGCCACCTGAAAGCACAACCATTGCATCTGCTTTTTGCAAAGGGTCTTCAACCATTAAAGAAGTGGCAAACCAGCGCAATATTGGTTCACGATAAGTGTAAGTTATAGCTGCCAGTAATAGCAGAGAGAAAACAATAATTAAAAACCTGCGCATCGTTTGCCTTTATACACCCCCTTGTATCCGGGTGTTTAGCCAGTTAATGAGATATGCGAAAAACGCATTGCGGTCTGCTGTAGGCTCGTTGTGCATCTCGTGAAAATAGCCATCCCAAAGTTTCAGGGTAACCAGACCTTTAGGGGCTTTGTCGGCAAATTCCTTTGTGCCTATGGGTGAAGTAAGCCGGTCAGAAGTTCCGTGCATCAGCAGCAAAGGTGTTTTCAATTCCGCTGCATGTTCCAGAGCCCATTTGCCTGCATTGAAAAAACCAAAGAACATACCGGCAGTAATTTTACCGTGATTATATGGGTCGGCATTGTACTTTTTAACCTCTTCAGGGTCGCGCGATATACCGGCGGCATCTAACTCTGCTTTTTCGGTAAAGGCAGGATAGATATTTATCATTAAACGTGCCAGCAGTATTTTAATAGCAGGCGGTTCGAACCCTAATTTTAAAAGTGGGCCGGTTGCAATAGCGCCGGTTATTTTTGGATTGTTCTTCAGTATGTAATTCAACACCTCACCGCCACCCATGCTATGGCCCCAAAGGAATTTAGGCAGGCCGGGGTAACGGGTTTCGGCTTCAGCTAAAATTACTTTTATTGAATCTAACATGGCATCGTAGCTGGGTGCATGTCCCCTTTTGCCCTCTGTTTTTCCGTGCCCGAACTGGTCGTAGGTTAATACCG
>Ga0182013_10001130_pt1 | contig 36874 bp, 39 predicted proteins | sample 612S2MmetaG_FD_120487 | JGI IMG/M metagenome (GOLD analysis project Ga0182013, IMG submission 120487) | Permafrost microbial communities from Stordalen Mire, Sweden - 612S2M metaG | ecosystem: Environmental > Terrestrial > Soil > Wetlands > Permafrost | place: Sweden: Stordalen | collected... | reverse complement strand
TATCAGCACGTTCCCGCGGTTTCCTCCCTGGAGGCTTGTCCAACACCTGCCCCTTAGCCTCACCGGGCTTGGACGCCTCAGCGCGCACCGGCAGGTGTCGGACAACCCTTAACCGAAGCCGTCGGTAGTCAGTGTCGGCTTTGCGGCATCAGACGATTGTTAGGGGGTATTTACACGCACGCCCTTCGACAAAGACAACTCAACGAACTCCGTTTGGTACGGCGCGTAGACAATGAGTCCATTTGTTTTGGCGAATACGACGAATCCAACGTCTTTCCGAATTCCGCGCGTGGCACCATCTATATCAATCACATTCCGAGGCAGTGATGCCTCAAACACGGAATCGTCACCCAAACGGCGCCAATATACGGTCGAAGGATCGAAGGCGCGCCAGAAGAATACGAGATTGTCGAACGCGCCCAGGAACACATCATCCGGGCGAAGGCCATAAAGCTTCCGAGCCGTAGCTTGTATGTCGGGAATGAGGTCGACCTCGTTCCCGCGCGCTCGATATCCGACGTAGGTACGAGCCGTATACTCCCATCGGTGAAAATTGTCAGTCCAAGTGCCGCCACTGCTAGTAAATGCCGAGTCGGGGTCAAGAGGATAGAGCTGTTCGGGGATTTCCATCCTGTCCTTCGAGAAGTGGTAATTTTGATCGATCAGGACCCGAATCTTACGTGTGGCCATTCCACCCATCAGCCCCACACCAACCGTTGACGGTTCGTCTTCGTAAATCACAATCGAGCCCGGCGCTCGAGTTGCAATCTTCAGGCCAGGCTGTCCCGAACCGATTTGCGGTCGATCAGCCGCGTAGCTCGATACGACGAACGCTAGGATTCCAATGAGCCCTGCCGTGCAATTCGCCAGCGAGGTCACGTGCATGCCCTCTAACCAGCAACTAGGCGACAGAAGCGTCGTGATTTAATGCGATCAATATGTCCATATCGTGAACTTCCTGTGTTGCGGCTGAGCTTCGCCCTTAGCGTACCGCAGGTGACGAACGTCTGCTTAGTGGCAAATATTTTTATAGGGTGAAGGATCGGGATTGGCCGGCTGGCGACCGGCGCGCTGTTGGAATCGCCGACGAATCTACGCTCTCGACTCTTAGAAGGCGCTGGCCAATCACTGCTCCTGGACAACGAAGAAGTGATTCAAGACTTCGACGACCGACATAACAGAATCTGATCGCCCAATAAGTTCCACCCACCATGCGCGGCGGCGTCGTTCGGATCTGATTTTCTAATTTGTATCTTACCAACGATCGCGATTCGCTTGCTCGCCTCACGGAATCGGACAGGAATAAACCAGAGCAAATCCGGCTTACCATTCCAGTTACCGTGGTGTTTGAAAAGCCACTTTCTTTCTTCAAAGAAGGCCAACGTAGGGAGCTCCTCGTCGAGGTAGTCAAGTCCCGCGACGAGATTTTTTCCCCACTCCGGATTTTCGTTGTTTACCTTGAGCACCAATGCCGCAGTATAGCGGCCATCTGCGATCCGCACGGCCAAGCAATCACCCACTTCAAAAGGTGCGCTGCGCAAGATGGTCTTCGGAGGCGAGGAGGGTTTCGGGTTCGCTAGCTGAACTTTTTCTAGGAATTTATCGAGGGCGCCCTTCCGCTTCGCAAGACCCTTTGGATCATCGCGCCAAATATCAAGCCCTCGCTCGGACTCGATGTCATGTCTGACTCGAGCGAGAACCGCGTCATCCACCTTTCCGTACGTCCATTGGATCAATGCGATTGCTTGCCACAAGAGCGGCGCATCGTCGAGATCGTCTTCCAATTCTTTGAAATACCTGATCGCCCGTGAGGATGCGTCGGCTAGGGAAGCGCCCTCCTTGAGACGATCAAGCATAAAGTCCCTAACGTCTGCGACCGTGTCGTTAGCGGCGATGCCAGGTCCCCAGCTACCCATCTATCTTTCTCCACTAGTTCGCTGCGTAGCGATCGTCGTTGGCTATCCGAATACGAAACCCTTCGTTCCGTAGAATAGCGGATAGCTTGAATGGCAGCTTACCGGAGGGCATTTACTGCCATCGAATGTCCGGTCCTGGCCGACTGCGGCCGCGTGACCCCAAGAACCGGTCATCGTGCGAGGCCGAGAAATACAGTCAGCGCTCGATTCAATCGGACGACATCCTCATCGTTTAGTTTTCCTATTCGCTTGCCGAGTCGTGCCTTCGGGACGGTTGTGACTTTGTCGATCATCAAACGCGATGCGCTCGAAAGACCGTTGCGATCGGTCGGCTCGATCAGCATCCGCAGCAGCGGCGCGTCTGTCGGGTCGGTGGTAAACACGCAAAGTGTTATTGAGTTAGTAGAGTCAAAGCGATCCTCCTGCACGATCACTGCAGGGCGAGGCTTACCAGCGTACGGGCCACCGCCCGACACAGTCCAAACCTCACCACGCTTCATTCGGCAGCGTGATCGGAAATGGCGTCGATGAACCCCTGATCTGCCTTCGCTCGCTTGCCTGTAGCCACGGCCTTGGATTGCTGACTCGCGGTACGGGCGAAGGAACGTGCATGGACATCCGGCACCCATATCTGAACCGGCCGCAGCCCCTGCGCGCGAAGGCGTTCTCGATGTAATCGCACCTTATCCCTCGACGAACGAGCATTAGTGAGCATGGATCTATTCCCCCATGGTTACATGTAACCTAACAGATCAATTTGGGTTGCGCAACTGCATCCGGCGTGCCGCGTTCGGTGAATTACCTGGGTCATATCCGTGTCCAGTCGAACGGCAGCTTCCTAGCGCCCAGTCTGGAAGCCTGAACGGCTGGTACTGGCCGACAGCACCCATTGGTGAGCCGCGGTCACGGGCGACGGGTTGCTGGCTGGCATTGGCCAGCGCTGGCTGGAGTGGAGCGGGCGATGGGAATCGAACCCACGGCTCAAGCTTGGGAAGCTTGGGTATTACCATTATACGACGCCCGCAAGATTCAATTATAGCTCAACCAGCCTAGCATATGTCACTCGGAGTTGTGGGCTCTAACGTAGAACTCGGCCGATGATCCGAACCCTTGGTTTCTCTGCATTTCTACATAAAAATCAGAGATTAACCTCGATCGATTTCCCTCGGAAACTCTGCCACGTCACGTAGTCATCGATATCTTTGCAAACCTGGGTAGAGGGTTCGGTTCCCATCTGCACCATCGCCCGCTCAACGTAATTCGAGATTCCTCGCCGCAGCCTTAGTTGATCCCGCCCGATTCGAGTGGTTACACTTTGGCCTTGAAGAAACCCACTCGAATCAAGCCGGTCGCGCGCGTCCCAACATGCCCATAAAGATGCCAGGCGAAGGATTCCCATGCTGACTGGATTCTCGAAATACACGCGGTCGTCGATCGCTGCGGCCTGGTTCATCGCAGCGGCGGCCGCCTCGGCGCTGATGCCCGTGTCGCCCGCTTCGGCGCAGGTGATTGCGATCCGGGCCGGCACCGTGGTCGACCCGGCACGCGGCGCCACCCTCAAGGACCAGGTGATCCTGGTCGAGCACGGCAAGATCAAGGCCATCGGACCCCACCTCGCCATCCCGGCGGACGCGGAACAGATCGACCTGTCGAAGGAATGGCTGACGGCGGGCCTGATGGACGCGCACACGCACATGACGCTGACCACCATCGAAGGCGACGCCCCCTTCGAATCGTTCTACTTGAACCAGAGCTCCACGCTGCGCGGATTGCACGGCCTGCACAACGTCCAGCTGGTGCTGAACCAGGGATTCACGACCGTGCGCGACGTCGGCAACAGCGCCGAATACGCCATGAGCGACGTGCGCCGGGCAATCGCGGCGGGCTGGTTCGTCGGCCCCACGATCATCGACGCGGGGAAGATCATCGCGCCGTTCGGCGGCCAGTCGCACGACATTCCGCCGCGCCAGGGGCCCTTCTGGCAGTTCGAGTACATCGACGCCGACGGACCGGGCGAAATTCGCAAGGCGGTGCGCACCAACATCTATTACGGCGCGGGCGTCATCAAACTGGTCGCGGACAATAACGCCTATCATTGGTCGCTGGAGGAATTCCGAGCCGCCGTCGACGAGGCGCACCGGGCCGGGATTCCGGTCGCCGTCCACGTCTACGGCGGCGACGCGCTGGACAACGCCATCGAGGCCGGCGTGGACTCCATCGAGCACGGCTTCGACCTGACGGACGCGCAGATGGCGCGCATGAAGGCCAAGGGCATGTTCCTCGTCGGAACCGATTTTCCGCGCAAGCACCTCGACATCGAGGGCACGGCCGGCGGCGTACTGCCCGAACCCGCCGTGCTGGCGCCGAAGATCGTCGACCGGCTGCACCGCGCGTACCGCGTCGGCGTGCGCATGGCGTTCGGCACGGACTGCGTGATCGACATTCCCGGCCGCTCCCGCGCCGACCTCATGCTCGACTACCTCGCCGTGTGGCGCGCGGCCGGAGTCCCGCCCATGGACATTCTCCGGGCCATGACCGTGAACGCGGCCGAGTTGCTGCGCGTCGACCATGATCGGGGCCGCCTCGCCGAAGGCTTGAGCGCGGATCTGGTCGCGATGCCGGCGGATCCGATCGGGGACATCGAGAATCTGCGGAAAATCGACTTCGTGATGAAGGACGGCCGGATCGTGCGCCGCCCTACCGCCGCGCCATAGGAGCCTGTCTGAGTGATCTACGTGGCCGCGTAGATTGGCTCCTACCGAGGCTTGCGGCCCGGCTCAGGCGCCCCCCGGCGGACCGGCCGGAAGCGGCGGCACGTCGCGCGTCCAGTGGAAGATGTCCGGCGCGCGCCGCTCCTGGATCGCCAGCAGCGCCTCGCGCAACGTCGCGGCGACGGCATCCACCCGCCGTGGCGCGAATTCGCGCGTACGGCCGCCCTCCGCACCCTGGGCCGCGGTCACGGAGTCCGCCAGCACGGCGATCGGGCTGACGATCGCGGCGGTGCCGCAGGCGAACAACTCGGTGCACTCGCCGCTCTCGATCTGCGCCAGCAGCTCATCGATCGCCATGCGGCGCTCGACGACCTGGTAGCCCAGGTGCGCCCCCAGCTTGAGCAGCGAATCCCGCGTGACTCCCGGAAGTATGGCGCCGTCGAGGGACGGCGTATGCAGCGCGCCGCCGATCACGGCAAACAAATTCATGCCGGAGAGTTCCTGGATCCAGCGGTGCTCCTGCGCATCGAGCCACAGCGTCACGGTCATGCCGCGCGCCACCGCGGACGTGGATGCCCGCAGGGAGGCCGCGTAGTTCGCGGCCGTCTTGGCCGCGCCGACGCCGCCCACCGCGGCCCGAACGTCGCCGCGTTCGATGGCGACCCGCATGGCTCCGGAGGAATAGGGCTCCACGGGATTCGCAATGACCATGAAGGTGAACGCGGCCGAATTGCGGATCAGATATCCCGCCTCCGTGCCGAATAGAAATGGCCGCAGGTACAGCGATCGGCCCGATTGCCGGGGAATGATGTCGCGGCATGAGGCGACGACGGCGTCGATGGCCTGGAAGAACAGCGCCTCCGGCACCGGCGGCATCGACAATCGCTCCGCGGAACGCGCCAGGCGCAGCCAATTCTCCCGCGGACGAAACAGGTTCGGGCTCCCGCCCCCGACCCGGTAGGCCTTGAGTCCCTCGAAGACCAGTTCGGCGTATTGCAGCCCGCGGGCGCCGGGCGCAATGGCGATGGGACCGTACGGCAGCAGCCGGCCGCGGCTCCATTGGCCGTCGGACCAGTCCGCGGCGAACATCACCGGCGCCGTCACGGCCCCGAAGCCGAGGGCTCCCGGGAGCCGGAAATCCCGCAATGCCGCCGCCACTCCCGGCGCGACCTCGGGAGGCAAATCAGCCGCGGATGTAGGCATCGGAGCCGTCGAGCCAGTCCTGACGCGGCGGATTGAACACGTCCATGTCGAGCGTATCCTCGAGCGCGAGCGCGCGATGCGGGACGTTCGAGGGAATCACGAGCACCTCGCCCGCGCGCACCGTGACCTGGCGTTCGAGGTTCGCGCCCAGCCAGAATTGCAGCGCACCCTCGAGGATGTAGGTGATCTGTTCATTCTCGTGCGAATGAAGCGGCACCTCCACGCCCTTCTTGATGTGCACGTGCGCGATCATCATGCGCTCGCCCGTGATCAAGGTCCGCGACAGGCCGGCCTTGAGGGGCTCCGCCGGAATATTCTCCCAGCGATAGTGCTTGGCGCTCGATCCATCGAGGGCGGCCGCGTGGCCTGCGCCGCCGGATGCGTTGCCGCTGGTTTCGGTGGTGCTCATTTGAATTCCTCGTCGATTTGCAAATTCAATGCCGCCGCGTGCCGATTGGTCTCGTTGGCGAGGCCGACGATGGCGACCAGCTCGGCATGCTGCAAAGGGGTCAACCCCTTGCGGCGGGCGGCGGCGCCATGCGAGGCGATGCAGTAGCCGCATGCATTGGTGATGCTGACCGCCATATAGATGAGTTCCTTGGTGAGCGGATCCAACGCTCCCGGTCCCATGACTTCCTTCGAGTTCGCCCACATGCGCCGCAGCGTCGGCGGGTGATGCGCCAGCATCTTCCAGTAGTTGTTGACCCAGTCGATCTTGCGGGTCGCCATGATGTCGTCATACACCGCGCGCACCTCGGGCGAGGCCTGCGCATATTCGATCGGCGCCGCTGCGCTCATGGGACCACCGCGACGACGCGCGCGGGAAAGCCCGAGCCGTCCTGCACCTTGGGGAAGGCGACCCACACCACGGCCCCGGATTCGGGCACCTGGTCGAGGTTGGCCAGCAGTTCGATCTGGTAGTGATCGAGCCCGAGAATGTACGACTCGAGCGAGTAATCGTCCTTGGTGGTGGCGAGGCCCGGATCGGTGTCCGTGGTCTCGTGGCCCGAGGCGGTGATGCCGCGCTGCTCGTAGAGCAACTGCAGCACCTCCTTGCTCCAACCCGGATAGTGAAACACCCCGGCCGCATCCTTGTTCGCGAGCTTGGCGTCGTCCGGCCAGCGCTTCGACCAGTCGGTGCGCAGCGCGACGAATGCGCCCTGGGGCACCCGGCCGTGACGGGCCTCCCATGCCGCGACGTCGTCCAGCGACACGGCGTAGTCCGGATTCTTGGCCACTTTCTCGTGCACGTCGAGCACGACCAGCGGCATGAGCATGTCCTTCAGGTCGATCTGGTCCACGGTCTTGAGGCCGGCATGAAAGTGCGCGGGCGGATCCACGTGCGTGCCCCATTGCCCGATATGGCAATACTCGTTGATCCGGAATCCGTCCTTCTGCACGGTGTACAGCGTCTTCACGCGCTCGTTGGGGGCTCCCTTCCAATGGGGAATTCCGGGCGCGAATGCATGCGTCAGGTCGACGAAGCGGTGGGACTTGAGGATGCCCAAGGCATCGGTCAGCGACGGCTCGCCGGCCGGGGCAGCGCCCGCGGCCGGACCGGGGGCGGCGCTCGCAGCCGCACTGGCGACTATCGCAACGGTACAAAGTCCTCGAACCCAGTTTCGCATGGCCGCCCTTCCCCTCGTTGCGCAATCCGGCCCGAAGACTAGCACGCAGCCGCGCCGCTGGCCTCGATCTCGACCAGGAGATCCTCGCGGCAAATGTCCGCCTGCAAATAAACGATGGGCGCCGCGGGGCGCACGGCGGCCAGGGCGCTGCGCACGGCGTCGAGGTCGGCCGCCCGGCGCACGTACACCTTGAACTTGAGGGCGTCGAGCGCATAGCGGTCCGAGCCGACCACGCGATTGGCCTCTTCCAGGACAGCCCCGATGTTCGCGAGCGTCTCGCGCGTCTGCGCCGCGGCGTCGCCGCCGTGAGTCGTCTCGAAACCGACGATGCTGGCCGTGCCCGAGACGAACAGCGTGGTTCCGGCCGATTCATTCAAGACGCATGCCCGGGAGAAGGTGGGACTATGCGCGCCGAATTTCGGCGGATAGTGATAGGCGCTGGTCTGGCGCGGATTCTCGATCATCGTGGGCGCGCGCCGCGCCGCCAGGAAATAGATGCACAGCGGGCTGCCCGGAGGCGAGCCCAGCGCGCACGCCGCCGGCACGCTGCCCACGGTGCTGCGTCCCGAATTGCGAAACGCCGCCTGCCGCGCCGCATTGAAGATCCGGTACCGCTCGTCGCCGTCGGCATCGCCATTGATTTCGGGCAGGTAATTCCAAATTCGGATCAGGTGGGGATGCTGGGTGTCCTCGATCAGGGCGAAGATGTCCTGGTAGGCGATCGTGGTCGCCCGGACCAGTGCCGCGGAACCGGAGGTATCGATATCCTGGTCGACGGCGATCGAGCCGAAGAGAAACTCGCGGCAATACCGGTATTGGATTCGGCCCCGGCGCAGCGACGTCCGGGAGAGCTCCGGACCCCAGGCGCCGTCCACGCGCCACGCCTCGCAGCGGCCGGGGCCCGACTCGAAGGCAGGGGTCATGCTCGCGGCCGTGGGCACGCGTGCGGGATCGACCGGCGGCAGTCTGTCGTAGCCTACGACGCCAAGGACTGTGCTCCACCAAGCGGCGGGTTGCGCCGCGAGATCATCCGCGGAGACATAATCGAGTTGTAGCGAGGCCGCGACCATGGGGCGGCAGTCTATCCTGCGGACCGCCCGTGCGGTAGATCGGCTTAGAACGCCACGTAAGGACCGGCGCCCACCTTGGTCGTGTAGCCCTCGATGACGTTGATCACGGTGCGCCCGTAGAAAAACGGCAAGCCCCAGTCGAAGGTCGTGGACGGGGTGCTGAACGTGTCCGCCGTGGCTGCAAGCGTCGCGAACGCCGTGTACGAGGGATCGTTGTCCGCCTGGGTCATCGCGTTATCCACGGTGAAGCTGACGGCGGCGCTGCCGCCGGCGTAGCCGTTCAACGTGGCACCGAGGTTGGTGGCCGACGGCGGGCAGTAAAAGCCCGTGAAGCCGCTGGCCGTGCATTGCGCAATGCTGGTGTCGTTGAAGTACAGAGCGTTCGAGCCGGAATCGATGAAGCTATTGGTGAGCGTCTGTCCGGCAAAGGTAGTCGACGACAAATTGCCCGGAAGGGGGTCCGCGCTGCCCTGCACGGTCAACACGGTCTGCGAGCCCGAGGCGTTATTGGACTCGGTGTCGATGCCGAAGATCAGCGAGCCGGTCACCGTGGCCGCTCCCGACTCGGCGACGCTCGGCAAGATGATCATGGTGCCGTTGTTGTCCACGGGGAAGAACGGCACGGGATTCGCAACCTGCAGGTTAAGCGCCGCGGTGATCGGGTTGCACGCGGTCGCGGTACAGGAATAGTAGTCGCCGATGGATGCGCTCCCCACGCCGGGTGCGCAGGCCTCCCCGCAATCCTGGGGGAAATTACCGATGCCGACGATGCCGTTGGCACCGAACGCCGCCACCGTGTCTTCCGCGGGACCGGTGGCCGAACAGGCGGCGGGCACGGTGGTGAAATTCGACGATCCGATGACCTGAACCGGTATCTTGGAGGCCGTCTCCCCGCTCATCTGCAGGTCCGCCGTCGCCACCGGTCCCCAGCTGTAGCCGTCGACGAATTGGGTGCACTCCACCAGCGAATTGCCGTCCGAGGCCGCCACCACCGGCAGGCTGATCGTCAGCACCGACGCCAGGATGCGCAGCCCGTAGGACTGAGTGTCCACCTGGACATTGTCGATGGTCTGGCATTGCGTGGTGCTGCCCGGCACGCACACGGTAACCGTCGTGTACAGCGTGTTGACGGAAGGACCGGCGAGTCCCGCAGGGCCCCCATCGACGACTACGGACAGCACATTGGACACCGCCGGCGCGTTTACCGTCACCGTTGCGGACTGCGCCGCGTTGCCTCCGGCACCGGCGCAGGTCAGGGTGTAGCTCGAGTTCGCGGTAAGTGCGCTGGTGGATTGCGATCCGCTGGTTGCTTCGGCGCCGGACCAGGCACCCGAGGCCGTGCAGCTGGTTGCATTGGTCGAGGACCACGTCAGCAGCGATTTGCCGCCGCTCGAGACCGTGGTGGGGCTGGCCGATAGCGTGACCGTCGGCGTCGGATCGGGGGTGGTACCGCCGGAGGTGGGACTGTTGCCGCCGCACGCGGCGGCGGCCAGGCACAGCGACACGATCAGCCCGCGGTTCATCGCTCGCATGATGTTGCCCATTAGCGCAGCTCATCCAGGGAAATGCCGGCCGGCAGGGCCTGCGGCAGATAGGCACGGCCGGAAAATGCGCGCATGTGGCCGCTCGACTGCATCACGAAATTCTCCTGCTGGATCTGCAGCTGATGGTGACCGCCGTGGGGCGCAGAGGCCGCGGCCGTGAAGGTATCGAAGTAGCGCCCGAGCGCCTGCTGCAGGTTCGGTATCGCCGGCCCCCGCCACGCGACGGCAAACACGGTCCCACCCGGTGTGGAAAACTCCCGAAGCGCGGTGCCGGAGGGCAATTGGATCTCGTGAACACGGTAATTCGTGCGCTCGGTCGACTTCATCGACCCGTGCAGCTGCGCTGCATCGGATCCGGCCGTGGCCTCCGGGTCACCCAGCGAAGCTCTCGCCGGGGGCGGCGCCAACCACAGCGCGAGCAGCAGACCGGCCGCAAAGCACAGAGGCCCTGACCTCGAGATCGATCGACTGGATGGCGACATGGTTGTTTTCACGCGTGTGTTGACCCGGAGAATGGACCGATCATCGCAGGATTGGTTCCCGCGGCCATTGTCGCACTCTCACGACATCGGGACGCGATCACCCTAACGGTCGCAAATTTAATGTCGCAGGGCGGCCTCGATCCCGCGCAGGCCCGCGCAAGGCGGCCTCAATCCTTGACCGGCGGCTGGGCACGATACTGACCCTGCAAGGCCAACATCCACCCGGGATACTCCGCCGGCAACTGACTCACCACGTCGAGGGAGTTCCGTTCCGCCTCCGTGAGCTCAACCCGGATGGCGGCCAGGTTATCCCGCAACTGATCCAGGGTCTTCGCCCCGATGATGACGCTGGAGACGTACGGCTTCGCCAGCAGCCAGGCCAGCGCGATCTGGGCCACCGAGACCTGCCGCATCGCAGCCATGGGCCGCATGGCGTCGACGCACCGGAAGGCGCGAGCCTTGTCGACCACGGGGAAGTCAAAGCTCGAGCGGCGCGCACCGGCCGGACCCTTATCCTCGGCGCTGCTGAACTTGCCGCTCAGCAAACCACCGGCCAACGGGCTCCACACCATGAGTCCCAGCTTCTGATCCCCGAGGAGGGGCACGATCTCGCGCTCGAGATCGCGGCCGGCAACGGTGTAATACGCCTGGACGCTGCAGAATCGCGCCCAGCCGTGCCGGTCGGACACTCCGAGCGCCTTCATGATCTGCCACGCGGACATGTTGCACAGCCCGATATAGCGCACCCTCCCGGAGCGCACGAGATCGTTCAACGCGCACAGGGATTCCTCGAACGGCGTGAGAGGATCGAAACCGTGCAGCTGATAGAGGTCGATGTAATCCAGTTGCAGGCGCTTCAGGCTCGCATCGACTTCGTTGAACAAGTGGTGCCGGGACTGGCCGCGGCCGTTCGGCGTCTCGTTCATGATGCCCGTGGCCTTGGTCGCGACGATCAGCTGATGGCGCGGCAGTTGCAGATTTTTGAGCGACTGTCCGAGCAGAGTCTCCGACAGCCCGTGCGAATACACGTTGGCCGTGTCGATGAAATTGATGCCGGCTTCCACCGCCGTCCTCACCTGTTCGTCGACGTCGTTCTGTTGCAGCTTGCCGATGTTCTCCCAGATCCCCCCGGCCCCGCCGTAGGTCATGGTCCCGAGGCATAGTTCGGAGACGTACAGGCCCGTTTGACCCAATAATCGGTAGCGCATGGTAGGCTCCCCTGGCGTTGCAAGACGATGGGACGGGTTCCGGATCGCGGAGCAAAGCATACAATGTTATGTCGCGCCCGGAAGCCGCCCGGACCGGGCGGCCGCCAGCCGGACCTTCCCTTCAGGGTCACGCGCGGGTGGAATTATCGGTGACGGGCGAGGTCTCAGCAGCCATCTCGCATCGGGCGGAGTGACAAATGAAGTTGTTGAAATACCTGGCCATTCTGGCCGCGGCGGGCGCGCTGGACTCGTGCTCGCTCAATCTCTTGGCGCCAAAATACACGGTCGGCGGGACCATCACGGGGCTGACGGGAACCGGCCTGGCGGGAGCCGGCCTGGTGCTGCAGGTGAACTCCGGCGACAACCTGAACATCGTGCAAAACGGCAGCTTCACCTTCGGCTCCTCCATCGCGAAGGGCGACACATACACGGTCACGGTGGCGACCCAGCCCGCGGATCCCGTTGAAACCTGCAACGTGTACAACGGCAGCGGCACCATCTCGAACGTGGATATCGGCAACGTCATCGTGACCTGCGTACAGACCGGCCAGTTCGCCTACGTGGCCAACCAGACCGACGACACCATCTCGGCCTTCGTGATCGATTCCACCACCGGCGCGCTGGGCCTGGTCTCGGGCTCGCCGTTCGCCACCGGCGGGATCGCGCCGGTCGCGGTCGCGGTCGACCCGAACGGGGTCTACCTGTACGCCGTCGAGAACGGGTCCAACGAGGTTGCGGTGTTCACCATCGACGCCGCGTCGGGCGCGTTGACGGCAACCGCCCTTCCCATCGCCACCGGCACCTCGCCTGCGGCCATCGCCATCCATCCCAACAACCAGTACGCGTACGTGGCCAATTCGGCCGACGACACTCTCACCGCTTACACCTTGAGCAGCGGCGTCGCAACGCCGATCAGCGGCGCCAACTACATCGTGGGAGTCGATCCCGTCGACGTGAAAATCGATCCGTCCGGCAACTACCTCTACGTGGCCAACTACAGCGACGGCACGGTGTCGGCGTTCACCGTCGATTACACCACGGGGGCGCTCACCGCGATCACCGGATCGCCGTTCACCGCAGGCGGCTCGGGCAACGAAACGGTTTCCCTCGCCATCGACCCGACGGACACCTTCTTGTACGCGGCGAACCTCAAGACGGCGACGATTTCCGCCTTTTCCATCGGAACCGGCACGGGGACCCTCGTTCCGACGTCCAGCCCGACCCTCTCGACCGGGTCCAGCCCCGAATCGCTCGCGGTCAATCCCGGGGGGAATTTCCTGTACGCGGCGAACGTGACCGCCGACGACGAGGTCGCCCCCTATGGGATCACCGCGACCAGCGGCGCACTCAGCGTTGGAACGCCGGTCGCCACGGGAACATTCCCGGTGTCGGTGGTGGTCGACCCGATGGGTCAATTCGTCTACGTCGCCAACTACGGCTCCCGCAGCGTCTCCGTGTACACGGTGAACGCCGCCGACGGTGCGCTGACGCCCGTGAAGGGATCGCCTTTCGCCTCAGGCAACGGACCGCGGGCCATCGCCATCGACCCCGTCGACTGAGCGTGGCAGCGGAACGCGAGGCGTGCATACGCCCCGCGCCGCAGACGTTATCATGCGTAATTCACTCCCCTCGAGGAAGCGTCGATGAGCATCAGTAAAGTCCCCCCGGGCGACCGGGTCCCGCACGAATTCAACGTCATCATCGAGATACCCATGCACGGGGATCCGATCAAGCTCGAGGTCGACAAGGAGACCGGCGCGCTGTTCGTCGATCGATTCATGTCGACGGCGATGCATTTTCCCGCGAACTACGGCTACGTGCCGCACACCATCGCCGACGACGGCGACCCGGTCGACGTGCTGGTTCACACGCCCTTCCCGCTCATGCCCGGAGTCGTGGTGCGTTGCCGTGCGCTCGGCGCGCTGCGCATGGACGACGAATCGGGAAGCGACGCCAAGCTGTTCGCGGTGCCCACGGACAGGATCTGCCCGCAATTCGTGCACTGGAAGACCATCGCCGACGTGCCGGAGATTCGCCTCAAGCAGATGCAGCATTTTTTCGAGCACTACAAGGATCTCGAGGCCGGCAAGTGGGTCAAGGTGATCGGTTGGGCCGGGATCGAGGCGGCGCATACCGAAATCCTGAACGGCATAAAGCGATACGCCGAGCAGATCGACCGCCGCGCCGGAGAGGATCGGCGGACCGCCGGCTGAGGCCGTCACCGCCGCGCCGGACATCGGGCGTCCGGCGTTCGGAGGAGGAGGGCCTACTCCAAACGCCGGCCCAACCCTCAAGTTTCACGAACCGCTTTTCATCGCCGCGGAGTAAACCTGCGCCAATCGCGCGCTGTTGATCTGGCGCACCGCAGAGGCCACCGCCTGGTCCCGGCAGCGCTGAGCGGCAGCGCTCACGAGGTGACTGCCGGTCACCGGACCGGGGCACACTTCCTCGGCGGCGCTCACCAGCCGTTGGTACACGGTGCGCGCGCCTTCGTCGGTGGCGAGATCCTGCGACGCATAGCGGATGGCGAGTTTGGGCACGGCAGCCTGCGCCCCTTCGCCAAGAGGCGCGGCGCCGGCCACGCCCGCCGCCGCGCTTGCAAGGCCGCACAGAATCATCATGAGCCGCAGGGCCGGCCGGTGCGTACCGCGCCGGCGGATGGAGTCAGGGATGCTCATCGGTATTCTCCTCGGGTAGGTGGTAGTCGGGTGCATCAGACACCCGGGAGCCCCCCCGGGTCTGCGGGAGGGCCTCGAACTCGTCCCGCCAAGACACGCATTCGTCCCCGGACCTTGGGATCGTGCTCCGCAAGCGGGGCCGGATTGCGCTAGTCTCCCGTTTCATGAGAGCAAACGAGGCGGCATGGTCGCAATTCCATGCGGGCGGCTTGAGCCGCCGGCAGTTCTTCGCGATCGTGGGCCTGTTCTGGCTGTACGTGACGCTGTCGAACGTGCTGTACGCGTACGGCATGGGCACGGGCATCGCGCGCGCCACGAGCGTGCCGGTGTTCGCGCCGTGGGATGCCCGCGTGCTGCAGCACGCGCTGCTCCTGCCGTTCCTGGTGATCTCCTTCTGGGCTTCCTTTCGCATCGAGTGGCGGCCCCTGTGGCTGGCGGCGCCGCTGCAGATCATGCTTGGGGCCGCATTCTCCGCCGTCGCCTATCCCGCCATGGTCGTCGCCGAGCTGATCCTCGGACATGCCGATGCACACGAACATGCCATGTTGCACGCATCGCATCCGCTCCTCATCGACCGCGACGATTGGTCGATCTGGTTCGCGAGCTTCGTGAGCTTCATTCCCGCCTACGGCTTCGGCCTCGCGCTCGTAACCGGCCTGGCGCTCTACACGCGCTACCAGAGCGCCGAGCTTCGCGTCACGGTGCTCGAGCGGGAATGGAGCATCGCCCGGCTCGCGGCGCTGCGCATGCAACTGTCGCCCCACACGCTGTTCAATCTGCTGCACACCATTCGCGGGTACATCGAATGGGACCCGCAAGGAGCGCAGTCCATGGTGGTGCAACTCGCCGACCTGCTGCGCCGGCTGCTCTCCGCCGGCGAACGAGACTTCAGCCGCTTGGCCGACGAACTGCAATACGTCAGGCAGTACCTGGAGCTGCAGCAGCGGCGCTTCGCCGACCGGTTGACCGTCGTCCTCCCGGAGGGCCGCGACATCGCGCCCGTATGGGTGCCGAGCCTCATCATGCAACCGCTGGTCGAGAACGCGGTGGTGCACGGCCTGGCCGGCCATCAGGGACCGGTGGTGGTGAGCGTGTCCGCGGAGATGGCCGGCGGGAGGCTCAAGCTGCAGGTTCGCAACACCATCGTTCAGGGCCGGGCGCGCGGCGGCGAAGGCATCGGGATCAGGAACGTGCGCGAACGCCTGGCGGTCCAATTCAGCGGCGGCGCGGCGTTCGAGGCGGGTCCGAACGGCTTGGAATGGATCAGCGAAATCGACATGCCGGCGGTTCTCGAACCGCCCGAACCGCAAGAGTCGCGCGGCGGCGCTCTTGCGGCGGGGGTGTGATGGACGTCATCATCGTGGATGACGAGCCCGCCGGCCGGCGCACGCTCCGCGAACTGTGCCGGGCGGAGGGCGACCTCGAGGTAGTGGGCGAGTACGGCGACGGGAATTCGGCGCTGGAGGCCGTCCGTTCCCTGCGGCCGCAGCTGCTGTTCCTCGACATCCAGATGGATCCGCTGAACGGCATCGACGTCGCCCGCGCGCTGGATCCCATCGAGCCACCCTCGCTGGTGTTCGTCACCGCCTACGATCACTATGCGCTGGAGGCCTTCGAGGTGTGCGCCGTCGACTATCTTCTGAAGCCCTTCGATCAGGAGCGCTTCCGCAAGACGCTGAGCCGCGTGCGGCCGCGCCATGCCCATGGCGCCCCCGCCGACCGCCGCGCCCTGCTCGCCGGTCTGCTGGCGGAGCTGGAGCGCAATTCCCGCGCGAATCCGCAAGACCGGCCGCGCCTGCTCGCCGAGTTGAATGGCCACCTGCACGTGCTGGATGCCGGCAGCGTCGAGATGATCGAGGCCGACCGGAACTACGTTTCCATCCGCGTCGGCAAACAGGTGTATCACGCGCGCAGCACCTTGAGCCAGGCGGAACTCGCGCTCGGCGCGCAGCCGATGCTGCGCATCAGCCGCTCCTGCCTGGTCAACATCAACTACGTCAAGGAGGTGAACCGGACGCTGCGCGGGGATTTCATCCTCGTGCTGGCGGGCGGAGCCACCGTGACCAGCAGCGAGGGTCATCGCGGCAAGGTCAAGGAGTACCTGGCGTCCCTGCGGCTGTGACGGCGGCGTCCCTGCGGCCGACGGCGGCGTCCCTGCGCCGGTGACGCCGGCGTCCTTGCGGCGGCTTTCGGTTCCGCGCTCCTGCGCTACAGCAGTTCCTCCGGGGCGAACGGCGCGAGGAGGCCCAGCAGAAAGCGCTGCCAATGAGTGGTCTCCGGATCCTTGTGCCAGACGGTCTCGGACCCCGGCTCGCCGCTCGACCACTCGACGTGACCGTGCTCATCGAGCGTCAACTGGTAGCTTCCGTCGGCGCTGATGTCGTCGAGAAGGCTGGTCACCTGCCGCGCGATATCCGGACTGCGCACCACGATGCCCATCTCGCTGTTGATGCGGGCCGAGCGCGCGTCCATGTTCATCGAGCCGATGAACACGGTCTTCCCGTCGATGACCAGCGCCTTGGCATGCAGGCTCGCGTTGGCGCTGCGGAACGGGTGAAATCGCTTGCGCTTCGTGCCCAGCTTCGGCCGCACTTCGGACAGCTCGACGCCAAGCTTCAAGAGCGCGACGCGATAGCGGGCATACCCATTGTGCACCAGCGGCGAATCGGTGGAGGCCAGCGAATTGGTCACAACCCGGATGTGCACGCCGCGCATCACGAGTTCGCGCATCAGCGCGACGCCGTCATCGCCGGGAACGAAGTACGGGGAGATGACGATGACCTCGTGCGCAGCCGATCGCATCAGGGCCTTCAGGCCGCTGGCGATCGTGAGATCCGGGTCCGGCGCGGCGTCGCTGGCGATCTTGGCGGGTTTGTCGACCAGCGCGCTGGCCGGCACCCAGTTCAAGTGCAGCGCATCGGCATCGATTTCGCGGGCCAACCAACCCGCCTCCGCGGATGTGGCCGCCTCATCGAGCGCCGGCAGGGCTTCCTCGGGCCGCACCGGCGAGGCCAGGGATGCGATGGGGTAGGCGTACTTGCTGTTCCAGAACGCATCGAACGTCGCGGACAGCTGCGGGACGATCGCGCCGGCGGCCACCAGGTCCAGATCGATGAAGTTGCTGTGCGGGTCGCGCGTGAAGTATTGATCGCCGATGTTCCGGCCGCCGGTGATGGCGATTGCGTCATCGGCGACGAACAGCTTGTTGTGCATCCGGTGATTGATCCGCGATATGTCCGACGCCGAGGCCAGAAAACGCGCCCACATCGCGTAGCGGCCGCCTGGAAACGGATTGAAGAGGCGGACCTCGATATTGGGGTGCTCGCTCAGATGCAAGAAGCGCCGATCCTCGCCGGCCGTATTGAGATCGTCGACCAGAACGCGGACCCGGACGCCGCGCGCGGCGGCGAGCTTCAAATGGCTCAACAGCAGCCGGGCGGAATCGTCCTCGTGGATGATGTAGTACTGGATGTCGAGCGTGCGCTCGGCGTGGTCGGCAAGCGTAAGCAGGCTCGCCAAGGCTTCGTCGCCGGAACTCAAGAGGCGGATTCCGGACAGGTCTCGTCCGTCCCGGGCATGCTCGACGACCCTGCCGAGAGTCGTGGATTGCGGGTCGACGTACCCGTGACTTACGTATTTCTGCACGTGTCTAGGCAAGCCGACGCAACCGGCCAGAAGTACCATGATGAATGCGTGGACTCCGATGCGGGAATTGCGCATTGCGTCATGATATCAGGCACACTTCGCGCCCATGTATCCGCCTCGTCGCATTCGCAGCTTCGTGCTGCGCGCCGGCCGCGTCACGGTAGCGCAGGAAAGAGCGCTGACCGAACTGTGGCCGGTGTTCGGCCTCGATTTCCACAACGCCCCGCTGGATCTGGACCAGGCCTTCGGGCGTTCGTGCGCGCCGCGCTGCCTCGAGATCGGCTTTGGCGCGGGAGAAGTGATCGGCTCCCTGGCCGAAGCCCATCCGCAGATCGACTACCTCGGCATCGAAGTGCATCGCGCGGGAGTCGGCCGGCTGTTGTTGCGTGCCGCGCAGTCGCAGCTCGCGAACGTGCGCGTCATCTGCCACGACGCCGTCGAGGTCTTGGGCGCGGCGATCCGGGACGACTCGTTCGATGAGATTCTCGTGTTCTTTCCGGATCCGTGGCACAAGAAGCGGCACCACAAGCGCCGCTTGATCGACGCCGAATTTGCCGCGCTGGCGGCCGGCAAGCTGAGGAGCGGCGGAATTTTGCGGCTCGCGACGGACTGGCGCGAGTATGCGGAACAGATGCTGTCGGTCTGCAATGCGACGCCGGCGCTCGAGACGTTGAGCCCCGACGAAACCTACGTGACGCGGCCCGACTTTCGTCCGCCGACGCGCTTCGAGCGGCGCGGCGCGCGTCTGGGGCACGGCGTGTGGGATCTCGCCTACCGCAAAAGAAATTGAACGCAGCGCGAAGCGCTGGAACTCGTCGGCCGCCAACTTGCTGCTTCGCGCAAAATTTAGCTATTGCGCAGAGGATTCGAAGGGAGTTGAATGGAGTTGCGTGAGTCCGACGGAGGCGGTCATGAATGCGATGAAGCCGGTCGTGGGTGAGTGGTATCGAGGAGCCACCAACGAATTGTTCGAAGTCGTCGCGATCGACGACGAGGACGAGACCATCGAGATACAGTATTTCGACGGTACGGTTGCGGAAATGGATTTCGACGGCTGGAACGAACAGCTGTTGGATCGCATGCTGGACGCCGCGGATGCACCGGAGGATTGGTCGGGAGCGGTCGACATCGAAGTGGAGGATCTGGACCGCGATTTCGAGGATAACGCGCGCTCGGCGTGGTCGAATCCCGAAGACCGGTCGATGCGCCGCTGAGCGGATCAGCGGGCAGCCATTGCGCTCTCGCGGATCGCGAGTTCGTTCACAGGCTTGCGCAGGATGACGAGCAAAATGAGACCGGGCACCGCGCACAGACAAGTGACCACGAAGAACTTGGACCACCCTATCATCGGAACGAGGGTCCCCGCGATCGGCGGCGTGAGGTTGCGCGCCAGCGTGGCGAGCGCGGACAGCGCCGCGTACTGAGTGGCGCTGAAATCCGCCGAGCACAACGACACCAGGAAGGCGACGAAGGCCGCCTGACCCATGCCGCCGATCATGCTGTCCAGGCAGGTCGCGAGCGCCAGCAACCAGACCTTCTTGCCGGCCAGGGCCAGCCACATGTAGAGCAGGTTCGTGAGCGACTGGCCGATGCCGAACACCAGGAGCGAGCGAAACGTGCCCCATCGCAGGTACGCCCAGCCACCGAACGCCGTGCCGATCATGACCGAAACGGTCATGTTGAACTTGCCGGCGATGCTCAATTCCTCGAGCGAGAATCCCATGCCTTGGATCATGAACGTGCTGTAGAGCGAGAGCGCCAGAGCGTCGCCGGCCTTGTACAGCAGGATCAACAGCAGGAAGCCCCACATGCCTTTTTGCCGGAGGAGCGCCCGCACGGGCTGCCAGACCGCATCGACCAGGTTGCGCGGAGGGTGGCCGGGCGCCGCAGGCTCGGGGGCCCGGAGCGTCGCGACCATGGTGGCCGCCATCAGACAGGCCACGAATAAAAACGCCTCGCGCCAGCCGAGACTGGCGGCGAGCAACACCAGCACGGCGCCGGCCAGCGTGGCCGCCGTCCGGTAACCGAATGCCGCCGCGGCCGCGGCCAGGCCGCGCTCGCTGGCCGGGATCGTGTCCACTCGATAAGCATCGATGACGATGTCCTGCGACGCCGAGAGAAACGCCAGCAGCACGGCGATGCCTCCCAGCACATAGGGCGCCTTCGTCGGGGAGCACATCCCCATGACGCCGATGCACAGGGCCAGGCAGGCCTGGTAGATCAGGATCCAGCCGCGGCGCCGGCCCAGGAACGGGGGGCGATACCGGTCCAACAGCGGCGCCCACAGGAACTTGAAGTTGTAGGGCAGCGCCGCCAATCCGAAAATGCCGATGGTCTTGATGTTCAAGCCGTCGGATGCCAGCCATGCCTGAAGGGTGAAGCCCGTCAAGTTGAACGGCAGGCCCGAGGCGAAGCTCAGAAAGAGAATCGCCGCCATGCGCTTGTCGCCCAGCGCCTGGAGCAAGGTCGGCTTCGTTGGTGGGTGCGCCGCGGGCATGGCGCGCGATCTTATCAGCCTCATGCCGCGCCCGCTTGCGGCAGGGCGCGTCCCTTGCGAGACTTCAGGGCCTATGCTGCCGCCCTACAAGACCGAGTTCATCGAACTGTGCATGAAGCTCGGCGTTTTGAAATTCGGCAGCTTCAAGCTGAAATCGGGCCGCGACAGCCCCTATTTCTTCAATGCGGGCCTGTTCAGCACCGGGGCGGCCATTGCCGCGGTCGGCAACGCCTACGCGGCGGCCATTGCGGGCTCCGGCGTGCCCTTCGACATGTTGTTCGGCCCGGCTTACAAGGGTATTCCCCTGGTGACGGCGACGGCGGCGGCGATGGCGCAGGCCCACGGCCGCAACCTGAGCTTCGCCTTCAACCGGAAGGAGGCCAAGGATCATGGGGAAGGCGGCGTGATCGTCGGCGGCCCCCTGCGCGGCAAGGTGCTGATCGTCGACGACGTGATCACCGCCGGAACGGCCATCCGCGAATCCGTCGACATCATCCAAGCCGCCGGAGCGGCGCCAGCCGGCGTGCTCCTCGCGCTGGACCGCCAGGAGCGCGGCAGTTCCGGCGCCGCGTCCGCCGTCCAGGAGGTCCGCCAGCAGTTCGGAATCCCCGTCATCTCGGTCATAGGCCTGGACACGCTTCTGCAGTACATGCAGGAGCGCAGCCCGCCGGCGGAATTCTCGAGCATGGTGGCCTACCGGGAACGCTATGGGGTATGACCCATCGGCCGCGGCTGCCCGCGGGAAAGCCGCCAGGCGCGGCATCCGGCCCCGGGCGGCGCGAGGCCTCGAGTTTGAGCAATGGTGCATGGAAAACAGGCTGGCGGCCGCTCACAATGGCCGTTACCACCCGCTATGGCTTAAGCTTGGGTTGATATGCGATTGAAGCGTTTCCGTGCCATTCTCTGCATCGCCCTCCTGGCCGCCGCGGCGCCGTGGGCGCATGCGGCGGATACGAGCGGCCGGAAGCTGTACAAGTGGGTGGACGAACACGGCGAAACCCACTACGGGGATCGCATACCGCCGGAATACGCCTCCCAGGAACAGCACATCGTGAATTCGCTGGGCATCGAGACCTCGCGCATCGAAGCGCAGAGGACCCCGGAGCAATTGGCGGCCGAGGAGCAGAAGAAATTGGAGGCCGAGCAGGCGGCCATGCGCGACCGGAACCTGCTGAACACGTATGGGTCGGTGGCCGAGATCGAACGGCTGCGCGACCAGCGCCTCGCGCTGGTGGCCGATCAAATCAAGGTCAAGGGTCAGTTTCTCGAGATCCTGAACGGCCAACTGGAGAAGCTTCGCACCAGCAGCATGCGCTTCAAGCCCTATAGTTCCGATCCGAAGGCCCCGCCCATGACCGATCAGGTGGCCGAAGATCTGGTGCGGACCCGCAACGACATCCACACGCAGGAAGACAATCTTTTGCAGAAGCGCCGCGAGGAGTCGACCATGCACAAGCAATTCGACAGCGACATCATGCGCTTCAAGGAATTGAAGGGCATCCATTGATACCCAAGACGCGAATTCTCCTGGGGGTCACGGGCGGCATCGCCGCCTACAAGAGCCCGGACCTGGTGCGCCGCCTCATCGAACGGGGCGCCGAGGTGCAGGTGGTGATGACGGCCGGGGCACTCAGATTCATGACCCCCTTGAGCTTTCAGGCGGTGTCGGGGCGACCCGTGCGCTGCGATTTGTGGGATAGCGCGGCGGAGGCCGCCATGGGCCACATCGAACTCGCCCGCTGGGCGCAGCTCGTGCTGGTGGCGCCTGCCAGCGCGGACTTCATCGCCCGCGTGGCGGGCGGCCGGGCCGACGATTTGTTGGCCACGGTGTGCGTCGCCACCGAGGCTCCCATCGCCCTCGCACCCTCCATGAACCGGGTCATGTGGGCGAACAAGGCCACCCAGGCCAATGTGGAGACGCTGGTCGCGCGGGGCGTGCGCATCCTGGGGCCGGGCTCCGGCGCCCAGGCCTGCGGGGAGATCGGCGAGGGCCGCATGTGGGAACCCGTGCAGCTGGCGGAAAAGCTGCTCGAGTCCCCGGCGAATGCCGGTTTGCTGGCCGGGGTCAACGTGTTGATCACCGCCGGCCCGACGCGCGAACGGCTCGATCCCGTTCGCTACCTGACGAACCGCAGCTCCGGGAAAATGGGATTTGCGGTGGCGGCGGCGGCCCGCGAAGCCGGCGCGCATGTGACCCTGGTGAGCGGGCCGGTGCAGCTGCAGACCCCCGCCGGCATCACGCGAATCAACGTCGAGAGCGCCCGGGACATGTATGCCGCCGTGCATCGGCACGTCGCGGAGGCCGATGTCTTCATCGCGGCCGCTGCGGTGGCCGATTTCCAACCGGTCAGCGTCGCCAAGCAGAAGATCAAGAAGCAGGGCATCGCGATGAAGCTCGAGCTGGAACCCGCGCCCGACATCGTCAAGTCCGTCGCGGAGATGGCCAAACGCCCGTTCGTGGTCGGCTTCGCCGCGGAAACCGACGACGTCGAGGAAAATGCCCGATCCAAGCTCAAGCGCAAGAAGCTCGACATGATCGCGGCGAACCAGGTCGGCGACGGCATCGCCTTCGACTGCGAGGACAATGCCCTCACCGTCCTATGGCCCGGCGGCAAGTTCGACATCGCGCGAGGTCCGAAGGTCGAGGTGGCGCGCGCGCTCATCTCGCTCATCGCCGAGCGCATGCCGCCCGGCGAGGGACCGCGGCGCGGAGCGCGCAAGCGCCGCGCACCATCGGCCGATCCGCGCTCGCGGCTGCGCAGCCGCCGGACGCGCCGCTGATGGCAGCCCGGCGGTGCAGGGTCAAGGTTCGGATCCTCGATCCGCGCATCGGGCGGGAATTTCCCATGCCCGAGCGCGCAACGGCCGGTTCGGCCGGCATGGACCTGCGGGCCTGCATCGACGAGCCGTTGACGCTCGCGCCCGGCGCGGCGGAATTGATCCGCACGGGCCTGTCGATCTTCATCGAGGATCCGGGTCTTGCGGCGATGCTGCTGCCGCGCTCGGGGCTGGGTCACAAGAACGGCATCGTGCTCGGGAATCTGGTGGGCCTGATCGATTCCGATTACCAGGGACCTCTCATGGTGTCGTGCTGGAACCGCGGCTCATCGCCCTTCACGATCACGCCCGGCGACCGCATCGCGCAGATGGTGATCGTGCCGGTGGTGCACCCGGAATTCGACGTGGTCGAGGACTTCAGCTCCTCCGCGCGCGGCGGCGGCGGCTTCGGAAGCTCCGGACAAGGCTGATTGCGCAGCCCGGGCCTGGCCGAAGCCCGCGCTCAAGGCTCATGCGCGGCCGGCGGCGGCTCCACACGAATCGTACCCATCATTCCGCCGTCCTCGTGTTCGAGGAGATGGCAGTGGTACGGGAACGTACCGACGGTGTTCGGGTCGCGAAAATCCATGCGCAGCCGCACGCTGGGGTAGCTCGTCAGGTGATTGTCGAAGAACGGCACGCTCACGGTGTCGCGCAGAAACGGCTCGTCGACCTCGTAGCCGTACCATTCGCGCAGCTGAAAGTGCAGCTGATGGATGTGAAAGTCGTGCAGCTCCAGCGACCGGTTCTCGATGATCCAGTCCTCCACGTCGCCCTGCCGGACCACGATATTCGGCAGCGGCGAGGCGGGATCGAACACGGCCGGCTTTGCGCCGTCGACGGTGATGAAGAACAGCGTCGGACTCCGGGGGTTCGCGGGATCGGAGCGGGCCTCCGAAAAGTAAAGCTTGCGCGTGCGGACCGGCTCCACCGAGCCCACCCAGGGCAGCGGCGGCGGCGGGAGCGGCGTGCTCCGGTCCGGCAACCTCGAGCGCGGCTCCGCGGCGCCGGCGGATGACTCCACCGAGACCAGGGGCCGGTTCGGATCATTCTCGCCGTCCTGCCCGGTGTTGACCGAGCGGGTGATCAGCAGGCCCTTGGCGCCTGCGGCGGGTCCCTCGACGATGAATTCGGCGCGCCCGCCCGGCGGCACGACCAGGTGATCGAGCTGCTTCACGTGGGGCGCCGCGGCGTCGCCGTAGTTGACGGGCACGCCGTCGATCGCCACGACGCCGAGCATTTGCGGAATTTTGTCGTAGAGCAGCGCCAGGTGCAGGTAGGTGATGGAGGCGGAGTTGAGCACGCGCCACAGCTGGCGCTCATTGGGCCTCGAGACGAGTCTCGCCGGCGTGTAGTCGGGGTAGGGCACCGGAACGAAGTTCACCGACAGATCGCGCGCCGGCTTGCCGAACCCCGTGTTGTTGTTGGCGACATCGCCGTCCGGGTCGAGAACGGGCTTGGGAACAACCGGCTCGGAGCTGGAGGGCGGCGCATCGGGATTCATCAGCTCCAGGTCGCGGAATACGAGCACTCGTTCGGGTAAACCGGCGACCTCCGGTATCGCACGCTCGAGCCCCTCGACGATCAACGCGCCCGACGCACCGCCGCTCACCTGCCGCGAACTGAATCCGTGAATGTGGGGGTGGTACCAGTACAAGCCCGGCGGCTCGTTGTCCGGAACATGAAACCGGTATTCAAACGGCGGGGCCTCCGGCTGAATGGACGTTTTCAGCACCTCGTCCTGTCCGCACCTGGGCGGCATGGTCATTCCGTGAAAGTGCAGGTTCGTGGATGTCGCCGTCATTGCCCCGCTCCCGCAGGGCTCGGCATCCGGCGCCGCCTCATGGTGATGATGCCCAGCGGATGCGGCCCCCGCACCCTTCTCCATCGAGACCAGGCGATTGGAGAGGCGCACGACCACGAGGTCGCCCGGATGCACGCGCAGCGTTGGCGCCTCGCGGCCGTCCGGCATCCGGTAGCAGTAGCGCGCCGGGCCATCTTTCGCGCGGGAATTTTGGATGGCGAGGTCGACGTTGAGCGTGCCGTCGATGCTGCGCAGCTCGATCGGCTCCTGAACCTCCTCGCCCGGCTGCGGCCTCGGGCACGGGTCCGGGGCGGCACCGGCGAGCGCGGGTGCGCCGCCGGCCAGGTATCCGCAGAGGAGACCTAGACCGGCAAGCGCTACCCAGCCGTTCAGACCGCGGCCGGCCGGCGCCGGCGGGCAATACCCGCAAGACCCGCGAATCCGCTCAGCATGAGCCATACCGACGCGGGCAGCGGCACGGGATTCGCTCCGGTGAATTGCAGGCCGTCGAACTCCATGTCCTCCACCGGCGCACCGGTCGACGTGCCGCCCGAGGTGAGCCCCGGTACGCCGAACACCACCGACTCGGCGAGGCTGCTGGCCGCCAGGGAAGTCGACTGCCAGGTGCAGTACGCATCCGTGCCGACCGAGCAGGACTTGATGTTCGTGGTCGCCGGAGCCAGGTTGATCGTGCCCAGCAAGGAGCCGGTTCCGTTCAACCCCGAGAACAGATAGGCCTCGCCGGCGACTCCCGAGTTGTTGGAGTAGGAGTAATTCACGTTGAAGCCCGTGAACCCCGCGGCATAGTTGACGTACGCCGCCGTGCTGTTCGAGAACCCGAAGTACACGACCTCGTTCGATCCCGACGGATCGTTCTCGAACTTGCCGTCGCCGGTGGCCGCATTATTGCCCGGAAGCTGGGCCGTCGCATTCGAGGAGAACTGGATGCCGAGGCTCGGGCCCGTGCCGTCGTTCGGCACGGAATCCGAGCCGCCGTTGAAGTAATTCAGGATATCGGCGCCCTGATGCAGCTGGTAGTACCCCGTGATGTTGCCGCCGAGCGGCACGTTCACCGAGGCTGCGTGGGCGCCTGCGGCGCCCAGCCCCAAACCAATCGCGGCGGCCAGTGAGACCTTGCAGATGTGATTATGCATGTTCATGTTGAGTTGTTCCTTGGTTGTCCGTGCCCATCAGGCCTTCTTTTTCTTCTTCGGCAGCAGGTAAGGCTGCGTGAAGGTCGGGTCGACCGGGCACCCGGCGCTCGCCGAGCTGACCACCGCACCGGAGCAGGAGAGAAACAACGGCGTGGTGTTCGGCGGATTGCCGAAGTTGAACAGACCATTGAGCGTACCGGAGTAGCGGTCGAAGGAGCCGGTGCCCGGTGCGGGCGCCGCGGCATCGATATAGCCCAGGCCCCAGTTGGTCTCGATGAAGTTGATGATGGACGCCTGGTTGGTCAGCGTGTGGTCGACGAAGTTCGGATTCGCGTACGGCGAGATCACGATCAGCGGCAGGCGCGGCCCGTGGCCGCAGCGGGCAAGCTGCGCGCCCGAGACCGGGGAACCGCAATTGCCGACGCCGGCAAAATTGTCGTAGGTAGCCGCCTGGCCGGACTCCGTGACATTGGAGGGGCTGACGACCGGGCCCGTGACATGATCGTACCAGCCGTCCGAATCATCATAGGCAATGATGATGGCCGTGGTCGCCCAATTCGGCGACTGCATGACCTGGTTGACGACCTGGGTGATCCAGTACTGCTCGGCGGTCGGATCCGAATTGCCCGGGTGCCCGTTGTAGGCGTACGGCGCCTTGACGAAGGAGACCGCGGGCAGGTTCCCATTCGCGAGAGCCAGGAAGAAGTTCTCCACGTCATATTGATGGTTCGCCTGGTCGGTGGTGCCGACAGCGGCCACCGAGGTCGGCGGCAGGTGATGGGGGTTGCGGGTCGAGGCGTAGAACTGGAAGGGCTCGTGATGGGAGACGTAATCGGCCCCGCTCGTGTGAATGTCGGCGCCCGTCAAGAACGGCGCGACCGGATCCGGCACGACCACCGGGGCGGCATTCGCCGCGTAGTTGCTCGGGTACTGGTGCAGGAAGCGGGCCTGGCCGCAGACCGCCGGGGACGTACCCGTGGCCGCCGTCGTCGGGGCGAAGCCGCCCTGGAACCAGCCCCAGGTGACTCCCTTGGCGTTCAGCAGATCGCCAATGTTCCGGTTGCCGGTCTGGGCCGTGGGGTCGCTGTTCATCTCGAGCGTGGTCGTGGACGTGTGGGTGCCGCCAGCGTCGTTGCCGCAGTCGTCCAGGTAGGCGTCGAAATCGCCGATGTCCGTGACACCGCTCGCCACCGTATTCGGATAGGAGGCCGTGGAACCCGTGCCGAAGTGCGTCGTGGCATTGGCGGTCTGCCCAGAGACCAGGTTGATGGCACCCGGGCTCGACGGACCGAAGGTCGAGCCGAACGAGTTGTCGTTCATCGCGTAGTTCTGCGCGTAGTTCCACAGGGCGGCGACGGTGTTGCCGTCGAAATAGCCGAGCACCGTGGATCCATCGGCAGCGCAACCCTCGGAGGTGTTGCGGCCGGTGTACAGCGGGAACTTGTCCATGAGCCCGCTGTCGACAGCCTGCTGCTCAGGACCGTAGTTGTGATTCTGGCTGCAGGTGTAGGCCTGCGCCGGAGACAGGCGCATCGGGTTCACCCGGCCCTGCGTGATGCCGCTGCCGCTGGCCGGGTTGTTGGTGTTCGGGTTGCTGTTCAACAGGTCGGGAGTCAGTCCGTTGACCGTGGGAGTACCGGGATAGGGTACGAACTTCTGGTCGCCCGCGTTGTTCTGCGCGCTGGGATAGGTCCCGAAATAATGATCGAATGACACGTTTTCCTGGAACAGCACGATCACGTTGGTAATCGGCGTCGTCGTTTGCTGTGCGAGCGCGGAGCCTGCCGCACACAGCGCCGCGGAAGCGAGAATCAATCGAATGGTATCCCTCACGGTCATTGACCCCTTGTGTTGGTGTTGAGGCGCCATGCAATCTACGAGGGTTATGTAACGTGGCCGTGTAGGAGCTGTGACGATTTGCCCACGCGGCGGCGAAACATTTCATGCGTGTTGCGATTCGCCATGAGGATTGCCGCAGCGGGCGCCCCGCCCAATCTGCGCGCTCGCCCAAGAAATGCTGCTGGCGTGTGTCATGAGGCGCTCTCATGCTGCCGGGCATGGCAATCCGGGACTGGCCTAGCAACGAGCGACCGCGCGAGAAGCTTCTCGAGAAAGGTCCCGCGGCCCTGTCGGATGCCGAGCTGCTCGCCATCCTGCTGCGCACCGGCGCCCCCGGGCGCTCGGCCATCGATCTCGCGCGCGAGGCGCTCGCGACTTTCGGCTCGCTGCGCAAGCTGATGAGCGCCGATCGGCGGCGCTTCTGCGCCGTTGCCGGACTCGGACCGGCGCGCTTCGCCGAGCTGCAGGCCGCCATCGAAATCGGGCGCCGGCGCGCCGCCGAGTCGATGAAGGCGGGACCGCCGCTCGGCAGCCCGCGCGCCACCTGCGATTTCCTGAGCTCGAAGCTGCGGGACCTGGAGCACGAGGTGTTCTGTTGCATCTACCTCGACAAGCGGCATCGCATGATCGAGTTTCAGGAGCTGTTTCGCGGCACCATCGACGGCGCCAGCGTCCACCCGCGCGAGATCGTGAAATTGGCGCTGCAGCGCAATTCCGCCGCGGTCATCGTCGCGCACAACCATCCCTCCGGGGTCGCCGAGCCGAGCCAGGCCGATGAACTCATCACGCAGCGGGTCAAGGAGGCCCTCGCCCTCGTGGACATCCGGCTGCTCGACCACATCATCATCGGCGACGGCGTGAGCGTGTCGCTGGCGGAGCGGGGACTTCTGTAAAATGGGAAGTTAAATGACCGCGCGCCTGGTTCGTATGGGGTGGCGAGTGGGTGAACTTAGTGTAATCGCTCGCGGCGGACCGACTCTCCATTCTTGCAGTATGTATGTCGTACATATATAATACGTATATGGATTCGAAGTTCGATCCCGACTTGGTGGTTGTTTGGACGGGGCGCGACGACGGCGAGCGCCTAATCTCGGTGCGACGAGCTACCGCGAAGGAACGGAAAGATTATGAAGGCTGAGTACGATTTTTCCAAAGGGCGGCGCGGGCAAGCTGTGCCAACGAAGGGAAAGACCCGCATCACCATCTACATCGACGATCAGATCATCGCTGCATTCAAGGCGGAGTCGGCGCGGACGGGTATCGGATATCAGACGCTCATCAACGAGGCGCTCGCGCAGCACCTAGGCACCGCCGAAAAGCCGATCACAGCCGAGCAGGTTCGGAAGATCGTGCGCGACGAGCTTGCGCACGCGCGCTGACAGTACGGACCCGCCGCAGCGGACCAACGCTTTGACCGTCAGATTCCGTTGAAGGCACGCTCGTAACCCGAAGCGGTCGGATGCGGCCGGCAGCCATCGGGCAGTTCGATCGGAATAGCCGGAAATTACCTCAGAGCAGCAACCAACCGTGTCATACCGGCGAGACCCTGTTCTTTTCTGACTTTGAAGCCTTTGACTTCAAGCTCCTGAGTCACCCACTCCGGCGATAGCCGGAGTTTGCGGTAGGCGCTAACGCGCTGCCGCCATCCCGTACCGTGGCGCTCATGGAGAATGTCGTGAACCGTTACTCCATCGTCGTCGTACTCCAAGAAGCAGGTCAGTATGCGGTCCGCATCACTGCGCACGGGAATGAAGCGCTTGGACTCGATCAGCGCTGAGGCGTAGTTGCGGAACGCGACAATGAATGTACCGCCGTCCTCAAGAGACTCGGCGATATCGCCAAATAGACCCTGCACCGACTTCCGGTCCGTCAGATGCGTAAGTGTATCTCCCATGCACACGATCAATGCGGCCGGCCCATCGAGGTGCCGTTTGAATGACAGCAGGTCATCCCTGATGGTCTTGATCGATCGAGTGCCGACGTGACTGTCGAGAATGTCCAAAAGCGCGCCGGAACTGTCAATTGCCAAAACAGAATATCCGAGATTTGCCAGGGGAATCGCGTGCATGCCAAACCCAGCACCAAGATCAACGGCCAACTTCGCCCCCAACGGACGCGAGCAGACCGCGTCCACCTCGGCGTGACCTCGCGTGATGGCGGAGTCGATTCCACCCGCCATCCAAACGTAGACGGGCGCGAGATGGCTTTCGTGGTGCTCCATTACAGAGAGCATTGACTACTGCTCCTGATGCAACGGGAGGGACGCCCCCACGAATGGGCTGGCAGCCATCGACGTTCCGGCGCGGGCCGCTACGGCGCCGAAGCCGGCACCGCGCGAAAGACGATGATTCGATCCGACGGGATATCCGGGAGCGCCAGCGAGAACGTGCTGCCGGCGGCCGTGAACCGCGTGACCGAGGTCGCCATGCCGCGATTCCGGTTGAACGCCGCCGTCGGCACGGGCAGCGCCGCCGCCGCGCCGGTGTCCGCGCCGGTCAGCGTCGGCAGGTCGTACTCGTACAGGTTGTATTGCGTGTCTGCGCGCAAATCGGACACCGTGGCCTCGAGGTCCATGAGCATGGCGGGCGGCTGCACGTTGCTGACGCAGTCGCCCTCGTTGCAGGTACCGAGCGGACCGCCGATGTAGGGCGTCTCGTAGTTGTTGCCGGCAGGGGGATCCGATTGATCGTCCCAGGGATCGTCCCGCCACTCGCCGTCGCGCAGCGAGCGCGTACGCACGATGCGCAGGACCACGGGCCGCGTTTCCGCATCCTCGTCCAGGGGACCCGCCACCGCGAACGCATAGTTATGCGAGCTCGGGATGCGGGCCGTCGAGTTGCCGTCCTTGGCCGAGTTGCCGCTCCCCGTATCGACGGGGCGATCCTCCGGGATCAGGATGGAGTAGCCCGGCGCGCCCGCCGCATTCGCGCCGGCGCGCGTGTGCGGCAGCGTATCGAAGCGGTAGGCGAACACGTAAGGCGTGCAGCCGACCGTGTCGGCGCCCGCACCCGGGGGCACTGAAGGGTTCCAGGCGAAGTCCCAGATTCCGTCGCGGTGGGTCAGCGTATAGGCGCCGTGGTCCTCGAAATACAGGACGTCGTCATCGTAAACCTCAGCGTCCTGCGGGGAATGATTCGTCCCGATTTTGAGCACTGAGACTTCGTGGTCGTACTGAGGGTCGGTTCCGCCGTTGAACAAGACGGCGACCGTGACCTGGTTGCCGGCCAGGACCTGCGCCTTGATCCAGCGCATGTAGTCCTGGTAGCCGGACATCCCGACATTGGCGCTCACGTATCCCGTTTGATAGGGATAGGTGAGCGTGAGCAATCGCGAATTCGCGCCGCACAGCGCTGCGTGCGCGAAGTCGTAGTCCCCGGAGACGCCCGTGCCGGGACTCTCGATCAACAGCTGCGCGTTGTAATTGGGCTCCTTGCGCACGGGATTGCCGGCCTGCAGCAGGCTGGCGCCGCCCTCGGATTCGGGGCCGAAGAACGCGCCGCACACCAGGCGGGCGTTGTACTGGCTCATCCACTGGCCGTGGATCATTCCCGAGGAGATGAGCGAGGTCTCCCCGCAATAACCGTCGTTGCTCTCCCATTGATAGAAGGGCGTGATCTCTTGGCGCGCATGGATGACATAGGCGGTGGGGCCCGGCGGCGGGGCAGCGCCCAGCAATCGCTCGACCTGCGCCTGGCCGCATCCGGGAGCAGCCGCCTGCGCCGGGTGCGGAAGCACCGCCGCGATCGCCAGTACCGCGGCCGCTGCCAGGAACCGCCACACCATCGTTGTTCGCATGTCTTCCCCCCTGCGCCGGCCTGCCGGCGCACAACTCATTGAATTATATAAATTATTGTCTCAAACCTAGCCTGGAGCCCGCGGCGCGGGCCGCGCGAGGCGCGCAATTCGGCCCCTCCTCGTTGCCTGCGCCCGGGCACCCTGGTATAAAGCGCGGCTGTCCTCTTTCGTTCAAGTCCAAAGGTTTACGCCATGTCGCGAGTCTGCCAGGTTACGGGAAAGGGTCCCAAGACGGGAAATACGGTTTCCCACGCCAACAATCGCAAGCGGCGCCGATTCCTGCCGAATCTGCACACCCACCGGTTCTGGCTGGAGACCGAGCGGCGCTTCGTCAGCCTGCGGGTGACGACTCGCGGCCTGCGCACCATCGAGAAGCGCGGCGTGGACGTGGTGGTGGCGGATCTGCGCGCCCAAGGCGTCAAGGTTTAAGGAGCATTTCCCATGCGCGATAAGATCAAGCTGGTGTCGTCGGCGGGTACCGGTCACTACTACACCACCACGAAGAACAAGCGGCTCCATCCGGACAAGATGGAGACCATGAAGTTCGATCCGGTGGCGCGCAAGCACGTTCCGTACAAAGAATCGAAGATCAAGTAGATCTCGAATTTTCCCGGGCGGCATCCCCGATCCCCGAGCTTCCTGAAGTAGAGACGACGCGCCGCGGCATCGAACCGGCGCTCATTGGACGCTGCGTCGTCGACGTCATCGTACGCGACCGGCGCCTGCGCTGGCCCATCGAGAAGCATTTCGAAGCGGCGATCCGGCAGCGAACCGTGCGCGGCGTCGGGCGCCGCGCGAAGTACCTCCTGCTCGCCTTCGAATCCGGCACCCTCATCGTGCACCTCGGCATGTCCGGGAGCCTGCGCATCGTCGACGCCGACGCGCCCCCCAAGGCGCACGATCATTGGGACCTGCGTCTGGACTCGGGCAAGGCGCTGCGATTTCACGATCCTCGGCGCTTCGGCAGCGCGCTGTGGACGCAGGCCGATCCGCTCGAGCACAAGCTCCTGGCGATGCTCGCGCCCGAACCCTTGAGCGGCACCTTCGACGCGCATTACCTGTACCGCGCCACCCGGAAACGCGCCGTCGCCATCAAGCAGTTCATCATGAACTCACAGGTGGTGGTCGGCGTGGGCAACATCTATGCGAGCGAATCGTTGTTCCGCGCGCGCATCGCGCCGCGCACGGCGGCGCGCAGCCTCACCCGTGCGCAGGCCGCCGCGCTCTGCCAAGCCATCAAGGACGTGCTCGGCGAGGCCATCGAGATCGGCGGCACGACGCTGCGGGACTATGTGAACGCCGACGGGGCACCGGGGTATTTCGGCCAGCAGCTCTACGTGTACGAGCGGGCGGGTCTCCCCTGCCGCGTCTGCCAGACGCCCGTGAAGCAATTCGCACAGGGCCAGCGATCGACTTATTGGTGCGCGGTCTGCCAGCGCACCGGTGCGCGGTCTAGTACACCAGCCCTTCGCCCTCGCCGCGCGGATCCGAGGCGGCCTGCACCTTCCCGCTCGCGTAATCCCAGGTGATGACTTCCATGTTGCCCCAGAGGCGGCTGCTCTCCTCGAGCTTGTGGCCCATGGCGGACAGCCGGGCGATCTCCGCTTCCGTGAGGGCGCCCTTCTCGTAGTCGATCGCGTCGGGCAGATACTGGTGGTGATAGCGCGGATCCTTGACGATGTCGGCCGCGGCCATGCCGTTCATGTAATCGATGGTCCCGAGCAGCACCATGCTGATGATGTAGCTGCCGCCCGGCGTGCCGATGATCATGGCGCCCTTCGCGGTCTCGACGAAGGTCGGCGCCATGCTGGAGAGGCTCCTCTTGTTGGGCGCGATCGCATTGGCGGAGTTGCCCACCAGCCCGAAGCTATTCGGCGTGCCCGGCTTGATCGAGAAGTCGTCCATGGTGTCGTTGAGCAGCACGCCGGTCCCGGGCGGCAGGCATCCCGACCCGAAGAACAGGTTGATGGAGAACGTCGCCGCCACCATGTTGCCGTCCGCATCCAGGATGGAGATGTGCGTGGTATGCAGGCCTTCAGGCTCGGACTCCACGCCCGGCAGGAGGTCGCTCGGTGTGGCCCGGTCGGTGCGAATGCCCGAGCGCTGCCCCGCCGCGTAATCCGCACTCGTGAGCTGCGCCAGCGGCACGTGCACGAAATCCGGATCCCCGAGATAGACCGCGCGATCACGATAGGCGCGCCGCATGGCCTCGACGATGAGGTGCTTGCGCGTGGCCGCATCGTAGGAGCCCAGGTCGTACCCCGAGAGAATGTTGAGGGCATCCACCACGGCAATGCCGCCCGAGGAGGGCGGCGACGCCGACACGATGCGCGCGCCGTGGTATTCCCCCACCAGCGGCTTGCGCTCGATCACCTGGTAGGCGGCGAGATCCGCCAGGGTCCAGATCCCGCCCGCGGCGCGCACCCCGCTCACCATCGCGTCCGCGACCGCTCCCGCGTAGAACCCGTGAGCGCCTCGATCGGCGATGGCTTCGAGCGTTTTCGCCAGATCGGGCTGCCGGATGAGCGCGCCGATCTCCGGCACCGCTCCGTCGGCGGTGAGGAAAATCCGCGCCGTCTCCGCCGATTGCGCGAGCTGCTCGCGCTTGTAGCGAATGGCGCCCTGGAGGCGCGCGTACAGAGGGAACCCGTTGCGCGCCAAGCGGATCGCCGGCTGCAGGCTCACCTTCAAGGGCAGCTTGCCGTACTTGCGCGCCAGGTACTCGAAGGCCGCCGGTTCGCCGGGAATGGCGGCGGACAGCGGTCCCGCGGTGGACGCGTGAGGAAGCGGATTGCCCGATGGATCGAGAAACATGTCGCGCGTGGCGGCGCCGGGGGCCTTTTCGCGGGCATCGACCATGGTTTCCATGCCGTCCCGGGCGCGATGCAGGAGGTAGAATCCGCCGCCCCCCAGACCCGAGCTCGTGGGTTCGACCACGGCGAGCGCCGCCGACACGGCGACGGCCGCGTCGAAAGCGTTGCCGCCCTTGGCGAGCACTTCCCGGCCCGCTTCGCTGGCGAGCGGATAGGCGCTCGCGATGCCGGCCTGGTGCGCGGCCGCCGGCCGCTGCGGCGCGCTCCGTTCGAGCGCCGCCGGCGGCGCAGCGGCGTCCGCCCGTACCGCGGGCGCCCACGCCGGCAGCCAGAGCAGCGCGAGGAGGCAGGAGACGATGCTCGATCCGCGGCGCATGCGCGGGATGGGGAGGTATCCCGCTGCGCCGCGGGCTTGCGCTGCGCCGGGCAACTTCAAAGCTTGCGGTGCCGCTTCAGCTCGATCTCGACGATCGGGTGAACGAATTCGGAGACGTTGCCTCCCAGGACGGCGATCTCGCGCACCAAGGTGGACGATATGAACGTGTATTGTTCCTGGGGCGTCATGAAAACCGATTCGATCTCGGGCTTGAGATGCCGGCTCATGTTAGCCAACTGAAATTCGAACTCGAAGTCGGAGACGGCGCGCAATCCGCGCACCACCACGGACAGGCCGTTCTGCCGGGCGAAATCCACGGTCAGGCCCGAGTACCCCTTCACTTCCACATTCTTCACGTCGGCCAGCACGCGGCTGGCCATGTCGACACGCTCTTCCAGCGTGAACATCGGCGCCTTGTTGGGGTTGGCCGCGATCGCCACGACCACGCGGTCGAAGATGCTGGCGGCGCGGCGCACCAGATCGTGATGACCGTTGGTGATCGGGTCGAAAGTACCGGGGTACACGGCCGCTCGTTTATTCATCGCCTGGCTCATTCACCCGCTAGCGCGCTCATTGACGCGGGCCAGATGATACCCTACCTCGCCCGCGGACTTCGATTTGAGCAGTTCCCAGTGCGGCGGCAGCCCGGGCGCGCCGGCCGATTTCTCGCTTTCGAGGTAGACCAGGCCGCCCGCCTTGACCCAGCCCCCGGCATCCAGCAGCGGAATGAATTCCGCCAGTGCATCCCCATGGAATGGCGGGTCCAAAAAGGCGACGTCGAAAGGGCCTCCGTAGCCTGCCGCCCCGGCGCGAAGAAAGCGCGCCGCGCCCATCTCGACCACCGTGGCCCGCGCGCTGCCGCCGAGGCGCTCGAGTTCCCTGACGAGCGACCGGGCGGCCGCCTGAGCCTGCTCGACGAATACCAGGGCCTGCGCCCCCCGGGATAAGGCTTCGAGCCCCAGCACCCCGGAGCCCGCGAACAGGTCCAGACAGCGGGCTCCGGCGAGGGCAGGCTGCAACCAGTTGAACAAGGTCTCCCGCACCCGGTCGGGGGTCGGCCTAAGCCCGGGCAGATCGGGGAATTGCACGCGCCGGCCGCGCCACACGCCGGCGATGATCCGCACGGAATTGCCGCTATCCGCGGGCCGCCGCCCGGGAGGCACGTCCCGATCCATCGATCTCAAAGTTTCTTCCGGTAGTTCTCCGACGGACACACCAGATAACAATCCGGAAACCCGGCGCGCGCCGAGCACCCGTTGCTGGAATCGAGCCATCCGGGCTCCGTGTAACACTTCGCCGGCGCGGCGGCATCCGGGTGGTGCGTGGCGCAACCCGCAAGCACGACACCCGCCCATAAACATACCAGTAAGCGACCCATACACCCTCCGAAGCCAACCCCGCAGCTTCCGATCATACGCCAAGAACCATGGATCCCCCTCCGGTTCACGGATCCGCGCGCTCGACCCGACGAAGACCTCCGGTCGCTCTGTTAACATCTCGCCTCCATGACGAACGAACCCGACAAGCCGGGAGTGCGCGGCTTTTTCAAGCGCCTGCGCGCCAAATTGAACACCGGGCCCGCGTGGCTCACCACCGACGTCAAGGACTTGCTGCCGGGCCGCAAGATCGACGCGCAGATCCTGGACGACCTGGAAACCCGGCTGATCACCGCCGATGTGGGCGCCGAGGCGACG